>LNFM01004386.1_pt1 | contig 46333 bp, 48 predicted proteins | sample 596031 | NCBI WGS metagenome assembly LNFM01 (sample SAMN04254537, study PRJNA301005) | activated carbon metagenome | isolation source: dual media filters at the Ann Arbor, Michigan drinking water treatment plant | place: USA: Ann Arbor
CTGGACAAGCCCGCCGCCCCGCCCGACAACCCGCCCATGCCCAGCGTCCCCGCCCTCGCCCCGCAAGCCGCCGCCGATCTCGCCCAGACATTCGGCCTCAAGCCCGATGAATACGCCCGCGCGCTCGCCATCCTCGGCCGCGACCCCACGCTGTGTGAGCTCGGCATCTTCTCGGTCATGTGGTCCGAGCATTGCTCCTACAAATCCTCCCGGGTCTGGCTCAAAACCCTGCCCACCAAGGCCCCCTGGGTCCTGGTCGGCCCAGGCGAAAACGCTGGCGTCATCGCCATCGGCGATGGCCTGGCCGCCGTCTTCAAGATGGAAAGCCACAACCACCCCAGCTTCATCGAGCCCTATTCGGGGGCGGCGACCGGCGTCGGCGGCATTCTGCGCGATGTCTTCACCATGGGTGCGCGGCCCATCGCCAATCTCAACGCGCTGCGCTTCGGCGACCCCGCCCTGCCCCGCACCCGCCGCATCCTCGACGGCGTGGTCCGCGGCATCGGCGGCTATGGCAATTGCGTGGGCGTCCCCACCGTCGGCGGCGAGGTCAATTTCCACCCCGCCTACAATGGCAACCCGCTGGTCAACGCCATGACGGTGGGCATCCTCAAGGCCGACCGCATTTTTACGGCAGCCGCCACCGGGGTCGGTAACCCTGTCGTCTATGTCGGCTCCAAGACCGGGCGCGACGGCATCCATGGCGCCACCATGTCCTCGGCCGAATTCGACAAGGATAGCGAGGAAAAGCGCCCCACGGTGCAGATCGGCGACCCCTTCGCCGAAAAACTCCTCATCGAGGCCTGCCTGGAACTCATGGCGACCGACGCCATCGTCGCCATCCAGGATATGGGCGCCGCCGGCCTGACCAGCTCCGGCGTCGAGATGGCCGGCAAGGGCGGCATGGGCGTCGTGCTGGAGATGGACCAGGTGCCCCAGCGCGAAACCGGCATGAGCGCCTATGAGATGATGCTCTCGGAAAGCCAGGAGCGCATGCTGATGGTGCTCAAGCCCGGCCAGGAGCATGTCGCCGAAGCGATCTTCCACAAATGGGAGCTGGATTTCGCCGTCATCGGCCACCTCACCGATACGGGCATGATCGAAATCCGCCACAAGGGCATGACCGAGGCGCTGATCCCCCTCGCCCCCCTCGAATCCGAAGCCCCGCTCTACCACCGCCCCACCGAGGAGACGCCGAAGCAGCCGCCGCTCGGCCCGGTGGCCGACCCGGTGGGCATCCTGCCCGCCCTGAAAACCCTGGTCGCCGCGCCCGACCTCTGCTCGCGCCGCTGGATCTGGGACCAGTACGACGCCCAGGTCGGCGGCCAGACCGCCAAGCGCCCGGGCCAGGCCGATGCCGCCGTGGTGCGGGTGGAGGGCACGAGCCGCGCGCTCGCCATGACCACCGACTGCACGCCGCGCTACGTCGTCGCGGACCCCGAGGAGGGCGGCAAACAGGCCGTGGCCGAGGCCTGGCGCAACATCACCGCGACGGGCGCGCGGCCGCTCGCGATCACCGACAACATGAATTTCGGCAATCCCGAAAAGCCCCGGATCATGGGCCAATTCGCCGCCGCCTGCCGCGGCATGGCCGCCGCCTGCATCGCCCTCGATTTCCCGGTCGTGAGCGGCAATGTCTCGCTCTACAACGAGACCGAAGGCCGCCCGATCCTGCCCACGCCCGCGATCGGCGGTGTGGGCGTGATCGACGATTTGGCCCTGGCGGTGGGGCTGGGCATGCCCGATGGTGCGGCGCTGGTGCTGATCGGCACCGGCCAGGGCCATCTCGGCCAGTCGCTCTGGCTGCGCGAGATCGCGGGGCTGGAGGCCGGGCCGCCGCCGCCGGTGGATTTGTCCGAAGAGCGCCGCAACGGCGATTTCGTGCGCGGGCAAATCCTGGCGGGCAAGGTCCTGGCCTGCCACGACCTCAGCGATGGCGGCCTGCTGGTGGCGCTCGCCGAAATGGCGATGGCGACCGGCAGGGGTGCCGTGATCGCGGCCACGGGCGATCACGGCTTCTGGTTCGGCGAGGATCAGGGCCGCTATGTCCTGGCGGTGGCCGACGCCCCTGCCCTGCTCGCCGCCGCCCGGGCCGCCGGCGTGCCGGCGATGGCGCTGGGCCGCAGCGGTGGCGACAGCCTGGAATTGGCCGAAATCGGCGCCATATCCATCAATGAACTGAGCACGGCGCATGAAGCGACCCTGCCCATGCTGATGCAAGGATACTGAGCCCATGCCCATGCAAGCCGACGAAATCGCGGGCTTCATCAAATCCGCCCTGCCGGATGCCGAGGTCATCATCAAGGACCTCGCCGGCGATGGCGACCACTACGCCGCGCATGTCACCTCGGCCGCCTTCAAGGGCCTGCCGCGCGTGCGGCAGCACCAGATGGTCTATGCCGCGCTGCAGGGCCGGATGGGCGGGGTGCTGCATGCGCTTGCGCTCACCACCGCCATTCCCGAATAATCCATCTTTCGCAAAGGAACCACGCCATGTCCGACAACCCAGCCTTCGAGCGCATCAAGGCCGAGATCGATTCGAGCCCCGTCACCGTCTTCATGAAGGGCACCGCGGTCTTCCCGCAATGCGGCTTCTCCGCCCGGGTGGTGCAGATCCTGTCGCATCTGAACGTGCCGTTCAAAAGCGTGAACGTGCTGGAGGACATGGAGATCCGTGAGGGCATCAAGTCCTACACCAACTGGCCGACCATTCCGCAGGTCTATGTCAACGGCGAATTCGTCGGCGGCTGCGACATCGTGACCGAGATGTTCCAGGCCGGTGAATTGCAGAGCCTGATGGAAGAGGCCGGCGTCACCGCGAAGGCGTAAGACAGGCCCAGAGCATGCGCGCGATGGCCGATGTCGCCGCGCGCAGCTCTGCATCCGAGGTGAGCTGCCGCCTGTCCGCCGCGGTCAGGAGGAAGCGCAGATTGCTGGCGGGCTCGTCGAAGCCGGCGATGATGCGGGCCGCGGGCACGCCGCGGGCAGCGAAATTGGCGTGGTCGCTATTGGGCATCAGCGGCTCATGCACCCCCAGCGCCGGCCAGGCGCCGCGCAGCAGGCCGGGCAGCCCGGCGAAGCCGCTGGTGAGCGCGGTGAGCTGGCCATGCCCCGCCACGCTGTCCAGATTGAGGTTCATGCGCATCCCGGCCACCCGCTCGGCCGGCTGCGCGGCCAGCCAGGCGCGGCTGCCGGCCAGGGCCCATTCCTCGGCGCCGAAGAGGCAGAGCATCAGCCCGTTCTCGCAGGCGCCGAGATGGGGCGCCGCGGCACGGGCGAGGCAGAGCGCGGCGGCCACGCCGGTGGCATTGTCCAGCGCGCTCTCGCCCAGCGCATGGCCATCGAGATGGGCACTGAGCACCACGAAACCCGGGCCGCGGCCGGGCCACTCCATCACCAGGTTGGGGGTCTCGGCCGGATGGTCCTCGGCGGCGATGGTGATGCGGATCCGGCCGCCCTCGGCCAGGAGCGCGGCATCCTCGATCGCGATGCCGAGCCCGGGGATGCCAGGACCGCCATGCCGGGCCGAGGAGCCGGAAACCGGCCCCACCCCAGGCTCCGGCTGCACCATGAGGATGGCGCCCGCCCCGGCCTCAGCGGCGGCGGCGACCTTCACCCGGCGGTGCAGCGCATGGGTGGCGAAGGGATATTCATGCCGCACCATGGCGGCGAGGCCAGCCATCCCGCCGGCCCCGCCGAACTGCGCCGGCGCGCCCCGGCCAAGGTCGCGGACATCGAGCAGGAGGTCCTCGCAGGGCATGGTGCCCAGCAGGGGCACGCAGGGGATCAGCCGGCCGCTGGGCTCGTGCCGGATGCTGGCCTCGTGGCAGGTCCAGCCCGCATAGGTCGAGGGCTCATTGCGCACGGCGCCGATGGCCGCCATCCGGACGGCGGCGAAGGTGAAGGCGCTGGCCGCGCTGTCGGTGCCGGCCTGGCGGCCACCGGTATCGCACAGCGCGTTGAAATCGCTCCACAACAGGCGGTCGCCGGTGATGGTATCAAGGATCGCGTCGAGGCTCATTGGACGCGGATATTCTGCACGCGCACCAGTTCAGCCATGCGGATGAGGTCGGCCCGGACCAGGGCTTCGAAGGGCGCGGGGCCGGTGGCGCGGGGCAGCACGGCCAGGGCATCCATCCGCGGCATGATCTCGGGCGCGGCCATCACGCCGCGCAGCGCCTCGGCCAGCCGGGCGATGGCGACGGGCGGCATGCGGGCGGGGCCGAGCAGGCCCCACCAGTGTTCGTTCACCAGGTCGATCCCCTGCTCGCGCATGGTCGGGACCTGGGGCAGCACGGAGAGCCGCTCGGTGCCCATGACGCCCAGCGCGCGGACCTGGCCGGCCTGCATCTGCGGAAAGGCCGAGGCCAGGGTGACGAAGACGGCGTTCACATTGCCCGCCGCCAGATCCTGCATCGCCGGCCCGCCGCCACGATAGGGGATGTGGGTCAGGCGGGTGCCGGTGGCGCGCTGGAACAATTCGCCCGAGAGATGGCTGGAGGCGCCGACGCCGCCCGAACCGTAGGTCAACACCTCCGGCCGGGCGCGGGCGAGGGCGGCGAATTCGCGGGCATCGGCAGCCGCGACATTGCTGCCGGCGAACATCATCAGCGGCGCCACGCCGATCATCGAAATGGCGGTGAAGTCGGCCAGCGGATCGAAGGCCAGCCGCTCCTGCAGCGCGGGGAAGATGGCGAAGGGAAGGTCGGCCAGCAGCACGGTGTAGCCGTCGCCGGGGGCGCGGGCGACGAATTCGGCGCCGAGCATGGAACCCGCGCCGGCGCGGTTCTCCACGATCACGGGCTGGCCGAGGGCGGCCTGCAGCCCGGGCTGGATCAGCCGCCCCAGCGTGTCCGACGATCCACCGGGGGCAAACGGCACCACGATGCGCAGCGGGCGAGCGGGCCAGGCCTCCTGCGCGAGAGCGGGCGCGGCGAGGGCTGCGCCCAACAGGCTGCGGCGATGCATCATGCCTCCTCCACGCCGCACCAGTCGGCGATGAATGTTGCTATGGCAAGCGTTGTGGTCTTCAGGTGGTCCAGGTTCGTGCGTTCGTCGAAGGCATGCGCGCCCTCGCCCTTCGGACCGTAGCACAGGCCGGGGATACCGAAATACAGGCCGTAGAAGCGGGTGTCGTTCACCGCCGTGGTGATCCGCGCGCCCATCGCATCGCCGAAGGCGCTGGCATGGGCGGCGGCCAGCACCGCCTCGGCCTCGCTGCCCGGCTCCAGCACATAGCCATCGGCCAGGAAGCCGTGCCAGGTCAGCTCGGGCGGGTTGTTGGCCATGAAATTGTCGGCCCGCGCGGCGGCGGCCACCGCGGCTTCGACCGCGCGCTGCACCTCGGCCACGTCCTGGCCGGGGAGCAGGCCGATGCGGCAATCCACCTCGCACCAGGCCGGCGTGGAGCTGGCCCAGTCGCCGCCACGGATGATGCCGGGGTTGAACTTGATCGGGTTTTCCACCCCCTTGTACCAGGGATGCGCGGCCGCCGCCCTGTTGGCCTCGGCGGTATGGGCATAGAGCGCGGTGATGAGCTGATAGGCGCTCATGATCGCATTGCTGCCGGTCTGCGCCACCGCGACATGGACGGGCACGCCGGCCACCCGCAGGCGGAACCACAACGTGCCGGTATGGGCGCGGGTGATGGTGCCGCCGGTGGGCTCGGGGATCAGCGCGGCATCGGCGCGATAGCCGCGCAGCAGGGTGGCGAGCGCGCCATTGCCGGTGCTCTCCTCCTCGGTCACGGTCTGGACATGGATGTCGGCGCAGGGACGCAAGCCCGCGGATTTCAGCGCATCCATGGCGAAGAACATGGCCGAGACGCCGGATTTCATGTCATGCGCGCCGCGACCATACATCCAGCCATCCTGGATATGGGCGGCGTAGGGCGGGTGGGTCCACATCGCGGTGGGGCCCTCCGGCACCACGTCGATATGCCCCTGCAGGATCAGGCTGCGGCCGGTGGGATTGGCGGCCCGCAGGCTGCCCACGACCTGGATGGAGCCCGCCGGGTCGATATCGACCATCGGGCTGGCCTTGGGGTGGGTTTCGAGCGGCACGTCGGCCAGCGAGAAGCGATCGACCCGCCAACCCCGCGCAGCCATCGCGCGGGCAAGGAAATCCTGCAACGGCGCTTCATTGCCGCGCAGGCTGGGGAATTTCACGATATCGGCGAGGAAACCGGTCTGCGCCGCGAAATTGGCTGCGATAGCGGCGCCGAGGCGGGCGGAGATGTCGGGATGGGCCATGGCCGAGCATGGCAAGCGCTGGGCAAGCCGGCAACCACCCTGCCCGCCCGGATCGGCGGCGCATGCCACCCCCCTGCCCAAGCCATGGGCAGGTGGGATGGCAGACGGGTCAGCTGCGCGGAGCGGCCGCGGTGCGGGTGCCCTGCTGCGGCGGGCGGTTGGCCGGCGGCTGGTTGCTGGCGCGCGTGGTGTTGCTGCGCGCGGCGGGGGTGTTCGTGGTGCAGGTCGGCAGCGAATAAACCTGAACGATCTGGCGCTGCTGCGACAGGCTGGCCAGCGCCTCGCGGCTATTGGCCGACAGGGCGGCCGGGAAGAGCTGCGCCTGGTTGGAGCAGAACAGCGAGCCCTGGCTGATGCCGACCTGGCTGTGGCTGTTCGCCGCATTGGTGATGTAGGCGTCGATCTGGCGCTGCCAGGCGCCGCCGGCGACGCGGCGGAAATGCCGCTGCACATCATTGTAGGCACCGCCGAGTGCGGGGCGATGCTGGGTGACGAAGCGGTTGTAGTCGTCGGTCTGATTGCAGGTCAGTGCCAGCACCATCAGCTGGCTCTGCAGCGCGCGGATGTCGAAGCCGACCTTCTCGGCGGGCTGCATGCACTGCGCGAAGGCAGGGGTCGCCAGGCTGGCGGCCAGCAGGCCGGTCATCATCGTGCGGATGGGCGACATGGCGCCTTTTCTCCAAAAATGGGTGTGTCTCTACGGAGGGTTTCTACAACCAGAATTACGCCGCGCGAAGCCCTCTTAATTTTGAGCGTTTTCAAGCCTCTGCAATGTAACGCATCGATACAAAAACAGGATTCACGCCGCTTTCCCGGGAATCGCCCGCTGCAGACGGCGGTGATCGGCCAGCCGGCGGTCGAGGAATGCCATGCTCGCCGCCATGTCCGGCGAGGGGTCGCGCAGCCAGAAAGCCAGCGTTGCGCCGTAGATCGCGGCCAGCGTCGCGCGCCGTGTGTACCAGGAGAAATCGGCGCTGGAATCGCCCGCCGCATACCACATCGCGCTCACCGTCCGCGCGGTGATCCGGGCCGCGAGAGGCGCATTCCAGGGCAGCGCCAGGATGCCCAGCGCATCGCGCAGCGCGGGTTTGTGCGGCAGGGACTGGTAGAGGCGGATTTCCACCACCCGGCGGATCCGCGCGGGGGTTTTGAGCGCGGCCAAATCCTCCACCTGCGCCGCCGCGCTCATCCGCCGGTCGGCCAGCGCGGACCAGGCGGCGATGGCATCGCGCGGGCCGCGCGGGAAGAGGCTCTCGGCCAGCGCCGCATCGCCCGCCGCTTGGGCCAGCGCCAGCCGCGTCCAGCCATGCGCCGCGATGAGGGGCAGAAGGCGGTCGATGACGGCATCGGTGGGGTCGGTCATGGGGCTTGGTTCCTGGCCAGTTCCTCGGTGAAGCCGAGGCGCGAGAGGTCGGTCATGCGCATGGGGTAGAGCACGCCATCGAGATGGTCCTGCTCATGCTGCATCACCCGGGCGGCGAGGCCCTGGGCGACGCCCTCGATCGGCTGGCCCTCGCCATCGAGGCCGCGAAAGGCGATCCGGCTGGGCCGCGTCACCTCGCCGCGCAGGCCGGGGATGGAGAGGCAGCCCTCGAAATACGGCTCGGCCGGCCCCTCCAGAGGTGTGAGCTCGGGATTGAAGATCACTGCCACACCGCCATCCACCCGCCAGACGAAAAGGCGCCACGAGCGGTACACCTGCGGCGCCGCAAGCCCCAGCCCATTGGCATCCTCCATGGTCTCCACCATGTCGGCGACGAGGCGGCGCATCTCGGGGGTGGTCGGGTCCGGCACGGGCTCGGCGACGCGCAGCAGGACGGGGTGGCCCAGGCGGGCGATCTTCAGGATGGCCATGGCAGCCATGTGGTGCGGCCCATACCGCATGAAAGGGCTTTACCCGGCGCCATAAAACTGTCTACACACTCCCAGCAGGCGACGCGGTCGGGTTCCGGCCAGCGGCGTTTCTTGTTTTTCTTCCCTTTTGATCCATCGGAGTGATCACTGCGTGCAAGTCGTCGTTCGGGACAACAATGTTGATCAAGCGCTCAAGGCGCTCAAGAAAAAGCTCCAGCGCGAGGGCGTGTTCCGCGAGATGAAGCTCCGCAGGCACTACGAGAAGCCCAGCGAACGCCGTGCGCGTGAGGCCGCCGAGGCCGTGCGCCGCGCCCGCAAGGTGGAGCGCAAGCGCCTGGAGCGCGAGGGTTTCTGATCCCATCCGGGCCGTTCATGGTCCGTCAGGCTGGTTTTTGGGGTGGTGGCCTACTGGTCGCCGCCCTTTTTGCTGTCTCCGCCTTGGCCAATTCGGCCTGGGAGGGGGCGCTGCCTTATGTCACCCAGGCGGTCTGCGCCGAACCCAGCGCCCTGCCCTTTGAGCCCGACTGCGGCGCGCGGCGGCCGGCGCAGGCCGGGCCCTCGCTGCCCTGGCGGAAATTCGACTGGCAGGGCAGCCAGGCCTCCGATTCGCTGCTGGCCACCCGGCGCGGGCAGCCCGTCGCCCGCCAGCTCTTCGATTTCGGCGATGGTCCGCGCCGCTTCGGCCGCATGGACAACCAACCCGGCCTCGCCATCGGCGATGGCGGCGACCTCGTCGGCCAGCGAGGCCCCGATACCGCCATCATGATGTCCGAGGACGGCAATGGCGGCGTGCAATGGCTGCAGGGTCCGGGCTGCGAGGACGAGCCGGAGGGTGGCCTGGGCGGCTGGCTGCTCTTCGATGACCAGGCCGGGCCGCAATGGCGCGAACGTGTGGTCCGCCTGCGGATCACCCGCGATTCGGTCCGCTGCCCCCTGCGCTATATCCCGGCCTATACCCGCTGGCGCCGCCTGACCATCGCCTTCCCCTGGCGCGAGGGCGAGACGCAGCGCACGCCCTTCCAGGCCGAGACGATCATCTCGGAGCATTATGACGGCTGGACGATCGCCCGCGCCCGACATCTCGAACGCTTCTGGTTCGCCCGTGACCTCGGAAAAATCCGCTGGGAGCGCTGGGAGCATGAGGCCGGCGCCACCAGCCTGCCGACCTGCCCGACCATCGAGGGCGCCGAGCCACCCGGGCCGGGCTGGCGCCTGGCGGATTGCCGCTACTGGGCGCGCTTCAGCCGGGGCGAACAGCCCATCCCGCCCTGGCCGGCGGCCGAATGATCAGTAGACATCCTGGTAGAGCGCGATGATCTCCTCCGCCGTCGGCACGGCGGGGTTGTTGCCCGGGCTGCCGCTGGCCAGCGCCTGGGCCGCCATGGTGGGCAGCAGGGCGTTCCAGCGATCGGCATCGATGCCCCAGGCGCCTGGGCGGGGGACGTGCAGATCGGCATTCAGCGCCTCGAGCTCCTCGATCAGCTTGGCGCCGGCGACCTGATCGGCATCGCTGTCCTTCGCCACGCCCATGCAGCGCGCGGCCTGGGCATAGCGTCGCAGCGCGGCGGAGAGGCCGAAGCGTGTCACCGCCGGCAGCAGCATGGCATTGGACAGCCCATGGGGCACATGGAAATGCGCGCCGATCGGCCGTGACATGCCATGCACCAGCGCCACCGAGGCATTGCTGAAGGCGAGCCCCGCCAGGGTGGCGCCGAGCATCATCGCCTCGCGCGCCGCGAGGTCGCCGGGCTGGGTGTAGACGGTGCGAAGATTGGGGCCGATCAGCCGCATGGCCCGCTCGCCATACATGTCGGAGACGGGGGTGGCGCGCTTGGACACATAGGCCTCCAGCGCGTGCGAAAAACTGTCGATGGCGGTGTCGGCGGTGGTGCGCGGCGGCACGGTGAGCGTCAGTTCGTAGTCGACGATGGCAGCGAGAGGCAGCGCGCCCAAGCCGGCGATGAGCATCTTCTCGTCATTCGCCGTGTCGGTGATCACGGTGAAGCGGGTCGCCTCGCTGCCCGTGCCCGCGGTGGTGGGGATGCAGATCACCGGGCAGGCCGCCTGGTCGGCGGCGTGCGGCGCCTTCTGGCTCCGGATATGGCCACCGGTCGCGGCGAGGATGGCGATGGCCTTGGCGGTGTCCATCGGGCTGCCGCCGCCGAAGCCGATGATACAGTCGTATCGGCCCTCGGCGAAGAATGCGGTGCCGGCCTCAATGACGGTATCAGTCGGGTCCGGCACCGTATCGGAGAAGACGGCAGGCGCCAGGCCAGCCGCGCGCAGAGGCGCGAGGGCGCGCTCCACCGTGCCGGAGCTGACCATCCAGGGGTCCGTCACCACCAGCGGGCGGGAGAGGCCGTGCGACGCCAGCACCTCCGCCACGCGAGAAACCGTGCCGCTGCCGACCAGGATGGTGCGGGGAGCGAAGATATTCAGGGCCATGGTCGTGTCCTCAGTTTTTTTGCGCAGCGGCCTCGGCAAAGAGAGACAGCCTTCGCGTCGCAGTCTCGCTCAAGCCGCCGGCATAGGCCATGTCCAGCGGCGGCAACTCCGCGGCGTGGTGGCAGGCCACGCCGTCGACCAGCGCGGGTTCCTCGCGCCGGCAGCGGTCGCTGGCATAGGCGCAGCGGGTGTGGAAGCGGCACCCGCTGGGCGGGTTGAGCGGGCTGGGCAGGTCGCCCCCCAGCGGCTTCACCCGGCCACGCAGCGCCGGGTCGGGATGCGGGATCGCCGCCAGCAGGGCGCGGGTATAGGGGTGGCGGGGATTGGCGAAAATCCGCCGCTTTTCGGCGATCTCGACGATCTGGCCGAGATACATCACCGCCACACGATCGGCCATGTGCTTCACCACGCCCAGATCATGCGCGATGAAGAGGTAGGAGAGGCCGAATCTTTGCTGGAGATCCTTCAGCAGATTGACCACCTGGGCCTGGATCGAGACATCCAACGCCGAGACGGGTTCGTCGCACACCACAAGATCGGGCTGCACGGCGAGCGCGCGGGCGATGCCGATGCGCTGGCGCTGGCCGCCCGAGAATTCATGCGGGTAGCGCTGGGCGTGGAAGGGGGCGAGGCCGACAAGGGAAAGCAGTTCCTGCACCCTCGCCCGCTGTTCGGCGGGTGAGCCCAAGCCATGGACCTGCATGGGTTCGAGGATGGTGTCGCCCACCCTCAGCCGCGGGTTCAGGCTGGCATAGGGGTCCTGGAAGACGATCTGGGCGCGGCGGCGGAAGGGTTTCAGGCGGTTGGGCGGCAGGGTGGTGATGTCCTGGCCGTCGAAGACCACCTGGCCCGCGCTGGGCTCGATGAGGCGCAGCACCAGCCGGGCCGTGGTGGATTTGCCGCAGCCGCTTTCGCCGACCAGGGCCAGGGTCTCGCCACGGGCAAGGCTGAAGGAGACGCCATCGACAGCGCGCACGAGACCGCCTGGTGCGGAAAAATGCTTGGCCAGATTCTCGACGCGCAGGATCACAAGGGCGCCCTCAGGCAGGCGGCCTGATGGCCCGGGGCCAGTTCGCGCAGCGGCGGCGGCGCCACGTCGCAGGCCGCTTCGGCGAAGGGGCAGCGCGGCGAAAAACGGCAGCCCGGCGGCCAGGCGAAAGGCAGCGGCACCGTGCCCTCGATGGCCGTCAGCCGGGCGCGGTCGAGATCGAGGCGCGGAATGGAGCCGAGCAGGCCCAATGTATAGGGGTGCTGCGGATCCTCGAAGAGGTCGCGTGCCGAGGCGCTTTCGACCACCCGGCCGGCATACATCACCGCCACATCATCGGCCATCTCGGCGATGACGCCGAGGTCATGGGTGATCAGGACCAGCCCCATGCCGCTTTCCGCCTGCAGTGCCCGCAGCAGATCCAGGATCTGCGCCTGGACGGTGACGTCGAGCGCGGTGGTCGGCTCATCGGCGATGAGAAGCTTTGGCCGGCCGGCGAGCGCCATGGCGATCATCACCCGCTGCCGCATCCCGCCGGAGAGCTGGTGGGGGTATTTGTCAAAGCTTTTCGTGGGGTCGGGGATGCGCACGCGTTCCAGAGCGGCGATGGCGTCGCGCTTGAGGGCGCTGTCGCTGCTTCGGTCGTCATGTGCCCGCAGGGCCTCGGTGATCTGGAAGCCCACGCTGTGCACGGGGTTGAGCGAGGTCATCGGCTCCTGGAAGATCATCGCGATGTCGCGGCCGCGCAGCGCGCGCATCTCGCGGTTGGAGAGGCCGAGCAGGTCGCGGCCCTCCAGCATGACGCGGCCGCCGACGACCCGGCCGGGATGGGCGAGCAGGCGCATGACCGAGAGGGAGAGGACGGATTTGCCGCAGCCACTTTCGCCGACGATGCCGAGCGTGCGGCCGGCCGCCAAGCTCAGCGAGACGCCGTCCACGGCGCGCACCTCGCCGGAGGAGGTGCGGAAGGAGGTGGCGAGGTTTTCGAGTTCTAGGAGCATTAGTGCAGGTTGGGGGAATGATTCCCCCGTTCGACATGCATGTCGAACCCCCTTCTTTTATTTTTATCTGTTTGGGAATCCTGCACAGATCGCGCCCATGAATCAAAAATAGAAGAAGGGGTTCCAGGGGAATTCATTCCCCTGGTTAAACCCACTTGAAAGTCGGCGGCGCAATCTTGTCCACCGGCCGATGCGCCCAATCCTGCTCAGTCGCCCGTCCAACGATGCGCTTCTGCGCCTCCGCCAGATTGGCCGCCGCAGCCTTGAAATCCATCGTCATCACCTGGCCATCGGCCACGACTTTCTCGCCGTCGACATAGACATCCTTCACCGCGCGGTCGCCGGCGGCATAGATCAGGCTGCGCACCGGGTCGTGATTCGGCTGCATGCGCGGGTGGGTCGCGTCCACCACCACGAAATCGGCGCGGCAGCCCGGGGCCAGCCTGCCGATATCCTCGCGCCCCAGGGCACGGGCGCCGCCGATGGTGGCGGCATCGAAGACATCGGTGGTGCTCATCGTGCGCGGGTCATTCGCCTGGGTGCGGGCGAGGTAGGCCACAAGGCGCATCTCATCGAGCATGTTATGGGGATAGGTGTCGGTGCCCACGCCCATATTGACCCCACCACGCTTGTATCGCCCGAAATCCTTCATGGTGATGCCGCGCCGGGCGAAGACGGTGGGGCAATGCGCGACCGTGGTGCCGGTGTCGCGCAGGATCGCGAGATCGTTCTTGGTGTGCCAGGGAGTGGAGGGGTGGTCGTCCAGGAAGATGCCGTGGCCGATCACCGCGCGCTCATCCAGCAGCCCCATCTCGTGCAGCCACTGGATGGGGGTGAAGCCGTGGCGGCGGGTGATCTCGTGGAACTCCACCACGGATTGCGCGGCGTGGATCTGCCAGGACAGGCCGCGGCCGCGGGCCTCGGCGCGGGAATCCCGCAGCAGGCCGGGCGCGCAGGTGTCGATCTGCGCCGGACAGGCCATGCCGAACAGGCGCCCCGAAGGATGCTGCTCGGCGCGCTGAATCAGCGTGAAGGCCTCCTCCATCGCCTTCTCGCCGGCCTTCTCGTCCCACTCGTATTCCACGACATGGCCGTTCTTGGTGAACCAGCGTGCCGAGCGGAACATCGGCGCGATGCAGACCCGCATCCCCGCCTCGGCCAGCAAATCGAGCCAGCCGGGATGGGCGATGGAGAGGTCGGCGAGCGTGGTCACGCCGCTCAGCAGCAGTTCCGACAACGCCACGCGCACGCAATCCGGGATCGCCTGCGCGTCGGAGCGAAAGATCGGCATGTATTCATAGAGCGATGAATTGTAGAGGCCGGGTGAGCCGATCTCGTCGATCAGCCCCTTGTTCATCGGCTCGGAGGTCGGGTGGGAATGGATGTTCACCAGGCCCGGCATGATGAGCTGGCCCTTGCCCGAGAGCACCACATCCGCCTCGCCATCATAGCCCCGGCCGACGAAGGTGAGCACACCATCGCGAAACGCGACATCGCCGCCGGGCATATAGGCGTGGCGCTGTTCGGAGGCATCCCAGGCGACGACCAGCTCGGCGTCGCGGATCACGGTCACAGCCATCTCAGCGCACCCGCAGATCGAGGCCGCGATACAGCCCGATGCCGTAAAGCCCATGCGCCCGCGCACCCTCCACCCGCCTTGTGCTCCAGACATTGAGCTGGCTGCGGGCCAGGGTCAGCCAGGGCGCCTGATCCGCCAGCCTGCGTTGCAGCAGGGCCAGCACCTCGGCCCGCCGCGCGGGGTCGAGCGTGGCGCGCGCCTCCTGCAGCCAGGCATCGCTGTCCGGGTCGTTCCAGTTCATCCGGTTCGGTGTGGGGCGGGAGCGGCTGTGCCAGTACAGGCTCAGCGCGTCGCCCGCCGAGATATAGGGGTAGCTCAGGAAAAAGGCATCGAATTCCTGCGTCGCCAGCCGGCCCCAGGCCACCGTCGCGTCATAGAACTGGATGCGCATCTCGATGCCGACCTGGCGCAGCCCCTGCTGGATGATTTCCGCCGCGCGCTGGTTGGTCAGGTTGTTGATGCCGTAGGTCACGAAACTCGCGCGCTGGCCGTTCTTCACCCGCACGCCATCGGGGCCGGGCACCCAGCCGGCTTCGTCCAGCGTGCGGCGGGCGGCCGCGGGGTCGAAGCGCGGCACCATGGCGTCGGATTGCGCATCGTAATCCTGGGTGCGCGGGTTGACGATGTTCAGCGCCGGCTCGGCATGGCCGGACCAGACTGCGCGCACCAGACCCACGCGATCCACCGCCTGATGGGTGGCGCGGCGGATGGCGATGTCATTCACCACCGGCCGGTCCACCTTGAAGCCAAAGAAAAAATCCCAGAAGTAATTGGGTTGGTTCGAGGCGGTGAGGTTGGGCACCCGGCGCATCGTGTCCCAGAAGGCTTCCGGGATGTATTGCGTGAGGTCGGCCTGACCGGCCTGGATGGCGGCGACGCGCGAGGCGGCTTCGGGGATCACACGCCAGACCACCCGCTCGACATGCGCCGGCCCCTGGTTCTGCAAGACCGGCGGGCCCCAGCGATAGGTCGGGTGGCGGTTCAGCACCACCTCATTGCGCGGCGTCCAGCTGCCCCAGCAATAGGGGCCGGTGCCGTTGAAACCCTGCACGCCGAAATTGTCGCCCAGGCGCTCGACGCTGGCGGGATCAACCGCAGAGGCGAAGAACAGGGTGAGTTGCGACAGCAATTCCGAGAAGGGCTCGTTCAGCTCGTAATGCAGCGTGTGCGGGCCGGTGGCGCGCACCTCCTTCACATTGCCCGCGCGCCAGGCCACCGGCGAGGTGATGCGCGGCGTTGTGCGGCCGATCCAGCGGTTGATGGAGAAGGCCATGTCCGCCGCGGTGAAGGGCTTGCCGTCGCAGAAGGTCACGTCGCTGCGGAGGTGGAAGGTGTAGATCAGGCCGTCGGGGGAGACCTCCCAGCGCTCGGCCAGGCCGGGGCGAATGGTGCGCATGTCGTAGTCGATGGAGACCAGCGTGTCGGAGAGCATGGTCAGCACCTCGCCGCCCGCCAGCGCGGTGGTGCGATGCGGATCGTACCGGTCGCTGTCGATCTCGCGCATGATCGTGACCTGGTTGCGCGGTTGCTGCTGCGCCAGGGCGGGCAAGGCCAGAAGCAGCGTGAGCATGGCGAGGCGAATCATCGAAAAATTCTCCTAGATGCGGAGCCGGGGGTCGAGCGCGTCGCGCAAGGCGTCCCCCAGCACGTTGAAGGCCAGCACCACCGCGAAGATGGCGAGCGAGGGTATCACGCTGATATGCGGCGCGATGAAGAGGAAATTGCGCCCCTGGGCGGCCATGGCGCCGAGCTCGGCCACCGGCGCCTGCGCGCCCAGCCCCAGGAAGGACAGCGCGGAGCCCAGCAAAATCACCTGCCCCAGCCGCAGCGTGGAGAAGACGAAGATCGGCGAGAGGCAATTGGGCGCGACATGCCGCCAGACCAGCCGCGCATCCGACATGCCCGTGGCCCGCGCCGCCTCGATATAATCCTGCCCCATCACCACCAGCGCCGCACCACGCACGATGCGCGCCATCAGCGGCACGGTGGCGATGGACAGCGCGATGATCACCGAGGTCAGCCCCGGCCCGAAGATCGCCGCCAGCGCCAGCCCGAACAGGATGGCCGGGAAGGACAGCAGGATATCCATCAGCCGCATCAGCAACCCATCCAGCCGCCGGTAGAAGGCCGCCGCAAAACCCACCGCCGCGCCGACCACGCCGCCGGCGATGAGCGATGTCAGCCCCATGAACAGCGTGACCTGAAGCCCGAAGATGCAGCGGGAGAGAATGTCGCGCCCCTGCCCGTCCGTGCCCCAGAGATACTCGCCCCCGGGTGGCTGCATGATGGCCAGGAGGTCGGTCGCATAGGGGTCGCGCGGCGCGATCCAGGGTGCCAGGACCGCCACCAGCACCACCACCGCCACAAAGCCGAAGGAGAGTGCCGCGCCGACATCGCGGGTGAGCATGCGCAGCGTGCCCGGCCGGGCCGCCCCCCCCGCCAGCGCGCCCGGGCCACCGGGCGGCGTCACCGCGGCGCTCATGACAGCCGCACCCGCGGGTCGAGCACGGCATAGAGCAAGTCCACCGTGAGGTTGATCAGGATGAAGCCGGCCGAGAGCACGATGATGGTGCCCTGCGCCATCGGGAAATCCGCGGAAAGGATGGCGCCCACCGCCAATCTCCCCACGCCGGGCCAGGAGAAAATGGTCTCCGTCACCACCGCGCCGCCGAGCAGGAAGCCGATCTGCAGGCCGATCAGGGTCACGACGGGGATCAGCGCGTTGCGCAGGGCGTGGCGCAGCACGACGCGGTATTCGGTCAAGCCCTTGGCGCGGGCGGTGCGGACATGGTCGGCCGTCAGACTGTCCACCACCGCGGTCCGCGTCATCCGCGCCACCGGGCCGACAAAGACGCCGCCCAGCGTGACCGCCGGCAGGATGACGGCCAACAACCCGTCCATCGTCCAGAGCGGCCCGCCGCGGCCGGTGAAAGGCAGCAGCTGGTACTGGAAGCCCACGATCCAGATCAGCACCAGGCCGAGGAAGAACACCGGCAGCGACACGCCGGCCACCGACACCGCCATGGTGACCCGGTCAAACCAGGAACCGCGCCAATAGGCCGCCAGCGTGCCAAGGAAAATGCCGAGCGGGATGGACCAGATCAGCGCGGCCACCATCAGCTCCAGCGTCGGCCCGATGGTAGCGGCAAGCTCCTGCGTCACAGGCACGCTGTTGATGATGGAGATGCCGAGATCGCCCTGCGCCAGGCGCGAGAGGTAGAGGAAAAACTGCTTCCAGATCGGCTCGTCCAGGCCGAGTTCGGTGCGGATGGCGGCGACGACCTCGGCGGTGGCCTGGGGGCCGGCGCGCACCGTGGCCGGGTCGGTCGGCACGACCTGCATCAGCAGGAAGCCGATGAGCAGCACGCCCAGCAACACGGGGGCGGCCAGGGCCAGGCGTTGCAGCGCATAGCGGCGCATCAGCTCAGCTCGCCATGGCGGTCGTGGAGGGCCAGGCCGCCGCGCAGCGTAATGTCGGCCCGGGTGTCCTTCAGGGCTTCCAGCGGGCCAGCGAAAATGTCGCGCGACAACACGGCGATATCGGCGTCCATCCCCGGCTCCAGCGTGCCGCGCACGCCCTCCGCGAAGGTGGAATAGGCGCCGGCCCAGCTATAGGCATGCACGGCCTGTTCGATGCTCAGCGCCTCGCAGGCTCCGAGCACCGTGCCCCGGTTGGTCTGGCGGGTGACCATGGTGAAGAGGTTGAGGAAGGGATCGGGCGTGGAGACCGGCGCGTCGGAGGAGGCGGAGGGATGCGCCCCCTCCTCCATCCAGCTTCGCATCGGATAGGCCGCCTCGGCCCGGGCGAGGCCCAGATTCTCCACATAGAGATCGCCGAATTCATACATGAAAATGGGCTGCGGCACGGGGATGATGCCGCGGGCCAGCATCCGCCGGCGCTGGTCGCGGGTGACGAAGCCACAATGCTCGATGCGGTGGCGGCGGTCGGGCGTGGCGCCGGCCTCCTCCATCGCCACCAGCACCTGCTCGATCGCGGCATCGCCAATGGCGTGGATGTCCAGCTGCCAGCCCTGGTCGTGATAGCGGCGCAGCAAGGCCTCCATCTCGTCAGAGGGGAAGGTGAAGACGCCGGTGCCGCCCTGCAGATAGGGCTCGAAGAACGCCGCGGTCAGGCCACCGGCGCTGCCATCGGCGAAGACCTTGGTGGCGCCGAAGCGCAGCATCTCCGAAGGCTCGCGCATCGGGCGGATGCCGGCATCCCAGGCTTTCTGGGCGATGCCCTCGGGGTTGGCGGCCAGCACCAGCCACATCCGCTGTTGCAGCCGGCCCTGGGCCAGCGCCTGGCGATAGGCCGCGACCTCGGCCATGTCGGCGTTCATGCCGATATTCATGTCGCTGGCCGAGGCGAAACCCAGCGATGCGAGGTGCCGGCCCGCGGCCTCGATGGCGTCGACCAGCCGCTCCATCTGAGGTGTCGGCACGGCGGCCTTGATCAGGCTGAGCGCACGCTCCTGGATCAGGCCGGTGAGCTGGCCGCCACGGCGCTCGATCACGCCACCTTCCGGCGTGGGGGTGTTGTGGCCGATGCCGGCCGCGCGCAGGGCCGCGGAATTCGCCACCCCCATATGGCCGCAGGTCCGGGTGATGAAGACGGGGTTGTCCGGCACGGCGGCGTCGAGCTCGGCCAGCGTGGGGTGGCGGTTGATGTCGAGCGCCGCATGGTCGTAGCCGCGACCCAGCACCCACTCGCCGGGCCGCGCCTGCCCGGCGGCCGCGCGCAGCCGGGACTGCATCTCGGCCAAGGTGGTGACCTGCTCGGCGCGCAGATTGACCTGGGTGAGGCCGAGCCCGAAGGCCAGCAGATGCATATGCGCCTCGTTGAAGGCGGGGATGGCGCAGCGGCCGGCGAGGTCGATCTGCCGGGTCCGCGGCCCGGCCAGGGCGAGGGCGTCCTCGCCCAGCGCCTGCACACGGCCATCGGCGATGGCGACGGCCGCGGTGAAACCGGCTTCCAGGCCACGAAAGATCCGGCCGCCACTGAGGATCATGTCCGCGTGCATGGAGGGATGGTCATCCGCTGGCCCGGTGGGGTCAAGCCGTTCACCGCCATCGAAAGCAGGATCGGACACGCCACTGCGCGCATCGCAGGCAGCCCCTCAACCGTCACGCCGCCGGCGCAGCGCCATATCCACCACCAGAAGCAGGGTCGTGAACACGATCAGCAGCATGGCCACCGCCGCCATGATCGGATCCTGGTTCTCGTTGATCCCGTCCCAGATCCGGCGCGGCAGGGTGAAGACGTCGCGGGATGCGATGAAGAGCACGATCACCAGCTCATCCCAGGAATGGATGAAGGCGAAGATGGCGCCGGAGACGATGCCGGGCATGATGCGCGGCAGGATCACCCAGGCCAGCACCTGGCGGAGCGAGGCCCCCATGCCACGCGCGGCCTGTTCGAGACGCGGGTCGAAGCTGGCCAGGGCGGTGGAGACGGTGATGACGACATAGGGGATGCCGGTGACGCCATGGGCGATGACCACGCCCATGAACCGGTCCAGCAAATCCCACCAGCCGAAATAGCGGTAGAGGCCGATGGCATAGACGATGCTGGGCACGATGAGCGGCAGCAGCATCAGCGCGCGCAGCAACTCCGTGGCGCGGCTCGATATGCGCCAGGCGGCGATGGCGAAGAGCGTGCCGGTGGTCACCGCGAGGATGGTGGAGGCGAGCGCGATCCAGAAGGACTGCGCGATGGAGGAAAACCATTCGGAGGAGGCGAAGAGCGCGCCGTAATGCCTGAGCGACAGCCCCTCATGCGGCAGCGAGAGAAAGCGCTGGTCGGTCATCGACACCGGCAGGATGATGAAAAGCGGCAGCACGAGGTAGAGCGCGGTGGCCCAGCCCAGCGAGCGGCCGAGCGGCCCGGGTTTATAGGCGCCTTCCATCCTAGGCCCCGCCCCCGAAAAGCCTGCGCATATTCACCACCCGCGAAAACACCACCAGCGTCACCAGGATGGTCACCACCAGCAGCGTCGCCATCATGGTGCCCAGGCCCCAGCGGATGAGATCGAGGATTTGCAGCGAAATCCATTCCGCCACCATCAGCGTCTTGCCGCCGCCCAGGATGGCCGGGGTGATGTAGAAGCCGAGCGAGAAGATGAAGACCAGCACGCCGGCGGCGACCACGCCGGGCATCGACAGCGGCAGGAAGACCCGGGCGAAGACCTGCGCGCGCGAGGCGCCCATGCCGCGCGCCGCCGCCAGCCAGCACGGCATAGGGCACCATGTAATGCACCATGCCGATGATGATGCCGAATTCGTTCCAGACCAGTTCCAGCGGCTCGGTGATCACCCCGGCACCTTGCAGGCTCTGGTTGATCAACCCCTGGCGGCGCAGCAGGGTGACCCAGGCGAAGGCGCGGACCAGCACCGAAATCCACAGTGGCACCAGCACGCAGAGCAGCCACCAGCGGCGTGCCCGCTCGCTGGCCAGGGTGATTGTGTAGCTCAGCGCATAGCCCAGCAGCAGCGCCAGCACCGTGGTGATGGTGCAGATGCGCAGCGTGGTGATGATGACGCGCTGCACCGAAGGGTTGGTGGCGATGCGTTCGTAGTTGGACAAGCCCGGCTCGGGTTCGAGGAAAGAGATCGCCAGCACCTGAAGGATGGGCGTGACGTAGAACACCGTCAGCAGCAAAAAGGCGGGGAGCAGCAGCGCGTGCCAGCCCAGCTCAGCGCGCCGCATCATCATCCTCCACGATCGTCGCCGCATCCGCCGCCCAACCCAGGCGGAGCGAGGCGCCGTCGGCGGGGGCGAAGGGGGCGCGCCAGGCCGGGAGATGCACGCGCAGGCCGCCCAGCGGCGTCGTCACCACCAGAGAAAAACCGGCGCCCAGATAGGACCAGGCGGCGATGCTGCCCTCCACGACATTGTCGGCGAGATCAGCCTCGCCCAGCAGCGCGATTTTTTCGGGGCGCAGCGAGAGCAGGATATCGGCGCCCAGCGGCGGGCGGGTTTCGCCGGCGGCCTGGCGCAGCCGCAGCCCGGCGGTCTGCACGCCCAGCCAGCCGCCGCCCAATTCGCGCACCACGCCCTGGAAGAAGTTGGATTTGCCCAGGAACTCCGCCACGAAACGGGTGCGGGGATGCTCATACAGCGCCGCCGGCGCGCCCTTCTGGATGATCCGGCCATGGTTGAGGATGGCGACCTCGTCGGAGAGCGACAGCGCCTCCTCCTGGTCATGGGTGACGTTGATGAAGGTGCGGCCGACCCGGCGATGCAGCGCGCGCAGCTCCTCCTGCAACTCGGCGCGCAGCTTCTTGTCGAGCGCCGAGAGCGGCTCGTCCAGCAGCAGCAGCGAGGGCTCGAAGACCAGGGCGCGGGCGAGGGCCACGCGCTGCTGCTGGCCGCCAGAGAGTTGCTTCGGCAAGCGTTCGGCGAAGCCGGTGAGCTGCACGAGATCGAGTGCCTGGCGCACCTTCTCATCGCGCTCGGCCCGCCCCATCCCGCGCACCCGCAGCGGGAAGGCGATGTTGTCGGCCACGCTCATATGCGGGAACAGCGCATAGCCCTGGAAGACCATGCCGAAGGCGCGCTTCTCCGGCGGCAGGCCGGTGATGTCGCGGCCATCCAGCAGCAGACGCCCGGCGCTGGGCTCGGTGAACCCCGCGATCATCATCAGGATCGTGGTCTTGCCCGAGCCGGAGGGGCCCAGCAGGGTGAGGAAGCTGCCGCCCTCCACCGAGAGGTCGGCACCCTCCACCGCCACGAAACCGCCATAGCGCTTGGCCAGGCCGCGAAGTTCGAGCGCGACACTCAATCCCGATAGCCCGGCTGTTCGCGGTCGAGCTTGCGGCGCAGCGCCTGCCAGGGCAGCCAGCCCTTGTCATGCTCGGTGTTGAATTGCTGCGCGGTGCGCGCCACGACCTGGGTCGGCGGCAGGCTGAGCGGCACGCCGGTGGATTGCGCCGAGACCTGGATCCGGCAGGCCATCTCCAGATAATACATCCAGTAGAAGGCCTCGGCCACGGTATGGCCGGCGGTGAGCAGCCCGTGGTTGCGCAGCACCATGCAGGGCTTGTCGCCCATATGCGCCACCAGCCGGTCGCGCTCGGAGAGGTTGTCGTCGGCGGCGATGCCCTCATAATCGTGATAGGCGACGCGGCCGTGGAATTCGGTGCTGATCTGGTTCAGCGGCAATATGCCCCCGGTCTGCGCCGCCACCGTCATGCCGGCCAGGGTGTGGGTGTGCATCACGCATTGGGCATGCGGTGCGGCGCGATGCAGGGCGGAATGGATGACGAAGCCGGCGGGGTTCACCGGCCAGGACGTCTCCTGCAGCGGTTCGCCCTCGGCATCGACCTCGACCAGGGAGGAGGCGGTGATCTCATCGAACAGCATGCCATAGGGGTTGACCAGGAAGCGGTGGCCATCCCCGGGAATGCGCACCGAGAGATGGGTGAAGACCAAGTCGGTCATGCCGAAATGGGCGATGAGGCGATAGGCGGCGGCGAGGTCCTCGCGCAGCTCCCGCTCGGTCGGCACATGGTCGGCGGGGGGTGCTTTCGGCAGCATGTCAGTAGCCCAGATCGGGGTTGTAGATTTTTGCGGGCCATTGCCCGGCCTCGATTCCGGCGATGCAATGGGCGACCCAGGCCGCACGCTCGCGCCGCGGCGGCAGGCTGGCGACATGCGGTGTGATGGTGAGGTTTTCGGCCGCCCAGGCCGGGTGGCCCTCGGCCAGCGGTTCGGGCTCGAAGACATCGAGCACCGCGCCGGCGAGCTGCCCATCGGCCAGCGCGGCCAGCACGGCATCGAGATCCTGCTGCGCGCCACGCCCGGCATTGATCAGCATGGCGCCCCGGGGCAGTTTTTCGAAGAGCGGGCGGGCCAGGATGCCGCGGGTTTCGGGCGTGTCGGGCAGCAGGCAGACCAGCAGGTCGCTCTGGGCGAGGAAGGCATCGAGCGCCGCCTCGCCCACGAAATCACGCACCCCTGGCAGCCGCTTCTCGCTGCGCGACCAGCCATGCACGGGAAAGCCCAGCCCCTGCAGCATGGCGGCGGCACGGGTGCCCATCACGCCCATTCCCATGATGCCGACACGGGTTTCGGCGGCGCTGGCGCAATCGAAATAATCCCATGCGCCGCGGGCCTGGGCGAGCGCCATGCGGCGCCCCTGCCGGACGAGGTGCAAGGCCGCCCAGCAGACATATTCGCCCATCCGCTGCGCGGCGCCCGCGGGCGTCATCCGCACCAGCGGGACATGCCGCGGAAATGCCGGGTCGCGCACAATCAAATCCACGCCCGCGCCGGCGCCGAAAATGCAGCGCAGCTTGCCCATGGCGGCAAGCCGCCCGGGCTCGGGGTCCCAGACCAGGGCGAAATCGACCTCGGCGGGGTCGCCCATCTCGTCCCAGAAACGGACATCGAGGGCGGGCGCCATCTCGGCAAAGCAGGCCCGCCATTCCTCGAACCCGGCGGCGCCGCCGGATTTCACCACCAGCACGCTCACCCGGTAATGGTATCCAGATAATCCTGGTTGGCCTGCTGATAATTGGTGCCCCACCATTCGCCGTTGAGGGTGAGCTGCAGCCGCTCATTGGCGGGGTCGGTGGGGTTGTTGGGCTTGAGTTCGGCCGGCACCTGGGCGGCAGCGGCGGGGTTGGTCGGGCCATTGCCGAGCAGCCCCAGCAAGCCCACCTGCCCTTCCGGATTGGCCAGCATCGAGGCGAGCAGCCGCTGCGCCATCTCGCCGCCGGGATTGCCGCGGGGGATGACGAAGATGCCGGCCTGCAACAGGCCCTGGTTCCAGATGAACTTGATCCGGCCATTGCTCTCGCGGTTCAGCACGGTGGCGCGGGTGTGCCAGATCTGGCCCATCACCGCCTCGCCGGTGCGCAGGAATTGCTCGCTCTCGCTGCCGGAATTCCAGAAGACGCAGTTGCGGCGGATTTCGGCGACACGGCGCAGGGCGGCTCGGGTGTCGATGGGGTAGACCTGATCGGGCGTCTTGCCGAGCGACATGGTCGCCGCGTCGAGCGTGGCCAGCGCGTCGCGCCGCAGCAGCCGCTGCCCGGGAAACCGGCGGAGATCCCAGAAATCCGCCCAGGAGGTCGGCGCGGTCGGGAACTTGCTGCTGTCATAGGCCAGCACCGAGGAGAAGCTGTAGGGGGCCGCGCCATATTCCAGCGCGAAGCCCGGGCCGATCACCTTGCTGCGGTCGATGATGGAATAATCCATCTTCGTCAGCAGGTTCATCCGGCCGAGCAGGAAGGAGGAGCTGGCGGAGCTGTCGCACAAATCCCAGGTCACCCGGCCGCTCTCGACCATGGAGCGGATGCGCCCGGCGGAGGGGCCGGTGCTGTCCTGCGTCACCGCGACACCGGGGTTGGCCGCGGTGAAGGGCGCGCCGTAGAAGCGCCCAAAACCCTCATTGGCAATGCCGCCCCAATTCACCATCACCAGCGGGCGGCTGGTTTGCGCGCCAGCCGGCACAGCACCCAGCGCCGCCAGCCCGGCCAGCCACGCGCGCCGGCTGATCTCGCCCTGGCCGAACCGCCGGCCGAGCAATTCCACGCAATCCTGTTGGAAGCTTTGCGCCATGAAAAATCTCCCGTTCCCCGGCCGGTCTTGCAAGAACCGCGCCGTGAGGGCGAAGCTGACACCGCGCCACGCCGATTGGAAAGCCCCGCATGACCATCTTCGCCGCAGATTTCAAAGCCAGGCCGTGGTGGTGGGAGGCCGCCGAGCCGCCAGCCCGCGACAATGCCCTGCCGGCCGAGGCCGAGGTGCTGGTGGTGGGTGGCGGCTATGCCGGGCTTTCCGCCGCACTCACCCTGAAGCGCCTGGGCCATGACGTGGCCGTGGTGGATGCCGAGCGCATCGGCTGGGGGGCATCGAGCCGCAATGGCGGCATGGTCTCGGGCGGGCTGAAGGTCGCAAGGGGGCCGCTGGAGCAGACCTATGGCCCGGTCCGCGCCATGGAGATCATGAAGGCCTGCGGCGCCAGCTTTCCCTTCATCGAGGAGACGATCTCCCGCGAAGGGATCGAGGCGGATTACCGGCGCGTCGGCCGTTTCGTCGGCGCCTGGACACCGGGGCATTACAAGGTGCTGGAGAAAAGCGCCGGTCGCATCGCCGAAATGTCCGGCCTGCCCACCGCCATGGTGCCGCGCGCCCGCCAGCGCGAATTCATCGGCAGCGACCACTACCATGGCGGCATGCATGCCCAGGCCACCGGCAGCCTGCACCCCGGCAAATATGCCCGTGGATTGGCGGCGGCGGCCGAGCGCGCCGGTGCGCGGCTGGTGGATGGCACGCGGGTTGGCCTGATCGAGAAGCAGGGTGCCGGTTTTCGCGTCACCACCGATCGCGGCATGGTCACGGCCCGGCATGTGCTGAGCGCCACCAACGGCTATTCGCACAAGGGCCCCAACCGCTGGTTCGCCCGGCGGCTGGTGCCCCTGGCGAGCTACATCATCGCGACCGAGGAGCTGCCGCCCGAGCAGATCGAGCGGCTCTTCCCCGCCCAGCGCATGCTCAGCGACACCAAGCTGGTGCTGAACTATTTCCGCCCCTCGCCGGACGGCAAGCGCGTGCTCTGGGGCGGCCGTGCCAGTTTTTCGGCGGAGAGCGCCGAACAGGCGGCGCCCCGCCTGCACGCCACGATGTGCGATGTCTTTCCGGAATTGCGTGACGTGAAGATCACCCATGCCTGGACCGGCAATGTCGCCTTCACCTTCGATTACCTGCCGCATATCGGCGTGCATGAGGGGGTGCATTATGCCGGCGGCTGCCAGGGCTCGGGTGTCGCGATGGCGACATGGCTCGGGCATCATGCCGCGCTGAAGATCGCGGGTGCGGCGAATGAAAAATTTGCGCTGGACGACCTGCCCTTCCCGACCCGGCCCTTCTACTCCGGCGATCCATGGTGGTTCCTGCCGGTGGTCGGCAACTGGTATCGGCTGAAGGACCGGATCGAGAGGATGGCGGCGTGATCCGAGGGTGCGATGATGGGTCGCCGCGGGCCCATCCCCGCGCAGCGCCGCCCATCACCGCCCTTGCTTCCGCGGCTTGATTGCTGCAACCAATGCGGAAATGAGGAAGGAACGGGCAAGGAGTGGTTCCGGGCCTGATTCCGCCACCCGGGAGAGACATTGCATGCAACGCCGCACGCTCATCGCCGCCGCCACAGCCCTGCCCTTCGCGGCGCCATCCTCCCCTTGGGCTCAGGGCTTCACCCCGCAGAACGCCGAATGCATCGCCCCCGCGGCCCCCGGCGGCGGCTTCGACGTCACCTGCCGCCTGACCACGCGCATGCTCTCCGAGCTGAACCTGGTGCCCAGCCCCATCCGCACCCAGAACATGCCCGGCGGCATCGGCGCGGTGGCGATCAACCACATCAACGCCCAGCGCCCGGCCGACCCGAATGTGCTGGTCGCCTTCTCCACCGGCTCCTGGCTGAACATGGCGCAGCGTCGCTTCGGCCGCTTTGCCGAGAACGACGTGCGCTGGATCGGCGCGATCGGCGCCGATTACGGCCTGATCGCGGTGCGCCGCGACAGCCGCTTCCAGAACCTCGCCGACCTGATCGCGGCTTTCCGCGAGAACATTTCGGCCATCCCCATCGGCTCCTCCGGCGCCGTCGGCAGCCAGGACTGGACGAAGGTGGCGTTGCTGGCCCGCGCCGCCGGGCAGGACCCCCGGCGCATGCGCTACGTCCCCTTCGAGGGCGGTGGTGCCGCCATGGCCGCGCTGCTGGGCGGCCATATCCAGGTCTTCCCTGGCGATGCCTCGGAAATCCGCGGCCAGTTCGAGGCCGGCGAGGTGCGCATCCTGGCCATGCTCTCCGCCCAGCGCCTGCCCGGTTTTCTCTCCGTCGTGCCGACGGCCAAGGAGCAGGGGCTGGATGTGGAATGGCCGATCGTGCGCGGCTTCTACGGCCCGCCGCGGATGCCCGATGCCGCCTACAATTATTGGGTCGATGTGCTGAAGCGCTTGCACGCCCACCCCGCCTGGCCCGAGGCGCGCGCCGCACAGGGCCTGTTCGAGTTCAACATGGTCGGCGAGGAGTTTTCCCAATTGGCCAAGCGCCGCACCGAGGAATACCGCGCGCTCGCCCGTGATGTCGGCCTGATCCAGCCGACGCAATGATCGCCGACCGCATCCTGGGCGTGGTGCTGATGGCGCTGGGCCTTGTTGCAGCCTGGTCGGCCATGCAGCTGGAGGTGCCCTTCGCGGCTGATCCGCTGGGCCCCTCGCCCTTCCCCGCCACGGTGGCGCTGGTGATGGCGCTGTGCGGCTTGGGGATGGTGCTGCGGCCGGCCCATGGCTTTTCCCGTCCAGAGCGGCTGCCAGCGCCGCCGCTGCTGGTGCTGGCGATGATCGGCTATGCCCTGCTGATGGTGCCGCTGGGCTTCATGATCGCCTCGGCGCTGATGGCCACCGTGGTGGCCCTGTTGTTCGGCGCGCGGATGGCGGCGGCCGGCGTGGTGGGGGTGACCACGGCGGTGGCGCTGTGGCTGCTCTTCGACAAGCTTCTGGACCTGCCGCTGCCCAAGGGGATCCTGCCGCTGTGATGGATGTATTTGCAGCACTCGGCGGCGGCTTCGGCGTGGCGCTGCAGCCCGGCAACCTTTTGCTGGCCTTCATCGGCTGCATCGTCGGCACCGCGATCGGCGTGCTGCCGGGCATCGGGCCGCTCAATGCCATCGCCCTGCTGTTGCCCTTCTGCCTCGCACTGCGGCTGCCGCCGGAAAGCGCCTTGATCCTGCTCGCCGCGGTCTATTACGGCTCGGGCTATGGCGGGCGGATCACCGCCATCCTGCTGAACATGCCGGGCGAACCATCGGCGGTGCTGACCACGCTGGATGGCCACCCGCTGGCCAAGCAGGGGCGCGGCGGTGCGGCCCTCGCCATCTCGGGCATTGGCAGCTTTGTCGGCGCCACGCTCTCGGTCGTGGCCATGACCTTTCTGTCGGTGCCGCTGGCCAAGGTGGCGGTGGCCTTCTCGCCGGCGGATTACGTCGCGCTGATCGCCTTCGCTCTGTCATTGCTCGGCGCCGTCAGCGACGGGCCTGCGGCAAAAGCCTGGGCCGCTGGCTGCGTCGGGCTGCTGCTGGCCATGGTGGGCGTGGATAGCGGCACGGGGGTGGAGCGTTTCACCCTGGGCTCGCTGGAATTGCTGGGCGGCATCGATTTCACCGTGCTGGCCATCGGCCTCTTCGCCATCGGCGAGATTCTTCTTCTCATCGAGACCAGGCTGCGCGCCGTGGCCGCCAAGCTGGGCGGTGGCGAAAAGCTCTCGCTGCGCGAGGTGATCTTCTGCGTGCCGACCATGCTGCGGGCGACCGGCATCGGCTTCGTCATCGGCGTGCTGCCCGGCGCCGGCGCCTCGGTCGCCTCCGCCCTCTCCTATACCGCCGAGAAGCGGCTGAACGAAGCCAATGGTAAATTCGGCCAGGGCGACATGCGCGGCGTCGCTGCGCCTGAGACGGCCGACAATGCGGCGCAGATCGGCAATCTCGTGCCCATGCTGTCTCTCGGCATCCCGGGCTCGGGCACCACCGCCGTGCTGCTCGGCGCGCTGCTGATGTACAATATCACGCCCGGGCCGCTGCTGTTCGAACAGCGGCCGGACGTGGCCTGGGGCCTCATCGCCTCGATGTATATCGGCAATGCCATGCTGCTGCTGCTGAACCTGCCGCTGGTCGGGATCTTTGCGCGATTGCTCACGGTGCCCGCCTGGGTGCTCTATCCCGGCGTGCTGGCGCTGAGTTTCGCCGGTGTCTATGCCGCGTCCAACTCGGCCTTCGACCTGCTGCTGGCCATTGCCTTCGGCGTGCTGGGCTGGCTGTTCCGCAAGATGGAAATCCCGCTGGTGCCCATCGTGCTGGGCTTCGTGCTGGGCCGCATGCTGGAGGACAATCTGCGCCGCGCCATGTCGCTGAGCGATGGCGATGTCTGGGCGCTGCTGGGCTCGCCGGTCTCGATCGTGTTGTGGGTGATGACCGTGCTGGCGGTGCTCTGGCCGCTGTTCCGCCGCGCCAGGGTTTGACGCAAGCCGGCGGGCACGGCATCCCTCCCTCCCAAATCGGGAGACACGCCATGCTTCGCCGCTCACTGCTGCTCAGCCCCCTCGCCATGCCTGCGCTGGCGCAGGATGGGCCGGTCACCATTGTCGCCCCATTCACGCCGGGCACCGGTATCGACATCATGGCCCGCCTCTCCGCGCCGGTGCTGGCGGCGGCGCTGGGGCAGAATGTGGTGGTGGAGAACCGGCCCGGCGCCTCGGGCGCGATCGGCAGTCAGCATGTCGCGCGCGCGGCGCCCGATGGCCGCACGCTGCTGATGCAGGTCAATACCTTCGTCATGGCGCCGCCGATGTTCCGCACCGCGCCCTACGATCCTGTGGCACAGTTCACCCCCATCATCCACCTCACCAATGGCGACCTGGTGCTGGCGGTGAACCCCGACATCACCGCCGGTTCCATGGCGGAATTCATCGCCCTGGCGCGGTCGCGAAGCCTGGATTATGGCAGCCCGGGCAATGGCACGCCGCAGCATCTGGCGATGGAATTGCTGCGCCAGACCGCGGGTATTCCCGAGATGAACCATGTCCCCTATCGCGGTTCGGCGCCGGCGATCCAGGATCTCATCGGCCGGCGGCTGGCGGCGATGGTGCTGCCCATCCACACCGCCCTGCCGCTGGCCGAGGCTGGCAGGGTGCGGCTGCTGGCGGTGGGCAGCCCCGCGCGCCTCGCCGCCGCGCCGCAGCTTCCCACCTTCGCCGAGGCCGGCGTGGCGGGGGCCGATGTCGATCTCTGGTACGGGCTGCTGGGCCCGGCCGGCATGGCGCCCGCCCTGGTCGAGCGGCTGCGCGCCATCCTGGCGGATTGGGTGCGCCGGCCGGACACCCAGGGGGCGCTGGTCGCCCAGGGCATGCAGCCCGTGGGGGCGGGGCCGGCCGATTTCACCCGCCTCATCGCCGCCGATCAAAGTCGCTGGACGCGCGTCGTGCGCACCGCCAACATCACCGCGGAGTAACGACACATGATCCTCATTCTCGGCGGCGGCATCGGCGGCCTGACCCTGGCCCTGACCCTGCATCGCGCGGGCATCGCCTGCACGGTCTTCGAGGCGACGTCGGAGATCCGCCAGGTCGGCGTCGGCGTGAATGTCCTGCCGCATGCCAGCGCGGAGCTGGCGGCACTCGGCCTGCGCCCGGCGCTGGAGGCGGTGGCGGTGCAAACGAAGGACGCCTGGTTCTTCAACCGCTTCGGCCAGTTGATCCACCGGGAGCCGCTGGGCGAGGCGGCGGGCTACCCGCACCCGCAATTCTCCATCCATCGCGGCGACCTGCAGGGCGTGCTGCTGGCGGCGGCGACGGCCCGTCTGCCGGCCGGTTCCATCGTCACCGGCAAGCGCCTGACGCATGTGACGCAAACCGCCGAGGCGGCGACGGCGCATTTCGAGGATGGCACCACCGCCACCGGCCTGGCCGCCATCGGCTGCGACGGGATCCACTCGGTCCTGCGGAAGCAATTCTTCCCCGCCGAGGGGCCGCCGCGCTATTCCGGCTGCAACATGTGGCGCGGGGTGACGCGGCACAAACCCTTCCTCTCCGGCGCGCCGATGGTCCGCGCGGGCTGGCTCAGCCATGGCAAGATGGTGATCTATCCCATCCGCAACGACATCGACGATCAGGGCCATCAGCTCATCAACTGGGTGGCCGAGATCGACACGCCCGAACATCTCGAGCGCGACTGGAACCGCCGCGGCAGGCTCGAGGATTTCCTGCCGGCCTTCGCCGACTGGAGCTTCGACTGGCTCGACATCCCTGCCCTGCTGCGCGATGCCGATGTGATCCTGGAATTCCCGATGGTCGACCAGGACCCGCTGCCGCGCTGGAGCCACGGCCGCGCCACGCTGCTGGGCGATGCCGCCCACCCCATGGTGCCGCGCGGCTCGAATGGCGCGGGGCAGTCCATCCTCGATGCGGTGGCCCTGGCGAAGCATTTTGCGGCGGGCGGCACCATCGAGGCGGCGCTGGCGGGTTACGAGGCCGAGCGGCTGCCGGCCACGGCGGCGGTGGTGCTGCAGAACCGCGCCAACCCGCCCGACGCCATCCTGCGCGAGGTTTTCCTGCGCACCGGTGACAAGCCCTTCAACCGCATCGAGGAGGTGATCAGCCAGGAGGAGCTTCTGGCGATCACCGGCGGCTACAAGAAGGTGGCGGGCTATACGCTGGATGATGTGGCCAGGCGGGTGGCCTGAAGCCTGCCGGGGATTTCCGCGATCCTGGCCGGCTCGGCATTGGCGAAGGCGAGGCGGAGATGACGCGCCTGGCCCGGGCCGAAGAACGGGCCGGGCAGGCAGAGCAGGCCGGTCTCCACCGCCAGTTGCTCGGCCACCGCCAGGGCGTCCGGCGCATCCGCGGGGATGCGGAGATAGGCGAAGTAGGTGCCCAGCGCATCGAGGCGCCAGCCTGACAGTTGGGCCACGGCCGAACGCGCGGCCTCGGCCCTGCCGGCCATCACGGCGCGGTTGCCGGCGCGCCATGCCGCCAGCGCCGGCACCGCCCAGGTCAGCGCCGCCTGGGCGGGCCTGGCCGGGCAGATCTGATAGGAATCGAGCGCCTTGAGCAGCGCCTGGCGAAAGGCGCCGCCGCCCAGCACCGCGCCCAAGCGGTGCCCGGGCACGCAATAGGCCTTCGAGAAGCTGTAGAGATGCACCAGATGGTCCTGCCAGTCCGGGGCGCCGAACAGGGCATGGGGCCGCGGTTCCGCCAGGAAATCGCGATAGGTCTCATCCAGCACCAGCCAGACGCCATGGGCACGGCAGGCCTCGGCCAGGGCATGGAGGGTGGCGGCGGGGTAGCAGGCGCCGGTGGGGTTGTTCGGCGTCACCAGGACGAGGGCGGTCAGGCCGGCGAGCATCGGCGCCACCTCCGCCGGATCGGGCACGAAGCCATTCTCCGGCCGGCAGGGGATGGGCACCGCGACCGCGCCCTGCATCGACAGCGTCATGGCATGGTTGAAGTACCACGGCGTGGGCAGGCCGATCCGCGCGCCGGGGCCGCCCAGGGTGGCCATCACCATCGCAAAGGCCAGGTTGCAGCCGGCGGTGATGGCGACATCGGCCGGGCTGATCGGGGCGCCGTAGAATTCAGTGGCATCGGCGGCCAGCGCCTCCCGCAGCGCGGGTTCGCCATCGATCGGGCCATAGCCGGTGCTGGCCAGGCTGCCCGCCGCCTCGCCCAGCCGGGCGAGCAGCGGCTCCGGCGCGGGATAGCCCGGCACCGCCTGGGTGAGATCGAGCAGGGGCGCCGCGCCACGGTAGCGCGCCGCCCAGCCCCGCACGGTGGGAATCGGCGGTGCCGAGGTGGCAAGAATGGTCGCGGAGAGCGCTGGCATGCCGGCAGGCTGACCGGTGCCTGCCCCGGCGGTCAAGCCGGCAGGATGCTGACCGCCCCGCCATCGAGGTTGTAATAGGCGGCCTCGACCCGCAGCTTGCCCTCGCGCACCGCGCCGTTGATCAGCGCGTTGTTGTCACGCAGGCGGCGGGCCTGGCTGAGCTCCGGCCGCGTCGGGTCATCGATGCGGAACTCGCGATTGCCCACGACCATCCTGTCCAGCGCCTGGTCGGGCGTCGGGCCAGGAACCAGGGGACCAGCGCCATGCGCCGCGGCGAGGGGAAGGGCTGCGCAGGCACAGAAAAAACCACGGCGGGAAATGGCGGCTATGACGGGACTCCGTTCTAACGGGCATTTATCCGAGGCGTCGGGAATAAACAAACGGCTTCTTTGTCAAGGCGCTTCGCCGGCCGGGCGGCCGGTCACCCAGCGCCAGTGATGCCACAGCAGCCGCGCGGCCAGCGAGCGCCATGGCGACCAGGCCTCAGCCATCGCCACCAGCCCGCGCGGCGTGGGCCTTTGGTCCATCCCCAGAAGATCGGCCGCCCCCGCGGCCAGCGCGACATCGCCGCGCGGAAAGACATCGCGGCGGGCCTCGGCGAAGAGCAGGTAGACATCGGCGGTCCATGGCCCCAGGCCACGCACGGCGGCGATATGCGCGGCCGCCTCAGCATCGGGCAGGCCGGGCAGCGCTGTGAAGTCCAGCTCGCCCGAGAGGCAGGCCGAGGCCAGGCTGCGGGCATGCGCGGCTTTGGGCCGGGAGAGGCCGGCCACGCCGCACAGCATCGCGTCATCCAGCGCCAGCAACCCCGCCGGCGTCAGCGCGCCGGGGATGGCGGCGAGCCGCGTCCAGATCGCCGAGGCCGCGGCGTTGCTGATCTGCTGGCCGCAGATCGCCCGCAGCAGGCCGGGAAAACCCAGCGAACGCGTGCGCCAGGGCAATGGCCCGGCTCGGCTCTCGACGGCGCCGAAGCGCGGCTCGAGCAAGGCCAGCGCGGCGATGCCCGGGCGCAGCCAATCCGGCTCAAAAGGCGGTGCGCAGCCGGAGCGCGAAGAGATGGACGGGACCACGATCGGCATTGAAGCCCGGATTGACCGCCAATTGATAGTTCACCGCCATGTTCACGCCCGCGGCCACCCGGGCGTCGTAATAAACCTCGGTGACCCATTCCGGCCGGTAGTTCAGCCGCCCGTCGCCGACGATGAAGCCGATGCCGCCGGCCTCGAGAAAGCGCCGCCGCCCGGCACTGGCGAAGCCGACATTGCTGCCCAGGCCAATGGTATCGGCCGGCCTGCCCCAGCGCTCGCCGCGCAGCGCGGCGCCGCCGGAGATGGAGGCGTCATGCTCGGTGAACATCCAGCTCTGGGTGCGGTGATCACCCCAGGAGACGCGGCCGAAGACGCCGAAATCATGGGTGATCTGCTGGTCGAAGCTCACCCCCATGGAACCCTTGCGGCGATAGCCATGGGGGTTGCGGTCGAAATTCTCGAAGCCGGTCTGGAACAGGTCGCTCCAGCGGTTCTGCCGGGCGCGGGTGAGCAGGCCGATGAGGCGGACCGCGCCCTCCCTTTCGCCGATCTTCCAGAACCTCTCGAGCGAGCCCACCAGCTGGTAGGCCCGGGTGATCGAGGGGTCGAGGAACAGCCCATTGGCCACGCGCGACACCTGGAAGGCGGCGCCGCGCGCGGCATAGACCCCGTTCTCCCATTCCACCGCCGCACCCAGCGTATAGCCCCGCGCATCGGCCGCGAAATCGGTGGCGGAGCCTGAGACCAGCGCCCAGTTCAGGAACTGGGTGCGTGGGTCATGGGCGTAGCGATTGTCGTCGAAGATATCGAAGGCGCTGAATTTTCCCACCGTGATCGTGATGCGCTCGCGCGGCAGGGGCCTCGAGAAGCGCAGCGGGTCGTCATCGGAGGGGACGCTATCGGCCGAAAGCCCGATGGTCTGGCGGAAGAAGATGCGCGGCACGTAGAAGGTCGGCTCGGTGCTGCCCAGCCGGAACGCCTCGTTGTTCGGAAAGGCCGCGAGGCCCCGGGCGTTGGACAGGCCGAAGCCGCGGGTGACCGAAGGGTTGAAGATCACCTCGGCGCCGTCCCACAGCGTGCGGCCCAGCACCAGATCGGTCGAGAGCGTGTTGCGCGCATTGGCCGCGGGTGCGAGCGAACTCTCGCCGCGATAGGGCGAGCGGAAGCTGGGGTGGCCCTGCAGGATGAAGGTGGCCTGGCCACGGACCATCCAGCCCTGTTCCTCCAGCCTGTCCTGCAGGGCGGCGAGGTCGGGAAACAGCGCAGCCTCGGGCGGGCCGATATTGGGCACGGCGACCGAGCCGAAGCGGCCGGTCTGCGCCGCTGCCGGCAGGCTGAGAAGAGCAAGGGCGGCGAGGACGGGCAGGCGCATGAATCGCCGGTAGTGCAGCCGGCCGGCCGCGGCAACCCAAACCCGCACCACGACGCGGTATTGTAACACCGGGGATTTGACCGCGGCCGTTTTCACCCCAAGACTGCGGCCATCACGGGAGACAACGACATGGCCGACTACCCCTTCACCCAGGCGGATCTCGAGGCGCTGAAAGCCTGGGACACGCCCACGATCTGCAACGCGCTGGAGCTGGTGGTGCCGGCCCGCCGCACCCACGGCTTCACCGTGCGGCCGGTGCAATGCGCCTTCCCCACGATGAAGCCGATCTGCGGCCTGGCCCGGGTGGGCACGATCCGCGCCGCCTTCCCCTCCGGCCGCTCGAAGGATGCGGACCGCGCCGCGCGCATCGGTTGGTATGAATATGTCGCCAAGGCCGCGATGCCCACGGTGGTGGTGCTGCAGGACCTCGATGATGTGCCCGGCACCGGCGCCTTCTGGGGCGAGGTGAACTCCGCCGTGCACAAGGGCCTGGGCGCCGAGGGCTGCGTGACCAATGGCAGTTTTCGTGACATCGACGCGCTGGCGCCGGAGTTTCAATTGCTGGGCGTGATCAACCCCAGCCATGCCTATGTGCATGTGGTGGATTGGGGCCGGCCGGTCTCGGTCTTCGGCATGGCCTGCATCAGCGATGACGTGATCCATGCCGACCGCCATGGCGCGGTGGTGATCCCGCATGAGGCGGTCACCAAGCTGCCCGCGGCGATCGACCTGCTGACCCGCAAGGAGGCGGTGATCCTGGAAATGGCGCGCGGAAAAGGTTTTAACATCAAGAAACTGAAGGCCGCACTCGCGGCCTCCGAGGATATCCACTGATCCATGCGCTTCGAGGATGGCTGGTTTCGCTGGGATGAGGTGCTGGCCACGGTCGCGAAGGATTGGACCGACAGCAACCAGCACCTCAACATGGGCTATTATCTCGTGGCCTTCGATGTCCAGACCGACCGGCTCTGGGCCGCACTTGGCCTGGGCCGGCCGCTGCGCGCGCGCGGGCTGACCACCTTCGCGGTGGAGACCTGGCTCGACTACCAGCGCGAGATGCTGGAGGGCGATACCATCGGCGCCGAAAGCCGAGTGCTGGATTTCGACCCCAAGCGGCTGATGGTGGAGCACCGCATGTTCCACCATGGCGAGGGGTGGACCAGCTCGGCCAATGAGGTGCTCTACCTCTGCGTCGATGTCGCGACCCGCAAGGTGGCGGCCTGGCCCGCCGATGTGCTGGACCGTTTCGCTCAGGTCAGTCTCGGCCTCGCGGCCCGGCGCCTGACGATGAAGCGCCGGGCCTGACGCTTGCGGCCCGCGCCGCGATTGGGCACAAAGCTGCCACGTTGCGGGTGTGGTGGAACTGGTAGACGCGCCGGACTCAAAATCCGGTTCTGGTGACAGAGTGTCGGTTCGATTCCGACCACCCGCACCAACCCTTCCGAAAGGCCTTGCATGCTTCCCGATGGCTGGGTCTGGTACTTCGCCTATGGCTCCAACATGGACCCGGCCAGGCTCTTCGAGGCGCGGCTGGGCGGTGCCGGGGTGCCGCATGGCGCACGCATCGCGGGGCTGCTGGAGGGGTGGTCCCTGCGCTTCAACCTGCCCGCCTCCGCCGCCCAGGGCGCGGGCTATGCCAATATCGTCGAGGCGGCGGGCGCGGCCACGCCGGGCACGCTCAACGCCATCCCGCCCGAGGGGCTGACCGTGCTCGACCGCTATGAGGGCGTGGCGAGCGGCCATTACGCCCGGCTCGCTGTTCGGGTGCTGGCGGTGCAGGGCGCGATCGAAGCTGTGACCTATGTCGCCCGCCACCGCCTGCGCGAGGGACTTCGCCCGACCGAAGGCTACCGCGCTCATCTCCTGGCCGGTGCCGATCTCCTGCCGGCGCATCACCTGGCCTGGCTTGCCGCCCTGCCATGCATACCCGGCACAGGGCCTCAGTCTTCGCCCCCCCGCGGCGCCGCCCTCGGCCGCGGGACGGCCAGATAGCCCGGCACCGGCGCCGCGATCGCGCCGGGTTCCATCCAGCCCACCCCGCCTCCAGGGGCGATTCACGCGCCCCCGGCCGATAGGGTGTGTCGCCGCACCGAAACCCGGGGTTTCGGTGCGGGGGGCGCTCATCGCATCGGCAGTGCGTAGAGCAGCCCGCCATTCGTCCAGAGGTTGTTCGGCCCGCGCGGCAGCGCCACCGGCGTGTTCTCGCCCATGGTCCGCTCATACAGCTCGCCGTAATTGCCGATGGCGCGGATCACGTTGTAGGCCCAGGCGGCATCCAGGCGCAGCGCCTGCCCCAGCTCCGGCGTCACACCCAGCAGGCGGCGGGTGTTGGGGTTGGTGCTGGTGCGGCGCATCTCCTCGGCATTGGCGCGCGTCACGCCCTGCTCCTCCGCCTCGATCACCGCCGTGGTGAACCAGCGCACGAGGTCGTGCCAGTCGTCATCACCGCGGCGGATATAGGCGCCGTAGGGCTCCTTGCTGAAACGCTCGGGCAGAACCGTCCAGTCGCGGGGGTTCTGCATCTGCGAGCGCACGGCGGCCAGCTGCGACGCGTCGGAGCCGAAGCTGTCGCAGCGCCCGGCCTGGAGTGCCGCCGCCGCCTGGTCCGTCCGCTCGAACACCACCGGCCGGAACGGCACATTGACCGAGCGGAAGTAGTCCGCCGTCACCTGCTCGTTGGTCGTGCCCTGGATCAGGCAGATGGTAGCGCCGTTCATCTCGCGCACCTGCCGCACGCCCAGCGAATTGCGCACCAGGAAGCCGTGCCCGTCGTAGAAATAGGTGGTGACGTGGCGCAGCCCCAGCGTGATGTCGCGCAGCATGGTCTGGGTCGAGGTGCGGAACAGCACGTCGATCTCGCCCGAACCCAGCGCGGTGAAGCGCGTGGAGGAGGAAAGCGGCACGAAGCGCACCTTGGTCGCGTCGTTGAAGATGGCCACCGCCAGCCCGCGGCAGAGGTCGACATCCAGCCCCTGCCACTCGCCCCGGCTGTCGGGCAGCGCGAAGCCCGGCACGCCGGTGTGGATGCCGCAATTCAGCACGCCCCGCGCGCGCACCGCGTCCATCACCGGCCCGGCAATGGCCGGTGCCGCACCCAGAAAGGCCGATACGGCAAGCGCCGCGGCCACAAGACCTCGTTTCAACATTCGATCATCTCCCGGAGAAAAGCCTCGGGCGGGATGGTTGGACGTGGCGGGCGGCGGGTCAAGCGGATCATGGCGGGGCCACCCCGCGGGGAATGGAACTTCGGCCGATCATCAGCCCGTAAAGCCGGCGCCAGAGCGCGATATGGCCTCCGATGACGGCAATTGGCTGATCGAACAGCCCGGCCGCGTGCCGGGGCAGCAGGACCTTGTGAAAATAATCGGACAAATCCGGGTCGGGCAGCATCCAGCTCGGCGCGCGCAGGGCGGAATCCAGTCCCAACCGGCGGGCCAGGCGCAGCCCGGCCAGGCCCTGGATGCGCCAGGCCCGGCGGAAGGCCCGGCAGACCCAGTACTGGATGGCCTCCAGGCCCGGTCGCGCGCGGGCGACGAATTTCAGCATCATGCTCCACAGCCCGGCATGCGCCCAGCGGCGGAACAGCCGGCTCATGCTATCGGGCTTGCCATAGGCGCCGGGCAGGTTCTTCCACGGGCCGTTGAAGCAGGCGGCGTGGAAGCAGCCATCCAAAGCCCGCCTGGCGCCGGCGATGGTGGGGCGGCCGGGGCCCGGATGAACGAAGACCATGAAATGCATCACCGCCTCCCACTCCGCATCGGTCATCGGGCGCCAGGGCACGGGCCTGGTCAGGCGGGCCTGGATGCCGGGGGGCGTGACGCGGAAATGGGCCAGGGGGTGGGGCATGGGGGGCTCCGTTCTGCTGGCATATCAGCATATCGGCGCGGAATTTACAAGGAATTTATGCCGTTTTCACTGCGGCGGCGCGGCGGCGCGCGGGATGGAAACCGGCGCCTTATGCGGTACTCCTTGGGCGGAGTGGGCAGGCCAGCGATCGCCATTTCCGCTTCGCATGTGCTGCACATGCACCTACATTGCACGAATGGATGCCATCCTCGAATCCACCGTCATGATCCAGATCCGCAACGCGCCGGAATCGCTGCATCGGACGATGAAATCCCGCGCCGCCCAGGCGGGCATGTCGCTCTCGGACTACCTGCTCCGCGAATTGCGGCAGATCGCGGAACAGCCGACGATGGAAGAGTGGCGGGCGCAGTTGCACACCCGTTCCAGAACCCATGCCAGCCTCAGCGCGGCCGATATGGTGAGGGCAGAGCGCGATCGGGCGTGATCGTCGTCGACGCCTCGGTCCTCATTGAAATCCTCCTCCGCATGCCCGGGGCCGAGCGCGCCGAGGCGCTTGTCCTGGAAGCCGGCCACAGCCTGCATGCGCCGCACCTCATCGACGTCGAGGTGGCGCAGGTCGTGCGGCGCATGGCCAGGCTGGGTGAGATCGAGGCGGAGCGTGCGGCCCAGGCCGTGGCCGACCTGGCCGCCATGACGCTGCGACGCTGCCCCCATGCCGCGCTGCTGCCGCGGATATGGGCGTTGCGAAACAACCTCACCGCCTATGACGCGAGCTACGTCGCCCTGGCGGAAACACTGGATGCGGTGCTGGTCACGCAGGACCGCCGCCTGGCCGCGGCTGGCGGACATCACGCGCGGGTCGAACTGGTCTGAGGACAAGCCCCGGGCGCGGCGGAGAGGCATCCGGTCAGCGCGGGGGGCCGAAGCCCCCCCTCACCTCACCGGAACGGCGGCGCGTAATGCAGCCCGCCCCGGGTCCAGATCTCATTCTGCCCACGCGGCATCGCCACCGGCGTGCCCGGCCCGAAATGCCGGTTGTACATCTCGCCGTAATTGCCGATCGCCCGCACCGCATTCAGCGCCCAGGCGGGATCGAGCCGCAGCGCCTGCCCCACCTCGGGCAGTGCGCCCAGCAGCCGGCGGACATTGGCATCCTGCGAGTTCGCCCGCATCTCAGCCGCATTGGCGCGGGTCACGCCGCTCTCCTCCGCCTCCATCAGCGCGAAGACGAACCAGCGGACGATGTCGAACCAGTTCTCGTCGCCGCGGCGGATCACCGGGGTATAGGGTTCCTTGGAGAAGCGCTCGGGCAGGATCACCCAATCCGCCGGCGTCGCCAGCGCGCTTTGCGCCGCCGCCAGGCCCGAGGCATCCATGCCATAGGCATCGCAGCGGCCCGAGGCGAGGGCACGGACGACCTGGTCCTGCTCGGCGAAGAGCACGGGGGTGAAGGCGAGGTTCCGGCTGCGGAAATACTCCGCCGTGATGCCCTCATTGGTGGTGCCCTGCAGCAGGCAGATCGAGGCGCCGGCCAGCCCCGCGACACTGGTCGCATTGGCCGAGCGGCGGACGATAAAGCCGTGCCCGTCATAAAAGTAATTGGCGGTGAAGCGCAGCCCCAGCGTGCTGTCGCGCAGCACGGTGTGGGTGGAGGTCAGCATGAGCACATCCACCTCGCCAGCACTCAGCGCGGTGAAGCGGGTGGCGAAGCTCAGGGGCACCCAGCGCACGCGCGTCGCATCGCCGAAGATGGCGGCGGCGAGGCCGCGGCAGAGATCGGCCACCATGCCCTCCCACTCGCCGCGCGAATTCAGCGTGGCGAAGCCCGGCGTGGTGGTGTTGACGCCGCAGGCGAGCTGGCCGCGCGCCCGCACGGCATCGAGCGTGGCCTGGGCCTGGGCGCCACCGGGTGCGGCGAGCATCAGGCCGAGCGCGGCCCCCATCATCCAACGCATCATCGCGGTCCGGCCTTTCTGGTGAGGCCACCATCTCGGCGCCCCGGCAGGGCCGGGTCAAGCTTGCGCGGATTGCGATTGCGTTATCCGGCCATCCTCCATCGCGACGATCCGGTCGGCGATGTCGAGGATGCGCGGGTCATGCGTCACCAGCAGGATGGGCGTGCCCCGCCGGCGCGCGAGGTCGCGCAGGAGATGCACCACCTCCTGCCCCGAGACGCGGTCGAGGGCTGCGGTCGGCTCATCGGCCAGGATGAGCCCGGGCTCGGCCACCAGGGCGCGGGCCACCGCCACGCGCTGCCGCTGCCCGCCCGAGAGCTTGGCCGGCAGCTTGTCGATATGGTCGGCCAGGCCCACCGCGCTGAGCATCTCGGCGGCCCGGCCCAGCCGCTCCGCCTCCGACATGCCGCCATGCAGCTCCAGCGCCATGGCGACATTCTGCCGCGCGGTGAGGAAGCCCAGCAGGTTGTGGCTCTGGAAGATGAAGCCGATGCGGCTGCGCAAGGCCACCCGCTCGCTCTCGCGCGAGGCGAGGAGCTGCTGCCCGAGCACCCGGGCTGAGCCGAGCTGCATGGCGCGAAGCGCGCCGACCAGGGTCAGCAGCGTGGTCTTGCCCGAGCCGGAGGGGCCGGTGAGCAGCACGATCTCGCCGGCATCGATGCGCAGATCGACCTCGCGCAGCACGGTGCGGCGCAGTTCGCCCTCGCCATAGGCGAAGGAGACGTCGTGCAGCTCGACCGGCGCGCCCCCGCCCAGGGCCGGGGGGCGGTCACGGCCGGAGGGCGCAAGGATTGGCGCGGCCACCATCAGAACATGTCGGCCGGATTGGCTTCGCGCAGCTTGCGCATCGCGAGCAGCCCCGCAACGAAGCACATCGCGAAGATCAGCAGGAAGACCGAGATCGCGCGGTCGGGCGGCATGTGCAGCGGCAGGAAGGTGGCGCCAGCGACGAAATCATAGAGCAGGATCGACAGCCCGAAGCCCGGAATGAAGCCGATGATGGCCAGGATCACCGCCGCCCCCAGCACCACGCGGCCGAGATAGCCGTTGGAATAGCCCATGGCCTTGAGCGTGGCGTATTCGCTGAGGTGGCCGGCGATATCGGCGAAGAGGATCTGGTAGACGATGACCATCCCCACCACGAGCCCCATGATCGAGCCAAAGAGGAAGATGAAGCCGATGGGGGTGCCGTTCTCCCAATAGGCCCGTTCGCCCTGCACCAGCTCGGTATGGGTCAGCACCACCACATCCTGCGCCAGCAGGGCGCGCAGGCGGGCCTGCACCGCGGCGGGGTCGGCGCCCGGGCGCAGGCGGAGTGCGACGAGATCGGCCATGCCGGCCTGACGGGAAAAGACCCGGCGGAAATTGGTCTCGCTCATCACCACATTGCCGTCGGCGCCGAAGCTGGGGCCGATTTCCACCAGCCCCACCAGCTCGAAATCGCGCCGGCCGACCTGGATGTGGTAGGGGCCGTTTTCGCGGAACAGCCGCCCGATCGGGCCGAATTCGGGGCGCGAGCGGTCATCGAAGGCCACCGTATCGGGCCGCTGCAGGGCCTCGATCAGCGGTGTGAGGCCGGTGAAGGCGACCGCGCCGGCCGAGGCATCGAGCCCGATGACCTGCGCCGAGCGGCGGCTGCCCGTCAGCGGGTTGCGCACCGTCGCCTGCTCCAGATAGATCGGCACGGCCGCGGTCACATCCGGGTCGGCCAGGGCCTGCCAGGCGCGGGCACGGGGCAGTTTTTCCGGCCGGAAGCTCGCCTGGGTCATGGGGTGCATCAGGAAGAGATCGGCGCGCATGGCGGCCAGCATATTGGTCGCGCTGTCGAACAGCGCGCCCTTGAAGCCGAGCTGCATGAAGACGAGGACGCAGGCGAACATCACGCCGGCGATGGCGGTGGCCAGGCGCGCGCGGTCGGCCTTGAGCTGGCGCCAGGCCAGCCGCACCGCAAGCCCGAGCCCGGGCAGCAGCGCGGGCGGGCGCCTTCGCACGGGCGCGGCCTCGGCACCATTGTATTCGGGCGCCCAGGGCAGCAGCCCGGGCTTTTGCGGCATCTCGTTCATCGCGGCGCCGGCGCCTCCGCCGGGCGGGCGACGGCGGCGGTCCCCACCGGCCGCAGCGCCACCTGCACCTGCATGTTGGAGCGCCGGGCGAGCAGCGCGCGGCCCTCCTCGCCCAGGGTCAGCCGCACCTCGACCGTGCGGGCATCCACCGCGGCCACCGGGTCGGTGCCGGCCTGCACGGTGCGGCGCACGGTCAGGCCGATCTCGCGCAGCGTGGCGGCGTAGCGTCGGCTTTCGCCGGGCACGATCACCTCGCCCGCCATGCCCACCGCCAGGCGCGGAATGTCGGTCTCATAGACATCGGCCACCACGTCCATCGCGGTGAGGTCGGCCAGTTCGAGCAGGCCGTCGGTGTTGTTCACCTGGTCGCCCGGGCGGGCGAAGATGCGCAGGATGGTGCCGGTGATGGGGGCATGCACGCGGCTCAGCCCGGCATCGGCGATGGCCTTGTGCAGCAGGGCCTCGGCGCTGGAAACGCGGGCCTCGGCCAGCGCCACATCCTCGGGCCGGGGGCCGGAGAGGGTGACGAGGTCGGCCTCGGCCAGCGCGCGCTCGGCGGTGGCGCGGATGGTGGCGAAGCGGTTGCGCTCGGCCACAGCCTCGGCGCCGGCGCCGCTGGGGACCAGGCGGTCGGTGCGGCTGGCGTCGCGCCGGGCGATCTCCTCCTGCGCCACGAGGCTGGCGATGCGGGCGCGCTGGGCGTCGATCTCGGAGCGGCGGCCGCCGGCGCGCACGCGATCGAGGCTGGCGCGGCTTTCGGCCAGGCTGGCCTCGGCGCGCATGACCTCGGCATCCTTCACCGGCGCATCGGCGAATTCAGCGAGGAGCTGGCCCTCGCGCACCTCATCGCCCTCGCTGACATGCAGCCGCAGCAGGCGGGTGACGGCCATGCCGCCGGGCTGGTTCAGCTTGCGGATCCGGCTGCGCGGCTCGACCCGGCCCAAGGCGCCGACGCCCAGCGCGCCCGCACCAGGCGCAGCCGGGGCCTGGGCCAGCACGATGGGGGCCGGCGGCGTCGCGCCGCGGCGGGCGATGAACAGCCCCGCCCCCGCGGCCAGGCCGACCAGCACCAGGAGCAACAGCGAGCGCTTCATGGCGCGGCCTCCAAGAGGGTTTCAAGGCTTTCGCGCAGCGCGGCCAGCTGCGCCGCGTCGAGGATGTACATGCGGAAGAGATAGGCCATGAACAGCCCGTCGCAGGCCGCCATGATGGCCAGCGCGCGGCCCGGCCGCAGCCCGTCGCGCTCCAGATCGGCGCGGATATCGGCGAAGACGGCGCGCACCGGTTCGAGCAGCGCGCTGTCATGGTGGAAGGCCGCGAGGAAGACGGCGCTCGCGCGGTTGGTGCGCTCATCGGTGGCGAGCCCGCTGTCGAACTGCCAGGCCAGCACGGCGCGGGACACCCGGCCGGGGCCTTCGGGGATGGTGTCGCGCACCAGGTCGAACTGGGTGCGGATGAAATCGCGCAGGCGCAGCATCAAGCCTTGCAGCAGCGCCTCCTTGCTGGCGAAGTGATAGAGCAGGCCGCCCTTGGACACACCCGCCTCACGCGCCGCGGCATCGAGGGTGAGGGCGGGCACGCCGCGGGCCTGGACGATATGCTCGGCCGCATCGAGCACGCGGGTGCGGGTGTCGGTCTGGGGTTGGTCGAGCATGGCGGGGATATAAACCGTCCAGCCGGTACATCAACCGTCCGGACGGTAAAGTTTTTTGTTATCGCAACGAAACGCGGCATCTTTTCAGCCGGCCCGGCGCGCGGCATAGGGGTGGCATGAGCAGCCCCATCCCCCCCGGAATCATCGGCCACAACCGCGCGATGCTGACGCCGCATTACGCGGTCTTCCCGCCCATCGGCATCATGGACAGCCTGCTGCCCGGGCTTTCCGGCTGCATCCTGCGCTTCATGACCAGCCCGGCGATGGGGGCGAAATTCAGCGAGGCGATGATCCTGGTCGCACCCGGCGGCGGCACCACGGCGCCGATCGAGAACAGGCTGCAGCATTTTCTCTATGTGCTGAGCGGCGCGCTGGAGGTGGGTTCGGGCCGGAAAAAGCAGGTGCTGGTGGCGGGGGGTTATGCCTATCTGCCGGCCGGCGCCAAGCTGGCCTTCCGCAATGCCGGGGATGTCGAGGCCCGCGCGCTGTGGGTGAAGCGGCCCTATACGGCGGTTGAGGGCATCGATCCGCCGAAGGCCCGTTTTGGCCACCGCGATGATGCGCCGCGCGAGGATGTGCAGGGGCGCTGGCGCTACTGGCTGCTGGGCACCGGTGACATGTCGATGGATTTCGAGATGAACATCATGGGCTTCGGGCCGGGGACGCATTTTCACTGCGTCGAGACGCATGTGATGGAGCATGGGCTGTACATGCTGACCGGCCAGGGCTTGCAGCTGCTGGGGCGGGATTGGCATGAGATCTGGACTGGGGATTTTGTCTGGATGGGGCCCTATGTGCCGCAGCAATTCTACGGCACGGGTTGGGCGGGGGCGGAGTATTTGCTGGGCGGATTCAAAATCCGTAGCGAACACCGCCGCCGTCCAGGAACGTTTACGGTGGTGCGATGGCAATTCAGAGATTTCGGCTGACGGCGATCGATCGAACAATCATCGAGTTGCGGCGGCGTGACGGTTGGAGCATACGCATGATTGCTCGCGAGCTGGGCCGCTCCTCGGGCATGGTCTGCGATGAGATCAGGCGGCATGGCGCAGCCGCCGGCTACCGGGCAGCAACGGCCGAAGTGGATGCCGCGGCCAGCCGCCGCCGCTCCGGCCGCAAGCCACGACTGACGCCCGATGGGCCGCTATTCGCCGGGATCGCCCGCCTGTTGCGGCTTGGCTGGTCGCCCGAGCAAATCTCTGGGCGGCGCAAACGGATGGAGAATGGCATGGAGCAGCCCTCCGGCCTGCGGGTCTCGCATGAGGCGATCTACACTGCGCTCTATGCCCTGCCGCGCGGCGAATTGCGGCGTGAGCTGCTGTCCTATCTGCGTCAGGCCAAGCCCCTGCGGGGCCGCAAGCCGAAGGGCTCCGAGCGGCGCGGCAAGCTCGTGGGCATGATCAACATCAAGGATCGGCCTGAGGAGATTGAAGGCCGCTTGGTGCCGGGCCACTGGGAGGGCGATCTCATCCTCGGTGCCGGCGGCGCCAGCGCCGTGGGCACGCTGGTGGAACGTACCACCCGTCTGGTCGTGCTGGTGCACATGGCCACGCGCCGCGCCGATGTTGCTGCCTCGGCCTTCGCCGGCGCGCTGAACGCGATCCCGGCACCGCTTCGCAAGACGCTGACTTACGACCAAGGGAAGGAAATGGCCGGACATGCCGGTCTGGCCGCGCAGACCGGCATGCGCATCTTCTTCGCCGATCCCCACTCGCCCTGGCAGCGCGGCTCCAACGAGAACACCAACGGTCTGCTACGCCAGTACCTGCCCAAGGGCAGTTCCCTGGCCGGGCTGGACCAGGACGACCTCGACCTGGTCGCCGCCAGCCTCAACGACCGCCCCCGGAAGACACTCGACTACGCCACGCCGAACGAGGCCTTCAACAGCCTACTTGCAACATTGGCCAGCGGGGGCGAGACACAGGACGGCGGCGGTGTTCGCTACGGATTTTGAATCCGCC
>LNFM01003969.1_pt1 | contig 46312 bp, 41 predicted proteins | sample 596031 | NCBI WGS metagenome assembly LNFM01 (sample SAMN04254537, study PRJNA301005) | activated carbon metagenome | isolation source: dual media filters at the Ann Arbor, Michigan drinking water treatment plant | place: USA: Ann Arbor
ACAGCGAGCAGGATGCCTGCCGCTCCCGCACCGACGATGGTGATGTCGAAAGCCGCCCGGTCGCCGTCGGGCGATTGCGTATTGGCGTCGATGAACGGCATCTCCGCCGGGTTATGCCCGAAGTGCCCCGACGTTGTCGCGGATATGGACGAGATTAGTCGATGAGAACAGGACCCGGCCGCTTGGATTGGCGGAAACGCAGCCCGCCAGGACGCGCCTCGGCCCCTCGCCATCGCGCGCCACGCCGCGCAGGCAACTGTGGAAGATGTGGATCTTCGATGGAAACCGTACGGGCACCTCGGCGTGCCGGGGCCATGCCGGCCCGTACTCGTACTGCAGCACGTCCCAGTCTGTGAGCTCGGCCGGAGCGAGCTCGAGGTAGCGGCTGCCACGCGCTGCCACGCCGAGTCGGCCGACCTTGCCAGCTTCCCGCAGCTTCAGCAGGAACTCGACGGCCGCCGGCTCGAGAGAGGACGGCAATGCTTCGTGCAGCAGGTAGAGATCGATGGTGTCGATGCCGAGCGCACGCCGGCTGGCGTCGAACGACGCCTCGACCTCCGCCCGTCCAATGCGACGGGGGGTTGGCTCTGCGTCGGCTGCGGGTGGGTCGCCGGTCGGCATAGTGCCCGAACCTCCAGATTTGGCGCGCAGGCGGCGGCGCAGGGCATTGAGACGCAGGGCGAGCCCTACCGGTAAGCGGGGTGCCTGCCCGGGCGCAAGCCCGAACTTCGTCGCGATGCTCACCTGCTGTCGTCTACCGCGCAGGAAGTCACCCAGCACGCGCTCCGAGTAGCCGCGTCCGTAGACCGGTGCCGTGTCGAAGTGCCGGATGCCAAGGTCGAGCACGCCCTCCAGCAGGTCCCGCGCCTGGCGGACGCTGCCCAGGCCAGCCAGGGCGACGCAGCCGAACCCCAGGCGATCGACGCCATTCCCTTGGTTCGTCGACGGCAGTACGCGCTGCATTGGCTCCCCGTATCCGGCGCCGGCCGATCTCGAGGCGTGCTACACTGTCCAGACATGACGTTGGAGAGCGACCTCTATGCGCCGGTGAAGGCACTTCTCGAAGGACAGGGCTATGTCGTCAAGGGCGAGGTGCGCGGCTGCGACGTGGTCGGTGTGCGCGGCGACGAGTCGCCGGTGGTCGTCGAGCTGAAGCGCAGCTTCGGCCTTTCGCTCGTTCTCCAAGGAGTGGACCGGCTGGCCTTGTCGGACCGGGTCTATCTCGCCGTCGGCAAGTGGCCCAAGCCGATGAACGGAGTCAGGAAGCTGTGCCGGCGGCTCGGGCTCGGCTTGCTGGTGGTGGAGACTGGCCGGGCCGAGGTCGTGCTCGATCCCGCACCCTACCAGCCCCGCCAGAGCAAGCAGAAGAAGGGACGGTTGCTGGGCGAGCATGCACGGCGGGTCGGCGATCCGAATGTCGGCGGCTCGACATCTCGTGTTCCCATGATGACTGCGTATCGCCAGGAGGCGCTGCGCTGCGCCGGGCTCCTGGCGCGCAATGGGCCGATGGCACCCAAGGCGATGCGCGCCGCCGCCGACGTGCCGAACGCGGCGAAGATCCTCCAGCAGGATTTCTACGGGTGGTTCGAGCGGATCGAGCGTGGCGTCTACGGCATTACGCCCAAGGGCAAGTCGGGGCTCGCGCAGTTCGGACGCGAGGATGGAACGACGTGAGCGCCTGGCCCCTCACGACAATCCCGATGGGGTGGGTGCTGCGGGCTGTCCTGGGCGTCGGCTGCGCCGTGCTGGTGTATCTGGCATGGCCCGTGGCGTCGGCCGCGCTGGAAGCGCAAAAGGCCGACGCGGTGCTGTTCGACCTGCGCACGCGGCAACCCCTCAGGTTACCCGCCGTGCTGGCGGCGCTGCAGGCACTGGATCGATCGGTCGACGCCGATCCGGTGGCCGGGCGGCGGCTCAGGCGTGCCGAGCTGCTGGTCGGCGCGGCGCTGGCGACCAGCCTGCCGGTAAGCAACGAGCAACGTCTTGCCTGGCTGAAGCAGGCCGAGGCCGATCTCGAGTTCGGGCTGGCCAACGATCCGGCGCGCGGCATTGCCTGGGCACAGCTTGCGTCGGTTCGCCAGGCGCTGTACGGGGCTTCGCCGAAGGTCGTGGCCGCGCTCCTGATGTCGGTCGGCACGGCGCCCATGCTGAATACCCTGTGGCCGCCACGGCTGCAGCTTATCTTCGACAATTGGCGATTCTTCACGCCAGAGGAACGCGAGCGGATGGCCGCCCATATCGCCGATACTTGGCGATTGAGCAGCGATCGTCGCTGGTTTGCCGATGCCATCCGCTCGCCGATCGACGAGCTCTTCCTGCGCCACGCCCTGGGCGAAGATGCCTGGGACGAGCTCTCGAGGCTGATAGTGGGCGCAAAGAAGAGATGAGGGGCGACATCGAGGAGGCCGACAGGCCGCGTCTGTCGGTTCGAGCGGCAGCACGGCGAGTAGCCGACTGGCTGGTCATGACGACGCTCTTCGGCGTGGTCGCCTTCTCGTCAATGCCGATGGGAGCCAACCGCGACTGGGCCTGGGGCCCGATCGTGGTCGTCGTAGGGTTGCTGGGCCTCGCCATGGCGGCCGGCCTGGGAACACGGTCCGGCTTCGAGGTTGCCGACGCCGAGCGCAAGCCCCTGTCGATTCTCCTCGCGCTGTTCGTGCTGCTCGTCGCGATCGCGCTCATGCAGATGAGCAGCTGGATGCCGACGACCGCGGCAGCGTGGTTCTACGAAAGGGCGGCGGGCCTGCTCGGGTCAGCGACCACGCCGATGCCGTCACTGGCCGTGGACGTCGAACGCAACAGCTTGCTCAAGGTCCTGGCGTGCGGCGCTATTTTCGTGATGGTCCGGGCACTGGCGCGGCGCACCTTTCGGGCTAGGCTGTTCCTATTGTTCTTCGTCGCCAGCGCCACCCTGGTGATGACGTACGGCATCACGATGCAGATCACGACCAATTCCTGCTACGTCGGCAGCTACCTCAAGAAGGATGGCGGCTACTCCTCGCTGACCGACGCCTGCGTGATGTCCGGCACGTTCGTGAACAGCAACTCGTTCGCCGCCTATCTCGGCATGGGCATCGTCGCGGCAATCGCCCTGATCTTCGCGCCGCGCCCGCAGCCGCGCCTGGTGCCGCACGGCTATGACGAGGTCGAGAGCGTGATCGCCTCGATAACGGGGTTTCGCCTCACCCTGCTCGCGATCAGCCTGTTCCTGTTGAGCGGCATCCTGATATCGGCCTCGCGGGCCGGCTTCGCATCCACGGTGGTGGGCGTCGGCCTCGCCGTCGGTCTGCTGATGCGCGGCCGCTGGCGCTCGCGGCCGGAGGTCGTGCGGGTCGTCGTGGCGGCGCTGGTGCTGGCCATCGTCGTCGGCCTGTTCGCCAGCGGCGCGCTGATCTCCAAATCGATGAAGACTCACGATGGAGGCAACCGCCTGGACATCTGGCTGGCTGCGCTGCACGCCCTTCGCGAATCACCCTGGCTGGGCTGGGGTCTCGGCAGCTTCGCCGACATCTACACGGTGCTTCAGCCGCCGGCGCTCACCCTGGCCAACGACCTCGCGCATTCGACCCCGCTCGAGATGCTCGTCGAGCTCGGTGTTCCGGGCGGCATCGTGGTCTTTGCGCTTGTGCTTCTGCCCTTGGCCGTCTGCCTGCGCGGCGCCCTCCGGGCACAGCGCGGGCTGCGCTATCTCTCCGTCGCCGCTTTCGCCATGCCGGTCGTCCCGATCCTCCATTCGTTGATCGATTTCAGCCTTCAGATGCCGGCCATCGAGTTCGCCGTCAGCGCCCTGCTGGCCATAGGGTGGTCGCGGGCATTTGCCGCTCACAAGGGAAGGCAAAGGCAATTTACCTGACGGGATGCCGTCAATTATAATCACTTCGGGTGCAAATGTATGCCATTGGGAGGCATACGAGAGCTTGGACATTGCCTTGGGGAGAGGCATGACGGACGCTTGCGACCGATGACCGCGCCAGCCGACAGGCGTGGGGACGGGCAGTTGACCGGCAGCGGCTTGACCGGCGCGTGGCCCGCCGACTCCCGGAGCGATGGCGCGGGGCGGGTCCCTGCGACTATGTCCATGCGTTCAGCGCCACAACGCTTCATCGAGACTTGGGTCGACGCCGTCGTCGGCTTCCTGTTCTGCGTCGTGCTGCCGATCCCGATCTATGCGGTCGGCCAGCCGTTCTCGCGCGGTGTGCAGGGCGCCGAGCTCACCATCATCACGACGGCGCTTGCCTACTCCGTCGTGTGGTATTGCGCGCGCCGGCTCGATGCCTTTCCGCGCGCCGCCCTGAAAGGCAACTTCGGCTACGTGGCGCCGGTCGCCGTCCTGACCTATGCGTCGTTTGCTGCCGTGCTGCTGTTGCTGAGGCTGGACTACTCGCGCGTCCAGTTCTTCGGGTCGGGCCTTCTGACCCTGTTGTGGATGGTGGGTGTGTCCCAGCTTCGGGCACGCTACCTGGTGCGTGCCTATGCCGTCATTCCGAGGAGCTCGATCGCTGCCATGCCGCAGCTGGCGACCTGCCGGTGGCTCGATTTCGACCTCGTTCGCCAGCAGCGCCTCGGGATTGATGCCATCGTCGCCGACCTGGGAGGCGAGCTGGAGAAGGGGCAGCTGGCGGCGCTTGCCGACGCGGCCCTCGCAGGCGTGCCGGTGCTCGATCGGCGCTACATCCTGGAGTCCCTGACCGGACGGACGCCGCTCGGCGGGCTGACGCCCAATGAGTTCGGAGCCCTGTTGCCGTCGCGGCAGTACCTGGTCATCCGTCGGGTCGTCGAGCTTTTCCTGACGGTGCTGTGCCTGCCAGTGTTGCTGCCGGTGATGGCGGTCGTGGCGGCCGCGGTGCGACTCGACAGCTCCGGCCCGGTCTTCTTCGTGCAGACACGCATTGGCCGGCGCAGCAGGCCGTTCCGGATGATCAAGTTCCGCACCATGTATCATGGTGCCGGCGGGCCGAGCTTCACCACGGCAGCTGACAAGCGTATCACCAGGGTCGGCGGCTTCCTGCGGCGCAGCCGGCTCGACGAGCTGCCGCAGCTGATCAACGTCTTCATGGGCGACATGAGCTGGGTTGGCCCGCGACCCGAAGCGGCGACGCTCGAGGAGCGATACGTGCGCGATATCGAGCATTTCGCCCTGCGCGGCATCGTGCGGCCGGGCGTGACCGGCTGGGCGCAGATCAATCAGGGGTACGCCCACGAGGCCGACGAGATGCGGTCGAAGCTCGAGTACGATCTCTACTACCTGAAGCATTGCTCGCTGTGGCTCGATCTCGTGATCGTGCTGCGCACATTCGCGGTCGTCTTCCACGGTACCGGCGCCCGCTGACCATCCATGTACGTGCAGTCCCTCAGGCAATCATGTGCGGAATAGCCGGCATCCACGCCTACCTCGGGCCTGCCGCGCCGGTCGATCGTGCCGAGCTCGCACGCATGAACGACCGCATGGCGGCGCGCGGGCCGGACGGCAGCGGCCTGTGGCTGAGTGACGATGGTCGCGTGGGTTTTGCCCATCGTCGCCTCGCCATCATCGATCTCAGCGACGCCGGTGCCCAGCCGATGCACAGCGCCTGCGGACGCCACACCATCACCTTCAACGGCGAGATCTACAACTATCGTGAGCTGCGCGCCGAGCTGCAGGCCAAAGGTCACTCCTTTCGCAGCGGCTCCGATACCGAGGTCATGCTGCAGCTCTATGCCGAGTACGGCGCCGATATGGTCGGCAGGCTGCGCGGCATGTTCGCGTTCGGCCTGTGGGATGCCGCGAAGCGCGTCCTGCTGCTGGCGCGCGATCCTCTCGGCATAAAGCCGCTGTACTGGGCCGACGACGGCTGGACGATGCGCTTCGCCTCGCAGGCCAAGGCGCTGCTCGCCGGCGGCAAGCTCGAGTGCCAGCCCGATCCGGCCGGCATCGTGGGCTTTCACCTGTTCGGCAGCGTGCCGGAGCCCTTCACTGTGTGGCGCGGCATTCAGGCACTGCCGGCTGGCACGACGCTCATCGTCGACCCGAGCGGTCCCGGTGCGCCGCGGCGCTACTACGACGTCGCCACGGCGCTGGGGGATCGTGCCTCGAAGAGTGTCGGGGCAGCGGCCGAGCCCAGCCGGCAGCTCGCCGAGGCGGTGCGCGATTCGGTGCGCCATCATCTGGTCGCCGACGTGCCGGTCGCGGTCTTTCTTTCCGCCGGCCTGGATTCCGGGGCATTGCTGGGGACGATGGCCGGGCTCGGCGCGCGCGACGTGACCGCCGTGACGTTGGGATTCGGCGAGTTCAAGGGCTTGCCGAACGACGAGGTGCCGTTGGCGGCCGAGATGGCCGAGCGCTATGGCGCACGCCATGTCGTGCGGACGATCGACCGGACGGAGTTCGAGCACGACCTGCAGGCCATCTTCGACGCCATGGACCTGCCGACGATCGACGGGATCAATACATGGTTCGTGGCGAAAGCGGCGCGCGAAGCCGGCATCAAGGTCGCCCTGAGTGGTCTGGGGGCCGACGAGTGCTTCGGCGGTTATCCATCGTTCGCCGACCTACCGCGCAGCGTCCACTGGATCCGGCCGTTCTCCTGGTTTCCCGGTCTCGGCGTGCTGGCCCGCCATGCCCTGTCGACCGACATCACCAAGGGTCTGGGGCTTCATCCCAAGATGGCGGGAATTCTCGAATATGGTGGCAGCTGGGCTGGCGCCTACATGCTGCGGCGCAGCGTCTACATGCCCTGGGAGCTCGACGAGCTCCTCGAGCCGACCGCGCTGCGCGAAGGCCTCCGGCGGCTGGCACCCTTGAGTGGCATTGCCCGCGCGCTGCAGGCCGGCAGGACGCTCGGCGCCTTCGACAAGGTCGCGACCCTCGAGACCACGCTCTACATGCGCAATCAGTTGCTGCGCGACGCCGATTGGGCCGGCATGGCGCACGGCGTGGAAATTCGCGTGCCGTACGTCGATCCGTTCTTTCTCGCCAGCCTGCCGCCGGGCGACGTGCTGGCGCGCCTCGACGCAAAGCAGGCGGTGGCCGAGGTGCCGGTTCCCCCGTTGCCCGCGGCCATCCGGAGCAGGCCGAAAACCGGGTTCGCGACGCCGGTCGGACGCTGGTTGAGCGACGCCGCCGGCGCATCGGCCGGACATGGTGTCGACTTTTCCGCGGCATCGCGGACCTGGGCCCTGCGCGTCTGGCAACACGGTTGGGCTGCTCCTGCGCCGGGATGAGATTGCAATGACAGTCCGCATCCTGGCCTTGGTCACCGATGCCTATGGCATGCGGGGTGGCATCGCCCGTTACAATCGCGACCTGTTCGAGGCCTTGGCGGGCAACGGTGTGGAAATCTTCGTGCTGCCGCGGCACGGCAATGCCCAAGGGCTCACCTTGCCCGCCGGCATCAGCCAGTTCCCGGCCGTTCTCGATCGACTGAGGTTCTGCCTGGTATCCCTTCGCGTTGCCTGGCGCTGCCGGCCGGTCGACGTGGTGTTCTGCGGGCATGTGTTCATGGCGCCGTTTGCCCGTCTGGTGGCGCGACTGACGGGCGCACGCTATTGGCTCCAGGCACATGGCACCGAGGTCTGGACGGACCGCAGCGAGATGGTGCGTCGGGCGATCGAGGCGGCCGACATGGTGAGCACCGTGAGCCGGGCGACGCGGCGCCTGCTGCTCGACTGGGTCGACCTCGCACCCTGCCGAGTGCGCGTCCTCCCCAATACGGTCGACGATCGCTTCACGCCGGGACCGCCATCCGAGGCGATGCGCAATCGTCTGCAACTCGGGCCCGGGCCAGTGCTGCTCACGGTCGGCCGTCTCTCCTCGGCCGAACGCTACAAGGGGCACGAGCAGGTATTTGCCGCCTTGCCGACCCTTAGGCGGCAGTTTCCCGATCTGGTGCATGTCGTGGCAGGCGATGGCGACGATCGTGCGCGCCTGGAGCAGCGTGCCGCCGAGCTGGCCGGCGACCGGCGGGCCGTGCGCTTCCTCGGGTACGTGCCGGACGACGAGTTGCCCGATCTCTATCGCCTGGCCGATCTCTTCGTGATGCCGAGCTCGGACGAGGGTTTCGGCATCGTCTACCTCGAGGCGGCGGCCTGTGGCCTGCGTGTCATCGGGGGAGCAGGAGGCGGCTCCGGCGATGCCATTCCCGATGGCCGCGTGGGTGTCGTCGTCGATCCCGACGACCGGGACGCCCTCGTCGCGGCGGTTCTGCACCTGGTCGGGCAGGGCAGGGTCGACCCTGCGGCCATCGAGCCATACCGCCGACCGCACTTTGCCGCTGCCGCCGCTCGACTCCTCGCTCGCCTTCTGGCGCAGCCGCGTCGTATGAGGGGTGCAGCATGAGCACTTCTCAAGCCGAATCGGCCCGGCGCCTCGTCCTCGAGGCAGGTGGCACCGACCGCCAGTATTGGCTGGACCTGTGGCGCTACCGCGAGCTGTTCTTCATCCTGGCTTGGCGCGATGTCGCCGTGCGCTACAAGCAGACGGTGATCGGCATCGCCTGGGCTTTCCTGCGGCCGTTCCTCACCATGGTGGTGTTCACCGTGGTATTCGGCCGCATCGCCAAGCTGCCGAGCGAGGCCGGGGCGCCCTATGCCGTCATGGTATTCGCCGGCCTTCTGCCGTGGACGCTGTTCTCTTCCGTCCTCGGGGATGCCGCCGCCAGCGTCGTCGGCAACGGCCAGCTGGTCAGCAAGGTCTACTTTCCCCGCATGGTGATCCCTCTGGCGACCATGGTGGTGGCGTTGATCGACTTTCTCGTCAGCCTGGTGATCCTCGCCGCGCTGATGCTGTGGTATGCGGTGATTCCCGGCTGGCAAATCCTGCTGCTGCCGGTGTTCGTCGTGCTCACGCTGCTGGCGGCCCTCGGCCCGGCGATGTGGCTGGCGGCCATGATCGTCAAGTTTCGCGACTTTCGCTTCGTCGTGCCGTTCGTCATCCAGGTCGGGCTGTATGTTTCCCCGGTCGGCTTCTCGGCCACCCTGGTGCCGGAGGAGTGGAAGCTGCTCTACAACCTCAATCCCCTGGTCGGCATCATCGATGGTTTCCGGTGGTGCATCCTGGGCGGGGACAGCCCGATCTACCTGCCGGGCTTCGCGCTCAGCATGGCCGTCCTCGGCGTCCTGTTGTGGTGGGGAACGCGCAGCTTCCGCCGCACCGAGCGCAGCTTCGCCGATCTCATCTGACAATGCCGGATACCGTCATCCGCGCCGAGGGGCTCGGCAAGCGATACCTGATCGGCCATCGCGTTCACCGCGAGGGGATCTTCGGCGAGGTCGTCATGCGCGGTGCCCGCAACGTATGGCGCAAGGGTATCGACCTGCTGCGCGGGCAGAGCGTCATCGAAGGCGATGTCATCGAGGAATTCTGGGCGCTCCGCGACGTGAACTTCACCATCCGGCAGGGCGAGGTCATCGGCGTGATCGGCCACAACGGCGCCGGCAAGACGACGCTGCTGAAGATTCTGTCGCGCATCGTCGAGCCGACGGAGGGCCGGGTCGAGATCACCGGACGAGTGGCCAGCCTGCTCGAGGTGGGCACAGGGTTCCACCCCGAGCTCACCGGGCGGGAGAACATTTTCCTGAACGGCGCGATACTCGGCATGAGCCAGCGCGAGGTGCGCGCGCGCATGGACGAGATCATCGATTTCTCGGGCATCGAGAAGTTCCTCGATACGCCGGTCAAGCGCTATTCGGTCGGCATGTACGCGCGACTGGCCTTCGCCGTCGCTGCCCACCTCGAGACCGAGGTCCTGTTCGTCGACGAGGTGCTGGCCGTCGGCGACGCCGAGTTCCAGGCGCGCTGCCTCAACCGCATGTCCAAGGTCGCCAACGCCGGGCGCACGGTGCTGTTCGTCAGCCACAACATGGCGGCGGTCAGCGCGCTCACGCGCCGTGCGCTGGTGTTCCGCGGCGGCGCCCTGTCGTTCGACGGGCCGATCCAGGATGCCGTGGCCCACTATGCCGAGTCCCTGAGCCGCATGAGCGTCGAGCGCGACTGGGGGCGGGGCACCAACGCAACCTTGCTCGAGGCATCGATCCTGAATGCGGACGGTCATCCATCCGACCGCTACGAGCCGGGCACGCCGCTCCGGCTCCGGGTCGTGATCGAGACCACCGGCATGCCAGGCATGTCGCTGGACGTCGTGCTACGGGACGAGCACAACCTGCCGATCGCCTACTACTCCTCGAGCATCTTCAGCGCGATCTCGTTGCCGAGCGTGGGCGGGCGGTACGTCTGCACGCTCGCCCTGGCGCCATATTTCCTGGCCTCGGGCCAGTACTGCTTCGACCTGATGACCAACTACAACAAGTACCATGGCGATCATCGCGTCGATAAGAGCTCTGCAGCCCCGGCGGCATTCCCTTCGACTTCAGCCAGAGCCTGGGTCAGGGCACGCAGGCGATGCGGTTGAGCGCCCCGCTGCTGTTCGAGCCCGTGCCCGAGTCGGCCGGCGGCGAGGCGCTGCGGGGTTGATCGGTGGCCGGGTCGCGGAGGGTATGCATCGTGAGCCCCGGCAATCTGGCGTCGAATCCGCGACTCCTGAAGGAGGCCGGCGCACTCCATTCGGTGGGCTACGACGTGACGACCGTCGTTTGTGACTTCTCCGACGCGGTCCAGGCATTCGACGACGAGCTCGTGGCGAGCGCGCCTTGGCGGGTCGTTCGTATCGCTCGTCAGCGCGGGCTCAATCTGCGCTCCGCCGCGAGCGCCTGGATCGCGCGATCCATGGGCGCAAGCGTCCCGCTGGGCCTCGCATGCCGCGCGGCGGGCGGCGCGCCGATCGGCGCCATGACGCGTGCCGCCCGCGCGATCGAGGCCGACCTCTACATCGCCCACTATGTTGCGGCCCTGCCAGCCGCGGCCGATGCCGCGCGCCGGCACGGCGCGTTGCTTGGCTTCGACGCCGAGGACTTTCATTCGGGGGAGGGCACCGGCGGGGCCGGCGACGACTTTCGCATGAGAATGGTGGCTGCCGTCGAGCAGGCGACCTTGCCGGGGTGCCATTACAGCACGGCGGCGTCGCCCTTGATCGGGCGGGCCTATGCGAGGCGCTATGGCATAGCTCCCACGACGATCCTGAACGTCTTTCCGCTCGCCATGGCACCGCTCCGGCCGACGCTGCGCGAGAGCTCGCGCGCCGGGCTCAAGGCGTACTGGTTCTCGCAAACGATCGGCCTCGATCGCGGCCTGCAAGCCTTCATCCAGGCGATGGCACTGCGCGGGAGCAATCGATGGGGACACGGCGATACGCTGATGAGGCTGGCTGGCGAGCTCGGCATGGCCGGGCGGGTGAGGCTGCTGCCGTTGGCTTCTCCGGGGGAAATGGTACGGCTCGCGGGCGACTACGACCTCGGCCTTTCCCTGGAGACCGATATCAGCGAGAGCCGGCAGTACTGCCTCACGAACAAGATCTTCACCTACCTGCTGGCGGGCATCCCGACGATGCTGAGCGACACGCCGGCACAGCGCGCCCTGGCTGTCGAGCTCGGCCGGGCGGCTTGCGTCGTCTCGTTGGGCGAACCCGCGGCCATGGCGTCGGCTCTGGACCGATTGTGTGGGACCGAAGGTGTGCTCGAGGAAGCGAGGGCGACCTCCTGGCGGCTTGGCAGGGAGCGCTACAATTGGGAAGTCGAGCAGCGGTTGCTGCTCGCGGCCGTCGGCAAGGCGTTCGAGGCTGCCCGGACGGACGGATCATGGCGACATTGACGGGCTTCCGGCGACCTGCCGACATGGGCGCAGGCTGGGTGCCGCCGAAAACCTATGGAGGCATCGAGCGCATCGTCGATGCGCTGGTGCGGCACCTTCAAGCCGCAGGGCACGAGATCGCCCTGATCGCCCGACCCGGCTCGGAATGTCCGGCAAGCAGGTTTTTCCCCTGGCCCGGGCTGCTCTCCCAATCGACGCCCGACACGGTGATGAACACGTGGACCCTGGCGAAGTCCGTGAGGAGCTTCCGGCCGCACGTCATCCACAGCTTCGCGCGCCTCGCCTACCTCACGCCGCTCCTGCGCGGACGAACCCCGATCATCATGTCCTACCAGCGCTATCCGACCATGCGGACGATTCGCATGGCGCTGCGACTGGCCAAGCCGGGGGTGGTGACGTTCACCGGCTGCAGCGAGTATATCGCCCGCCGCGGCCGGCCGGCCGGCGGCGAATGGTTCGGCATCCCCAACTTCACCGACACGGAGTCCCTCCATTTCGAGGCCAGCGTGCCGGCCGATGCACCGCTGGTGTTCCTGAGCCGCGTCGAGACGATCAAGGGGGCGGATTGGGCGATCGAGATCGCGCGACGTACCGGGCGGCGTCTGATCATCGCCGGAAATCACGCCACCAGCGGTGAGGAGGGGGCATACTGGACCGACCGGATCGCCCCCTGCATCGGCCGTGACGGCATCGAGTATGTCGGATCGGTCGACGACTTGCAGAAGAACGCGCTGCTGGGCCAGGCGCTCGCAATGGTGGTGCCGATCCAATGGGACGAGCCGTTCGGCATCGTCTTCGCCGAATCGCTGGCGTGCGGGACGCCGGTCATCTCCTGCCCGCGCGGCGCATTGCCGGAGATCGTGCGGCCCGGCATCGAGGGATTCCTGGTGCAATCGATCGAGGAAGGATGCGCGGCGGTCGAACGCGTCGCCGCGCTCGATCGGGCAGCCTGTCGCCGTCGCGCCGAGGAATGCTTCTCGCCTCGCGCCGTGGTGGCGCAGTATCTCGATCTCTATGAGCGGGTCCGCGCCCGCTTGGAGACAGCAGGATGAAGCGCATCGCCTTGGTGACGGGGCACTTTCCCCCCAGCAATCTGGTCGGCGGCCAGCGCGCGCGCCTGTGGTCGCAATACCTGCCCGAGCTCGGCTGGGAGCCGATCATCGTCACCGGCGATCCGGCGATGTACGAGGAACGTCCGGACCCCGACCTCGCCCTGCTGGTGCCGAAGGGCCTGCGCGTAATCCATGCATCGACCTATTCCAACAAGCCGATCCGGCTGGTGGGCGATATCGGCGTGCGGGCCTTCATGGGTACCTATCGCGCGCTCTCCGAGCTCGCTCGCTCGGGCCAGATCGACTTCGTCATCGTTACCATCCCGTCCAACTTCCTGGCGTGCGTCGGGCGGCTCATCCATCGCCGCTACGGCATTCCATTCGGCATCGACTACATCGATCCCTGGGTGCATCGGTGGCCCGGCGTCGAGAAGGTCTTCAGCCGGGCATGGGGCGCCCATCATCTCGGGAATGTGCTCGAGCCGTGGGCGGTCAAAGGCATCTCGCTGGTGACCGGCATGTCGCTGGGCTACGTGCAGGGCATGCTCGAGCGCAACCCGGAGGTCGCCAAGACGGCCGTGGTGGCAGCCATGCCGATGGGCGGTTCGCCGGAGGAGTTCGAGATCGTGCGTGGGCTCCACCGGCCGCCCTTCCTGTTCAAGCAGGGCGACGGGCGGATCAACCTGATCTATGCCGGCGCCCTGCTGCCGCGCGGCCTCACGGTGCTCGACACGTTCCTGTCGAGCCTCGGCGTGCTGCGGGACAAGGCGCCGCGTCTCGCCGCACGCATCTGCGCGCACTTCGTCGGCACCGGGACGGCACCCGACGATCCCAAGGGCCACCAGGTGCTGCCGCGGGCCGAGCGGCTCGGTGTCGCCCAGATGATCAACGAGCATCCGCATCGCATCGGCTATGTCGACTCGCTCAATCACCTGATCAACAGCGACGCCATCCTGGTGCTGGGCTCGACCGAGCCGCACTACACCCCCTCGAAGGTCTTTCAGGGCATCCTGTCGCGCCGGCCGATATTCGCGATGCTCCACGAGGCGAGCACTGCGGTGGACATGGTGCGCCGCGCGCGTGCCGGGACGGTCCTGACGGTCACCGAGACGCACCTGCCGACGGTCGAGGCGACGGCCGAAGGGCTTCGATCGCTGCTCGAGGACGGGGCCTACGATCCGAACGCCGTCGACTGGAGCGCCTTCGGATCCTACACCGCCCGCGAATCGACGCGGTCGATGGTGGAGGCGCTGGATCGGGCCTACGCGCGCAGCAGGGCCGCCAAGGCCGCTTGACATGGCCGCTTGACATGGCGGTTCCCCGCATCGGCTTTCTGCTGAGCCATCCGATCCAGTACTACGCGCCGATCTTTCGTGCGCTGGCCAGGCGCTGCGACCTGCAGGTGTACTTCGCCCACCGGCAGTCGGCGGCCGGTCAGGCCGAGGCCGGCTTCGGGGTGGCCTTCGAATGGGATATCGATCTCCTGGCCGGCTATGAGAGCAAGTTCTTGCAGAACGTGGCTCGTCATCCCTCGACCGATCGCTTCAACGGCTGCAACACGCCGGCCATAAGCCGGGAGATCGCGCATGGCCGCCTCGACGCGCTGGTCGTTCCGGGATGGGCGCTGCGCAGCTACTGGCAGGGCGCGATGGCCGGCCGGAAGGCGGGGGTGAAGGTGCTGGTCCGCGGCGACTCCCAGCTCGGCGGGCATCAACGAGCCTGGGTAAGGTTGGCGAAGCGGCTGGTCTTCGCGCAGGTGCTGCGTCGCTTCGACGGGTTTCTCTATGTCGGTCGGAGGAACCGCGAGTACCTGTCGCACTATGGCGTGCCGGCGGACCGCCTGTTCTTCTCGCCACACTGCGTCGACAACGAGCTGTTCGGCGCCGCGAGCGCGGCGGAGCGGCGAGAGAGGCCGTCGCTGGAAAGGGCAGGGCAGCGAAGGCCGAGGATCCTGTTCGTCGGCAAGATGATGGCGCGCAAACGGCCGGTCGACGTCGTGCGTGCCGCCGCCTTGGCGAGCCGCCGGATCGGGCCCGTGGAGGTCGTCTTCGCCGGATCGGGTGAGCTGGAGCAGGAGCTTAGGCGCGTTGCCAACGACGCGAATGTCCCGACCACGTTCCTCGGCTTCGTCAACCAGAGCCGTCTGCCGGCCGTCTACAGCTCGGCCGACGTCATCGTGCTGCCGTCCAACTCGTCGGAGACCTGGGGGCTGGTCATCAACGAAGCCATGGCCTGCGGGGTGCCCGCCGCGGTGTCCACGGCGGTCGGTTGCGCGCCCGACCTCGTCGAGGAGGGCGTCACCGGAGCCAGCTTCGCCGATGGCGATCTCGCCGGCTGTGCGCAGGCCATCGAACGCGTTCTCGCTCTCGATGCGACGGCGACACGGCGCCATCTCGCCGATCGCATGGCCATCTATTCGCCCGATCGCGCGGCCGACGGCATCGTCGAGGCTGCGGTGACCCTTGCCGCCCGGGCCCGGGCAGAGTAGGTGCCGTCCATGCGAGGTTCGGCCGGCGTCAGCAGATGTCCACGATCACGTTGACCAGGACCCCTGGCGTCACGCGGCTCGACTACGACCTGCTGCGTCGCGCCGCGCTGGTCTTCGCCATCGCGAACCTGCTGCTCGCGCCCCTCATGGTGGATCCGCTGGCCTACGCCGGCGGCGCCGCGACGCCGTGGGTGCTGCTGCGCATCATCGGCACGCCGACCATGCCGGCGGCGGCGGCCTACCTGTTCCTCTGGCAATGGATGCAGGTGTTCGCGCGAATCCTGCAGGCGCAGATCGATGGCGAGCCGCTCGGTGCCGGCATCCACGGGTCCAACGTGACGCGGGCCTACTGGTACATGCTGACCAGCCTGGTAATGCTGGCCGTCACCTTTCGCGTGACGTTGAGCGGGCTGCGGCCGGCCAGCTATGCCGAAGCCGTCGCGCACGAGAGGTGGCGACCGGCCGACCTGATCATCGTCTATATCGGGGCGATCGCTGTCAGCCTGGCATTCGCCTTTGCCGGCCGGCTGGTGCCGCCGCTGTTCCAGGCGATGGATGTCGCCTCGCGCCTCAAGATCGTGGCCCTGTTCGTGCTCTGCGCCTACACGTTCAGCACCGGCCAGGGCATGAAGTTCATGCTGGGAGCGGTCTTCTTCGAGATCCTGGTCGGGTTCACCGGCTTCTTCTCGGATTTTCGCGGCGTGTTCATCTATGTCGCCGTCGCAGCGATCGCCTCGCGCATTCGGTGGTCGACGATGTCCAGTGTCGCCGCCGTCGTCTGGGTGTCGATGCTGCTCGTGCTCGCCCTGTTCTGGACATCGGTCAAGAACGACTACCGCATCTATGCCAGCCAGTCCGAGGAATCGCAGGAGATCAAGGTTCCCCTCAGCGAGCGCATGGCCTATCTGGGCGACAAGCTGACGTCGGTCGACGGCATCGACTGGAGTGACGCCGCCTATACGCTGCTCATTCGCCTGGCCTACGTCGACATCTTCGGCGCCGTGATCGGAGTGCAGGAGGCATCCCCGGAGCCCGAGCCCTATCGTCAGTGGAGCGAGGCTTTCGGCCATGTCTTCCAGCCTCGCTTCCTGTTTCCCGACAAGCCGCAGCTCCTCGACTCCGACGTCTACATGCGGCTGGCGCGCAGCGACCCTGCCGAGCACGCCCGGATGGGCACGTCGATCAGCGTCGGCTACATGGGTGAGAATTTCGTCGATCTCGGCTTTCCCGGCATGCTGTTCGGCATCGGGTTTCTTGGCGTGATGCTCGGCCTCGTAACCCGCTTCTTCATGTCGTCGCACCTGCCGCTGGTGGTTCGCGAAGCCATCGTCATGGGCTTCATCTTCAGCATGGCGCGCGACGGCGTGGAGGTGTCGTTGCCCAAGGTCCTGGGCGGCATGTTCATGTTCTTCCTGGTGTTCAGCCTGCTCGCCAAGTTCGGGTTCCCGATCGTGATCCGGTGGCTCGACACGCGAGCGGCCGAAGCGCGGGCCAAGGCGCTCCCCTCGGCGCGTCCCTGAGAGGCTGCACCGTTGCGGCTGCTCCATGTCGTTCCGACCTACCTGCCGGCAGTCCGGTACGGAGGCCCGATCCGTTCGGTGCACGCGCTGTGCCGGGGGCTGGCGGGCGAGGGACACGACGTTCATGTCTTCACGACCAGCGTCGATGGTCCGTCCGACAGCGACGTGCCGTTGCTCGAGGCGGTCGACCTCGACGGCGTGAAGGTCACCTATTTCCCGAGCCGCACCCTGCGGCGGCTTTATTGGTCGCCCGCCATGGGACGGGCGCTCGCCGCGACCGTCGCAGGGTTCGACGTGGTGCACCTGCATGCGATCTATCTGTGGCCGATCTGGGCGGGTGCACGGGCAGCCCGCCGGCACGGGGTGCCCTATGTCATGTCGCCTCGCGGCATGCTGGTTCCCGAGTTGATCCGGCGGAAGAACCGCTGGGTGAAGACGGCATGGATCGAGCTGATCGAGCGCCGCAACCTCGAGCGGGCGGCGGCCATCCATGTCACCTCGTCGGCAGAGGCCGGGCATGTCGCGAGCTTCGGCTGGTCCCTGCCGCCGCTCGCCATGATCCCGCATGGCGTCGACGATCCGCCCGAACCTTCCTCGGATCCCCCTGCTGCCGACATTGCCGGCGCCATTGCAGCGGGGCCCATCGTCCTTGCGCTCGGCCGGATCAGCTGGGAGAAGGGGTTGGACCGGCTGATCGCCGCGCTGCCCCGGGTGCCGCACGCACGGGTGGTTCTGGCCGGCGGCGACGCCGATGGCCAGGCCGCCCGGCTTGCCGCGCAGGCGCGCGAGCTCGGCGTTCAGGATCGCGTCACGATCATCGCCCGGCACGTCGATGGCGACGACAAGGAGGCGCTGTTCGCGGCAGCCCGGATTTTCGCCATGACCTCGCTGTCGGAGAATTTCGGCCTGGCGGCCTTCGAGGCCCTGCGCCGCGGCGTACCCGTCCTGGCGACGTCGGGGGTCGGGATGGCCGAGGTCGTGCGCGCGACCGGTGCCGGGGAGGTCGTCGACGGGGCGCCGGCTGCAATCGCGGCCGCGCTCGTGGAGATGCTGGCCGACGAGGAACGTTGCCGGTCGATGGGCGAGATCGGACGCAGGTGCGTCGTCCAGAGCTACGGCTGGTCGGGAATCGCCCGCCGCATGGCGGCGCTCTATGCCTCGGTGCTCGATCGCAAGGTGGCTGCGGCGGCCGCATGAACGATCTGCTCGACAAGAGCCCGTTCGACCTCGCGAGGGAACCGAAGGTCGTGATCATCGCCGACTGGTTGCCGCCCGATTTCGGTGCGGTGGGCCAGTACATGCAGATGCGTGCCCGGGCGCTCGCCGAGCAGGGCCATGACGTGACGCTGATTGGCCTTGCGTCGGCAGGCAGCACGACCCGCAGCGAGGCGAGAGGGAAGGGACGGCTGACCGAGCAGCGCCTGGCGGCGTCGCCTGTTCCGCGAACCTCGCTGTTGCTGCGCCTGCTCTGGACGGTCTGGACCAACCTGCGGCTCGTCGTGGCCGGCTTCCGAAGCTTGCGGGCAGCCGACGGCATACTCTTCACCGGCTCGCCGCCGTTCCTGATCCACATGCTGGCGCCGTTGCGGTTCCTGTGGCGGGGCAGGCTGGTCTATCGGATCACGGACTTCCATCCCGAGTGCCTGATCGCCGCGCGTGACCGGCCTTCCCGGGCGCTGGGTCTCCTGCTGTCCCTGACGAACTTCTGGCGACGGCGCGTCGATGGGTTCGAGGTGCTGGGGCTCGATCAACGCCGTCGCCTGCAGCAGACCGGCGTGCCGGAGGCGCGCATGACCCTCGTGCGCGATGGCTCGCCGGTCGCGTTCACGGGGCACGAGCATGCCGAGCCCCTCCCGGAGATCCTGGCGGACACCGTCGTGCTTCTCTACTCGGGAAACTACGGCGTGGCGCATGAGGTAGCGACGGTTGTCGAGGGCTACGAGCGGCATCATCGCCAGGGCTCGGGCCGTGTCCACCTGTGGCTCAGCGCCACGGGCGGGGGCGCAGAAGAGGTCGCGAAGCGGCTCGGCGAGCGGGCGGTGCCGTTTCACAAGTCAGCCCCGGTGCCACTGGAGCGCCTGGCGGGGCTTCTGCTCGCTCCCGACGCCCATCTGGTGACGCTGAAGGATTCCTTCGTGGGCTTTGTGATGCCGTCGAAAATCTATGCCTGTGTCGCTTCCGGCCGTCCGATCCTTTTCGTCGGCAGTGCCGATTCCGACGTGGACCTGATCGCCAAGGATGGAGGGGGCGACTATTGGCATGTCGTGTGCGGAGATGTCGCAGGATTTGCGGCCGCCCTCGAAGGTATTGCGGACGCCGCCGCCCTGCGGCGTCCGTAGTCGTGCATCGGAGGTGGTCGGCCGAGGTGAGCGGAAAGCGGCCGGCTCGAGCGGGGCCCGTCGCCCCAATCTTGTCGCAATAATTGCGTTGCTCCTGCAGTTATAGTTGATATAGTGATCGGCGTGGGCAGGTTGAGACGGGCTGACGGTAAGGCTGTGGGAAGCCGGTGCCATCGTCTCCGACAAGCGGTCGTGGGGATCGGAACTTCCGGCGCAAGATCGAGGTCTTGGCATGGTAGGAGGGTTTCGATACCTTGTATTGTAGGTAAGGCGAACATCGGCCGGGCTGCCTGAGCGGTTGCGAGCCGAGAGGACGATGTGATCTGGACTGCCGCGGCGGCAGTCACGATGGTGGGGCCGGGTACCGATGATCAACGTTTCGCTGCTCTTGCAAGGGACTCTCCTGACAATCGTCAGCGCTGTAGCCTCGACCCTCATCTGGGTCGGCATCACCGACGCCCAGTCGTGGTCGACTTCGACGGCCGGGCAGGCGGAGGATGGAAACACGCAGATTGCGCAAGGCACCACGCCGGTGCAGGGGTCGGGGCCGCTCCAGTCGTCCGGCCCGCTGCAGGACGCTGGTCCGCTGCAGGGGGCCGGGCCGCTCCAGGACGCCGGCCCGTTGCAAGGTGCCGGGCCGCTCCAGGGCGCGGGGCCCCTGCAAGGGGCAATCCCGCTGCAGAGCGTCCTGCCGCTGCCGCCGTCCTCGGACACGCTCGACAGTTCGGTGCCGCCCTCGATGCTCGGCGAGGTTCCCAACATTCCGTCCATCCCGACCCAGCTGACGCCGACGCAGATCGTCGGGTTGGGCACGGGCGATGCCAGCCTGATGAACCAGCTGATCGGTCAGGTGCTGGGCAGCAACGTCAACTCGACCGTCATCCAGCAGATCATCAATATCGTGACGGCAGGTCCGGCCTCGCCGGGCGCCTCGCCCATTCTCGTCGCCGTTGCGCCGAGCGGCGGCACCGCGCCGCTTTCGGTAACCAGCACCGGCACGCCGTCGACCACACCGGTCTCCTCGCCGCTGCCGCCGACTGTTCTGGCGCCGACCACGTATGTCAGCAACCAGTAACGAATGCGGGTTGATGCGGAATTTCTACCAGCCTGCCCTTCCGCCGCTGGCCGGATGGTCCGCCAGGCCCCCAATGATTAGGACGGCCCGCTCACGTTTTGCGTGGTCGCCGGTTCTGGGTTGGGTGCTGCTGTCGTGGGCCGCCACCGGAGCGCAGGCCCAGATCGTGACCGACGCGCCCGCGATCCAGACGATCGACCTGCAGACCCCGATCGTGGACTTGTTGAACCTGCCGGGCTCGCCGGTGGGGGCGCTCGGGCAGAGATCGCCCTCCGAGCTCGGAATATCGCTGGGTGCCTTCACCCTGTATCCCCAGATCGATCTCCTCGCCGGCTTCGATGACAACGTTTTCGCCACGCCGGCGCCGACGACCGCATCGCCGTTCGCGGTCGTTCGCCCCCAGCTGGAGTTGCGCTCGGAGTGGCTGAATCACTATCTGCGTCTGCTGGCCGGCGGCGGGTTCGGATTCTACTCGGCGGCGCCGACCCAGAATTTCCAGAATTACAACGTCCGGCTCGACGGCCGCCTCGACATCAGGGATGACTTTTACCTGACGGGTCTTGTCGCCTTTCAGCGCGCGACCGAGGCGTTGGGCACTCCCAACGTGACGTTCTCCCAGGCGCCGACGATCGCCGACTCGCTGGCGGCCGAAGTTTCGCTCTATCAGAAGTTCAATCGTTTCTTCTATCAGTTGACCGCCACGGCGACGAAGTACTGGTACTACGAGTTCAGCAATATCGCCTCGCTGGGATTGCCCGCCGAAAGTCGTAACCGTACCGAGTACGAGGAGCGGGTTCGCCTGGGTTACGAGGTCTCGGAGGGCGTATCGGTTTGGCTTCAGCCGGGGCTCAACCAGCGTCGTTACGATGCACCGACCAACATGTTCGGTCAGCAGCGCGATTCGACCGGATGGTTCCTGAACCTGGGGGCCACTGCCGTCCTCAGCCCGAAGACCCAGCTCGAAGGCTTCGTCGGCTATCAGGCGCTGACCTATCCGGCGGACGGCACGACGACCAGCGCAATGACCTTCGGCCTCAGGGGCGTCTGGAACGGCTACGAGCCGCTGACCCTGCGTCCTGCGATCATGCGGAGCATCAACGAGTCTGCGCTGATCGACTATCAGAACTACATCTCGACGACCGTCGGCGTCGATTTCACCTATCAGATCAACGGTCCATGGCAGGCAGTCGGCGGCGTGGCCTACAACATCGCCGAGTACACGCCGGCTTTCGGCGTTTCGAACGTCAATCCGCGAACCGACTATTTCTTCCGGGGCTCGATCGGGCTGCTCTACTCCATTCGCCCGCAGATCCAGATCGGGCCGCTTTACGAGTATGCGTCGGGCTGGTCGACCGATGTCGCGGCAGGCGGACCGACCTATACCCGCAATATTTTCTCCATTCGTCTGGTGGCGAGGAACTGACGGCGTCATGAGCAGCACCGGCATCCTCACAGCCTTCCGCAGGGCGGTCGGAATTCTGGTGTCGATTGGTCTCGGCGTCGGGTTGGCGGCCTGCGATCCGCAGCCTCCGATGACGACCCAGACCGTCCAGCAACCGTCGCAAGCGACGCAGACCATCAGGATGGGCGAATACCGGGTGGCGCCGGGAGACAAGCTGCGGGTCGTGGTGCTGTCCGACACCGAGCTGTCGGGCGAGTATGAGGTCGATTCCGTCGGGGCAATTTCCCCCCGTCTGGCCGGCCGGACCCAGGTGGTCGGCATGACCACGCCCGAGATCGAGGAAACGCTGCGCAACCGCTACAAGGCCGACGGCGTCCTGCTGACGCCGCGCCTCAGCGTCGAGCTGATCACGCGGCGGCCATTTTACGTCGTGGGCGAGGTCGTTCGACCGGGCGCCTTTGCCTTCGTGTCGGGAATCAACGTCGTTCAGGCTGTCGCCATCGCTGGTGGCTACACACGCCGTGCATCGAAATCGAGGATGACAATTCAGCGTTTCAATACGACCATGGGATCGGAGGAAACGGTGACCGAGGACAGTCCGGTTGGGCCGGGAGACATCCTGCGCGTGCCCGAAAGGTGGTTCTGAGGACAGTTGGACAGGTTCGTTGCGTAGCGTGTCCGCGACAGGTGGTGTGGAACTGCCTGTTCGGAAGTCTTGGTCCGTAAAGGACGGCCGTGGGAAGCCGGCCTTTCTGGCCGCCGTTGAGTGAGTGCGTCGTCAATGTCGTGGGGTTGGGATGAGATCGTTTTCAAGGGCTGACCAGGCCATGGATGAGTCAGTGCTGAGCAGGGTTGCGCCCGTCGCCGATGGCGGCAACCTGGCGCCTGCGCCGGTGACGGTACGCGGCAATGACGCGTCCACCGAGCTGTGGTCGTGGCTGCACCTGCTCAACCGCCGCAAGGCCATGATCGTCGGTTGCGGCCTGGTCGCGATCGCGCTCATGGCGGTGATGATCGCCCAGCAGACGCCGCTCTATAAGGCGTCGGCCCGGATCATGCTGGATACCCGCACCTTCAAGGTGGTCAGCACGGAAGCGGCCCTGTCCGGCGTCGATACGCTCAACATGGGTGCGATCCAAAGCGAGCTGGAGGTCATCAAGTCTGATTTCCTGATCGCCCGGGTGGTCGACAAGCTCAATCTTGCCAACTTGCCGGACTTCAATGGCACCAAGCCACCCGGATTCATCGATCGTTCCCTTGCCCCGTTGCGGGAATTGTGGAGCACCGGCATCGCGAAGCTGCTGGCGCCGATCTCCTCCAGCCCTTCCGAACCTTCGGAGCCCGCGAAGGCGTCGGCATCGGCGGAGAAGGATTCCCGGCGGGCGGCGGCAATCGGCGCCGTGTCCAGCCATCTCAGCGTGACGCTGCTCGGCCGAACCTTCGTCATTGTCGTGACCGTCGAGAGCCCGGACGGCGCGATGTCGGCCAAGATCGCCAATGCCATCGCCGATGCCTACCTCTCCGACCAGATCGACAGCAAGAACGAGGCGAACAGGAAGGCGACCGACTGGCTGGAGCAGCGACTGGCCGAGCTGCGCCGCAACCTGCAGGCCGCCGAGGAGGCGGTGTCTGCCTATCGTCGCGACAAGGGGCTCGCCGGCAGCCCCGAAGGCAACGTTTCCACGCAGACGCTGGCCGACCTGAACTCCAAGTACACGGCGGCGCGCGGCCGCCGGGTCGAGAGGGAAGCCCGGCTTGTCGCCTTGAGCAAGGCGAGCCTCAACCCCGGCGAGCTCGCCAATATTGCCGAGGTCGCGGGCAACACGACCCTCTCGGCGCTGCGTATCCAGGATGTCGAGCTGAGCCGCAAGCTCGCCGAGCTGGGCGGTCAGCTGGGCGACAATCACCCGCGGCTGGCGCAGGTCCGCAATGAGCTGAGCGCCGTGCGGTCGCGATTCCTGAGCGAAACCCAGCGCATAACCCTGGCAGTAAGGGCGGAGCTCGATGCCGCCAAGGCCGAGGAGGAAGAGCTCAAGGACATGGTCGAAAAGGCCTCCGTGGTCTCCGGGACGGCGACCCAGTACGAGGCCGAGCAAAAGGCGCTCGAGCGCGAGGCCCAGTCCAACCGGACGCTCTACGAGAGCTTCCTGAGCCGATACAAGGAATTGCGCCAGCAGCAGGACATCCAGCGCGCCGATGCCCGCATCCTGTCCTACGCCTCGCCATCCTATTCGCCGTCCTCGCCCAACTACAAGACAGGCCTGCTGACCGCCTTCATCGTCGGCTGCATGCTCGGCATGGCGGGCGCCGTCGCCGCCGAGAAGCTGGACCGCGTGTTCCGTTCGTCGGCGCAGGTCGAGGAAGCGACTGGGGTCAACGTTCTCGGCATGATCCCAGAGGTCAAGGGAGCCTCGGGAGTCCGCGCCAGCGTGGTCGGCCAGGTGCTCGACAACACCGCCTCGCCGGCGGCCGAGGCGGTTCGCGCCGTCTTCACCGCGATCACCCTCGGGAGCCTCGATCGGCCGCCCAAGGTGGTCGCCATCACCTCGTCGACCCCGAGCGAGGGCAAGACGACGTTCGTTGCGTCGCTGGGCGGCCTGCTGACCAAGATGAATGCGTCACGCCGGGTGCTGATCGTCGATCTCGACCTGCGCCAGGCGAGCATGTCGGCGGCACTCGGCCTCGCGGATCGCGGCGGCACCATCGACGAGTACCTGATGGGCCTGCGCTCGCTCGACGAATGCATCCGGCGGCACGACCTCTCGGGCGTGGATTACATCTGCGCTCGTCCCAACACGCCCAACGCGCCGGAGATTCTCGAATCGCATGCCATGAAGTCTGCGCTGGCGACGTTTGCCGACCGCTACGACCTCGTGATCCTCGACGGCCCGCCGGTCATGGCGGTGTCGGATGCGCGCATCATTGCCCGTCTCGCCGACTACACCGTGTTCGTCGTGCAGTGGGCCAAGACGCCGCGCGAGGTCGTCAAGGCGGCGATCAGCGCGTTGCTGGCCGTGACCAGCCATGTCGGCATCGTCATCAACCGGGTCAACCTGGCCAAGCATGCGCGCTACGGCTATGGCGATCACAGCGACTACTACTCGCGCTATCAGGGGTACTACGGCGACGAGGCCGAGGAAGCGCCGAAGACTTCCCGGAAGCCGTCGCTGAAGGTGGCGAAGTAGGGAGGCGACTCCCCGCCCAATCGTAAGCGACGTCAGCCTTCGACCGCGCGCCGCAGCGCGGCGCGGGCGAGCAGGCGCGTGGAATCGAGGGTCGGAAGGGGCGAGTTGCGGTCGTCGATGATGAGGGGGATCTCGGTGCACCCCAGCACCACGGCGTCACAGCCCTGATCCTTCAATCGGGCGATCACCTCCTGGAAGTAGCGCGTGGACGATGCTTCCAGGACGCCGTTCACGAGCTCGTCCATGATGATGCGATTGCACGCTTCGCGCTCCGCAGGAGGCGGCCGCACGGCTTCGAGGCCGCATGCTGCCAGCTTCTCGGGGTAGACGTCGCTGTCGACCAGCCACTTCGTGCCGGTGATGCCGATCCGGCGAAAGCCGCGCGCCACCGCCGCGGCCGCCGTGACCTCGGCGATATGCAGCCAGGGCAGGGGCGAGCGTGGCGCGACGTACGCCATCGCCTGATGGATGGTATTGTCCGGGCAGATCAGGAAGTCGGCGCCGGCGCCGGCGAGCTTGCGCGCCGAGCCGAGCATCAACTCGCCCACGGCGCGCCAGTCGCTGCGCTCGATCGCCCGAACATAGTCGGCGAGCGATGGGGTATGCATCGAGATCTCGGGATGGGCGTGGGGCCCGAGGAGACCAGCACCTTCGATGCAGATGGTGCGGTAGCACAGCGCCGCGCCTTCGGCCGAGCAAGCGACGATTCCGATGTGGCATGCCGGCACGGCGTCAGCTCCTCGGGCGAGTCGTGCCGCGTGAGATGGTCATGGCGTGGTGTCCTCCCCGCTGGGATGTCTTGCCTCGATCGCGCTAGAGGCGAATGACCGATCGGTCAAGCCTTGCCGGCTGCCGCGGAATTCTCTTGTCATTGTGCTGTCGCGACGACGCGGGACAATGCCCTGACGCTGGCGTCGCCGTCGTCGCCGACCCTTGACGCTCGGCGCGCCGACAACCACCTTGGGGTGCCCGGATCGGGGCGGGAGGCATGTCATGCAGGCACAGGAACGCGAGCTCATTGCTGGTCTTTTCGGCCGGCTGCAGCCGTTCGAATCTCAACCCCGGGATGCCGAAGCGGAGGCGCTGATCAAGGACTTCATGGCGCGCCAGCCGGCAGCCGCCTACCTCCTGGTCCAGGCCGTGCTCGTGCAGGAGCATGCACTCAAGGCGGCGCAGGAACGCATCGCGGAGCTGGAGGCGAATGCCAAGGCGCCGCCGCCCGCCGCGGCGCCGAGCTTCCTGGGCAGTGCGCCGAGCCTCGGACCCTGGGGCGCCCAGCCCGCTGCACCGCGAACCTCGGTGCCAACGACGGTGCCCGCGCCGATGCCGGCTGCCGCACCGCCGACACGCTCGCCGATGCAGGCTGCCCTCGCGCCGCAGGCCGGTGCCGCTGGTGGCGGTAGTTTCCTGCGCACTGCCATGATGACGGCCGCCGGGGTCGCGGGCGGCGCGCTGCTGTTCGAGGGGATCAGGGGTCTGCTGGGCAACAGCTCGAGCCCGTTCGGCCAGGCCCAGGCCGCGCAACCGTCGCCCTTGCTGCCGCCGGACTCGGCGCCGCAACAGCAACAGGCATGGTCGGACACACCGGCCGACAGCCAGCGCCAGGCCGACAATCAGTACCAGCCCGACGATCAGTTGCAGCAGGATCAGCCCTATCAGGACGACTACGATACGGCCTCGCTCGACGATGGAGGATCCGACGACAATTGGGCCTGACAGGCTGCCGACGTTTCGTGAACAAAGGGGAGAAGAAGACGATGATCGAATTGCATACGTGGGGCACGCCCAACGGCCGGAAGGTCTCCATCATGCTCGAGGAATGCGGGCTGCCCTACAGCGTGCACAAGGTCGACATCTCCAAGGGCGAGCAGTTCAAGCCCGAGTTCCTGCGCATCAGCCCCAACAATCGAATTCCCGCGATCGTCGATCCAGACGGTCCGGGCGGCAAGCCATACAGCCTGTTCGAGTCGGGCGCGATCCTGGTCTACCTCGCCGACAAGACCGGCAAGTTCCTGCCGTCGGACCCGGTGAAGAAGTACGACACGCTGCAATGGCTGATGTGGCAGATGGGCGGGGTGGGGCCGATGTTCGGCCAGGCGCACCACTTCCTGCGCGCGGCGCCGACCAAGATCGAGTACGGCATCAAGCGCTACGTCGACGAGGCGAAGCGGTTGTACGGAGTGCTCGACAAGCAGCTCGCCGCGAACGCCTTCGCGGCCGGCGCCGACTACACCATCGCCGACATGGCGATCTTCCCCTGGACGGCCCGGCACGAGTGGCACACCGTCAACCTCGTCGACTTCCCCAACGTGAAGCGCTGGTATGACACCGTGAACGCGCGGCCGGCCGTGACCAAGGGCATGGCGGTTCCGTACCTGAACTGATGGCCCTGCGCAGGCGCCTGGTCACGGCGGCGATGGTGGCCATCGCGATCGCCGCCGCGACCGGACGCGATGGCTTGGCGCAGGCCGGCCCGGTCCTGGCCTGCGTGGCACCGCTCAAGCCGGCCGTTTCCGTCGAGCTCTATTTCGGCCGCGGCAAGCCAGACGGCGGCGAGGTGAGCGATACCGAGTGGGAGGACTTCCTCGCCACGGAAGTGACGCCGCGCTTTCCCGACGGGCTGAGCGTGATCGAGGTCATGGGACAGTACCGCGGCTCCTCGGGGAGGGTCGTGTCGGAACGGTCCAAGCGGCTCCACATCGTGGTCTTCGATACGCCCGCCCATTCGGCGAGGATCGGCGAGATCATCGACCTCTATCGCCGACGCTTCGGCCAGGAGTCGGTGTTGCGGACGGAGCGCAGCCTGTGTGCCGCGTTGTAGCCCGCGACCGGTTCACCCTGTCGGGAAAGCCGGCTAGATTTGGTTGCACACCCGACAGGAGATGCCGTTCATGAGCAGCGACGCGAAGTCTCGCAAGACCGCCAACCTCGCCACGCCGACCGATCTCGGCGCCAACGCCACCAAGGAGCTGGCGGGCGGTCTCAACATACTGCTGGCCGACGTCTATGCGCTCTACCTCAAGACCAAGAATTTCCACTGGCACGTGTCGGGCCCGCATTTCCGCGACTACCATCTGCTGCTCGACGACCAGGCGACTCAGATCGACGGGATGACCGATGCCATTGCCGAGCGGGTGCGCAAGCTCGGCGGCACGACCATCCGCTCGATCGGCCATATCCAGCGCCTGCAGCGCGTGCTCGACAACGATGCCGACTATGTGACGCCGCACGACATGCTGGCCGAGCTGCGCGGCGACAACATCGAGCTCAACAAGCACATGCGTACCCTCCACGATTTGTGCGACGAGCACGGTGACGTCGCCACCGCGAGCCTGATCGAGAACTGGATCGACGAGACCGAGCAGCGCGTCTGGTTCCTGTTCGAGACCGGCCGGCGCACCGAGGGCTGACACCTACTAATTCCCCGTCCGGCTCGGCCGGGGAGCTGTCGCCGTCTTGCGGTGACGGGTCGATGATCACATGGCCGGGAGCGCGCCACTCTGTGGCGCTCATGCGGTGGCGCGGCTCAAAGTAGCGGTCGCTCAGCCCAGCCGATCAGGCGCCGCAGGAAGGCATCGCAGGCATCCATCTGGGCACGGGCGACGAACTCGTTGGGTTGATGTGCCTGGGCGATGTCGCCCGGCCCGCAGATCACGGTCGGGATGCCGTGGCCGCGGAAGATGCCGGCTTCGGTGGCATACGGCACGGCATAGGTCCTGTTGCCGCCGGTCCACTGCAGGGCCAGGCGCGCGGCTTCCTCGTTTTCCCGAGGCAGCAGGCCCGGCACGAAGGAGCGGCGGCGCAGCGTGATGTCGGCATCCGGATGACGCGCCTTCATCCTGGGCAACAGCAAGTCGGTGATGTAGCGCTCGGCACGGCGCTGGACCTCCCACGGATCGTCGCCGGGCAGGGTGCGATAGCCCCAGTTCAGCGTGCAGTCGCGGGCCAGGATGTTGGCGGCGGTGCCGCCAGTGACGATGCCGACATTGATCGTGGTGTGGCCTGGCACCGTGTCGATGTCGCTCCGGGAGCGCACCGCCAGCTCGACCTGCAGCTCGTTCAGCCAGTGGATGAACTCGCCGGCGAAGTGGATGGCGCTGACCCCGAGGTGGGTCATCGAGGAGTGCGCCTCGAAGCCCTTGAAGGTGGCGATCAGGCCGCCGCCGGCATTCTGGGCGTTGACCACGCTCATCATGGTCGGCTCGCCGACGATCACGGCGCGGGGGCGCGGCACGGCCCCGACCAGCCGCTCGACGAGCGCCGGGGCGCCGAGGCAGCCGATCTCCTCGTCGTAGCTGAAGGCGAGGTGCAGGGGCACCGAGAGCCGCGCGCGCTGGAAGGCCGGCAGGTTGGCGAGGCAGGCGGCGATGAAGCCTTTCATGTCGCAGGTGCCGCGGCCATAGAGGTTGCCGTCGTCGCGTGCCGTCAGCTCCCAGGGATCGGACGTCCAGGGTTGGCCGTCGACCGGTACGACGTCGGTGTGACCAGACAGGACGATGCCTCCCTCGGCGTCGGGGCCGATCGAGGCGAACAGGTTGGCCTTGGTTCCCTCGGCGTTCGGCACCAGCGTGCTCGGGACCCCATGCTCCTCGAGATAGTCGCGGATCCAGTGGATCAACTCGAGGTTGGAATTGCGCGAGGTGGTGTCGAACGCCACCAGGCGCCGCAGCATGTCGACCGAGCTCGGCGGGGTACTCATCCGGGCACCGTGGCACAGTTCAGGCCGACCGGCCAAGGGCCTGATTTTCCACGAAAAATCGAGGCCGTGTTTGACTCCCCGGGCCGCCCCGGCTAGAACCGCCGCGCATCCGTCGTGGATAACGACCGCCGGGGTCTTAGCGGGCTGCGGAGAGGTGGCCGAGCGGTCGAAGGCGGCGGTTTGCTAAACCGTTATAGGGAGATAATCCCTATCGAGGGTTCGAATCCCTTCCTCTCCGCCATTATCCCTGCCAGCCCGCGCCCCCGCGGCAATCAGTTCAGCCTTTCCCCGCCTGCGGCATCGAACAGGTGGCAGGCCTGGGGCGCGAAGTCGAACCTGAGCTGCCCGCCCGGCCCGAGCGTGGTCGTCGGCGGCACCTTGGCGACCAGCGTCTTGCCCTGGCCGTAGTCGAAATGCACGAGGGTGGCGTCGCCGAGCGGCTCGGTGATCAGCACGGTGCCGGCGTGCGGCCCGTTGGCGTCGACCAGCACATGCTCGGAACGCACGCCGAGCGTGACCTTCCTGCCTGCGATGCCGGCCGGCAGCGCATCGGGCAGGGGCTGATCGATGCCCGGCGCCCTGAAGCGGCGGCCGCTGCCATTCGCCTCGATGGTGCCCTCCAGGAAGTTCATCGTCGGCGTGCCGAAAAAGCCGGCGACGAACTGGGTGGCCGGCGTGTTGTAGATCGCGAGCGGCGAGCCGAGCTGCTCGATCCTGCCCTTGCTCATCACCACGATGCTGTCGGCCATGGTCATGGCTTCGGCCTGGTCGTGCGTGACGTAGACGAAGGTGGCCTTCAGGCGCTCGTGCAGCCTCTTCAGCTCCGTTCGCATGTCGACGCGCAGCTTCGCATCGAGGCTGGAGAGCGGCTCGTCCATCAGGAACACCGACGGATTGGTCACGATGGTGCGGGCGAGCGCGACACGCTGGCTCTCGCCACCCGAGCATTGGCGCGGCAGCTTGGGCAGGAGCGACCCGATGTGGACGGCCTCCGCCGCCGCCGTCACGCGCCTGTCGATCTCGGCCGGCGGCACCTTCTTCACTCGCAGGCCGAAGGCGATGTTCTCGTACACCGTCATGTGCGGGAAGAGGGCGAGATCCTGGAACACCATGCCGAGGCCGCGCTCGCCGGGCTCGAGGTCGTTGACCACGGTGTCGCCGATGACGATCTGGCCGGACGTCGGCGTCTCGAGGCCCGAGATCATGTTGAGCGTGGTCGTCTTGCCGCATCCGGAGGGGCCGACCATGATCATGAACTCGCCGTCCCTGATCTCCATGTTGATGCCGCTGACGGCCTTGTAGGCGCCGAAGGTCTTGACGAGGTCCTTGATCTGGATGCGTGCCATTGTCTTCCTCGGAAGTGCCGGCCGCTCCCGGGCCGGCACCGTTGAACGCTCATGCGGTTATTTCCTGATCGTGCCGAAGCTGAAGCCCTTCACCAGGTGGCCCTGGATCAGCATGCCGAGGATCACGACGGGGATCGTGATCATCGTGCCGATCGCGGCCTGCGGGCCATAGAGGCGTCCCTCGGACGCGCTCTGGAACTTGTTGAGCAGCACGGTCAGCGTGGTGACGTCCGGATGCGTGAGCGTCAGCGCGAGGAGGAACTCGGCCCAGTTGAGGATGAAGACGAACAGGAATGTCACGACCATGCCGGATGCCACCAGCGGCAGCACGATCTTCCATATCACGGTCATGCGGCTCGCACCCATCATGCGCGCGGCGTGCTCCAGCGTGTAGGGCACCTCGTCGATGAACGTCAGCATCATCCAGATGACGAACGGCAGGGTCGTCACCGTGTAGATCAGGATCAGGCCGATATAGGTGTCGAACAGGCTGATGCGGATGCCGATCAGCGCCGACGTCACGTACGGGATGATGATCGCGTAGTACATCAGGATCGAGATCGCGATCACGATCGGCGGGATCATCCGGATCGTCAGGATCGTGTGGCGGAAGTACTTGCCGCCGACGTTGAAGCGCGAGATCGAGTAGGCGAGGAAGGTGCCGAGCAGGAGCGAGACGAGCGAGGCGGTGGTGCACACGAGCACCGAATCGCCGAGCCCCTTCCAGATGGTGAAGGACTGCTCCGTCGCCTGCCGTGCCTGGCTGGCGTCGAGCTGGCTGAAGGCGAAGATCTGCGAGTAGTTGAGCAGCGTCGGCTCGCGCGGGAGCCAGTTCGGCGGCCAGGTGACCCACTCGCCCGAATCCTTGAAGGACGTCATCACCATCCAGTAGATCGGGAAGACGATGAAGCCGGTCCAGGCCAGCAGCGCCACATGGCGCAGGATGCGCCGGCGGCCCTCCCGGCGCGACCTGCGCGCCTTGGCCTGCTCGGGGGTGAGCGTCGAGGCGACGGCCATCTCAGCGCCCTCCCGCGATGGCATTGCGTTGCCTGATGATGGTGAAGATGCCGGCGAAGATCAGGAACGAGAACAGGAACAGGAGCAGGATCGAGGCGGCCGCGCCGAAGCTGAACTTGTTGAACTGCCAGACCTGCTCCCACAGGAAGTAGGCGACCGTCTGCGTCGACGTCCCCGGGCCGCCGAAGGTCAGCAGCACGACCGGGTCGAACATCTTCAAGGCCTCCATCGAGCGGATCACCACGGCGATGGCGATGGCCGGCTTCAGCAGGGGAAGCTGCACCCGGAAGAAGATCTGCATGGGGCTCGCCCCCATCACGCGGGCAGCGTTGATGAGCTGCCGGGGCAACGCCGCGAAGCCCGACAGGAAGATGAGGAAGGTCAGCGACGTCCACTGCCACACGTCGGCGATGATGATCGCCCATTGTGCCGCGACCGGATGCGACAGCCAGCGGATGCGCGGGTCGATGCCGAAGCGCTCGAGAAACGGGGACAGGAGCTGGTTGAGCGGCCCGCTGTCGATGTAGATCATGGAGAAATTGTAGCCCACGACGATCGGCACGATCATCATCGGGACGAGGAAGATCGTCGTGTAGAGCTTCTTCGATCGCGTGCAGTTGGTCACCATCATGGCGAGGAAGAAGCCGATCAGAAGCTCGAGCGCGACGGCGACCCCGGCGAAATAGAACGTGCGCCCGACCGAGAACCAGAACTGCTCGTTCTCGAGCACCCCCGCGTAGTTGTCGAGACCGGAGAACACGGCCGTCTCGAACGGCCGGTTGGCGCGCCACTTCAGCATGCTGATCCAGATCGTCAGGGCAAACGGGATCAGGATGGTGACGATGAACAGCCCCTCCACCAGGACGAAGGGGATGAGACGGAACACGCGCTCGGAGGCGAGCCACTTCGCGAGGCGGGCGGGGGCCCCGAGCGGCCTTGTCTTGCCCGAGGCGAGGTGGGTGCCTGTCGTGGTGTGCGTCATCTTATGGTTCGTCCGAATGAAGCGGCGCCGTCATCTTTCCTCCCCAGCTCTGCTGGGGAGGTGTCGCCGTCTTATGGCGACGGAGGGGTCATAGGCCATGGCTCCGTTGCCTCTTGTGGCTCATGACCCCTCCGCCCCGTATGACGGGGCACCTCCCCAGCAAAGCTGGGGAGGAGAATGAAAGGCCCTCCTGGGCTCAGAACTTGTCGAGGTAGATGCCCTGCTCGACGCCCTTGCGCCAGACGCGCTGCTGGCCGGCGAGGCCGATGTCGTTGGTCACCTTGTTCCAGCCCGCCTCGATGCGCTTGGCCGCCTCCTCCGCCGTGATGTTCTTGTTCATCACGTCGGCGAGATTCTTGTCGAGGATGTTGAAGTACTCGTAGTTGCCTTCGATCAGCAGCAGCGAGGCCGCGTACTTCGAGTTCTCGATCGTCGTCTTCACCATCTGCTCGCCGAAGCGGTCGAGGATCGCCTTGTCGGTCAGGTTGGACTGGCGGAAGGGATCCCAGAAGCCCTTGGGATGTGCCACGGCCTCGTCGCCGATGCTCGGGCTCGTGAACCACTGGATGAAGAGGTAGGCGAGCTCGGGGTGCTTCGAGTAGGCCGAGACCATGTAGCCGGTGCCGGCGGCTTGCGGCGAGCGGCGCACGAGCTGGCCGTTGATCGTCTGCCCGGGAATCAGGCAGGCGATCTGCTGGCCCTTGATCACGCTCTGCGGGTTGGAATTGCCGAAGCCCATGATCGAGGGGAAGGACATCGCCGAGTAGGCCTGGCCCGACGCCCAGAACGGATAGATCTGCGGCGTGCCCCAGCCCTGGATGTCCTTGGGCATGTCCTCGACGCTCGCTGCGAAGTCCTTGATCGCCTGGATGCCGTCCGGCGTCGTGATGCGGGGCTTCATGTCCTTGTCGAACGGAAGGCCCTTCATGTAGGCGGGGAAGTGGCGGTAGGAGAAGTTGATCGAGCGGTAGCCGAGGGCTCCGTAGAGATCCTTCTCGAACTTGACGCCCCACTTGGTCTCGCCGGCCTTGGCCTTGAAGAACTCGGCCTGCCGCTTCCATTCCTGCATGGTATCGGGGCACGCGAGGTCCTTGTTGAATTTCTGCTTGTACTCGGCCTTCGCTTGGCCGTTCTCGAGCAGATCCTTGCGCACCGTCAACAGCAGGTGATCGCCGTCGTTGACCAGGTTCATGATCTTGCCGTCGTAGTACTGCTGGAACTTCAGGCCGTCGGCGATGCCCGAGAAGTCCGGCTTGTACTTGGCGACCCAGTCGTCCATCGGCAGGATGACCTTGGCGCCGGCCGCATCCGGCATCGTGTAGGGGAAGTCGTTGAAGATGTCGTAGACGCCGGTCTTCGACACGGCTTCCTGCATCACCTTGGCCGGAATGTCGGTATAGCCGAGCGGCACGATCTCGAACTTCACGCCCGTCAGCTCCTCCCACTTCTTGGTGAAGTCGGGGAAGGAGTTGTTGTAGAGCGAGCTGAGCAGGATCGTCAGCTTGGGATTGGTCAGGTTCTTGGCCTTGATGTAGGCCTTTGCCCCTTCCACGGCACGCTGAGCGACCGGGTCTTGCTGGGCTTGGGCGGGCGCCGCGGCCAACGTGGCGGCAAGCGACAGCCCGGCGAGCAACGAGAGTGCCCTTCTCATCGACGTCCTCCTTTGGTTCGCGGTCGTCCTCGAAGCCGGCGCCGCTTGTGTTATTGATGGACATTGCATCATGAACCGTTAGGGCGATCAATGCGGGCGGGGCCGACGGTCGCGCAATGGAGCCGAGCGAACCGCGCCGGGCTCAGCCGGAGGCAAGCCTCGAAGCGGTCGCGCGACGACGACTCGGAAATGTGGCTCGGGTTTCCTGCCAGGCGACGCCGGTCGCGCCCGCGCGGCGCTCCATCGAACCGGCGGAACGCGCCGGCACGCCAAGCGTTGTCTCTCGTGCAAGCGGGGGAGAAGCAAGCAGCCGGATGCTGACCGTCCAACAAATGACGCTGTTTGCGTTGTTCGCCGCCATCCTCGTCCTTCTGCTCTGGGGTCGCCTGCGGCACGATCTGGTTGCAGCCTCGGGGCTTCTCGCAGCGGTCGTCCTCGGCCTCGTGTCGGCCGACGATGCCTTTTCCGGCTTTTCCGATCCTGCCGTCATCGTCGTCGCCCTGGTGCTGATCGCGTCGCGGGCGTTCGAGAACTCGGGCGCGCTCGATGCCCTGACGCATCGGCTGACGAGCAAGAATCGCAGCGTGCCCGTCCACGTCCTGCTGGTGGGCAGCCTGGCCGCGGCCTTGTCCGCCGTGATGAACAACGTCGCCGCGCTGGCTCTCCTGATGCCCTACGACATCCGGGCTGCCCGGGCTGCGGGGCGCCCGCCAGGCCTCACCCTGATGGCGCTCGCCTGCGCGACGGTTCTGGGCGGCATCGTTACCCTGATCGGCACCCCGGCCAACCTGATCGCCTCGGGCATCCGCCAGGAGCGGCTGGGCGAGCCCTATGGCATGTTCGACTTCACGCCGGTCGGCCTGCCCGTGGCCGCTGCCGGTGTGGTGTTCGTGGCGCTCGTGGCGTGGCGGTTGCTGCCGTCGCGTGCCGATCCCGGCGTCCGGACATCGGGCGAGGCCGTGTCGTTCAAGGCAGAGCTGCGCGTTCCCGAGAAGTCGGCCGCCATTGGGCGCGCCGTGGCCGAGCTCGACGCCGAGGCCGAGCAGGCCGATCTGCTGGTAATCGGCCTGATCCGCGACGGTCACGCTCACTACGGCAAGTCGCGCCGCATGCTGCTGCAGGCGGGCGACTCGCTGCTGGTGGAAGGCTCGACTGATGCCATAGCCCAGTTCATCAAGCAGGTCGGCCTGCAGGACCCGAAGGCGGCACCAGCCGCAGCCGTCGAGCAGCTGCCGGCCGAGGCAGCCAAGGGCGCCGGCGAGGCGATCGAGGCTGCCGAGGAAAGTGCGCGCGAGCCGGAGATCGTCGAGGCCGTCGTGCGCATCGACTCACGTCTCGTCGGACGCACAGCGGTCGAGGTCGACCTGCGCAGCCGGTTCGGGGTCACCCTGCTGGCCATGTCGCGCGCCGGCGCCATCGTGCAGGGCGGCGTGCGCAATCGTGTCATCCGGCCGGGCGACCTGCTTCTGCTGGCCGGCGTCGGCGCCGCGCGCCGTGCCACCCTCGAGCAGCTCGGCGTCATCGCGATCGGCACCGCCAGCGTCGCCGCGGTCAGCCGCACGCGCGTCGCCATAGCCGTCGGGCTCTTCGCGACGGCCATTGCCGTCGCCGTGATGGGCCTGTTGCCCTTCACCATTGCGCTTGCCATCGCCGTCGCGGGCTATGCCGCCACCAAGCTGGTGCCGGCGCGCGAGTTCTACGAGCAGGTCGACTGGCCGGTGATCGTCATGCTGGCCTGCCTGCTGCCGCTGGGGGCGGCGTTCGACAAGCAGGGCGGAACGGCTCTCATGGCGGACGTCATCATCCAGGCGACACAGGGCCAATCGCCCGTCTTCACCCTGGTGGTGCTGATGGTGGTCACAATGCTGCTGTCGGATGTCCTGAACAACGTCGCCAACATCGTGATCGCAGGGCCGCTGGCGATCGAGCTGGCCCAGCAGCTGTCGGTCAATCCCGACACCTTCCTGATGGGCGCGGTGATCGCCACCTCATGCTCGTTCCTGACGCCGATCGGCCACCAGAACAACACGCTGGTCATGGGGCCGGGCGGCTACCGCTTCGGCGACTACTGGCGACTGGGCCTGCCGGTCGAGATCCTTGTCCTGCTGGTGGCGGTGCCGCTGCTGCTCCTGGTCTTTCCGCTCCAGGCCGGATAGAGGCCGCTCACTTGCACTTCGCGAGGCAATCCTGGGCACGACCGCCACACTGCCCCTTGTTGCCCGTGCGCTTCAGGCAGGCCTGCTCGTCGTCGGTGCACTTGGTGCGACAGGTGGCCTGGGCACAGGCTTCGGGGACAGCCATCGTGATGGCCCCTGTGGTCGCGAGCAGCGCAACGAGCGCCAAGGTCAGGATCGTAAACCGCATCGTTCATCTCCCCCGGATTGTTGGTCGCCAGCGTAGTGACTCCGGTACCGGCAAGACAAGCGCCGGCAGGGTCGCGCGGCGATCGCGCCTGCTTGGGCCTTTACAAGCGAACTGCGATGGCCGGGACGGCGACCCTTGATTCGGGGGGCCCGTTTGCGTTTGATGGCGAGGAACCCGGATCATCGGGATCGAAACGCAAAGCTGGAGGGACGACCGTGCGACCAAACAAGATCAAGCAGATGTGGCGTGACGGAAAATGCGTGACCCTGGGGTGGCTCTCGGTGTCCCATGGATTCACGGCAGAGGTCATGGCGCGTCAGGGCTTCGATGCCCTGTGCGTCGACCTGCAGCATGGCACTGCGGAAATGAAGGACGTCGCGCCGATGCTGCAGGCGATCTCGCAGACCGACACGGTCCCGGTCGTCCGGGTCGCCTGGAACGAGCCGGCGGCCATCATGAAGGCTCTGGACCTTGGTGCCTACGCCATCATCGTGCCGTTGGTGAACACGGCCCAGGAAGCCGCGATGGCGGTGTCTGCCTGCCGCTACCCGCCCGTCGGCATGCGATCCAATGGACCGGTGCGCGCCGTGCACTACGGCGGTGGCGACTACGTGGCGAAAGCCAACGACGAGATCGTCGTCATGGCCATGATCGAGACCAAGGAGGGCCTTGCCAACCTCGATGCCATCTGCGCCACGCCCGGCCTCGACGCCGTCTACATCGGGCCGGCCGACCTGTCATTCGCCCTGGGCCTGGCGCCGCGCGGCGACAACCCGGACCCGCTCCACATGGCGACCTGCGACAAGATCCTGGCGGCGGCGCACAAGGCCGGCATCAAGTGCGTCATGCACTGCGCCAGCGCGGCGTTCGCCGCGGGCGCGGTGAAGCGCGGCTTCGACATGGTGATGCTGACGTCCGACCTGGCGTGCATGATCGCCGGCGCGCGCCTGCAACTCGACGAGCTCAAGGCCAAGACCGCCTGAGGCGGGGGCCGTCCCCGTAGGCATTAAGATAGAAGAAACCTCATCCTGAGGAGCGCCCGCGGCGCGCGGGGTATCCCCGCGCTTTGGCGCGTCTCGAAGGATGGGCCACATAGAGATCGTTGAAAAAAGTCGTGTCGCGGCGCTCTGCACTGTGGCCGACCAAGGGGCGAAGGTTACTTCGCCCTGATCGAGACGCGGCCCTCCAGGCCGCGGCTCAGGGTGAGGTCCCTTTGTATTTTAACGCCTATGGGGGCCGTCCCTCTCCCGCGCCGCTCCGAGCATGGCTTGCTTCGAGCGGAGAGGGACCGCCGGGCGCATAGGAGCTTATTTTATCAGTAGCCTCGCCGTGGGGAGCGGCTCGAAGGGCCGCGTATCGGTTGGGGCGAAGTCGCCTTCGCTCTGTGGCCGGCCACGAACCGGGTGCTGCGACGCCGCTTGTCCAGCAATCCCGTGTGTCGCCTATCCTTCGAGACGGCCGCTTCGCGGCCTCCTCAGGATGAGGATTTTGCTGGCCTGGCCGAAGTCAAGTTTGCGCCTTTGGGCCTTAGTCGTTCCATGTCGGGCACCGCGCCACAAACGATAATGAGCAAACGACATCGCTGGCACGGGGGCATGTCAGCCCCCGTGCGCGCGTCTGCCGGCCGGCTCAATCCAGGAAGCCGAAGTACCGCGGCAGCCAGAGGATGATCTCCGGCCAGATGATGCAGAATGCCAGCGCGATCATCTGCAGGGCCACGAACGGGATGATGCCGCGATAGATGTGCCCCATCGTGACCGAGGGTGGCACTGTCGATTTCATGTAGAACAGCGCGAAGCCGAAGGGTGGCGTCAGGAAGGCCGACTGCAGGTTGACCGCGACCAGCACCACGAACCACAGCATGAAATCCTTGTTGGCGGCGATGTGCGGCGTGAAGTCGATGTCGCGCAGGATCGGGGCAAAGATCGGCAGCACGATGAGGCAGATCTCGAGCCAGTCGAAGAAGAACCCCATGATGAAGACCAGGCCCATCACGAAGATCAGAATCTCCCAGCCGGTATCGATGCCGACCGACGCCAGGAGCTCGGCAACGAGATCGTCGCCGCCCAGCGCCCGGAACACGAACGAGAACAGGGTGGCGCCGAAGATGATGAAGAATACCAGAGCGTTGGTGAGCGCTGAGCTCTCGATCACCTCCGTCAGCATCTTCATGTTGAGGCGCTTGTTCCACCACGCCAGCGCCAGGGCGCCGGCGCAACCGGCGCCGCCTGCTTCCGTCGGCGTGGCGAAGCCGCCGAAGATCGAGCCCAGCACGACGAAGATCAGGAAGGCGGGCGGCAGGAAGCTGCGCAACATCAGGCGCATCAGCTCCTGACCGCTCTGCGGCCCCGCGTCGTCCGCGAGGGGCGGGGCCACCTTGGGGTTCACGGTCGCGAGTATGCCGATATAGATCAGATAGACCGACGACATGATGATGCCCGGCACGATCGCGGCGGTGAACAGCGTGCCCACGGAGATCGTCATGAGATCGCCCATGATGACCAGCATGATGCTGGGCGGGATCAGGATTCCCAGGGTGCCGGCCGAGGCGATGGTGCCGACCGACAGCTCCTTGGAATAGCCACGCTCGAGCATCGTCGGCAGCGCGATCAGGGTCAGCATGATGACGGATGCGCCGACGATGCCGGTGGTCGCGGCCATGATGGTGCCCATCAGGGTCACCGACATGGCGAGGCCGCCGGGAATCCGGCGCGTCAGCACCTGAAGCGCCTTGAGCAACTCGTCGGCGACGCCGGACCGTTCCAGGATGGTCCCCATGAAGACGAACATCGGCACGGCCCCAGATGCGCGGGATCAGGCTGCCGAACTGGGCCGGCCGGAAGACGTCGAAGAAGATTCCCAGAATCCCGAACCCGAGCGCGACGCCGCCCAGCACGAATGCCACCGGATAGCCGATGAACATGATGAACGTCAGGACGAGGAACATCAGGATGGCGAGATGGTCGGCGATCCATTCCATGACCCGGGCCTCCTCAGTGCGCCGGCGCGGGCGGGGCGGCGCGCGCAGCGAGATCGGGAGGGCCGAACAGTTGCACCAGCTTGCGCATCAGAACCGACGCTACGGCCAGATCGAGCAGGATCAGGCCGGCAACCAGGCAGAACTTGATGATCCACCGGTTGGCGAGGCCATTGGGCGCGTCCGAGCTCTCGTTCTGGATGAACGAGGTGTGGGCGAACTCGTACGAGTAGTAGGTTGCCACCAGGCAGTAGGGGATGGCGAAGAAGAGTATGCCGAAGACTTCGAGCTTGGCCTGCTGACGTGGGGTCTTGCCGGCGGTGAAGACGTCGATTCGGACATGGACGTTGCGGATGTAGGCGTACCCCAGCCAGAACATGAACAGGAGGCCGTGCAGATGCCACTCCAGCTCCTGGATCGGCGTCGAGCCGAAGCCGGGGATCTGAAAGCCGACCTTGCGGGTCAGGATGTCCCAGCAAATGACGACGACCAGGGCGATGAACAACCAACCGAACACGTTTGCGATCCTGGCCAACAGGCGGTCGATCGCATCGCTGACGCCAAGCAACAACTGCATAACTGAATTTCCTCGAACGGGGACGGGATGCCGTCACGCCGACCGGACGAACCGGCCGGCGGCGCGGAGGCATCCCGGAACGATCGGCGCTGAAAGGAAAGCGGCCGGGGAATAACCCGGCCGCCAGGGAACCTTGGCTATTGCAGGTAGCCGCGATCCTTCCAGATCGCATATTCCTTGCGGAACTTGCTGAGCGAATCCCAGGCCTTCTTGAACTCGGGGCTCTTGGCGGCCTGCTCGGTCGCCACTTCGTCCCAGGCCTTCTCGAAGGCCTTCAGGAACTCAGGCGTCCACGTCACCAGCTTGACGCCCTTGGTCTCGATCTCTGCCAGCGCCTTGGGCTGCAGGGATTCACCGAGGCTCATGCCGCGCAGTACAGTCTGGTCGCAGGCAGCCTCGATCACCAGCTTCTGATGCGGGGAGAAGGAGTCCCACTTCGCCTTGTTGATGATGAGGTCACCCACCGTTGCCTGCTGATGCCAGCCCGGGAAGTAGTAGAATTTCGCCACCTGGTGGAAGCCGAGGCTGAGATCCATCACCGGCATCGAGAACTCGGTCGCGTCGATCGTGCCGAGCTGCAGGGCCTGGAAAATCTCGCCGGCCTGCAGGAGCTGGGTCGACACGCCGAGCTTCTGCATGACGTTGGCGCCAAGACCGAAGAAGCGCATCTTCAGGCCCTTGAGGTCCTCCAGCGTCTTGATTTCCTTGCGGAACCAGCCGGATGCCTCGGGCGGGATCAGATGGCACATCACCGAGTGGATGTTGTACTTGGCGTAGAGGTCCTGCATCATCTTCTCGCCGCCGCCCTGCTTCATCCAGGCGAGGTATTCACCGAGGCCCGGCCCGAAGGGCACGGTCGAGAAGACGGCGAAGGCGATGTCCTTGCCGGTCCAGTAGCCCGGCGTCGCCCACGCCATGTCGAGCGCCCCCGAGGCGACCGAATCGAAGGCCTGGCCCGGTGGCACAAGGGCGCCGGGCTCGAAGAACTTGATGTCGATCGAGCCGTTGGACAGCTTGCGAATCTGGTCCACGGTGAAGTTGGCGTTCGGTCCCAGCAACGCCAGCGTCGATGCAAAGTTGGATTGCATCTGAACGCGAACCTTCTTGTCCTGGGCTGACGCCGATCCTGCTCCAAACGCAATCGCCGCCGCGAAAGCCGTTGCCGCCAACTTTGAAATTACACGCATCCTAAACCCTCCCAATGCTCATGAAGCACGCGAGGGACGCCTTGGCGTACGCTGTACTCTACTCTTTACTGGTGGTTATCGCCCCCGTCCCATCGCCCTGTCACAGAACGGTTGTGCCGCTCCGCTCTTTCAGCCAGCCGCCATTCGCGGCCGGTTGTTTCATGCGGCGAACTCTAAGGGCGAGGAACGAAATGTCAAACGCAGCAACGGAGAAAGGTCACAGCACGAACGCGGATCGTGGCGAAACAGGAAATGCGCAAATGCAACCACAGAGCGAGCCCACGGTGGTGTTCGAGCGCATACGGCCAGTCAAGAAGTCGCCGAAGATCATCTGACTGTCTCCTCGCGGATTCGTCGGCAATCCTGGCAGGAGGTCAGGGGCGGATGACGTTGAAAGCTCGGCGACGCAACCCGAATGCACGCGAACCGATGATCCGAGAACTGCAGAGGGGCTGCGCTCGCGACTCGGTCGAATGCCTTGCGTCGTGCGATGCCGACAGGCTCCGAGGCGGCTTTCCGTGCACGGCAATCCGGGATAGAAACAAAGCAAGTCAGCAAGGTGGCGGTCCGTCGTTCCGCCGATTTGTCGATGCTGCAGGTATGCGGCCAGCCGGGTCCACCAGTCGACCCTTTAGAGTCCTTTTAGTCAGCGTGGTCACCCTGAATCACATTCGGGGCTGCGTAAATCGGGGAGGTTAACGCTTACGAGGAGGCAAATTGATGAGCAGGTTCCTATTGGGGCTCGGCGCGCTGGCCATATCGGCCATGTTGACGCTGCCGGTGCAGGCCCAAGCGCCCGCGCAACCACGCGTACTCAAGATCCAGACCAGCTGGCCGGCATCGTCGCAGGCCTTCGACCAGATGCAGGCCTTCGGCAAGCGCCTGGAAGTCGTCACCGGCGGGCGGATCAAGATGGAAGCCCTGCCGGGCGGCCAGATCGTTCCACCCTTCGAGGTGCTCGACGCCACCCACAAGAAGGTGATCGACGGCGCTCACAGCTGGCCCGGCTACTGGGTCGGCCGCAACAAGGCGGCGGTCCTGTTCACCGGGGGACCGGGCGGTCCACACGGCATGGATCTCATCGATTTCATGAGCTGGATGTGGCACGGCGGCGGCTTCGACATGATGCAGAAGTTCTACCGCGAAACCATGAAGATGAACGTCATCTCGATCCCGATGCACACCCAGAGCCCGCAGGCGCTGGGCTGGTTCAAGCGCAAGATCGATAGCGTCGCGGATTTCAAGGGCATGCGCTGCCGCGAGACCGGCATTGCCCAGGAAGTCTTCAACGAGATGGGCATGCGCACTGTGAACATGCCGGGCGGCGAGATCATGCCGGCCGCCGAGCGCGGCGTGATCGACTGTGCCGAGTGGGTCGGCGGCATCGACGACCTGAAGTTCGGCTTCCATACGATCTGGAAGTGGCATTACGCGCCGTCGCTGCACGAGCCTGTCTCGATCGGCGAGCTGATGATCAACCTCGATGTGTGGAACACCTTCGCCCCGGCCGACCAGGAACTGATCAAGACGGTGGCCTGGGAGACGCTGTTCTGGCACTGGGCGAAGTGGCAGCGCCTGAACGCCGAGGCGGTCGAGGAATTCAAGACCAAGCATGGCGTCAACGTCATGTACACGCCGCCGGAAATCCTGAAGGAGTTTCTGCTCGCTTGGGATCGTGTTGCGGCCCGCGAAGCCGAGAAGAACCCGATCTTCAAGGAAGTCTACGAGTCGCAGAGGAAGTGGGCGTCGGTCACCGTGCCGATGAAGAAGGTCTACTTCCCGCCCTATGCGATTGCGGCCGACCACTACTGGCCCGACAAGAAGTAACCAGCGAAGTCTCGAGGCGAGGAGAACCCGCATCGCGCCGTCGCGATGCGGGTTCCGTCTCCGATTCTGTAGCGTAGTTTCCGGGGAGAGTATTGGGGGAGAGTACATGGCAACGCCATCGCCCGCCTATCTCGCGACGATACGGGGGATAGACAAGTTCACCGAGTACACCGCGTACGTTTTCTGCCTGCTCAACATTCCGCTGATCGGCGCAAACACCTTCGAGGTGATCTCGCGCTACGGCTTCGGCGAGCCCACCGAGTGGGCGCTCGACACCACCACCCAATCCTTCGGCGCGATGTTCATGCTGGGCGCGGCCTATGCGCTCGCCAAGGGCGCACACGTACGCACGGACATGCTGTGGGAGGGCTTCTCCGACCGCACCAAGGGAACGATCGATTCGGCGGGCTACATCCTGTTCTTCCTGCCGACGATGGCCGTGCTGGTATACATCAGCGTCGACGACTTCTTTTACGCGATGTCGATCAACGAGCGATCGAACACCACGTCGTGGCAGCCGATCCTGTGGCCGTTGCGCGGCGTCATCCCGCTGGCCTGCGCACTGTTGTTCGTCCAGGGCGTCTCGGAGCTTCTCAAGAGCCTGTGGGCCGCCCGAACCGGCGAGTTCCTGGTCCACCAGGAGAAGCTCGAGCTATGACCGGAGATCAGATCATCGGCCTCATCATGCTGTTCGGCATGATCACGGTCATCTTCGTGGGCTTTCCCATATCGTTCACCCTGCTGTTCCTGGCCATGCTGTTCGGCTGGATCGGCCTGGGGCTGGAACTGACCTTCAACCTGACGTACCTCCAGATCTGGGGGACGATGAAGGACGAGGTCTTCCCTGCCGTTCCGCTGTTCATCTTCATGGGCTTCATGACCGAGCAGGCGGGATTGATGGAGCGGCTGTTCGGCGCCTTGCGCAACCTGCTCGCTCCGGTGCGTGGCGCGCTCTATCTGGCGGTGATCCTGACGGCCACGATCTTCGCCATGGCGACGGGCATCGTCGGCGCTGCGGTGACCGTCCTGGGCATCATGGCCGCACCCATGATGATCAAGGCCGGCTACGATGCCCGGCTGTCCGCGGGCGCGATCGCGGCGGGCGGAACGCTGGGCATCCTCGTTCCGCCGTCGGTCATGCTGGTGGTCATGGGGCCGACCATGGGCGTCCCGGTGAACCTGCTCTATTCCGCCGCCTTCGGGCCGGGGTTCCTGCTGGCCAGCCTCTATATCGTCTATACCCTCGGCCGCAGCTTCCTGAATCCCGCCCTCGGCCCGCCGGTGCCGCTGGAGGATCGGGTCACGGACCCGTTCGTGCTGGTCAGGGAGTTCGTGATCGGCGTGCTGCCGCTCGCCCTGCTGATCGGGTTCACCTTGGGCACCATCCTGGCCGGCATGGCGACGCCCACCGAGGCGGCGGCCTGTGGCGCCAGCGGCGCCACCCTGCTGGCGCTGTGCTACCGCAAGCTGACCTTCACGGCGCTGAAGAACGCAGCCATCATGACCATGATGACTGCCGGCGTGGTGATTCTGCTGGCTGTCGCTTCGAATGTCTTCGGCGCGGTGTTCACCAAGCTCGGTACCGCGCAGGTCATCACGCAGGCCCTGGCGGCGATCCCGCTGCCCGACATGGGCAAGCTGCTCATCATCATGATCGCCATATTCCTGCTCGGCTGGCCGTTCGAGTGGCCGGCGATCGTACTGGTCTTCCTGCCGATCGTCCTGCCCGTCGTCGAAGGGCTCCAGCTTGGCCTGAGCAAGCTCGAGCTGCTGATCTGGTTCGGCGCGCTGACAGCGGTGAACCTGCAAACCGCCTTCCTGTCTCCACCCGTGGCGATGTCGGCGTACTACCTGCGCAACGTCGTCCCGCAGTGGAGCCTGGGACTCATATACCGCGGCATGGGCGACTTCATGATCATCCAGGTGATCTGCCTCGCCATCGTCATCCTGTTCCCCGACATCGTCCTGTGGCTGCCGCGGTCCTTGCGGTAGGTCGATCTCGATCGCGGGGGTGGCGCCGTCCGCCCCCGACTCCCTGTTGGCGGCGCTCGCGGCTTCTGTGCATCGGCGCATAGCTGGAGTCCGCTCGCTGCAGCTTGCGCGGTTCGGAGCGCGATGATCGTATTGCGCGAGAGGAGGGTCCCGTGCCTCGCTCCCTCAGCCCGCTCGAAGAGATCCAGTTGCGCCGTGTCGCGCACAGATCGGTCATGATCGATGCGCCCATCGCGGCGCGGCTCCTGGCCGTTGCCCTGGTCGAGGAAGGGTGGGGAGGGTTGCGTCTGACGCCACTCGGTCGCAGACACCTCGATGCGCTTCCCCAGGCACCTTTGATGATGCTGCGCGGCGAGGTCCCGGCGATCTCGAGCGTCATCGCGAGCCTGCTCGAAAGGGCGGACACGCGCGCGCGAGACGATGGCGATGCCGGAGAGACCTTATCGTCGGGAGGGCCACCGCACTCCTGACCCTGATGACGCCGGCGGCAGGGTGCTGCGCGAACGCGCATGAGGGCATCGATGGCAAGCGAGGCAGGACCGATCGGAGCGAGCCGCGGCGAACGCGAGCCGGTATCGCCGGCGGGGACGCCGGGCAAGGCGCCCACGGTGGCCTTTGCGGCCGTCGAAGCTCTGTCGAGGTGGCTCGAGCAGATCCGCAAGGTGACAGTATCGGTGGCGGTCATCGTGGGCGTCGCCATCGTGGCCATCCTGGTGATCCGCGAGGTTTCCAAGGAAGGGATGGTCGTCGACCCGGTGATCGTGCAGCTGCCCGATCTCAGGACGGCGCCGACACCCGATCTCGCCGCGCAGCAGATTGCGGCCTCGCTCAACCTCATTCAGAGCGCCGGCGTCGCCGAATGGCAGCGGCTCTATGTCGATCAGTCGACCAACCCCATCGACCTCCAGGTTCCGGGAGCACCGCTCACCTTGCGCGCGAGCATTCGCGAGGT
>LNFM01006639.1_pt1 | contig 46312 bp, 35 predicted proteins | sample 596031 | NCBI WGS metagenome assembly LNFM01 (sample SAMN04254537, study PRJNA301005) | activated carbon metagenome | isolation source: dual media filters at the Ann Arbor, Michigan drinking water treatment plant | place: USA: Ann Arbor
TCCTCGACCTGATCCAGGAAGGCAACATCGGCCTGATGAAGGCGGTGGACAAGTTCGAATACCGCCGCGGCTACAAGTTCTCGACCTATGCGACCTGGTGGATCCGCCAGGCGATCACGCGCTCGATTGCCGACCAGGCGCGCACCATCCGCATCCCGGTGCACATGATCGAGACCATCAACAAGATGAACCGCATCTCGCGGCAGATCCTGCAGGAAACCGGCTCCGAGCCGGACCCGGCTACGCTGGCCGAGAAGATGGAAATGCCCGAGGAGAAGATCCGCAAGATCCTCAAGATCTCCAAGGAGCCGATTTCAATGGAGACGCCGATCGGCGACGACGACGATTCGCACCTCGGCGATTTCATCGAGGACCAGTCGACGATGGCGCCCAGCGATGCCGCGGTTTACGGCAGCCTGCGTGACGTCACCGGCGACGTGCTGGACACGCTGACGCCGCGCGAGGCCAAGGTGCTGCGCATGCGTTTCGGCATCGAGATGAACACCGATCACACGCTCGAGGAAGTGGGCAAGCAGTTTGACGTCACGCGCGAGCGCATCCGCCAGATCGAGGCCAAGGCACTGCGCAAGCTGCGCCATCCCTCGCGCTCCGAGCGGCTGCGCAGCTTCCTCGACAACGAGAGCTGAGATTGCGCCCGGTGCGTGCCGGGTGAACGCCGGAACGCGGGTCGTTAGCTCAGTCGGTTAGAGCAGGGGACTCATAATCCCTTGGTCGTTGGTTCGAGTCCAACACGACCCACCAGCAATGCCGTGGGCAGGCAAGACCCCCACAACAACCGGGGGCGCCCGGCCACGGGTTTGATATCCGCAAGGAGGAGAGCAGCATGGCCGGAGCCGTTACGGCGGAAAATCCCGTAAAGACGATGATGCGCGCCGGCAGGGTCGCGCTCGGGATGAACGTCAGGCTGGCGCGCTCCGGCGACATCGCGCGGATCGCCAAATCCAGCGGTCATGATTTCATTTTCATCGATACCCAGCACTCGCTGTTCAATCTCGAAACCATCGGCCACATTGCCCAGGCCGCACTCGGCTGCGGCATCGCGCCGCTGGTCAGGGTGCGCAGCTGCGATGATCCCGACACTTCGCTGCTGCTCGACAACGGCGTCACCGGCATCGTGTTTCCCGACATCAGCAACGCCGAGGAGGCCAGGCGTGCGGTCAACCGTGCGAAATTTCCGCCGGTCGGCCGCCGTTCCGTGGTTGGCGGATACGCCCTGTTCGATTACCGCGCAGTGCCCGTATCCGAAGCGGTGCCCGCGCTGCAGGAAAACACGCTGGTCGTCTGCATGATCGAAAATCCGGCCGGTGTGGCAAACATTGATGCCATTGCGGCGGTCGAGGGCGTCGACGTGATCCACATCGGCATCAACGATCTGCTCACCGCGATGGGCAAGCCCGGCCGGTTCGGAGATGCCGAGGCGGCTGCGGCCATCGACAGGGTGATGGCGGCCACGCTGAGACATGGGAAAATTGCCGGAGTCGGTGGTGATCGTCATTTGCCGCGACAGATGGAGTACATCCGCCGCGGTGCACGCTTCGTCACCACCAACAGTGAAATCGCGTTCATCATGGCCGAAGCCTCGCGGGTTACCGGAGAGTTGCGGCAGGCGTTATGTTTTAATTGAAAAAAGAGGAAATCATGGCGAAAATTCTGAAGCCGGCAGTAGCCGGCATGATCGCAGCAGCACTGGCCCTGCCGGTGCTGGCACAGGCACAGGCCAACTGGTCGCCGACCAAGCCGGTGCGGGTCATCGTGCCCTTCCCGCCCGGTGGCAGCAATGACATCGTAGGCCGCCTGGTCGCCAATGACCTGAGCCCGCTGCTGGGTCAGCAGGTGGTGGTCGACAACCGCGGCGGCGCCGGCGGCATCATCGGTACGGAGATCGCTGCCAACGCGCAGCCGGACGGGCACACGCTGCTGATTGCCTCGGTGGCTTTTGCCTATAACCCGTCGATTTACAAATCCCAGGTGCGTTTTGATCCGGAGAAGTCCTTCACTCCGATTGCACTGATCGGCAGCGGCCCCAGTGCATTGACCGTGAACCCAAAGATGGCCGCGAAAACCACCAAGGAACTGCTCGACATGGCGAAAGCCAAGCCGGGCGCACTGAACTATGCCACTGCCGGCATCGGCAGCTTTCAGCACCTGAGCACCGAACTGCTGAAGCTGCAGGCGAAAATCAACATCACCCACATCCCCTTCAAGGGCGGTGGTCCTGCGATGGCCGACGTGATTGCCGGCAACACCCAGATCACGATGGGTTCGCTGCTGCAACTGGTTCCCCATATCCAGGGCAACAGGCTCAGGCTGCTCGCAGTGGGCAGTGCCAAGCGCAACAGCGCCTTCCCCAATACGCCGACCGTCGCCGAAACCGTGCCGGGTTATGAAGCGAACAACTGGTGGGGCATTCTCGCCCCGGCTGGCGTCTCGCCGGCGATCGTCCGCGCGCTCGAAACTGCCGTGAAGAAGGTCGTGGACAATCCCGAGATGCAGAAGAAATTCGATACCCAGGGGGCTGAAGTCTCGTACATGAATTCGGCCACATACGGTAAATACATCCGCGCCGAGACCACCAAGTGGTCGAAAGTCGTGCGCGACGCCGGCATCAAGGCGGAATGATCTGACGGGGCGGCGCTGCCGCCCTTTTTTTTGGAGAACGAAAAATGCCGCATGTCATTCGCATCCACCAGAACGGTGGTCCGGAACAGATGAAGTGGGAGGAAGTTGCAGTTGCACAGCCGGGGCCCGGAGAAGTCCGCGTCCGCAACACCGCCGTGGGGCTGAATTACATCGATACTTACCACCGTTCCGGCCTCTATCCGATGCCCCTGCCGCTGGTCCTCGGTTCGGAAGGCGCGGGCGTGGTGGAGGCGGTGGGGCCGAAGGTCAGGGAGTTCAAGGTCGGCGATCGCGTTGCCTATGCCCAGCCCATCGGCGCCTACGCCGAGGTGCTGATCCGGCCCGTTGCGCGGCTGGTGAAAATTCCAGCGGGGATCAAGGACGAAACCGCGGCGGCGATGATGCTCAAGGGCATGACCGCCTGGTACCTCTGCCGCCGCACCTATCGCGTGAAGAAGGGTGACACCATTGTGGTCCATGCCGCAGCCGGCGGCGTTGGCCAGATTCTCTGCCAGTGGGCCAAACATCTTGGCGCCACGGTGATCGGCACGGTCGGCAGCGACGAGAAGGTTGCGCTGGCGAAAAAAGTCGGCTGCAAGCACGTGGTGGTGATGTCTCGGGAGAATCTGCCGGAGCGCGTGAAGGCAATCACCAAAGGCAAGGGCGTGCCCGTGGTCTACGATGGTGTGGGCAAGGACACTTTCATGGCCTCGCTGGACTGCCTCTCGCCGCTGGGCCTGATGGCGAGTTTCGGCAATGCCTCCGGCGCGGTGTCCCCGGTCAACATCGGCATCCTCGCGCAGAAGGGTTCGCTGTTTCTGACCCGGCCGACGCTGGTGAACTACACCTCCGCCCGCGAAGATCTGCTCACCGCGGCGCGTGAACTGTTCACGGTGGTGAAGAAGGGTGCAGTCAAAATCACCATCAACCAGCGTTATCCGCTGCGCGAGGCGGCACAGGCGCATCGCGATCTGGAAGCACGCAAGACCACCGGTTCCACGGTGCTGCTGCCGTAATTCACGTCTGGACCGGGTGCGGCGTTATCATTGCCGCATGACGGATTCCGCACCCGCTCCTGGACACCAGGTAACGCCCGCGAAGCCTGACGTCGATGGCGATGCCGTCAATCGTCTGGCCTTGCGGCTGATTGCAGCCAATGCCAGGGTCAACGCGATTGCACTGGTGGTCGCAGTCGGGCTGATCCTGCTGGGTGCCTGGGCATATTCCGGCATCCAGCAGTCGCTGCGCGACCTGCGGGCAGCCGGCCTGACAGCAGTGCTTGATGCCGAGGTGCAGGCGCTCAGCCTGTGGATCGAGGACCGCAAGGGTGATGTCCGGCATTGGGCCGCGGAACCGCGGATCCGTGCTGCCGTGCTCAACCTGACCTCCGGCGAGGCACCTGACCAGGCGCGCGCCGCACTCGCTGCGGCGCTTGAATCCGCACTCAAGGAGTCGGGGGCCGTTGCCTACAATCTGATTGACGCCCAGGGAACGGTGATCGCGTCGACGGCGCCGGAATATCTCGGGCGACGCATCAGCCCGGGTGAATATCTGGCAGCGGTGCGCGACGTGCTGGGCGGCGCCACACGTTTCGTACGGCCCTATCGGGAGCATGACCGCATCGAGGGAGAGCCGAGCGCGGCTTACGCGAGGCCGATGGTCTGGTTCAAGACGCCGGTGCTTGATGCAAACGGTCGTGCCGTGGCAGGGCTGGGTTTTGCGCACCATGCCGACAGCCGGTTCACCGGGATACTGGGCGCCGCCAGCCCGGGCGCAACCGGCGAGGTCTATGCGATGACCGCCGATGGCCTGATGCTGTCGGACAGCCGCCATGCCGCAGAGCTGCGCGCGGCCGGCGCCCTGCAGCCGGACACCGGAAATGGCGCTTTGCAGGTGCAGATACGTGATCCCGGCGGTGCGTTTGCCGAGGGCCATCGCCTGCCTGCCGACTGGGAAGCCGCGCCGCTGACACGGCTGGCAGCGCTGGCCGGTGCCGCCCGCGGCCGCAGCGATCCGGCGCAGCTGCGCGGCGTGGTCCTCGAACCGTACCGCAACTACCGCGGCACCGAAGTGATCGGCGCCTGGCGATGGCTGGGTGACTACGACTTTGCGGTGGCCGTGGAAATGTCGCGGGATGAAGCCTATGCGCCGCTGCGCTACCTCAATTCCGCGTTCGGCCTGCTTGGCGCCCTGCTCGGCGCCGGAGTGCTCGCCGTGTTGTGGTCGATGTGGAACGTGCGGCGCCTGCGCGATGCCGCAGGCCATGCCCGTACCATAGGGCAGTACCGTCTGGAGCGGCAGATCGGTGAAGGTGCGATGGGTACGGTGTATCTGGCGACGCATGCGATGCTCAAGCGGCCGACGGCGATCAAGCTGCTGAAGGCGCACCTGGCGACCGACGAAGTGATTGGCCGCTTCGAGCGCGAGGCGCGGCTCGCCAGCCAGCTGGTGCATCCCAATACCATCAGCATCTACGATTACGGGCGCACGCCGGAGGGCACGCTGTATTACGTGATGGAATACCTCGAGGGGCGGTCGCTGGATGACATTGTCGCCGCCGAAGGTCCGCTTCCGCCGGCACGTGTCATCCACGTGCTGCGCCAGGTCTGCGCCGCCCTGCGCGAGGCCCACGGCCGCGGCCTGGTGCATCGCGACATCAAGCCCCACAATCTGATGCTGTGCCAGCGCGGCGGCGAGCATGACGTGGTCAAGATCCTCGATTTCGGGCTGGTGAAGGACCTGACGACCGCCCAGTCGCGCAACATCACCCAGTTCCAGCGCGTTGTCGGAACCCCGGCGTACATGGCACCGGAGCGCATCCGCAATGCCGCGGATGCCGACAGCCGTTCGGATATCTACTCGGTGGGGGCAACCGCCTTTCACCTGCTCACGGGCCATCCGCCGTACGAGGCTGCCGGCGAGCATGATCTGACCTATCGCATATTCCACGCACCGCTGCCGTCGTTGCAGGCCGTTGCGCCACGGACACCGGCAAGGCTGGCCGAACTGGTGGCCCGTTGCCTGGCGCGCGAGAGAAGCGAACGCCCGCATGACATCGTGGTGCTGCTTGCCGCGCTGGAAGCGCTGGCGGTCGTGCATCCCTGGACCCAGCGCGATGCGGCGGCATGCTGGGTGCGTGACTCTTCGCGTGCCGCATCATGAATCAGCAGCAATCCACCGGCAGTGTATCCCGATGAGTACCCGCATGAAAAAACGATCATGGATTTTTGCAGGACTGCTGCTGGTGGCAGGATTCACACAGGCACAGGCACCGGTCGAGGACCGCAGCCGCACCGTGCAGCAGGGGCAGTACCGTGCCGGTATCGCCCACCGCGAACTCGACCAGGCGCGCCATGACGCGAAACTTGCGGAGCAGGAGGTGCTGAACCTGCGTGATGCGCATGCAGCGGCGCAGCAACAGGCGGACCAGCGCAAGCGGGAACTGGATGCGGCGCAGAAAGCGCTGGCCGCGGCGCGCGCGCGCCTGTCGGCTGCCCGGCAGGCTTACGACAGGGAAGTCAACGCCGTCGATGCGGCGCACCGCGGCGGCAAGGATCCCGGGAAGTAACCGGCGCTTGCGCGTTCAGGCGCGACGGCTGCTGGCGCCGCCGTCGACGGTGATGATGGTGCCGGTGGTATAGCCCGACAGCGGCGAACACAGGAAAGCCACCAGCGCACCGATCTCCTCGACCGTGGCCATGCGACCGAACGGCGATTTGCTGACCAGTTCCTGCCAGCGGTCGGCGTTGCCGAGTTCCTTCGTGGCGCGCTCGCGCAGCCGCTTTACGGCACGATCGGTGGCCGTGCCGCCGGGGTTGATGCCGACGACCCGCACGCCGAATGCCGGGCTTTCGGCACCAAGTGCGCGCGTGAACGCCATCAGCGCGGCATTGCCCATGCTGCCGGCAATGTAACTGGCCACCGGGCGTTCGCCTGCGGCGCCGATCACGTTGACGATCACGCCGCTTTTGCGTTCGCGCATCCGGGCATAGATCTCGCGGGTGATGTCGATGAAGCCGAAGACCTTGAGGTCCCAGGCCCGTTTCCAGGTTTCATCATCCACCGTGTCCAGGGTGCCCTGGGGTATCGAGCCCGCGTTGTTGACCAGGAAATCGACGTCGCGGCAGTCCCGCGCCAGCGCGACGGCATTGCTGGCCACGGAAAGGTCGACAGCGTGGCAAAACACCTTGACGCGTTGTTCCGCGGTGATCTGTGCCTTGGCCGCCTCAAGATCCGCAGCGCTGCGTGCGGCCAGGTGCAGGTCGCAACCCTCCTGTGCCAGCAGCTGCGCGGCGCCAAGGCCGATGCCGCGGGAACCCCCGGTGATCAGTGCGCTTTTTCCCTTCAGTCCAAGCTCCATGGTCTTCCCTCCGGTGTCGTGAATTGGCGACGGCTGGCGATGTTAACACCGCCAGCCGCCCGTACGGTCAACCGCGGCAGTGGGCCAGCGTTACTGGCATACGACCCGAAATGTTCGGGTTGCATCGCGATCAAGCGAACCGATGTTGGTAATACATGGAGGAATCATGACCAAACTGCTGACCACGCTGCTTGCTGCCGGCTTCGCCGCAGCGACCTTCAACGTTGCCGCCCAGACCGCGCCGGCTCCGGCCAAGGCCGATCCGGCAAAAGCCACGCCGGCAACACCGGCGGCACCGGCGAAAGCCGATGCCGCAAAGGCGACGCCTGCGACCCCGGCAACGCCGCCTTCCGCCGAAACCAAGGCTGACAAGCCGAAAAAGGCCAAGGCATCGGGCAAGAAAAAAGCCAAGGCGAAGAGCACCAAGAAGAAGGCTGGCTGAGCACCCGCCGTACAGGGCGTCGCCGTCACCGGCGGCGCGCTACAATCGGGAAGGCAGGCGCGATGCGATGCGCCTGCCTTCTTTTTTATGGCGAAACTTAAAAAAATATCAATCTAATCAATGAGTTATATAGACTCCTCTAGTGGCTTGCTGCATCCCACGGACACTGCGCGCTGGTGCGGCGACTCCGGTGCCTATCTGAATCTGGCGGCCGGCAGGGGCATGACCCGCGATGCGATCAACAAGGACCTGCATTCGGTGTGGCGTTATGCGCAGGCCATTGATGTCGATGCCAGGGCTGCGGTATCGCTGGGAGAAGGCGGCACACCGCTGCTGGAGCGCAGCTGGAACGGCGTGCCGGTGCAGTTCAAGCTTGAATTCATGATGCCGACCGGTTCGTTCAAGGATCGCGGCATGACGGTGATGGTCAGTTACCTGAAGAGCCGGGGGATTGATCATGTGCTGGAGGATTCATCCGGCAATGCCGGCGCGTCGCTGTCTGCGTATGCGGCGGCGGCCGGCATGCGCTGCCGCATCCTCGTCCCGGAGACTGCGTCCTATCCGAAAATCGCGCAGATCGCGGCCTGCGGCGCGGACGTCGTCACCGTGCGCGGCTCGCGGCAGGATGTCGCGGATGCGGCGCTGCGCATGAGCAGCGAGATTTTCTACGCCAGCCACAACTGGCAGCCTTTTTTCATCGAAGGCACCAAGACACTGGCTTATGAACTCTGGGAGTCACTGGGTTTCCGCGCCCCGGACAACGTGGTGACTCCGCTCGGTTACGGCAGCAACGTGCTGGGTCTGGATCGCGGGTTCGACGAGCTGCTGCGCAACGGCGAAATCACCCGGCGGCCGCGCATATTCGGCGTGCAGGCCGCGAATTGCGCACCCTGCCATGCGGCATGGCAATCGGGCGGCGAAACGCCGGTCGCGGTGACGGTCAAGCCGACGGTGGCCGAAGGCATCGCGTCATCACAGCCGACACGGCTGCGCGAGGTGCTGCGTGCGGTGCGCGGCTCCGGCGGTGCGATCGCCGCGGTCAGCGAGGACGAAATCGTTGCGGCGCTGGGGGCGCTTGCGCGCATGGGGTTGTATGTCGAGCCGACCTGTGCGGCGGCTGCGGCGGGGCTGACACAATGGCTCGCATCCGGCGTGATCCGGCGGGACGAGACCACCGTCGTTGTGCTGACCGGCAGCGGCCTGAAGAGTTCGGAGCGCATCGGGCAGTTGCTGAACCTGCAGCCGCGCACGATGTGAACGATTGCGGAACACTTTTTCGCATGATGGACCGCGGGACGCGTTTCTTGACACGGCTCGCGGGCGGCGCCTAGATTCCTCACCTTCCGTTGAGCACCCTGTCCAGAATACAAAGGTCTTACCCATGAAAGTCACCGCCGTCAAAAGCTACGCCGTGCATCCGGGCTGGCGCAAGAACCTCATTTTCGTCAAGGTCGAAACCGATGCCGGCATCCACGGCTGGGGCGAGGCCTATTCGCAGTACGACCGCGATACCGCGGTGATGGCGCAGCTCAATGCGCTGGGCCCTTACATGGTCGGCCGCAGCCCCTTCGACATCAAGCATTTCACGCAATTCGCTTTTGACGACTATGCCGCGCGCCGCGGCTCGGTGGAACTGTTCTGCGCGATCAGCGGCATCGAACAGGCGCTGTGGGACATCGTTGGCAAGGCGACAAAGCAGCCGGTCTACAACCTGCTTGGCGGCAAGTATCGCGAGAAGATCCGCGTCTATGCCAACGGCTGGAGCTACGGCATGAAGGAGCCGGACGATTACGCCCGTGCCGCCGAGAAGGTGGTCAAGATGGGTTTTACCGCGATGAAATTCGATCCGCTGCCGTCGCCGTGGCGCACCTACATTCCGAAGGAACACGAGAAACGCGCGATCCGCATCGTCAAGGCGATCCGCGACGCCGTCGGCCCCGATGTCGATCTGCTGCTGGAGCAGCACCGGCGTCTCGCGCCGATGCATGCCATCCGCCTCGACAAACAACTCGCAGAATTTGACCTCTACTGGATGGAAGAGTCCTGCCAGGCGGAGTTTCCCGACGAACTTGCCCAGATCCGCCGCGAAATCGGCATTCCGATGGTCATCGGCGAGGCGACCTACACCAAGACCGGGTTCCGCCCGCTGCTCGAGAAGCGTTCAGCCGACATCCTCAATCCCGATGTCGCCTGCGTCGGCGGCATTCTTGAGTTGAAGGAGATTGCCGCGATGGCGGAGCCGTTCCTGGTGGCCGTTTCACCGCACAACTACAACTCGACCCTGGTGGCGCTGGCGTCCACGGTGCATGCTTCGGCGACGATGCCCAACTTCATCATCACCGAATACTTCCTGCCGTTTGTCGAGTTCTGCGACACCATTTCGCCAAACCAGCTGAAGCCGAAAAACGGCTATATCGAGTTGCCCACGGCACCGGGCCTGGGCGTGGACGTGCTGGAGGAGGAACTGAAAAAGCACCCGGCGAAGGTGTACCCGGCGCGCAAGCTGCGGCATCCCGGGGACGAACCCGGCGGCATCTGACCGGGTCAGTCTGCGGCGCGGAACACCACCGCGTTGCCCCGGACCTCAAGGCGGGTGTTGAAAGAGGCGCTGCGTTTGCGCAGCGCCTCCAGCCCCGCCTGTTCCGCGCTGATGTCACAGATCACCGTTTCGTTGCGCTCGTTGTGGCGCACGAATTCGAATGCGGCTTCGGCCGTTTTGCCGTCATCGACCGTCACCCGCGCGATCATGCCCAGCCAGTCCCCGTGTTTGCGTCCGCCATGCCCGGTGTGGAAGGAAAAGCTGCCCAGCCCGTAATACACCGGCTTGCCCCGGTAGATTTCGACCGGCAGCGCGTAATGCGGGCCGTGGCCGATGACAATGTCGGCCCCGGCGTCAACCGCCGCATGGGCGATTTCCGTCATGTATTCCAGCACGTCTTCCTTGAACCCCCAGTGCTGTGACGCGACCAGCACGTCGACCTGTTCGCGCAGTGCGCGGATTTCGGTGACGTATTCGGCCAGGTAATTCGGATCGGCCCAGGTCACGATCACCGGCGGGACGCCGGGCCGGTTGGCCGGCGGGATGTCCGGACTCAGCCGGTGCAAGGGCAGCTGGTAGGCGGTGTGGCCGCGCAGCGCCGCGACACCGGGGCTCATTTCGCCGGCTTCGTGGTTGGTTGGCCAGTAGACGGACGTTCGCTGCAAAAAACCGTAACGCAGGCCGTCGCGCTCGATGATCACCGGCAGGCGCGCCTGTTTCCGGTTGAGTCCGGCGCCGGTCGACGGAATGCCCAGCTTGCCGAGTTCGGCGAGGGAGGAGCGGATCGCTTCCGCACCGTAATTGACGTTGTTGGCATTGCCGATGACATCGAAACCGGCGATCTGCAGTGCCCGGCCGGCGGCCGGCGCGGCATAAAACCCCTCGTCAGCCGCGGATCGTGCGGCCTGTGGCTTGTAAAAGCAGCACTCCAGATTGCCGAAACGCAGGTCGGCGTCGCGCAGGGTGCCAAGGACCTGGCTGAAGGGCAGTTGCGGGTCGGTGACATGCATCAGATTGATGTCGCCGGTGAACAGCAGTTTGCGGGTCAAGACGGAGACTCCTGCGCCGGGAGCGCGACGGTGGACAAACGCGTCATTCTTCATTACCGGCAGTGTTTCGGGGGCGCCAAATCCGCGTTGTGGAGCCGACCGGCGTGATGCAGTTCACGGTCAGCGCATCAAGTGGGGTTTCGGTTTAATATTTCTCATCATTCCGGCAAAAAAGTATATATTGCGGAGCAGCAAAATTACTTGACTCAGCGGCGTGTACTGGCAGAATGGGAACCGTGTTGGGTGTCTTCTACAGGCATCGGCACATATCCTCCAAAACCTCCTCCTTTGGTGGAACTTCAGCGCAACCCCCCGGGGTTGCGCTTTTTTTTGCCCTGATGATGTTGCGGGGCAACATATTAGCAGGTACGAATTTCGGCTGCCTGTTTTTCAATCAATCGAATGGATCAACTTCCGGGGATGCCCTTGCCTCTGCAGTCGCCGTTTCGCGGCAGCCAGCGGGTTTGATGGTCGTCGGCTGGCGCGCCCGGCCCGTGGAGCCCGTTTGATATACTCGCAGGCAGTAACTTCTGGTGGTTCGCCACGGTCAGCAGTACCCGTTGTCCGAACGGGAACTGCGCGGCGCAAATCCCGGGTTCGCCTGATGCCCTGGCGTGCCGGAATCGCGTTTTACCCAATCGTGAGTTTATTGACTGCGGTCAAGGCTGCCGCGAAGTTCGCTGTAATAGATTGGCGTCCCTGCAGTGCCCGGTGACGCTGTACACCCATCACGCGGAACTACACATGAAAATCCACGAATATCAGGCAAAAGAAATCCTGCGCAAGTATGGCGTGACCACGCCGCGCGGCATCCCGTGTTTCACGGTGGATGAAGCGGTCAGCGCGGCGGCCAAACTGGGCGGCAGTGTCTGGGTGGTCAAGGCACAGATCCATGCCGGCGGGCGCGGCAAGGGCGGTGGCGTCAAAGTCGCCAAGTCGTCGGCTGATGTGAAGGCGCATGCATCGGCGATCCTCGGCATGCAACTGAAAACGCACCAGACCGGGCCCGAGGGGCAGAAGGTGCGGCGCCTGCTGGTCGAAGAGGGCGCGGACATCAGGAAGGAACTGTATGTCGGGCTGGTCATCGACCGCGGCAGCCAGCGTGCGGTTCTGATGGCTTCGAGCGAAGGCGGCATGGACATCGAGGAAGTCGCCGCGCACACCCCGGAGAAGATCCACAAGGTTGTCATCGATCCGGTAAAAGGCCTGGCCGATGGCGATGCCGATGATGTTGCCCGCAAGATCGGGGTGCCGGAAGCCTCGGTGCCCCAGGCGCGCGCGATTCTGCAGGCGCTCTACAAGGCCTTTGACGACACCGATGCGTCGCTCGCTGAAATCAACCCGATGATCCTGACCGGCGACGGCAAGGTGGTCGCGCTGGATGCCAAGATCGATTTCGACAACAACGCGATGTTCCGCCATCCCGAACTGGTCGCGCTGCGTGATCTTGACGAGGAAGATCCGGCTGAAGTCGAGGCTTCGAAACACGATCTCAACTACATCCAGCTCGACGGCGACATCGGCTGCCTGGTCAACGGCGCCGGACTGGCAATGGCCTCGATGGACATCATCAAGCTCTACGGCGGCAATCCCGCCAACTTCCTCGATGTCGGCGGCAGCGCCACCGCGGAGAAGGTCACCGAAGCCTTCAAGATCATGCTGCGCAATCCCGAGCTGAAGGCGATCCTGGTCAACATCTTCGGCGGCATCATGAAATGCGACGTGATTGCGCAGGGGGTGGTGGCCGCAGCGCGCCAGGTCAGCCTGAGTGTGCCGCTGGTTGTGCGCCTTGAAGGCACCAACGTCGAACTCGGCAAGAAAATCCTCGCCGAATCGGGGTTGCCGATCATTTCCGCGAACAATATGGCTGACGCTGCGCAGAAAGTGGTTGCCGCGGCGAAGGGGAAAAACTGATGTCCATCCTGATCGACAAGAACTCCCGCGTGATGACCCAGGGCATCACCGGCAAGACCGGCATGTTCCACACCAAGACCGGCAAGGAATACGCCAACGGCAAGAATTGCTACGTTGCAGGCGTGACGCCGAAAAAAGGCGGGCAGAGCTACGAAGGCATTCCGATATTCAACAGCGTGCGCGAGGCGAAAGACGCCACCGGCGCCAACGTGTCCGTGATCTACGTGCCGCCGCCCTTTGCCGCGGCGGCGATCGAGGAGGCGGTGGATGCCGATCTCGATCTGGTGATCTGCATCACCGAGGGCATCCCGGTGCGCGACATGGTGCGCCTCAAGTACAAGATGGAGCAGAACAAAAGCAGGACCATCCTGGTCGGCCCGAATTGTCCCGGCGTGATCACGCCTGACGAGATCAAGATCGGCATCATGCCCGGCCATATCCATAAAAAGGGCCCGATTGGCGTGGTGTCGCGCTCGGGCACGCTGACCTACGAGGCAGTCGGCCAACTGATGGAAATCGGTCTCGGCCAGTCGTCCTGCGTCGGCATCGGCGGCGATCCGGTCAACGGCCTCAAGCACATTGATGTCATGAAAATGTTCAACGATGACCCGCAGACCGAGGCGGTGATCATGGTCGGTGAAATCGGCGGCTCGAACGAGGAAGAGTGCGCGCGCTGGGTCAAGGCCAACATGAAAAAGCCGGTGGTCGGTTTCATCGCCGGCGTCACGGCGCCGCCCGGCAAACGCATGGGCCATGCCGGGGCGATCATCTCCGGCGGCAAGGGCACGGCCGACGAGAAACTCGCGGTGATGGAGGAATGCGGCATCCGTACCACGAAGAATCCGGCGGAAATGGGCAAATTGCTGAAGTCGGTGCTGAAGTAACCGGAAGGACGGCACCCGGGCCGCCGCAGGCAAGGCCGGAGGAGGAATCATTTTGGAAGGTGGCATCGTAAAACGCGGCAAACGTTCCCGTGGCGCCCTCAAGGGGCGGACTGCGGACACGGCTGCCCTTGCAGACATCCAGGCGCTGCTCGACGGCGCTCAGCGCAATACCGGCGTTGATCCGCGTCGCCGCGACCTGCTGATCGAGAACCTGCACCTGATCCAGGACCGTTACGGCCATATTTCCGCCGCGCATGTCGTTGCGCTGGCGCGCGAGATGAGGCTGGCGATGACCGAGGTCTACGAGGTGGCGACTTTCTACCACCACTTCGATGTGGTCAAGGAAGGCGACAAGGCGCCGCCCGCGTTGACGGTGCGTGTCTGCGACTCGCTGTCCTGCGAACTGTCCGGCGCCAGTGACCTGATCCAGGGCCTGAAGAAGGCGCTGGGCGAAGGCGTGCGGGTGATTCCGGCACCCTGCGTCGGTCGTTGCGACCAGGCGCCGGTGGCCGTTGTCGGGCAGAACCCGGTGGCGCAGGCCAGCGTCGATAAAATAAAGCCGCTGGTGGCCGCGAAAAAGACGCAGTGCGCGACCGGCAAATACCTGAACTACGCCGAGTATCGCAAAAGCGGCGGCTACGACCTCGCGATCGAATGCCTCAACGGCACGCGCGATGCCGAGTCCTTGATCAAGACCATGGAGAACTCGGGCCTGCGCGGTCTCGGCGGCGCGGGTTTCCCGGCCGGCCGCAAGTGGCGCATCGTGCGAGGCGAAAAGGGGCCGCGGGTGATGGCGGTCAACATCGACGAGGGCGAGCCCGGCACCTTCAAGGACCGCCACTACCTCGAGCGCGATCCGCACCGTTTCCTTGAAGGCGTGATCGTTGCCGCCTGGACGGTGCAGATTTCCGAGGTCTACATTTACCTGCGCGACGAATACGCCGGCATCCGCGCGATCCTGGAGAAGGAGATCAGGGCGCTGCAGGCTGATCCGCCCTGTCCGCTGCCGCCGATCTTCCTGCGCCGCGGCGCAGGTGCCTACATCTGCGGCGAAGAGTCGGCGATGATCGAATCGATCGAGGGCAAGCGCGGCATGCCGCGGCTGCGCCCGCCGTATGTGGCCCAGGTCGGCCTGTTCGGCCATCCGACGCTTGAGCACAACATGGAGACCTTGTACTGGGTGCGCGACATCATCCAGAAAGGCGCCGATTGGTTTTCCGGCCACGGCCGCAACGGGCGCAAGGGACTGCGCTCGTTTTCGGTGTCGGGTCGCGTGAAAAAGCCCGGCGTGCATCTTGCGCCGGCGGGCATCACGGTGAAGGAACTGATTGACGAATACTGCGGCGGCATGCTGCCGGGCCACCGCTTCTATGGTTATCTTCCCGGCGGCGCCTCGGGCGGCATTCTGCCGGCGTCGATGGGCGACATTCCGCTCGATTTCGACACATTGAATCCCCATGGCTGTTTCATCGGCTCGGCCGCGGTGATCATCCTGTCGGACCGGGATCAGGCCCGCAGGGCTGCCGGTAACGTGATGAAGTTCTTCGCCGAGGAGTCCTGCGGGCAGTGTACGCCCTGCCGCGTCGGCACGGCCAAGGCCCTGCAGCTGATGCAGGCGCCGAAATGGGACCGCGGCCTGCTTGAGGAACTGTCGGGGGCGATGGCCGATGCGTCGATCTGCGGCCTCGGCCAGGCGGCGCCGAATCCGATCCGCACGGTCATGAAATATTTCCCCAGGGAAGTCGAGTAGTGCGGACGCCCTGCCGCACCGCACCGGAGGTACAGCGATGACAGCAATGAGCAAGGACGAACTGGCCGCGATGCCGGTCGAGTTCAAACTGAACGGCAACAGCATTGTCGCCGAAGCCGGTGAAACCATCATCCAGGCCGCCAAGCGCCACGGCGTCGAGATTCCCCACCTTTGCTACAAGGAAGGGCTGCGGCCCGACGGCAACTGCCGGGCCTGCGTGGTCGAGGTCAAGGGCGAGCGTGTGCTGGCCGCCTCCTGCTGCCGCAACCCCTCGCCGGGCATGGAAGTCACGACCGACAGCCCGCGCGCGGTCTCGTCGCAGAAGATGGTGATGGAACTGCTGCTCTCCGACATGCCGGAGCAGCGCCACACCCCGAACTCCGAACTTGACCACTGGGCGGGAAAACTCAAGGTCGGCAAGCCGCGTTTCGCGAAACGCCACCAGCCGCAGTCCGACCTGTCGCATTACGGCATCGCCGTCAATCTCGATTCCTGCATCCAGTGCACGCGCTGCGTCCGTGCCTGCCGCGAGGAACAGGTCAACGACGTCATCGGTTACGCCTTCCGCGGCGAACATTCGAAAATCGTGTTCGACCTCGACGATCCGATGGGCGATTCGACCTGCGTCGCCTGCGGTGAATGCGTGCAGGCCTGTCCCACCGGCGCACTGATGCCGGCACGCGAGGCCGGCCTGGTCAAGCCCGACAGGCAGGTGCACTCGGTGTGCCCGTACTGCGGCGTAGGCTGCCAGCTGACCTACAACGTCAAGGACAACAAAATCATCTCGGTCGACGGCCGCGACGGCCCGTCGAACCACGGCCGGCTGTGCGTCAAGGGCCGTTACGGTTTTGATTACGCCCACCATCCACAGCGCCTGACCAAGCCGCTGATCCGCAAGCCCGGCGTGCCCAAACACGCCGATTTCGCGATGGATCCGGCGAATCCGCTGGAATATTTCCGTGAGGCATCCTGGGAAGAGGCGCTGGATCTCGCGGCGGGCAGGCTGAAGGCGATCCGTGACCAGCACGGCAACAAGGCACTGGCCGGTTTCGGCTCCGCCAAGGGCAGCAACGAGGAGGCCTACCTGTTCCAGAAGCTGGTGCGCACCGGCTTCGGCTCCAACAACGTCGACCATTGCACGCGCCTGTGCCACGCCTCGAGTGTTGCCGCGCTGATGGAGGCTGTCAGTTCGGGTGCGGTATCGAACCAGGTCAATGATGTTGCCCGCGCCGAGGTGATTTTCCTGATCGGCGCCAACCCGCTGTCGAACCACCCGGTGGCCGCGACCTGGATCAAGAACGCGGTCAAGAACGGCGCCAAACTGATCTATGCCGATCCTCGCCGCAACGAACTGTCGCGGCATGCCACCTATGCCCTGCAGTTCAAGCCCGACACCGACGTCGCGCTGCTCAACGCGATGATGCACGTCATCGTGCACGAGGGCCTGGTCGACGAAGCCTTCATCAAGTCGCGCACCATCGGCTACGAAGATCTGAAGAAAAACGTCGAGGGTTACAGCCCCGAGGCGATGGCTCCGGTCTGCGGCATACCTGCGCAAACCATCAGGGAAGTCGCGCGCCTGTATGCGACCTCAAAGGGCTCGATGATCCTCTGGGGCATGGGCATTTCGCAGCACATCCACGGCACCGACAATGCGCGCTGCCTGATCGCGCTGTGCCTGATGACCGGCCAGATCGGCAAACCGGGCTCCGGTTTGCATCCGCTGCGCGGCCAGAACAACGTGCAGGGCGCCTCCGACTCGGGCCTGATCCCGATGGTGTTTCCGGACTACCAGCGCGTCGACAATCCGCAGGCGCTGGCACGTTTCGAAAAACTGTGGGGAGCCAAGCTGGATCCCAAACCCGGCCTGACGGTGGTCGAGATCGTGCACGCGATCCTCGACGGCGACATCCGCGGCATGTACGTGATGGGCGAAAATCCGGCGATGTCGGACCCGGATGCAAACCATGCACGCGAGGCGCTGGCGAAACTCGACTGGCTGGTGGTGCAGGAAATCTTCCTGACCGAGACCTGCTACTACGCCGACGTGATCCTGCCGGCGACTGCCTGGCCGGAGAAGGACGGCACCGTTACCAACACCGATCGCATGGTGCAGCTGGGCCGCAAGGCGGTTGATGCCCCCGGCGAGGCCAGGCCCGACCTGTGGATCATCCAGGAACTGGCGCGCCGTCTCGGCCTTGACTGGAACTATGGCGGCCCGCAGGACGTGTTCAACGAGATGCGCAAGGCGATGAACTCGATCGCCGGCATTACCTGGGAGCGCCTGGAGGCCGAGAGTTCCGTCACTTATCCCTGCGAGAATGAAGGCGATCCCGGACAGCCTGTTGTCTTTGTTGATAAATTCCCGACGCCGACAGGGCGCGCGAAATTCGTTCCGGCCGACATCATCCCGGCCGACGAGCGACCCGACCGCGAATTCCCCTTCGTGCTGATCACCGGCCGCCAGCTTGAACACTGGCATACCGGCGCGATGACACGGCGTGCCGGCGTGCTTGATGCGATCGAGCCTGAGCCGACGGCTTCGATGCACCCGCTGGACCTTGATGCGCTGGGCGCCAAAGTCGGCGACGTGCTGACCGTCGAATCCCGCCGCGGCATCATCTCGCTGCACGCGCGCCCCGACGATGGCACGCCGCGCGGTTCGGTGTTCATTCCGTTCTGTTTTTACGAGGCGGCAGCCAACCTGCTGACCAATGCCGCGCTGGATCCGTACGGCAAGATCCCCGAGTTCAAGTACTGCGCGGTCAAGGTGACGAAGGGCGGCGAACTGATGCCGCGCTCCAGCTACGGCGGCGGGCAGGTGTTGGCGAAGGTCGCAAAAGTCTAGAACCAGCCGGTAACCCAATGTGCCCGCGCGGCGGGCGCCGAATCATTCACGTTCAGGAGAGGAGCATCATGGCACTGTCGGACATCGAAATCGCCCAGGCTGCAAAAATGGAGCGTGTCGTCAAGATCGCGCAGAAGCTGGGCATCCCCGAGGAGCATCTCGTGCCTTACGGCCACTACAAGGCCAAGGTATCGCTGGAGTATGTCGACAGCCTGAAGGACAAGAAGGACGGCAAGCTGATCCTGGTGACCGCGATCAACCCGACCCCCGCGGGTGAAGGCAAGACCACCACCACGGTCGGCCTCGGCGACGCGCTGAACCACATCGGCAAGAAGGCGATGATCTGCCTGCGCGAGCCCTCGCTCGGGCCCGTGTTCGGCGTCAAGGGCGGCGCGGCCGGCGGCGGCTACGCCCAGGTGGTGCCGATGGAAGACATCAACCTGCACTTCACCGGCGACTTCGGCGCAATCGCGCTGGCCAACAACCTGCTGTCGGCGATGATCGACAACCACATCTCGCACGGCAACGAGCTCGGCATCGACCCGCGCCGCATCACCTGGAAGCGGGTGATGGACATGAACGACCGTGCGCTGCGCGACATCGTCGTGTCGCTGGGAGGCACCGCCAACGGTTACCCCCGCGAGGACGGCTTCGACATCGTCGTCGCTTCAGAAGTGATGGCGATTTTCTGCCTGGCCACCTCGCTGAAGGACCTGAAGGAACGTCTCGGCAACATCGTCTTCGGCTACACCCGCGACAACAAGCCCCTGCGCGCGCGCGACCTCAAGGCCCACGGCGCAATGACGGTGCTGCTGAAGGACCAACTGGCGCCGAACCTGGTGCAGACGCTGGAGAACAATGCCGCCTTCATCCACGGCGGGCCCTTTGCCAACATCGCCCACGGCTGCAACTCGGTGATCGCGACCAAGACAGCCCTGAAGCTGGTCGACTACGTGGTGACCGAGGCCGGTTTCGGCGCCGACCTCGGTGCCGAGAAGTTCCTCGACATCAAGTGCCGCAAGGCCGGACTGAAACCCGCGGCGGCGGTGATTGTCGCCACCGTGCGCGCGCTGAAACACCATGGCGGCGTCGGCAAGGAGGATCTCAACAAGGAAAACCTGGCCGCCCTCGAAAAAGGCCTGGTAAACCTTGAACGCCATGTCAACAACGTCAAGAATGTTTACGGCATTCCCTGCATTGTCTCGGTGAACCGCTTTACTGCCGACACCAAGGCGGAAATGGACCTGCTCACCGACCGCATCGCCAAGCTCGGTGCAAAAGTCGTTGTTGCCAACCACTGGGCCGAGGGCGGCAAGGGCGCCGCGGAACTGGCGAAGATCGTTGTCGACATGTGCGAGCAGAAGTCGAACCCGACATTCGTCTACGAAGACAGTGATCCGCTGTGGGAGAAAATGAAGAAGATCGCCACCAAGGTCTACGGTGCTTCCGACATCACTGCGGACTCCAAGGTGCGCAACCGCATCAAGGAATTGCAGGAAGGCGGTTACGGGCACTATCCCGTGTGCGTGGCCAAGACCCAGTCTTCGTTTTCGACCGATGCCGGCGTGCGTGGCGCGCCCAGCGGGCATGTGGTGAACGTGCGCGAAGTGCGGCTTGCCGCAGGCGCAGAGTTCGTCGTGATGATCTGCGGCGACATCATGACCATGCCGGGCCTGCCGAAGGTGCCCTCCTCGGAGCGCATCGACCTGACCGATGATGGCAAGGTGGTCGGCCTGTTCTGATTGTTTGTATAATCCGGGGCAGGCGTTGTAGTCCGACCCGGGACTGCAGCGTTGCCCCGGGTCCGGCACGGAATCCGTTCCGGACGGGCTCGGACATAAAAGGGCGGGATACACGCCCGGGGTCAATCTTTTCCAACTGCGTGGACAAATCATATGGAATTCGGATCACCGGCATTCTGGGTTGCGGTACTCCAGATCATTGCCATCGACATCCGCCCTCGCTTCGCGGCGCCTGCCGCTGCACCAGCGCAAGCAGGCGATTTTCTGGGGCGTGTTCGGCGCGATCGCATTGCGCGTCGTGCTCATATTCTTTGCCCTGCAACTGCTGCAGATCCCGTACCTGAAGATCGTCGGCGGCATCCTGCTGTTCTGGATCGGCCTCAAGCTGATGATGCCGCAGGACGAAGGCGGGCACGAGATTGATGCCAGCAGCAACCTGATGGGCGCGATCAAGACCATCATCGTGGCCGACGCGGTGATGAGCCTGGACAACGTGATCGCGATTGCCGGCGCGGCCAAGGACAGCATCGGGCTCGTCATTTTCGGCCTGGTGGTCAGCGTGCCCATCATCGTCTGGGGCAGCAAACTGGTGCTGATGCTGATGGATCGTTTCCCGATCGTGATTGTCGGCGGCGCTGCGCTGCTCGGCTGGATCGGAGGCGACATGCTGGTGCATGACATCGTGGTCAAGGACTGGATGATGGCCAATGCCGCCTGGCTCAAGTATGGCGGGCCGATACTTGGTGCGGCCTTCGTGATCGTCGTCGGAAAGATACTGGCTGCCCGCAAGGCTCCGGCGGCTGCGGCCGCGGAGCCGGTTGACCTGGCGGAATCCAAGCCGAAACAGGACTGAGAGGAAAAAATGCCGAAGATACTGGTGGCGGTTGATGGTTCGGAGAACTCCGGCCGCGTGGTCGATTTTCTGGTCAAGAAGAGCGGCTGGTACAGCGAGCCCGTCGAAGTGCAGTTGCTCAACGTGCAGATGCCGATTGCCGGCGTCAACGTGAAGATGTTCATCAGCCAGGAGTCGCTGAAGGAGTATTACCGCGAGGAAGGTGCCGCGGCGCTGAAGCAGGCCCGCGAGAAACTCGATGCGGCAGGCGTGGCTTATGCCCACCATATCGGGGTTGGTGACCCGGCTGAAGTGATCGTCGAATACGCGAAATCCAAGCATTGCGACCAGATTATGATGGGCAGCCGCGGGCTGGGTTCGGTGTCCGGGCTGGTGCTGGGATCCGTAGCCACCAAGGTGCTGCACCTGACCGGGGTTCCGGTGACGCTCGTTCGCTGATGGTTTGCCATGCCCTGCTGTTTGCTGCAGGGAATCGCGTGACCATAAGTTATTGTTTATAAATATTTTTTATCTGCGGCGCAAGCCGATGCCGCAGCTTGGGGAATCACAACAGCGTGTTCGGCAAGGGGACATGGCGAAAGACCTGCCGGCCCTGCAGGCGTGCCGGGCGTTGGCGCCGCAGTCCCTGTCTCTGACCCTGTCCCCGGCGGCAGCGGATATACTCGATTCTTGATTCCGGTCAATTCTTTTGTCATGACAAGACGGAAGAATGAGCCGCTACGACGTTACTAATAAAGTTGGGCTGCGGCCACAGTCGCAGATATAACTCAGCACCCGTCGGTCAATTGATAAGGAGGAGTCACATGGATATCCAAGGCGTACTGTCCCGCGGCCTGCTGCCGCTCGTTGCAGCTTTCGGGCTGGTTGCAGTATCCGCACCAGCTGCAGCATGGGAGCCGACCAAGCCCGTCGAGTTCGTCATTCCCGCCGGCACCGGCGGCGGTGCCGACCAGATGGCCCGCCTGATACAGGGCATTGTTGCCAAACACAACCTGATGAAGCAGCCGCTGATTCCCGTCAACAAATCGGGTGGCGCCGGTGCAGAGGGTTTCCTCGAAGTGAAGGCAGCCAAGGGCGATGCGCACAAGATCATCATCACGCTGTCGAACCTGTTCACGACACCGATGGCAACCGGCGTGCCTTTCAACTGGAAGGATCTGACGCCGGTGGCGATGCTTTCGCTCGACAACTTCGTGTTGTGGGTGAATGCCGAGGATCCGTACAAGACGCCCAAGGAATACCTTGATGCGGTGAAAAAAGGCGGCCCCAATTCGTTCAAGATGGGCGGCACCGGATCGAAGCAGGAAGACCAGATCATTACCGTGGCGATCGAGAAGGCTGCCGGCGTCAAGTTCACCTACATCCCGTTCAAGGGCGGCGGTGCCGTGGCGACTCAGTTGGTCGGCAAGCATATCAACTCCTCGGTCAATAACCCGATCGAGGCGGTGGCCCAGTGGCGTGCGGGCAAGCTGCGCGCGCTGTGCGTATTTGACGACCAGCGCATGCCGTACAAGAACAAGGTCACGGATACCCAGTCCTGGAATGACATCCCGACCTGCAAGGAGGCCGGCATTCCGATGGATTACGTGATGTTGCGAGGTATCTTCATGCCGGCAGGGGTGGCGCCTGATGTCGTGAACTTCTACGTTGACCTGTTCAACAAGGTCCGCGCGACGCCGGAATGGAAGAAATTCATGGAGGACGGCGCATTCAACCAGACCTTCATGACCGGCAAGGCCTATGCCGACTGGGTGGCGAAAGCGGAGACGCTGCATCGCGACCTGATGAAGGAAGCGGGCTTCCTCGCCAAGCCCTGATGTGTTTACCCCGGCCCCGCGCATGACGCGGGGCCGGGGATCTGTAGTACGGGTTCGCGCCCGTCCTTCCGTTCCACCTAAATCCAGGCGAAGTCCATGGAAGAAAAAGACAGTTCCGCTGCTGCCGAACGCCCGTCAGGTCTGTCGACAAGGGCTGCGGAAATCGCGATTGCCCTGTTCATGATGCTGCTCGGGGGGCTGGTCGTCTATGACAGCCTGCGTCTGGGCGTGCGCTGGCTTTCAGACGGACCGCAGGCGGGTTACTTTCCGTTTTACATCGGCTTGTTCATCTGCATTTCCAGCGCAGTGACGCTGGTGCAGGCAATGCTCAACAAGGCTGCCGCAAAAAAGATCTTTGTCGAGTGGGGGCAGCTGAAGCTGGTGCTGATGGTCCTGATCCCGGCGGCACTGTTCGTGCTCGGCATCCAGTTGATCGGCATATACGTCGCATCTGCCGTCTACATCGCAGTGTTCATGATCTGGCTCGGCAAGTACGGCTGGCTCAAAAGCGTGGTCGTCGGCGTCGCGGTAAGCGTGACGGTGTTCGTTGCATTCGAGATCTGGTTCAAGGTCCTGCTTTACAAGGGTTTGTACAACCCCCTGGCCCTGATCGGTTACTGAGCACACACGAGCATAAGGGGACACCCAAGTGGAAGAAATCAATGCTTTGATGCACGGATTTTCCGTGGCATTGACGCCGTTCAACCTGATGCTGATGGCCATCGGCATCATACTTGGCGTGCTGATCGGCGTGCTGCCCGTCCCGCTAACCTTCACGATGCCGCCCACCTCGGCGGTCATCATGCTGTCCTGCATCTACTGGGGTGCACTTTTCGGCGGTGCCATCACTTCGATCCTGTTCAACATCCCCGGTGAGCCGTGGTCGGTTGCGACTACCTTTGACGGTTATCCGATGGCGCAGCAGGGCAAGGCGGGAGAGGCGCTGACCACGGCCTTCACATCATCCTTCATCGGCGCCCTGTTTGCCGTGGTGATGATCACCTTTCTGGCACCGCTGGTCGCGAAATTCGCTCTGCAGTTCGGCCCCCCGGAATTTTTCTCGGTGTTTTTCCTGACCTTCTGCAGCTTCATCGGTATGGGCAAGGAGCCGCCGTTCAAGATCATTGCTGCGATGATGCTCGGTTTCGGCCTGGCCGCGGTCGGCATTGATACGGTGACCGGTCAGCTGCGGCTCATATTCGGCTGGCACGAGCTGATGCGCGGCTTTGATTTCCTGATCGCGGTGATCGGCCTGTTCGGCATAGGCGAGATCCTGCTGTCGATGGAAGAGGGGCTGTCTTTCCAGGGACGCAGCGCGAGAATAAACACCCGGATCGTCATCGAAACCTGGAAAAAGCTGCCGAAGTTCTGGGTGACATCGCTGCGCAGCTGTGTGATCGGCTGCTGGATGGGAATCACCCCCGGGGGGGCTACGCCCGCCTCGTTCATGAGTTACGGCATCGCCAAACGCATGTCGCCGGATGGCAATAAATTCGGCTCCGGCGTGCCTGAAGGCATCGTGGCGCCGGAAACTGCAGCGCACGCCGCAGGTACTGCTGCGCTGCTGCCGATGCTGTCCCTCGGCATCCCGGGTTCGCCCACCGCGGCAGTGCTGCTCGGCGGCCTGCTGATCTGGGGGCTGCAGCCCGGGCCGTTGCTGTTCGTCGAGCAAAAGGATTTTGTCTGGGGGCTGATTGCCAGCATGTACCTCGGCAACATCGTCGGCCTGATCATCGTGCTGACCTGCGTTCCCCTGTTTGCTGCGATCCTGCGCATTCCCTTCTCTATCGTGGCACCCGTGATCATCGTCATCTGCGCGATAGGTGCCTACACGGTCAACAACGCCATGCTCGACATCTGGTTCATGCTCCTGTTCGGCGTCCTCGGTTACGCGTTCAAGAAGCTGTCCTATCCGCTGGCGCCGCTGGTGCTGGCGCTGGTGCTGGGTGACCAGGCGGAAGACGCCTTCCGCCAGGCGATGCTGATTTCCCAGGGCGATGTGCGGATATTCTTCTCGAACTGGCTGGTCGGCAGCATCATGGGGCTGGGTGTGCTGATGCTGGTCTGGCCGCTGATCGGCCGGGGCATGGCAGCCTTGCGCGGACGCGCAGCCTGAGAATCAGTGGCGCGAAAAAAGCCGCAGCCGGCATCCGGCTGCGGCTTTTTCCGTCTGAAATCCGGACCGGCAGCGGCTGGTGGCTGCCATCTCCCCGGGGCGCACGGGCACAAGCAAAACGGCCGTCCCGCATTTCGCAGGGACGGCCGTAGCCATACTCTTGCCTTGATTTATTTTTTGGCGCTTTTCGGATTGAGGCTGGTGATGCGGCCGCTCTCGGTTCCGGCGGTCTCGTCGATGACGGCATTGATCAGCGTCGGCTTGCGCGAGCGTACCGCTTCCTCCATCGCCTTGCGCAGTTCTGCCGGCGTCGTCGCGTGTACTCCGACGCCGCCAAAGGCTTCCATCAGCTTGTCGTAGCGCGCGCCCTTGACGAACACGGTGGGCGCGACGTCGGGACCGCCGGTCGGATTGACGTCAGTGCCCTTGTAGACGCCGTTGTTGTTGAACACCACGATGCAGACCGGCAGGTTGTAGCGGCAGATGGTTTCGACTTCCATGCCGGAGAAGCCGAAGGCACTGTCCCCTTCGACCGCGATTACCGGCAGGCCGGTTTCCACGGCGGCGGCAACGGCAAAACCCATGCCGATGCCCATCACGCCCCAGGTGCCGACGTCGATGCGTTTGCGCGGCTTGTACATGTCGACAATGCTGCGGGTGAAGTCGAGCGCATTGGCCCCTTCGTTGACCAGCATCGCGTCGGGGTTGGCCTTGATGATGTCGCGCACCACGTTCAGCGCGCTGTGGAAATTCATCGGCACCGGGTTCTTGGCCAGGGTTTCGGCCATCTTGGCGATGTTCTTGCTCTTGCGGTCCGCGATGGCGCCCAGCCAGTCGGCCGAGGGTTGCGGCCAGCCCGAGCCGGCGGCGCTGATGCCGTTTAGCAAAGCCGAGACGCAGGAGCCGATGTCGCCGACCACCGGGGCGTCGATCGGCACATTGCTGTCGGCTTCCTGCGGGGAAATGTCGATCTGGATGAATTTCTGTCCGCCCCAGGCCTTGGCGTCCTTGCCGCCCCAGGTCTTGCCCTTGCCGTGCGACAGCAGCCAGTTGAGCCTGGCGCCGATCATCACGACGACATCGGCCTCGGGCAGCACGTAGGAGCGCGCCGCCGCCGCCGACTGTTCGTGGGTGTCGGGCAGCAGGCCCTTGGCCATCGACATCGGCAGGTAGGGGATTTTGGTTTTTTCGATCAGGGTGCGGATCTCGGTGTCGGCCTGGGCGTAGGCGGCACCCTTGCCGAGGATGATCAGCGGACGTTTGGCGCCGGCGAGCAGCTGCAGCGCGCGCTGCACGGCGTCCGGCGCCGGGATCTGGCGCGGGGCCGGATCGACAACCTTGATCAGCGACTTGCGGCCCGTTTCCGCGTCCATCGTCTGCGCGAAAACCTTGGCCGGCAGGTCGAGGTAGACGCCGCCCGGGCGTCCGGACACCGCGGCGCGGATGGCGCGCGCGACACCGACGCCGATGTCTTCGGCATGCAGCACGCGGAAAGCGGCCTTGCACAGCGGTTTGGCTATCGCGAGCTGGTCCATTTCCTCGTAATCACCCTGTTGCAGATCGACAACCTCGCGTTCGCTCGATCCACTGACCAGGATCATCGGGAAGCAGTTGGTCGTCGCATTCGCCAGCGCGGTCAGGCCGTTGAGGAAACCGGGGGCCGATACCGTCAGGCAGATGCCCGGTTTCTGGGTCAGGAAGCCGGCGATGGCCGCGGCGTTGCCGGCATTCTGCTCGTGACGGAAGGAAATCATGCGCATGCCGGCGGCCTGCGCACGGCGGGTCAGATCGGTGATCGGGATGCCCGGCAGGCCGTAGAAGTTGGTGATGCCGTTGAGTTTGAGCGCGTCGATCAGCAGATCCGCACCGTCGCTCAGTGCCTGCGCTTGTGTTTCAGTCGTCATGTCTGGATGCCTCGCGTTCTTGCGTCTGTGTGACAGGGGTTGTGTGGGTTGAGTGGGGCCTGGGATTGAACCCGCGCCGGCATCGACAGGGAACGGAGTCCCGCGATCGCGGCTGATTCAAACGCCTGGAAATGGCTGCTTTCGGGTGGAAAGCATCATAGGGGGAGGGGGGCTTTTTGCTCTTGACCCCGGTCAATTTTGCAGCAGTACGATGAGGCTGCGAACGTGGATTCTCTGCGGCCTGGCGGCCGGTGCTGCGTTGCATCAAACGACCTCGGGTGCCGCCTGCGGGCGCTCAGATTTTGCCGCGGCGCTTCAGCCGGCTGAGTGTTTCCGGGGACAGGTTGAGGTAGGACGCCAGTTCCTTCTTCGGCAGCCGGTTGCCGATCTCCGCGTTCTTGCGCATGAATCGCTGAACGCGGCCGGGCGCATCGAGCAGGTGCAGGGTGATGGTATGCGCCATGACCTCGCTCATCAGGCGCATGACTTCCAGCTCGAATTCCCCCTTGATTTTCGGGTGCCGTTCGAGGAACGCGGCCCATTGCAGCATCGACAGCTTGGCGGCGCGCACCTTGGTCACCGCGCGGATCGAGTAGGGCATCGGTGTTTTCAGGCGCCATGCCGCGTAACTGGTGTCGATGTCGCTTTCCGCCGCGAAGCGCAGGATCATTTCCTTGCCCTGCGAGTTTGACACCGTGCGCTTGAGGATGCCGTCGATGATGAAGTACTGCTCCATCGAGTGTGTGCCCTGGTGCTCGAGGGTTTCCCCCTTGGCGTAATCGGAAATTTCGAGCAGTGTTTCAAACTCGTTCCATTGCGCAGCGGTCAGGTTTTTCAGCACCAGATTCTGCCGCAGTTGCACGCGGATGATTCTGGATTGGGCGTGGAGTGCGAGCTGGGTCATGGGTGTCGATTGTAATGCTTTTATAACTGTTTGTTTATTCAGCAATATTTTGGAGGCGCGGAATCTTGACTGCGGTCAAGGCCACGACAGGGCGCATTTCCTATAGTGGCGCCCTCCCGCCCGGAGGAGCGTGCCTCGGACAGGCGGCGTCATGGCCGCGACTGCAGCGGCATAATCAGCGGACAGGCGTTGTTCATCCGCCGCGGAATTATTGGAGATCAGAATGGAAGCATTGAAGGGTGTCCGGATTCTTGACATGACCCACGTGCAGGCGGGCCCGACCTGCTCGCAGCTGCTGGCGTGGATGGGGGCCGACGTGATCAAGTTCGAACCGCCGCAGGGTGATGCCACCCGCGGCCAGCTGCGCGACGTGCCGAACGCGGACAGCCTGTATTTCACGATGCTCAACTGCAACAAGCGCTCGATCACCGTCAACATGAAGAGTGCCGACGGCAAGACGGTGTTTGTCGACCTGCTGAAGAAGTGCGACATCGTCATGGAAAACTTCGGTCCCGGCGTGCTCGACCGCTTCGGTTTCACCTGGGAAAAAATCCGCGAGATCAATCCGAAGATCGTCATGGGTTCGATCAAGGGTTTCGGCTCCAGCGGCCCGTACTCGGATTTCAAGGCCTACGAGAACGTTGCGCAGGCCATGGGCGGCGCGATGAGCACCACCGGCGTGCCGGACGGCCCGCCCTTCGTCACCGGCGCGCAGATTGGCGACTCGGGCACAGGGCTTCACCTTGCCATCGGCCTGCTGGCGGCGCTGCACCAGGCCAACCGCACCGGCAAGGGCCAGTACGTCGAGGTGGCGATGATGGACGGCGTGATGAACCTGTGCCGGGTCAAGTGGCGCGACCACCAGCGGCTGACCCGCGGCGGACTGTCCGAATACTCCGTGCCGACGCACCAGGGGATGGGCGCCACCCCGCGCGCGGGCAATGACTCCGGCGGCGGACAGCTCGGCAACGCCATCCAGTGCAAACCCGGCGGCCCCAACGATTTCATCTATGTCGTGGTGCAGGAGGCGGTGTGGGATGCGCTGGCCAAACGCATCGGCCCCGACCTCGGCATGCCCGACCTGGCCACCGATCCGAAGTTCGCAACCATCGGCGAACGCCGCAAGAACCAGGGCGAGATGTGGGCGCTGATCACCAAATTCGCGTCGAATCACACCAAGCGCGAGTTCATGGCCATCCTCAATCCGCTGGACGTGCCCTGCGGCCCGATCATGTCGACGGAAGACCTCGCCAACGACGAGCACGTGCGCGGCCGCGACATGTATGTCGAGCTTGATCATCCGCAGCGCGGCAAGTGGTACAACGTCGGCATGCCGATCAAGCTCTCGGAGTCGCCCGCGGTGATCCGGCGTTCGCCGCTGCTCGGCGAGCACACCGACGAGGTGCTGAAGGAAGTGCTCGGCTACGATGCCGCACAGATCGAAAAACTGAAGACCGCCGGTGCGTTCAGCGCGCCGCCGAAAAAGAAATAATTCCGGCAGAGGATGCACATGAAAATCGCGATTATCGGGCAGCAGGATTTTGGCAAATCGGTGCTTGAGGCCTTCCTCGAGCGCAAGGAAGAGGTGGCGGGCGTGTTCTGCGCGCCGGAGAAGCCGGGCGCAAAACCCGATCCCCTGCGCATTGCGGCGGAAGAGCGCGGACTGAAGGTGTTCCAGTTTGCCTCGCTGCGGGTGCCGGAGGCGCATGACGCGCTGAAGTCCCTCAATGTCGACATCGGCGTGATGGCCTATGTATTGCAGTTTGCGCCGGACACTTTCGTGCACATTCCGCGGCTGGGTATGATCCAGTACCATCCCTCGCTGCTGCCGAAGTACCGCGGCCCGTCGTCGATCAACTGGCCGATCATCCGTGGCGACAGCAAAACCGGCCTGACCATTTTCCGTCCCAACGAGGGACTCGACGAAGGTCCGGTAATCCTGCAGAAAACCTGCGACATCGGTCCCGACGAAACCATCGGCGAGGTCTATTTCAACAAGCTGTTCCCGATGGGTGTGAAAGCGATGCTGGAAGCCGCCGACCTGGTGTATGCCGGCAAACACAGCGAGACGGTGCAGGATGAATCGCAGGCCAGTTACGAAGGCTGGTGCCGTGCCGGCGAGGCGCATATCCAGTGGGCCAACCATGTCGATTTTGTCTACAACCTGATCCGCGGCACCAATCCGGCACCGGGCGCATGGACGACGCTCAACGGCAAGAAAGTGCAGATTTTTGACGCGCGCAAACACCTGTTCCGCAAGTTCGGTGACGTGGTCGGCAAGATCGGTGAAGTGGCCGAAGTGACCGAGGGCAGTTTCAAGGTCACGGCACAGGGTGGTTTCATCGAAGTGCTGCGGGCGCGTGGCGAGGACGGCAAAAAACTGTCGGGCGGCGATTTTGCGCGTGCCAATGGCTTGGCAAAGGGCGCCTTGCTCGGCAACTAGAACGGCACGTCTTGTACCCGGAAAAGCCACGCTGTCGCGTGGCTTTTTTGTTTTTTCATAAGTATTTGTTTTTATTGATATTTTTGTAAATTTATCGAAGTTGAAGGCAAAACCCGCGGATTTTCCTTGAGGTGGGCAGCGCGCCGGTCGGTGAACAGTGACCGATGGTCGGATGCCCGGATCCGGGCTGTGACGTTTTGCACTAAGTCCTTAAAAAAAAGCAATTTTCAGGAACGGATATCGTAAAATCTGTGAAACACCGTCGTTAAGCCATTCTCTACAAACATAAAAACGGCACGGAACGGGCGCAAAGGGATGAAAAAGCTGGGTTTCTGGAAGGCTGATGCTGGTTGCTGCTCGCGGCGACCTGATCCAGAGCCTGGAGCGCAAGGCTTACGACCTCGGTGTCCAGGCCACCACGCGTATGCCTTCCGATCGCATCGCCGTCATCGCCATCGACGATGCCAGCATTGCCAACATCGGGCGCTGGCCATGGTCGCGGGACGTGCATGCCCGCATGATCGACCTGCTGGCCAGAGCCCAGGCCAAGGTGATCGCCAACACCACCTTCTTCTTCGAGCCGCAGCGCGATGCCGGACTGGTGTATGTCGAAAAACTGCTGAACCTGCACAATGAGTTGTCGGCGCAGGCCGCTGCCGATCCCAAGGCGGTGGCGGCCAACGAGGGGCTGGCTCGTATCGGCGCGGTGCTGACCGAGGCGGAACAGGCTCTCAATACCGACCGCAGACTGGCCGGCAGCATGAAGGCCGCCGGCAACGTGGTGCTGCCGATGGTGTTCCAGCAGCTGGCCGAGCCGCAGGGCAATCCGGACAAGCCGTTGCCGACCTACGTGCTGGCCAGTGGCATGGCCGGACCGAAGGCTGTGGATGCCTTGCCGCCGCCGGGCGTGTTCCCGCTGTATCCGGTGGCCGAACTCGGCCCGGCGGTTGCGAACATCGGGCACCTCAATGCGGACATTGATGTCGACGGCGCCGTCCGCGCGGAGCCGCTGCTGGTGCGTTACTACGACCAGGTGTTTCCGGCGCTGTCGGTGATGGTGGCGGCGCGCAGCCTGAACCTGGGCGTGGCTGACATCAAGCCGGTCTGGGGTGAGGCCCTGCAGCTCGGCAAGCTGCGTGTGGCCACCGATCCCGAGCTGCGGATGCACACGTTTTTCTACGCTGATCGCGACGGCCGCCCGGCTTTTCCGGTGGATTCGTTCTTCGACGTGATCAGCGGCAAGGTGCCGGTCGCCAAGTACCGCGACAAGATCGTGCTGATCGGCCCCACGGCCGCCGGCCTGGGTTCCGCGCAGGTGACGCCGGTCTCGCCGGCGACGGCGCCGGTGCTGACCCTGGCGCACACCGTGTCGAGCATTCTCGGCGAACACTTTTTCGTCACGCCGTCCTGGGGCATCTGGGTGCAGCTCGGCGTGTTCGTCGCCGTGGCGCTGTACCTGATCCTGGTGCTGCCGCGGCTGAAGGCCGGCATTGCCGCGGTGATCAGCCTGGCCATCGGCGTTGCACTGCTCGGCGCGCACTTCGGCCTGATGGTGAGCCAGTTGATGTGGATACAGCTGATGGGCGCAGCGGCGCTGCTCGCCGTCGGTTACGCCGCGCTGACCACCAAGCGTTTCCTGGTGACGGAACGGGGCAAGGAAAAATCGGATGCCGAATCCGCGGAATCGAACCGGATGCTGGGCATTGCCTACCAGGCCCAGGGCCAGCTGGACCTGGCCTGGGACAAGTTCCGCCAGTGCCCGCTCAATGACCCGGTGATGGAAAATCTCTACAGCCTGGCCCTCGATTTCGAGCGCAAGCGCCAGTTCAACAAGGCCGAGTCGGTGTTCCGCTACATGGCCGAATTCAACCCCAGGTTCCGCGACCTCGAGCAGAGGCTGACCCGCGCCAAGGCGCTGTCGGAAACGGTGATCCTCGGCGGCGCGCAGGGACACCCCGGCGGCACCGTGATGCTCGAGGGCGGCGGCATGGAAAAGCCGATGCTCGGCCGTTACCAGGTGGAGAAGGAACTGGGCAAGGGCGCGATGGGCGTCGTCTACCTCGGCAAGGATCCGAAGATCGGGCGCGTGGTGGCGATCAAGACCATGGCGCTGTCGCAGGAGTTCGAGGGCGACGAACTGGTCGAGGTCAAGGAGCGCTTTTTCCGCGAGGCGGAAACGGCGGGCCGCCTGACCCATCCGAACATCGTCACCATCTACGACGCCGGCGAAGAGCACGACCTGGCCTATATCGCGATGGAATTCCTGAAGGGGCGCGACCTCGTGCCGTACACCAAGCCCGATGCGCTGCTGCCCGTGCCCCAGGTGATGTCGATCATCGCCCGCGTTGCCGAGGCGCTGGGTTATGCCCACCAGCAGAATGTCGTGCATCGTGACATCAAGCCTGCAAACATCATGTACGAGCCGGAAAGCGATACGCCGAAAGTCACGGACTTCGGCATCGCGCGCGTGACTGATTCATCCAAGACCAAGACCGGCATGGTGCTGGGCACGCCCTCCTACATGTCGCCGGAGCAGCTGGCTGGCAAGAAGGTGGAGGGACGTTCCGACCTGTTCTCGCTTGGCGTCACGCTCTACCAGATGCTCAGCGGCAAGCTGCCTTTCCAGGGGGACTCGATGGCGCAGTTGATGTTCAAGATTGCCAATGAGCCGCATGCCGACATCCGCACGCTGAACCCGGCCCTGCCGGCCTGCGTGGCTGCGGTCACCAACAAGGCGCTGGCCAAGGATCCCGACCAGCGTTACCAGAGCGGCGAGCAGATGGCCAAGGCGATCCGGCTGTGCCTGGGCACGCTGGCAGCCAAACCGTCCGCTGCTGCGGCGACGACCTGAGGGCCGGCCATGGATCTTTCAGGCTTCATCGAAATCGCGACCGCCACCCACCCCGGGATGGTGCGTTCGCATAACGAGGACAGCATCGCGGCTGACGCGGCCACGGGCCTGGCGGTACTCGCCGACGGCATGGGCGGCTACAACGCGGGTGAAGTGGCCAGCGGCATCGCGGTGGCGATGATCAGCGCCGAACTGAAAAAGGTACTTGCGGCCCGCAGCGAGGATTTTGACGTCGCGGCTGCCGAGAGGCTGGTTGGTGAGCACGCGGTCCGCGCCAACAACGCGATTTTCCAGGCATCGCAGAATCAGGCGCAGTATGCGGGCATGGGCACCACGCTGGTGGTCATGCTGCTCCATGACAACAGCCTGGTGGTCGGGCACATCGGCGACTCGAGGCTCTACCGCTTCCGCGAAGGCAGGCTGGAACAGGTCACGCGTGATCATTCCCTGCTGCAGGAGCAGATCGACAGCGGCCTGATCACCAGGGAGCAGGCGCGCCATTCGCAGAACAAGAACCTGGTGACCCGGGCGGTGGGTATCGATCCGGAGGTCGAGGCCGAGGTCCACAGCTATCCGGTGCTGCCGGGCGACATCTACCTGCTGTGTTCGGACGGGCTCAATGACATGGTTACCGACGAGGACATGGAGTTGACGCTGGGTTCGCTGCAGGCCAACCTGCCGCTGGCGGCGGAGCAACTGGTGCAGCAGGCCAATGACAATGGCGGTCGTGACAATGTTTCGGTTATTCTGGTGCGCGTGCTGAAGGGCTTTCCGGCCCGCGCGGGGTTGGTTGACCGGTTGAAGTCCTGGTTCAGATAAGCAACGGGGATACTACTATGGCGAAGTTGATACTTTCTCTCGAGGGCTCGATGATCCGCGAGGTTCCGCTGGACAAGGAGCGGATCATGATCGGGCCGTCAGCGGCGAACACGCCTGCATCGTGACCATACTCAACGATTCCTTCCTCGAGGACCTGGGTTCGACCAACGGGACCCTGGTCAACGGCAACCCGATCAAGAAGCACATCCTGCAGAACAACGACGTCATCGAGATCGGCAAGTACAAGCTGAAGTACGTGGCGGATGCGCCGGCAGCGGGCCATGCGGCCGGTGAGGATTTCGAGAAGACGATGATCCTGCGCGCACCGCCGAAGGCGGCAGCAGCGCCCGTGGCAGCCAAACCGGTCAACGAAGCGGCACCGCCGGCCAAACCCTCGATGCCGCCGCCGACGCCGCGGCCGGTTCCGCCGCTGGCGAAACCGGCCGCACCGCCGCCGCCCGCCGCACCCGCGGCCGGCACGGTGCAGCAGGCGCTTGCGGCCGTGCAGATCCTGACCGGCCCCAGCGCCGGAAAGGAACTGGATCTGGTGAAAAACCTGACCACGCTGGGCAAGCCCGGCCTGCAGGTTGCGGTGATCACCCGCCGGCCCCAGGGATATTTCATCACCCATGTGGAGGGTGCCAAGTTTCCGGTCGTCAATGGCAAGATGATTGATGCCCAGGCGCAGCCCCTGCAGGATCACGATGTGATCGAGCTCGCGGGTGTGAAAATGGAGTTCTTCATCAAAAAATAAGCGTCCGCATGTCCGCGGTACCGGCAGCGGGGCGCGCCGCGGACGGCCAGGAGGCTCGCGGATTTTCGCGCGTGGTGGTGTCCCTGCGATGACAGGGTTGCATTAGGACGACAGGGTGAAAAGAAATCTGACGCGCATTGTGATCGGCATGGCGATTGTCGTCGTGTTCCTCGCGCATGCCGTGCATGTAATGCGCGTCCCCTTTCTCGACAACCTCGAGGCCATCGTCTACGACACCCGGCTGCGGCTGACGATGCCGAACACCCTTGACCCGCGGGTGGTGATTCTCGACATCGACGAAAAAAGCCTGCAGGAGAAGGAAAAGGGCGGCGAGGGCCGCTGGCCGTGGCCGCGTGACCGGCTGGCGCTGCTGCTCGACAAGCTGTTCGACAAGTACGGCATCGCCGTGGTCGGCTTCGACGTGGTGTTTGCCGAGCGCGACGAATCCTCCGGCATTCGTGTGCTCGAGCGCCTGGGGCAGCGTGAACTGAAGGGGGTGCCGCAGTTCCAGTCGGTGCTGGACCAGGTCAGGCCGCAGCTCGAGTACGACGACATTTTCGCCCGCAAGATGAAGGGGCGCGCCGTGGTGCTGGGGCATGTGTTTCTCAGCGACGACCCGGCCAGTGCCAGCAAGAAAGGCATGTTGCCGCCGCCGGTGCTGCCTGCCGGCGCTTTCGGCGAGCGCAGGGTCGGCGTGACCTCGTGGACCGGTTACACCGCCAACCTCGATCGCCTGCAGCGCGCCGCCAGCAGCGCGGGCCACATCAACCCGCTGCCGGACCAGGACGGCATCACCCGGCGCGTCCCCATGCTGGTCGAACACGCCGGCGCCTATTACGAACCCCTGTCGCTGGCGATGGTGCGCGCCGTCACCGGGCAGCCGCCGGTGGTCCCGGTGGTCAGCCAGGACGGTTCCGCCGATTACAGCGGACTGGAATGGGTCAAGGCGGGTCCCTTCGAGATCCCGGTCGATTTCCAGGCGGCGGCGCTGGTGCCCTACCGCGGCGGCAAGGGCAGTTACCGCTATTACTCCCTGGTCGACGTCCTCAACGAGCGGGTACCCGTCGATGAGCTGAAGGGCAAGATCGCACTGGTCGGCACCACCGCGCCGGGGCTGCTCGACTTGCGCGCGACGCCGGTGGACCCGGTGTTTCCGGGGGTGGAAATCCACGCCAACCTGATCGGTGGCATCCTCGACGGCAACATCAAGCAGCGTCCGCCCTACGTGGTCGGCGCGGAGTTTGTGCTGCTGCTGCTGTCCGGCGCGGCGCTGGCCCTGCTGCTGCCGATGCTGGCGCCCTTCAAGTCGATGCTGGTGACGGCGCTGGTGCTGCTGGCGGTGATCGGGACCAATCTGATGGTGTTCCACTCGGGGAACCTGGTGCTGCCGCTGGCCTCGGGCATCCTGCTGATACTGGTGCTGTTCACTTTCAACATGGCTTACGGCTTCCTGGTCGAAGCCCGCGGCAGCCGGCTGATCGCCGGCCTGTTCGGGCAGTACGTGCCGCCGGAACTGGTCGAGGAAATGGCGCGCAACCCGGAGCAGTTCAACATGACGCCGCGGGCCGAGGATCTTTCGGTGCTGTTTTCCGACGTGCGCGGATTCACGACCATTTCCGAAAGCCTGACCCCGGAAGACCTGTCGGTCTACATCAATGACTACCTGACCACGATGAGCCTGGTGATCCGCGAGGGGCATCGCGGCACCCTCGACAAATACATCGGCGATGCGATCATGGCCTTCTGGGGCGCGCCGATGGCCGATCCCAACCATGCCCAGAACGCGGTGCTGGCGGCGCTGGACATGATGAAGCAGGCCAGGGTACTGAACGAAAAATTCCATGCCAGGGGCTGGCCGCCCTTTGCCATCGGCATCGGCGTGAATTCCGGCGTGATGCGGGTCGGCGACATGGGCTCGCAGATCCGCAAGGCCTATACCGTGATGGGCGATGCGGTGAATCTCGGTTCCCGGCTCGAGGGCATCACCAAGCAGTACGGCGCGGATATCCTGATCGGGCAGGAAACCAGGCAGAGAATCACGGGCATCGTGCTGCGCGAGATTGACCTGGTGCAGGTCAAGGGCAAGGATGAACCCATCACCATCTACGAGCCGCTGGGGCTCGAGGGCGAAGTCGAACAGAAGCGCCTGGACGAGATCAGGCTCTGGAACCAGGCGCTGCGCTTCTACCGCGCACAGGACTGGGACAAGGCGGAGCTGCAACTGATCAATCTCCGGAAGGTCGCCGAAAAAACCTACCTCTACGACGTGTTTCTGGAGCGTATTGCCGCCTATCGTGCCAACCCGCCGGAACCGGAGTGGAACGGTGTTCACAAATTCGAAACCAAATGACGGGGCCGCGCATTCCGGGATTGGGTGCGGAGCTGGTGCCTGGCAGGTGCCATACCGGGTTTATTAAAATATCAATAAAATCAATAAGTTACGATATATTATCCCCGGGGCTGTCCTGTCTGACGCGGAAGCTGAACTTGCGGTAGTCTCCAGACAGCAGGCTGCAGAAGTTACAGCGGAACATTTATTTGCACGGCGGCTGAATCCGCCATTTATGTGACAGACTTCAAACTGCGGGGCACAGAAATTATCATCGGCGTCAGAGCGGCCCTGATACCGCGGTGCCGCGTTAGAAGGCCCGAGCAGGGGCAGGTATTCGAATTCTGAGTTGTCCGGCGCGAGGTTTGCGGATTTTGCGCGAGGACGGCAGGCAGCGGAAAGAAAAGGGGTGACCATGAGCACAGTACTCCAGCCCAAACCGGCGGCAGCGGCAGACAATCTGGCTGAGAAGCTGAATTTCCAGCAGAAACTGCAGGCTGTCACCAACAAGATCCACGCGACCAAGAACATCGACGAGATCATCCTCGAGCTGTCGCAGGAACTGTGCAACCTGTTCAACGCCGACCGCCTGACCATCTACCTGCTGAGCGAGGACAAGGGCTCGATCATTTCCAAGGTCAAGACCGGGCTGAATTCCTTCAAGGACATCAAGCTGCCGATCAACGAGCAGTCCGTGGCCGGTTATGTCGCGGCGAGCAAGCGCATCGTCAACATCCGCGATGTCTACGATGATGCCGAGCTCAAATCCCACAGCGGCCAGCTCAACTTCCTGAAGGCTGTCGACGCCAAGACCGGATACCGCACCAAGCAGATGCTGGTGGCGCCGGTGATCGAGGCGAAGTCCAGGGACCTCATCGGCGTCGTGCAGATCATCAACAACAAGTCCGGCACGCCCTTCCCGGCGATGATGGAGGAGGGGGTGCAGTCGCTGACCGAGACGCTGGCCATCGCCTTCCGCCAGCGCCAGGGTCCGATGATGCAGGTGCGCAGCAAGTATGACGGCCTGGTCACCAACGCGGTCATCTCCGGCGAGGAGCTGGAACTGGCGCAGCGTTCGGCGCGGCGCAAGAACCTCGACGTCGAAACGGTGCTGACCGGCGAGTTCCAGGTCAAGCTGCCGGCGCTGGGTGATGCCCTGGGCAGTTACTTCGGCGTGCCTTACGAGCCGTTCAAGCAGGACCGCATCAAGCCGCCGGACCTGATGAAAAACATGAACCGCGAGTTCTGCCAGACCAACCAGTGGATGCCGCTGGACGACACCAAGGACGGCATCGTCGTGATGACCACTGACCCCGAGCGGGTCAAGGCGTCGCGGATGGTGAACAACGTGTTTCCGAAGAGCAAGATCGTCTTCCGGGTGACCACCAACAGCGAGTTCGTCAGCACCCTCGACCAGATGTTCGGCGCCAGCAGCGGTCTCGAGGATTCCGGCAACATCGAGGACATGCTCGGTACGCTGGATGACGAAGCCGAAGGTGAAGGTGTCGGCGGTGATGACGTCGCCTCCGCCGCAGCCGACAACGAGCTGGTCAAACTCGTCAACAAGATCATCATCGATGCCTACCAGATGGGGGCTTCGGACATCCACATCGAACCCTATCCCGGCAAGTCAAAAACCGAAATACGCTTCCGCCGCGACGGTTCCCTGCAGCCCTACATCCAGGTGCCCGCGAGTTACCGCAGCGCGCTTGCCGCGCGCCTGAAGATCATGTGCGACCTCGACATTTCCGAGCGCCGGCGGCCGCAGGACGGCAAGATCAAGTTCAAGAAGTTCGGACCCCTCGACATCGAGCTGCGGGTGGCGACCATCCCCTCCGCCGGCGGCGTCGAGGACATCGTCATGCGGATTCTTGCCGCCGGCGAACCGATACCGCTCGACAAGCTGGGGCTGACCAAATACAACCTGGAAACCCTGAAGGAGGTCGTGTCCAAGCCCTACGGCCTGTTCTTCGTCTGCGGCCCGACCGGTTCCGGCAAAACCACCACGCTGCACTCGGTGCTGGGTTACCTCAACACCCCGGACACCAAGATCTGGACCGCGGAAGACCCGGTCGAGATCACGCAGAAAGGTCTGCGCCAGGTGCAGATGAATCCCAAGGCCGGCATGACCTTCGCGGTGGCGATGAAGGCCTTCCTGAGGGCCGACCCGGACATCATCATGGTCGGCGAGATGCGCGACAAGGAAACCACCGGCACCGGCATTGAAGCCTCGCTGACGGGCCATCTGGTGTTCGCCACGCTGCACACCAACAGCGCGCCGGAGTCGATCATCCGCCTGCTCGACATGGGCATGGATCCCTTCAACTTCGCCGATGCGCTGCTCGGCATCCTGGCGCAGCGCCTGGCGAAACGGCTCTGCGGCAAGTGCAAGAAACCCCACGAGGCGACCCCGGAGGAAGTCCAGTCGCTGCTCACCGAGTTCTCGCTTGAACTGAAGAACACGGCAAGCTGGAAGAAGGATCCCAAGGCCGCCGAGGAGAAGGTGCTCGAGGATTGGGTCAAGAACTACGGCAATGAAAACGGCAAGCTGGTGATCCACGATCCGGTGGGCTGCGAGGTCTGCGGCGGCAGCGGCTACAAGGGGCGCGTCGGCCTGCACGAACTGCTGGTCGGCACCGACCCGCTGAAGAAGAATATCCAGGAGCACGCGCGGGTCGCGGAAATGGTCGCCACCGCGCTCGATGACGGCATGCGCACCCTGAAGCAGGACGGCATCGAAAAGGTGCTGATGGGCATCACCGACATGAAACAGGTGCGCGCGGTCTGCATCAAGTAAGCCCTGCAGCTGCAGCAGCCATGAATTCCGTCCAAGCCCCGCCAGCCCACGGCGACCTGTCGCACCGGCTGTCCGAACTGCTGCGCATCGGCGCCGCGCTGTCCAAGGAGCGCGACATCAACCGCCTGCTGGAGGCGATCCTGGTGGCGGCCAAGGACATCACCAACGCCGACGGCGGCACGCTCTACCGCATGACGGAAGACCAGCAGGCCCTGCGCTTTGAAATCATGCGCAACGACACGCTGGGCATCGCGATGGGCGGCACCAGCGGCGAGGACATCCCTTTTTATCCGGTCAACCTGTACGACCGGGAGGGTGGTGCGATCCACAGCATGGTTGCCGCCTACGCGGTCCACCACGATTGTTCCGTCAACATCGCCGATGCCTACACCGAGGCCGGGTTCGATTTTTCGGGCACCAAGAATTTCGACAAGAAGACGGGCTACCGCTCGACCTCCTTCCTGACGGTGCCGATGAAGAACCACGAGGACGAGATCATCGGCGTTTTGCAGCTGATCAATGCCAAACGCCGTCCCGGCGGCGAAGTGGTGCCGTTCTCGGGCGACGACCAGAAGCTTGCCGAGTCGCTGGCTTCGCAGGCGGCGATCGCGCTGACCAACCGGCTGCTGATCAACCACCTGGAGAGCCTGTTCGAGTCCTTCATCCAGATGATCAATGCGGCGATCGACGACAAGTCACCGTACACCGGCGGGCATTGCGAACGCGTGCCGACGCTGACCATGCTGCTGGCGGAGGCGGTGAACAACTGCAGGGTGGGACCCCTGCGCGATTTTTCGATGAGCGAGCGCGACCGCTACGAGCTGAAGATCGCCGGCCTGCTGCACGACTGCGGCAAGGTCACCACGCCGGTACACGTGGTCGACAAGGCCACCAAGCTGCAGACCATCTATGACCGCATCGAACTGATCGATACCCGCTTCGAGGTGGTGCGCCGGGATGCCGAACTGGCGCAACTGAAGGCGGGGGTTTCAGCCGGGCAGACGGCTGCGCGGCTCAAGGAGATTGACGCGGACCGCGAATTCCTGCGGCGCAGCAACATTGGCGGCGAAGCGATGACCGATGCCGACATCGCGCGGGTCCGGGAAATCGCCGCGCGTTACCCCTGGCAGCGGCCCGACGGCAGCACCGGTCCGTTCCTGAGTGATGACGAAATCGAGAACCTGACCATCCGCGCCGGCACGCTGACCGCCGCCGAACGCCAGATCATCAACCACCATATCGAAGTCACGATCCAGATGCTTGAATCACTGCCCTGGCCGCGGCACCTGAAGAACGTGCCGGAATACGCCGGCGGCCACCACGAACGCATGGACGGCAAGGGTTATCCCCGCGGGCTGACGCGGGAGCAGATGTCGGTGCAGGCGCGCTGCATGGGCATTGCCGACATCTTCGAGGCGCTGACGGCGAAGGACCGGCCCTACAAAAAGGGAAAAACACTGACCGAGTCGCTGACCATCCTCGGCAAGTTCAAGCTCAACGGCCATGTCGATCCGGACCTGTTCGACATTTTCATGTGGGAAAAGGTCTACCAGAAATATGCCGCCGAATTTCTCGATCCCGAGCAGATCGACGCGGTGGATGTGTCGCAGATACCGGGTTACCGGCCACCGCCCGCCCAATAGCCGCGGCCGGTTTCAGTCCTTCTTCGACACCGCGACGACCAGTTTCTCCGTGATCATTTCAATGAATCCGTCGTCGTAGCCGCGTTCCTTCATTTCCCAGCGGAAGGTATTGGCCAGTCTGGCCTTCTTGTAGAGGCCCAGCTTGTGCTCCTTGCGGAAGGCGGTTGCCGTTTCAAACAACGCATCGACTTTCGGCTCCAGCGTCTTGAGCGAAACCCCGGGATTCCCGGGTGAGGCCTTGCCCTTCGGCGGACGCAGCGCCATGACTTTGTCGACGAGACCGCGCGCAAACTCATCCACCTGTTTCCCGGAAACCGATCCGAAAAGACCCATGACACATTCCTTTGGGCGGGAAGAAAGAACCGCCTGTGTAGAATGCGAGAATACCAAGCCTGTTCCTGCAGGTGTAGCCCCGCAGACGGCCGGGCTGCCTGAAGGGCTTCCATTTGCAGTCAGAAGTACAGGACGAAACCGATGCGCATGTTGAAAAATCTGTTGGCCGGCCTGTGGCGGGCGCCAGCCGCCGCAGCACGCGAGGCACGCGAACAGAAGGCGGTGTCCAGCCTCGGGCCGGCGATGGAAGCCTTCAACGCGGGCCGTTACGAAGATGCGGTCCGGGCCTGCGAATCGGTGATCGCCGTGCAGCCGGACAGTGCGCAGGCACGCCATCTGTGCGCACGTGCGCTGATGGTGCTGAAGCGACCTGCCGAGGCCGAACGCCTGCTGAAGGCCGCCCTGGAAGTCGATCCCGGTCTCGCGGACGCGCACGGGGATCTGGCCACGATCCGTTTCGAGGCCGGCGACCATGAGGCCGCCGAAAAACATGCCCGTGACGCGGTGGCCGCGCAGCCCGCCGAGGCCCGCTTCCGCGAAGTGCTGGCGGATGTGCTGCAGGCAACGAGACGCCACCGTGATGCACTGAATGAACTTTTTGCGGCGCTGGAATTCGCGCCGGAACGCCAGGATCTGCTGCTCCGGTTATGTACCGGCCTCGACCGTGCTGGCCGGCACCGCGAGATGCTGCCGCTGGCCCAAAGGGCTGTTGCGGAGAACGGAGAGAATTTCGAGACCTTGTGCTGTCTTGCGCTGGCCCAGTTTGGCGTGGATGAGCTTGAGGCTGCGGTGGTGACATCAAGGAAAGCATTGCAACTGCGCAGCGATGACTCTGCCCCCTATGTGGTGCTTGGAAATGCGCTGTTCGAACTGGGCAAACCCGAAGAGGCGCTGGCGGCGCACCGCCGGGCATTAAAACTTGAGCCCAATTCCGTCGCGGCACGCTATGACATCAGCCTGATTAACCTGATGCGCTGGCGTTTTCGTGAGGGCTGGGAAAACTTTGATCAGCGCCTCAATGTTCCACGCTTTGAGGGACGGCCCTGCGAGCCGCGCTGGAACGGCACATCGCTGAAGGGGCGGACCATCCTGGTCATGCGCGAACAGGGACTGGGCGACGAGATCATGTATGCCTCCTGCTATCCGGATCTGCTGCGGCAGGAGGCGCACTGCCATATCGAATGTGATCCGCGCCTTGAGCGCCTGTTCGCCCGCTCTTTTCCCGGTGCCCACTTCCACCCCCTGCAGGATCTGAATACCCGGGAACGCACTGATCCTGGCGTTCCAGTCGATGTTTACAGTTATGCCGGCAGCCTGCCCCGATACTTCCGCAACGGATTGCAGGAATTCCCGGTTCACAGCGGATATCTGAAACCTGATCCGCAGCGGGTCGGGCATTGGCGGCAGCGGTTGGCCGCGCTGGGGCCCGGGCTCAAGGTCGGTCTTTCCTGGCGTGGTGGCGTCGCGGCCACCCGGCGGGGGCGCCGGTCTCTGGACCTGACGCAGCTGCTGCCGGTGTTGTCGGTGCCGGAGGTGCACTGGGTCAATCTGCAGTACGGGGATCGGAGTGCCGAAATCGCGGAGTTTGCCTCCACGCACAAGATTGCCGTCACGGACTGGCCCGAGGCGATTGACGGGGATTATGACGAAACGGCGGCACTGGTCAGCGCACTGGATCTGGTGATTTCCGTCTGCACCTCGGTGGTCCACCTGACCGGAGCACTGGGTAGGCCGGCATGGGTGATGACCCCGCGGATTCCCGAATGGCGTTATGGCCTGGAGCGTGACACCATGCCTTGGTATCCCGCGGTGCGCCTGTTCCGGCAACCCGGGCGCGGTGAATGGCCGCCGGTCATTGCCGAAATCCGCGATCGGCTGCGGGACCGGCTGACAGGTCAAAACTGACAAATTTTGTCAATTTGTGCCGGGCTGCTGGATGCGTGAAGTGGGAGCGCTGACATATGGAATCCGTGAAACCTGCTGCTATGGTGTCATCCGTGATCCAGATCACAGCGGCTCCCGAGGTATAAGCTGGAAATTATAAAAATATCAATATAATCAAATAGTTACATTATATCGGTTAAGTGCACAGATATTGTCGCTGCGATTGGTACGAGACTTGCTCTAATGGGCTGGCGGGCTCAGCCCGGCATTACCGTGTTCAACTATTTGGGAGCATCACATGAAAAATCTGCAAAAGGGCTTTACGCTGATCGAACTGATGATCGTCGTGGCGATCATCGGCATTCTGGCAGCGATTGCGATTCCGCAGTACCAAGACTACATCACCCGCGCCAAGTGGCAGGACAATCTGGCCCGCGTTCAGACCTTCAAGACGGCAATCGCCGAATGTCTGCAGAACAATGCCGGCTCGATGGCCGAGTGCGATGACACTACCAAGGTCGCAAGTTCTACCGGTGCGCAGACCCTGCCGACGGTTTCTGCCACGGCTACCCCCAACATCTCAGCTCTGTCGTACAGCGCTACCGGTATCCTGATTACCGGTACGAACGGCGTGGGTTCTGGCGGGGCCTCCTGCACAGTGTTGATCACTGCGGACAATTCCAGCGGCTCTTCGGTTGCCTGGAGGTATACCAATGGTGGCGCTGCTGGCTGCAACAAGTCCAAGACCGGCGTGGGTACCTGATACACACTGGCTCTGAAAAAACCCCGGGCAACCGGGGTTTTTTTTGTACTGTAAGGCTTCCACGCGATAGTTGTGCGACTGCGCTTCAACCAGCCAGCTTGCTTTGTGCAGGAAACCGGTTGTAATACCCGTCGTATCGGCGATTTTCTGGGGATTGATGGATCGTAGTGCAAACCTCCCGGGCAGGATCCGGTGGCAAGATGCACCGTGGATCACGGGGTGCCTCGCTGCCTTCGTTTTTCTCGCGCCCAATGTGGATCTGGCGCCCAGCCTGCAATGGCATGACGGGCAGCGACTGGGACAACTGCTCCTGCTGGCTACTTTGTTGTGCCTGATGCTGCGGCCTGCCCAGTGGCGCGGCATCACGGATGCCTGGTCATGCCTGCAGCCGTGGACGCGCTGGGCCTGGTCGGTGGCATTTTTGCTGGGGCTGGGCTCGAGTGTGGCAGCGGCCTTGCCGCGCTGGGCCTTGCTGGAATGGGGGCTGCAGGGGCTGCTGCTGATGGTGGTTTTTGCCGTGGCGGCCCAGCGCCGGACGTACGGCGAACAATTCGATCGCTGGCTGCTGTTGCTGTTTTTCGCGACCGCGACGGCCTACGGGGTATCCAGTGCCACCATCTACCTGACAATGTTGCTGGCCGGTCCGTCATACGAACAGGCATTCAATGTGCTGGAGCTGTATCACGGCTTCTCCAATGTCCGTTTTTTCGGTTATCTGCAGACCATGCTGCTGCCGTTTTTGCTGCTGCCCGCGATGTGGTGGGGAACGACCCCGGTGCGGCGCATGCTGCTGTGGAGCGTGCCGCTGCTGTGGTGGATGCTGGCGATCGGGTCCGGGTCGCGCGGCACCTGGGTGGCGCTGCTGGTTGGCATGATTGCGGTGTTGCTGTTTGCCGGACGACAGGGCCGCTTCTGGGCGCGTTGGCAGCTCGCCGCACTGGTCGGCGGGGGCGTTTGTTACGGGCTGTTTGTCTTGCTGGTGCCGCAGTGGTTGGCTCAGCCCGCGGTGTACCTGCACCGCACCGGGGAAATCATGTCCCTGTCCCTGCGCGAAGTATTGTGGACCGAAGCCCTGCAGTTTGCTTGGCAACAGCCCTGGCTGGGCATTGGCCCGATGCATTTTGCGCAGACTGCTTCCCGGATTGCCGCACATCCACATAACGCGGTGCTGCAGTGGCTGGTGACTGGACTCTGTGCCATGGCCGGACTGGTATTCGCCGGGCATGTGCGGCGTATGGTGCAAACGAGCACCGGCAATCGTGTGCCGGTGCAGGTGGCATTGCTGGCAGCCCTGACCGGTGCCGCTGCACAGTCGATGGTCGATGGCATCCTGGTGATGCCGGTCAGTCAGACCCTGCTGGTTTTGCTCTGTGGCTGGGCGATGGGTCTGTATCTCGAAGAACGCGGTTGTGTTGCGCAGGGCGGTCTGGTCGGGCGTATTGTGATGGCGGCCGTCACCCTGATGGCTGCCGTCGTGGTGATCCGCGGTATCGCGCCGGAGATCGGCCACCTTGCCGAGCGTGAGCAGGCTTATCTGGCCACCTATCCGCCGGAAAATCCGGCCCTGCCGAACCTGATGCCGCGGTTCTGGACCCAGGGCAGGATCGAATAAGCGGCAATCCTGCCGTCTCAGCCCGCGATACCCGGATTGCCGTCGACACCGATCACCCGCGGCCGGTTGAGCACCGGCGGCTTGATCACTTTCCTCGCGCGCAGGTAACGGGTCACGACGTCCCACACCGGTTCGCCCGAGGCGCCTTCGGCGACCGGTGCCCAGCTGGCGAGCTTGTAGCTGCGGCCGGCTTCGATCGCCTTGCCCTTGAGCCGCATGTCGCTGATGCGGCTGCCGATTTTCTGCGTCGGGTCGCAGGCGTACTGCAGGCCGCCGACGCGCACCATGTCGCCGCCCTGCTGGAAGTAGGGATCGGGGTTGA
>LNFM01000940.1_pt1 | contig 46307 bp, 35 predicted proteins | sample 596031 | NCBI WGS metagenome assembly LNFM01 (sample SAMN04254537, study PRJNA301005) | activated carbon metagenome | isolation source: dual media filters at the Ann Arbor, Michigan drinking water treatment plant | place: USA: Ann Arbor
GCCGCGGTCGCCAGATAGGGATTGCAGGAGCCGTCCGGCAGGCGCAGTTCCAGACGCCCATAGGGGATGCGCACACACGCGGTTCGGTTGTTGTCCCCGTAGGCGACATAGGCAGGCGCCCAGGTCGCGCCCGACAACGAACGTCCGACCACCAGGCGCTTGAACGAGTTCACCGTCGGCGCCAGCACGGCCGTCAAGGCGCGCGCGTGCGCAAGGATGCCGCCCAGGAAATGATAGGCCGTGGGCGACAACCCCAAGCCGTTCTTGTCGCCATCGTCGTGAAAGATGTTCTTGACGCTCTCGCTACCCAGGGAGATGTGGAAATGCGCGCCGGTTCCGGTGCGGTCCGAGAACGGCTTGGGCATGAGCGTGAACACCATGCCCATGGAGCGGGCGATCTCGGAGGCGGCCAGCTTGAAGTACACGAAGTTGTCCGCGCTGCTCAGCGCGTCGGCATAGGTGAAGTTGACCTCGAACTGGCCGTTCGCATCCTCGTGGTCGATCTGATAGACGTCGATGCCCGCGCTTCGCAGGCTGTCGGAGAGCTTTTCGAGGAAGGGTCCGGCACGCAGCAGCCCCTTGTAGTCGTAGCAGGGCTTGTCGAGCGCGTCGGTGTCGTCGTAGGGAGCCACGGTGCCGTCGGGCGCGCGCTTGAGCAGCATGAACTCGGGCTCGATGCCGGTATACAGGGTCAGCCCGCGCTCCCGCAGCTTGGCGAGCTGGGCCTTGAGCGCGACGCGGGAGCAATAGGCGTAAGGCTTGCCGTGAACATGACCGTCGCATGCGATCCGCGCATAGCCGGGCGCCCACGGCATCGGCGCCAGCGTGGAGAGATCGCCCACGCCCATGTAGTCCGGTCCATGGGGACCCAGCCCCAGCCCCCATACCGCGAACCCGGCGAAACCGGCACCGTCGTCCAGCACCATGTCCAGGTGCTCCGACGGCACCGACTTGGCCTTCGCGGCCCCATGGACGTCGACGAACTGCGCCAGCACGTACTTGATGCCGTTGTCCCGCAGAAAACGCTTCGCTGCCTCTCTGTCCATCGCGACTCCTTTCGGTTCGTCAGCACATTGCAAGCAGGCGGCGAGCGTCGACCTGCGTCAGCCCCGCGGCGCCGCCGCCGTGGAACTCGACGATCTCCAGCAGCGTCTCCCACAGATAGGGCCCCAGACTCGGGTCGGCGAAGACGCGATACGCCGGCAGCGAACCCTTCGTGGGGACGATCAGCACCGAGACACCGACCATCGAGGTAAGCACGAGCTCGCCGCGATCGGCGCTGACTTCTCGAAAATCGAGGCTGCAGGTCTCCAACAGGACTTCGTTCGCATGCTCGCCCCAGAGCAGCAGCGCCGCATCCTGGCGCAGCACCGGATAGACGTTCGCGGGCGGACGGATCAGCGCCTGCGCGACAGCGCCTGCCGGCCCCGGGCCGTTCGTGTTTTCGAGCAGGAACTCGGTTTCACCCAAGCGCGCAGTCAAGGCCCCGTCGGGTGCCGCGACCCAGGTGTTCGCGCGCTCGGGCAGGGGCACGCCCTGTTCCGCGAGCCACGCCGCCGCACCCGAGCCCTTGAGGCCGACACGCACGAGATGGCTGACATCGGAGAGCGCCGCACGAGGCTGCACCGGCTCGTCGCCATAGCGGGCAGGCACGAGCATGTCGGCGATGCCGACGAACTCGGGCGAACGCGCTGCGTGCAGCGCATGAAGCGGGCTTCGTCTCATGGTGTCGGCGGCGGCTTCTGCCGCTCGCCGCCCGGATCGTAGAAGGGTGCCGTCACGACTTTCGCATCCACCAGGGCACCGTCGGTCACACGAATGCGGAACCGGCCAGCTTGCATGCGCTGGGGATCGAGCATCGCCAGGCCGACATGCTTGGCGAGGGTGTCGCTCCAGGCGATGCTCGTGACCCGACCGGCGATTGCGCCGTCTTCGATCACCAGATGGCAATCGGCCACTTTGGCGACATCCGGACCCGGCAGCAGTTCGAAGGGCGTCAAACGCTGTCGAAGTCCTTTGCTCCGAATGATCTTCAGGCTGCGCTGCCCGACGAAGAACTTCTTGTCCATGCGCACGGCCCACTCGCACGCAGCCTCGTCGGGCGTCGTCAGGCCGTCGGTATCCTGGCCCACGATGATGTGCCCCTTCTCCAGGCGCAGCAGGCGCTGCGCTTCCACGCCGAACGCCCGGATGCCGAGCGCCTCGCCCGCGCCCATGAGCGCGTCCCACAGCGCAGTCGCCCGATCGACGGGCAAGTGAAGTTCATAGCCGAGTTCGCCGACGAATCCCACCCGCATGGCGCGCACCTCGATACCGGCCACCTCGATCTCGCGCACGCCCAGGTAAGGGAAGGCCGCTTCGTGCAGATCGGCCGCGGTCAGCTGCGCGAGCACGCGCCTCGACTGCGGTCCGGCGAGATTGATTGCGCCGCGATGTCCGGTGACGTTGACGATGCCGCAGCGCAGCCGCCACAGCAGGTTCCAGCGCACGAGTTCCCGATAGACCGTCGCGGCCGCCGAGGTCGTCGTCGTTACGTAAAAGCGCTCCGCGTCGATGCGAGCGATGATGCCGTCGTCGATGACGACCCCGGCCTCATCGAGCATCAACCCGTAACGTGTCATGCCCGTGCGCAAGTTCGAGAACCGGCCGGTGTAGACGCGCTCGATGAATTCGGCTGCGTCGGGCCCCGTGATCTCGATCTTGCCGAGCGTACCCACGTCGATCAGTGCCACGCGATTGCGCGCGGCGGCGGCTTCCTCGCGTATGCACTGCTCCCGGCTCGCGTCGCCGCGGCGATAGTATTCCGGACGCAGCCAGTCGCCCGCGAGGACGAACTTGGCATCGAGCCCCTGGTGGCGCTCATGCAATGCCGTCTGCCGGCGCGGATGAAACGAGCGACCGGCGAGCTTCGCCATCGAAACCGGGTGCACGAAAGGCCTTGCCGTCGTCGTGCCGATCGCCGCCACCGTCTCGCCGCGGATACGGGCCAGAATGCGGATCGCATTCATGTTCGAGTGCTTGCCCTGCGAGGGCCCCATGCCCACGGTCGAATAGCGCTTGAGCAGTTCGACGCTGTCGAAGCCCTCTTGGGCGGCGTTGTGCATGTCGGCCAACACCAGATCCTCGTCGAAGTCGACGAAGTTGGCTCCCTTCGGATGCGCCACGACGGGGAAGGGATGCGTGGGCGAGGTTGCGGGCAGGGACACCGAACGCGGCGGGAGGGCCGGGGTTCGCCCGAGGTAGGCCAGTGCGTTCGCAGCAGCGCGCTCGCCGTCGGCAATCCGCTCGCGCAGATCGTGCACGCCGTTGACGCGCCCTGCGGCAAAGTAGCCCGGAGGACAGACGGCGGGGACGAACTGCTCGATCGGCTCCGCATAACGAAGCTCGGCGCCGGCCTGGCATAGAAGATTCACCGCAGGCATCCAGCCCACGCTCATCGCCACGCCGTCGCAATCGATCTGCTCCGCGCGACTACCGGCCACTGCGCCCGCCCCATCGAACGACGCCACACTCACGGCACTGACCTGGCCTCGCCCGCGAGCCTCGACGATGCATGAGCCGGGCAGCGAACGAATCCCCGCGGCGGCCAAGCGCGCCTGCCAGACTGCGGCGACCCCATCGGGACGCAGATCCACCACGGCGGCCACGACGATCCCCTGGCGCGCGAAATCGAGCGCAGCGCGATAGCCGTCGCAATTCGCCGTCAGAACCACGACGCGCGCGAAGGGCTTGACGGCATGGCGATAGATCAGCCGCTGCGCCGCCGACGCCAGCATCACGCCCGGCAGATCGTTGTTGCGGAACACCGCCGGCTGCTCGTACGCGCCGGTGGCGACGATGACGCTGCGCGCGCGCACCTTCCACATGCGCGCATCGTCGACCAGCGCGATCCATCGATCGGCATAGGCGCCCGCAGCCGCCGTCGAGGTCAGCGTCGTGAGATGGCCGGTGCCGGCCACGCGCTGCACGAGCGCCATGGCGAGCGCTTGGTCGGTCGGGTCGGCACCGAGGTTGAACAGGCCGCTGCCGCCCAGCCTCGGATTCTCGTCGACGAGCATCGTGGATGCGCCCGCGCTGGCAGCGCTCAGCGCCGCCGCGATCCCTGCAGGCCCGCCGCCCAGCACGAGTACGTCGCAGAACCCATAGCGCTTGGGCGTCCGGATGCGCGGTGCGTCGAAAGACACCGTACCCAGTCCCGCCATCGATCTGAACATGCGCTCCCAGCGCGGGAACCACTTCTTGGCGTGGAACGCCTTGTAGTAGAACCCGACGGGAAGAAAGCGCGCGAAGCACTGGACGATGCGCGCGCGATCGGCCGCAAGCCCGCCGCGCGTATTCACGGCCCGCAGATCCATGCCTTCGCGCAGCAACTCGACGTCGGCGCGCAGATTGAGCTTCTCGCCCCACTGCACCATCGCATTCACATCGTGATTGGCGAACGACATCACGCCCCGGGCGCGGTGATACTTGAAGCTTCTTCCGAGCGTGCGCACGCCGCACGCAAGCAGCGCACTGGAGATGGTGTCGCCGGCATGGCCGCGATAGGCCCGGCCTTCGAACGTGAAGTCGATCGAGCGAGCGCGGTCGATCCATTCGCCCGGCACCGGCGGCAGACGGGCGCTCACGCGGACGCCTCCCGGCCCGGCAAATAGGTGCGCTTGATCTCGTCGCGAAGCGTGTCACGCTCGGCGATCAGCCACACGCCGCTCGGCGCGTGATACCACCATTCCTTCTTCACGCCGGGCGGGCCGTCGCGATTGAAGACGTAATCGGCCCATTGCGCATCGGTCGCCTCATCCGCGTCGGGCATGTCGCGGCAAGTTCCGCCGTAGACGAATTCGGACACCGGTCGCAGGCCATTGATGGGGCAACGCAGGAGCTTCATGGTGTCAGTGTCCCACCGAGGCGGCGCCCTTCTCGCCGGTCAGACGATAGTTCTCGAATCGATCCAGACCGAAGCCCTCGATCAGAGTGTGAGGCCGATCGTTGGCCACGGTGAACGCCATGGTCTTGCCGCAGACCGGCGTGGCCTTGAAGCCCCAGGTGCCCCAGCCTGCATCGAGGTAGAACCCTTCCACCGGCGTCTTGCCCATGATGGGCGCGAAGTCCGGCGTCATGTCCGCCATGCCGGCCCACTGCCGATTGACCTTCACCTGCGACAGGAAGGGAAACATGTCGAGCATGTGAGCGCAGAGTTCCTCGACGAAGGGCAAGGTGGAGCGTGTCGAGTGCAGTTCGTAGGGATCGAGCGACGCCCCCATCACCAGTTCGCCTCGCGCCGACTGGCTCACATACACGTGCAGGCTCCCCGAGACGATGACCGGGTCGAGCCAGGGCTTGAGCGGCTCGGACACCATGGCCTGCAAGGGATGGATCACGATCGGCGTGCGGATGCCGAGCAGCGAGGTGATGCGCGGCGTCGACCCGGCGACCGCGCAGAGGACTTTCCGGGTGGCGATCGTTCCGCGCGTCGTCCGAACCCCGACGACACGCCCTGCCTTCACCTCGATGCCCGTGAGCCGGGTCTGCTGGTGGATCTCGACCCCGCGGGCATCGGCGCCTCGACCGTATCCCCAGGCGACGGCGTCGTGGCGTGCGATGGCGCCCGGCTGATGGAAAAGCGCGCCCAGGATGGGCGCATGCCCGGCGCACTCGATGTCGATGGCCGGTATGGCCTTCTTCACTTCCTTCGCATCCACCACCTCGCTCGCCACGCCCAGATGCTTGTTGACCTCGGCCCGCCAGCGCATGGTCCGCATGCTCGCGTCGGTATGCGCCAGCGTGTAGTGGCCCCGATTGGAATAGAAGAGGTTCAGATCGAACTCTTCCGACAAATCCTGCCACAGGCGCACGCTCCGGTCGTAGAACGCCACGCCCTCGGGAGTGAGATAGTTCGACCGAATGATCGTCGTATTGCGGCCGGTGTTGCCGCTGCCGATATAGCCCTGCTCGAGAACGCACACGTCGGTGATGCCGTGGTCGCGCGCCAGATAGTACGCCGCCGCGAGACCGTGCCCCCCGCCCCCGATCACCACCACGTCGTAGGTCGGCTTGAGGCAAGCGCGGGTCCGGAACATACGCGGTTCCGGGTGAGCGCGACTGAAGCCGAAGCGAAGCAGACCTAGGGGCATGATGCGGTCATTGTGGGGCGGCAACCGGCGTCATGTCAATCCTGTCGGTAAAGAAACATTCTTTTCAGTCACTTTCCAGAACAGGCCACGTACGCGCCACGTGCACGGGCGCCCGCCGTCAGCCGCTGTTTCGCAGCCCCGCCGCCACCCCGTTGATCGTGAGATGGATGGCCCGCTTGACCCGCTCGTCGCGATCCCCGCTGCGGTAGCGCCGAAGCAGCTCGATCTGCAGATGATTGAGCGGGTCGAGGTAGGCGCAGCGCTCGCGTATCGCTCGGCCGAGCGGCGCGTTGTCGCTGAGGAACTCGCTGCCGCCCGTGATCGCGAGAAAGCCCTCGCGGGTGAGCTCCCATTCCTGCTCGAGCCGTGTCCAGACCCGCTCGCGCAACGCCGAGTCCTCGACCAGCTCCGCGTACCGGGACGCGATGCCCAGATCCGACTTTGCCAGCACCATGTCCATATTGGACAGCAGCGTCTGGAAGAAGGGCCACCTCGATCCCATCTCGCGCAACTCGTCCCAGCTGCAGGCGCCGGCCTCGACCATCTCGCGCACCGCGCTGCCGAAGCCGAACCAGCCGGGCAGGATCAGGCGACACTGGCTCCAGCTGAAGACCCAGGGAATCGCTCGCAAGTCGTCCAGACTGCCCGTGGCGCGACGCGATACCGGGCGGCTGCCGATGTTGAGTTCGGCGATCTCGGCGATCGGCGTGGAGGCCCGGAAGTAGTCGAAGAAGCCTGGCGTCTCGCGCACCAGTGCGCTGTAGGCGCGATAAGATCGAGACGCCAGCTCGTGCATGATGCCGCGGAAACGCATGATGTCGGCATCGCCTTCCGCGTGCGGCAGCAGGCTCGCCTCCACCGTGGCTGCCACCAGCGTCTCGAGATTGCGCCGCCCGTTCTCGGGCTCGGCATACTTGCTCGCGATCACTTCGCCTTGCTCGGTCAGGCGCACCATCCCGTTCACGCTGAGCGGCGGCTGCGCGAGGATCGCCTCGTAGCTGGGGCCGCCGCCGCGTCCGACCGAGCCGCCGCGACCGTGGAAGAGCCGCAGCTTGACGCCCTGCCCGCGGCACAGCTCGACCAGCTCGGTCTCCGCCTGGTAGAGCGCCCAGTTGGACATCAGGTAGCCGCCGTCCTTGTTGCTGTCCGAGTAACCCAGCATGACTTCCTGGATGTTGGCGCGAGACGCGAGCCAGCTGCGATACAGGGGCAGCGCGAACGCCCGACGCATGATGTCCAGGCAGGCTCGCAAATCCGGAATCGTCTCGAACAAGGGCACCAGATCGATGGCCAGCGAGGGCGCGCCGCCGCCCTGGAGCAGTCCGGCTTCCTTGAGCAGCACGCCGACTTCGAGCAGATCGGAGAGCGACTCGCAATGCGAGATGACGTAGTGCGGCACGGCGTGCGGCCCCAGCTCGCGCCTGGCCTGGGCCGCACGCCCGAGAATCGCCAGCTCGACTTGAACCAGCGGGGAATAGTCGAGATAGGGCGAACGCAGCGGTCGCGTGCTCGACAGCTCGCCGACCAGGCGTTCCACCCGCTGCGCTTCGTCGAGCGCCAGATAGTCGCCGGCGCCAGCCTTGGCGAGCAGTTCGGCGACGACCGCTTCGTGCCGGTCGGAGCTTTGACGCAAGTCGATCGGCGCCAGATGGAAACCGAACACGCTCGCCGAGCGCCGCAGCGTTCGCAGCCGCGCGTCGGCGAGCAGGCCGGCATTCTGACGCTCCAGTGAACGCGCGATGAGTTCGAGATCGGCGCGGAATTCGTCCGCCGACTCGTAAGCGGGCTTGGTGAATGCCGACAGGGTGACGACCCGCAGCCCGGACAATGACTCCGCCGTGGCCGCCAGACGCGCGTGAATGGCCGCCAGCGCCTGTCGGTAAGGTTCCTCTTGCCGGTGGGGCGAGGGGTCTTCGGCCGAAGCAGCGAAAGCCAACAGCTCGGTGGGCATGGGCGAGAGCCGGGCGGCGAGCGACAGTTCGCCCCAAAGCGCACGGACCTCTTCCAGATAGTGCTCAAACACCAGGCGGACCTGCGCCCGCAACGCGCTGTCGAGCACATCCGCGGTCACGTTCGGGTTGCCGTCCCGATCACCGCCTATCCAAGTGCCGACACGAACGAACGCAGGCAACCATGGCCGCCGCGCGAGGCCGAACTGCTCGGCGAGTTCGTCCTCCAGGCGCTCGTAGAGCCGCGGCAGCTGAGCGAGGAAGGTGCTGCGGAAGCAGGCGAGTCCGTTTTCGATCTCGTCGATGACCTGCAGGCGCGACAGACGCAGCATGGCCGTGAGCCACAGTCGCAGCACTTCGCGCTTGAGCGCCGCCTCCCACACGCCGTACGCCCGGCCAGTGGGCACCGTCGATTCCCCCACCGACAGCAAGCGCGCGATTTCCTGCTGACACTTCAGGATGCTCTGGCGCTGCACCTCGGTCGGGTGCGCCGTCAGCACGGGGGTGACCTCGGCACCCGCGAACCAGGCGACGAGTTCGGGCCCATTGATGCCCGCCGCACGGACGCGCGCGAACGCATGGGCCGCCGTGCCGCGCGCGGCGAAACGCTCGTGCCCTGCGCACTGACGCCGGCGCTCGTGCTCGTCCTCGGCGATGTTGACGAGCTGGATGAAGTAGCTGAATGCGCGCGCGATCTGCAGCGTGTCGTCGACGCTCGATGCGTTCAAGGTCGCAGCGAGTTCGGCGCGCGCGGACGCCATGTCGGCCGCGTTGCCCGGGTCGAGCTCCGCTCGTCGAAAGCGCACCGCCGTTCGGCGCACCCGCTCGATCAGTTCCAGAGTGACTTCGCCATGCTGCTCGCGCACGACCTCGCCCAGCAGCCGGCCGAGCAGGCGTCGCTCGTGGCGAGCGTCGAGCTTAGCCTGCGCGGGCGCATCGGCCGGATCCTGCGAGTCGTTGAGCATGATGAACGCTCCCTGGAGGCTCGATGTTCCGATCGGGCGAACACACCGCAGGGTGTCAGCAATAACCGCGCCGGAGACCGGGGCGATCTCGCACCGGGGTCGCTCGCACGGCAGGCTATCGGGATCGCTCCATGCAGCCGAGCGCCGCGCACCATGTCGGCGCACCTGCCCCGTGCCGTGCGCGATCCAAGTGCGCACGCGCCCGGTCGAGAACGAGCGCCGTATCGAGCGCTCGCGCTCGCCGGGGCGCGAGGTCGCCGCAAGTACCCGACCCTCTTGTGCGCATGGATCTTGCGAACGCCGGGCCGCATCGCCTTCGAAAGCCCTTCTCATGGATGTCTACAGCACGCCCGCGCCCGACACGGATATCGACGACCCCCGCACCGGGCTCGACAAGGAAACGCTCAAGAAGGCGTTCCTCGACAATCTGCTCTATGTGCAAGGCAAGTTCCCGGCGCTGGCCACCGACGTGGACTACTACCTGGCCCTGGCGTATCTGGTACGCGACCGGCTGCTGCAGCGCTGGATCAGCACCGCCGAGGCCTATACCCGCAAGGGCTCGCGCACGGTTGCATACTTCTCCGCCGAGTTCCTGCTCGGCCCGCATCTGGGCAACAACCTCGTCAATCTTGGGATCGGCCAGGCGGTGGGCGAGGCGATCTCCGATCTGGGACTGAAACTGGACGACCTGCTCGCCCTGGAACAGGAACCGGGCCTGGGCAACGGCGGCCTGGGACGGCTGGCCGCCTGTTTCCTCGACTCGCTGGCCACACTCGAAGTGCCTGCGCTGGGCTACGGAATACGCTACGAGTTCGGCATCTTCGATCAGCACATCGTCGACGGCTGGCAGGTCGAGAAGACGGACAAGTGGCTGCGCTTCGGCAACCCCTGGGAGCTGGCGCGACCGGAGTGGGCCAAGCCGGTGAACTTCGGCGGTCGCGTCGAACGCTACACCGACATCGACGGCCGCTTTCGCGCGCGCTGGGTCCCGGAGCGCACCGTCATCGGCGTCCCCTACGACACGCCGATCCTCGGCTATGCCACCAATACCGCCAACACCCTGCGGCTATGGCGCGCCGAGGCGCCGGAATCGTTCGACTTCGCGGTGTTCAACCGCGGCGACTACCACGGCGCCGTCCACGACAAGGTGCTGTCGGAGAACATCACCAAGGTCATCTATCCGAACGACGACTCCTTCCAGGGCAAGGAGCTCCGGCTGGCGCAGCAATTCTTCTTCGTCTCCTGCTCGCTGCAGGACATGCTGCGCATCATGCAGGGCCAGGGCATTGCGCTGGAGCGCTTCCACGAGAAGTTCGCGGCGCAGCTCAACGACACGCATCCGGCGATCGCCACGGCCGAACTCATGCGCCTGCTCGTGGACGAACACGAGATGGACTGGGATCGCGCCTGGGACATCACGCGGCGCACCTTCGCCTACACCAACCATACGCTGCTGCCCGAAGCGCTCGAAGCCTGGCCGGTGGAGATGCTCGGACGCCTGCTGCCGCGCCATCTCGAAATCATCTACGAAATCAATGCACGCTTCCTCGACGAGGTGAGGATCCGCTTCTTCGGAGACGACGCGCGGCTGACGAAACTCTCCCTGATCGACGAGAGCAACGGACGGCGCGTGCGCATGGCTCACCTGGCCTGCGTCGGCAGTCACGCGATCAACGGCGTGGCGGCGCTGCACTCGCACCTGCTGACTCGCGACGTGCTGGGCGATTTCCACGCCTTGTGGCCGCACAAGTTCAGCAACAAGACCAACGGCGTCACGCCGCGGCGCTGGATGGTTCTGAGCAACCCGCGCCTGACCGCGCTGCTGACCGAGGCGATCGGCGATGGCTGGATCCGCGAACTCGAGCAATTGCGCGCCATCGAGCCGCTCGCCGACGACCCGGCCTTTCGCGCCTGCTGGCAAGCGGTGAAGAACGCGAACAAGCACGACCTGGCGGCATTCATTCGTCATCGCACCGGAATCTCGGTCGATCCCGCGTCGATGTTCGACGTCCAGGTCAAGCGCATCCACGAATACAAGCGCCAGCACCTGAACATCCTGCAGGTGATCGGCCTCTATCACCGCCTGCGTTCGTGTCCGTGGCTGGACGTGCCGGCGCGCACGTTCATTTTCGGCGGCAAGGCCGCGCCCGGGTATCGCATGGCGAAGCTGATCATCAAGCTCATCAATGCCGTGAGCGACGTCGTCAATCGCGATCCGGCGGTGCACGATCGCATCAAGGTGGTGTTCCTGCCGAACTTCAACGTCAGCACGGGACAGCGCGTGTACCCGGCCGCGGAGTTGTCCGAGCAGGTGTCGATGGCGGGCACCGAAGCCTCGGGCACGGGAAACATGAAGTTCGCCATGAACGGAACGCTCACCCTGGGCACGCTCGACGGGGCCAACATCGAGATCTGCGAAGAGGTCGGCAAGGAGAACTTCTTCTGGTTCGGATTGACCGCCCCCGAAATCGTCGAACTGCGCAACGGCGGCTATCGGCCGCGCGATTACGTCGCCGCCGACGACGAGTTGAGGGAAGTGTTCGAACTGCTGCGCAGCGGCTTCTTCTCGCGCGGCGACCCCGAAACCTTCGAGCCCCTGGTGCGCAACCTGCTCGACCACGATCCCTACTGCGTGCTGGCCGATTACGCTTCGTACGCCGCGAGCCAGACGCAGGTCGGTGAAGTCTATGCGCAACAGGAGCGATGGTCGCGCATGTCCATCCTCAACACCGCGCGCTCGGGAAAATTCTCCTCCGACCGGACGATCCGCGAGTACTGCGAAGAGATCTGGCGGGTGCCCTCGGTCCCGATCAAACTGCTCACTCGCGATGAGGTCCGCGCGGGCTTTCTGCAGTAGGCGGACCCACCGCAGCCCTGCAACGCCGACGACGCGACGGCACAGCCGGTCCGCAACGCTTGCGCTCGACCGGCTGCCGCCTCATTCCGTCGGACGGGGCACAGCGCCGCCCGTAGCGATGGACGCTTCTGCCTCGGGCTTGGGTGTGGCGGGCACGGCGAAGCGGCCGCAGACGAAGAAAGCTGCCGCCACCGTGAGGTAGCCGACGACGACCATGGGCGAACTGCCCACGCCGATCGCCTCACCGTGCATGAAGCCGAAAAACGTCAGCACCGCGCCGGCCACCGCGAACGCAGCGGCCTTGTCGTAGTCGCGCTCGATGACGAAGGTTGCGATGGCCGCGAGCACCAGCCCGACGAGAATGGCCCCGCCGGACATCACGGCCAGGCCTTCATAGAGCACGCCGGTCTGCGCAAGCTTGTCCAACCCCACCGTCGCCGCGCTGGTGCCGGCGGCGGCCAGCGCGTTGTCGATCTGCAGTTTCCCCCACGCAGCCAGATGCGGCGTCAGCGCCAACACGACAGCGGGCGCGTGGCTGCGCGGCGTCTCCTGAAAGGCCTGGGCACCGATCAGCATGCCGATGTAGAGGAGGATGGGCGAGATGGCCACGACCGGCACCAAGGCCATCAGCACAGCGACGATGCCGAAACAGGACAGCAAGAGCACGCCCACGCCGGTCGCCGCCGAATAGCCGATACGCCCGCCCATGGCCTTCCAGCCCGGATGCCCGATGTAGACGGCGTTGATGAACGGATTGCCCATCAGGCAGCCCACCAGACTGACGGCGCCATCGGCGGTCAGCACCCGCGTGGTCGGGAAGTTGTCGCCCGCGGCCGCCGCGCTCTCGACGTTGTCCATCGCCTCCACCAGATCGTAGATGCCGAACGGAATCGCCGTCACCAGGATGATGCCGAGAAACTCCATGCCCGAGAAAACGTGATTCACCGCCGGCAGCGGCACCGAGAAACCGAAGCTCGCGACGGCGTTGCCCAATCCCTGCAGGCTCATGCCGCCGAAACCGGCGCCGCTCCCCGACGCCACCCATGCGATGGTCGTCCCGACCGCGATCGCCACCAAGCCCGCAGGCATGCCGCGAAAGTAACGAAAGCCGCCGAACCAACCCGCGATGATGATGGCAAAGCACACCAGGCCGATGGCGGGCGTCATGAACATCTCCATCGCAGGCCGCATCGAGATGAAGGCGACCGAAACACCGGCCAGCGTGCCGAGGAGCGCGGCACGGGGCGTGATGCGACGAATGACCGGCGCGATGAAGGCGCCGATCATGAGCACGAAACTCTGCACGAACACCCACACGAGACCGGCTTCCCAACCCTTGATCGGATCGCCGGTCTTCAGGCTGATGGGCAGCATGACGACGAAGACGACGACGAACATGTGCGGGACGCTCACGCCGGAGGGCAGCGCGCAGACATCGGTGCGCCCGGTCTGCTTCGCCAAGCGATACGCAAGCCAGGCGTAGTACACCGTGCTCAGAAACAGCATCAGACCGACGGCGGGCAGAATGCGGCCGAACACCAGTTCGTCCGGCATCTTGAGCACATACCGCAGCAAGCCCGTCAGCACGAGCAGATTCACCAGAATGTTGGTGCCGAACCCGAACAACGCGTTCCAGTCACCCGGGGTCCACAGCGCTGGCTTGGTCGCATTCATGATTGGCTCTCCTGGCAGACCTGATGGGGGACGGCACTCGCAGCGCGTGCGAGAGCGTGTTTCAACTGTGAACAATCGGCGACCCAGCCGAAGATCCCGCCCTGCGCGCAAATCATGCGCACGGCGACTTCATGGAACTGCGGAAAGTACGAAGCGCAACAGTCGCTCAGCACGATGCAGCGGAAGCCGCGGTCGTTCGCTTCGCGCACCGTCGTATGGACGCAGACCTCGGTCGTGACGCCCGCCACCAGCAGGACATCGATCCCGCGGCTGCGCAGAATCGCCTCCAGGTCGGTGGCATAGAAGGCGCCCTTGCCGGATTTGTCGATCACCGGCTCGCCATCGATGGGAGCCAGCTCGGGAACGATCTCGTGCCCCGTCTCGCCGCGCACCAGGATGCGTCCCATGGGGCCGGCGTCACCGATGCGCCGACCGATCGGACCGCGCTCCCATTTGGCATGAGGGCAATCGGCGAGATCCGGGCGATGACCTTCGCGCGTGTGAATGATCAGGGCACCGCGCTCGCGCATGGCATCGAGCGCGGATCTGCAGGGCGCCACGGCGCTTCGCAGCAAGGACACGTCGTTGCCGAGCGCCTCGCCGAAGCCGCCCGGCTCGAGGAAGTCGCGCTGCATGTCGATGATGACCAACGCAGCTTTGGCGAGATCGAACTCGATCGCTGCCGGAAGCGCTTGCAGAACGACCTTCATGACATTCGCGACAGCGATGCCTCGTCTCGGTGCGAGCGGCCGGCTTCGGCCCGACGCCCCGCGCACGACGAGATGCGATCGCCTGCTTGCCCCCTGATGATGTTGTCGTGGACTACCGCATCACCGGTAGAGCAGCATTCATGCCATGCGCGAAAGAAATCGGAAAGCTCGCGAGCCGACCGGAACGCTGGTCATGCTGCGCCGACGGGGAACGCGTGGCGGGCGATCGCAGCCCGCATCACCGGACGCATCTTCCTCGGACGCCGTGCGTCGCGACAGTGCACATCGGCGCGGATGGGCGTCAAGGCGGTGCGCGACCGGCGCGGAAGATCAGGACTGCGCGGGCAAGAAGCTCACGTGCGCCGAGACCACGCGCCAGCCATCGGCGGTACGCATCCAGCATTGGCTCTGCCGGCCTCGCCGCCCGGAATTGACCCGGCGATACTCGCAATTCGCGGTCGCGAAATCCTCGCTCCAGGCCGTAATCTCCACGCGCGTCAGTTCACGCGTCAGATCCGTGGTCTCCCTTGCGCTGCGATACGCGGCGATCTGCGCATGCCCGTACAACATCTCCGCCGGCCCGTAGCGGATGGTCCGCGGACTGTCGAAGAAGAGTTCGTTCAAGACCGACACATCGTTGGCGTTCAGCGCCGCCTCGTAGCGATTGAACGCCGCCGTGACTTCCGCGACGACTTCCGGGTAATCCATCGATGCCTCCTGTTCGGTTGTGCCTGCTCGGACATGCGCTGCGCGAGCGCCTCGGCGAGATGCCGGGATTCGACCTCGAATCTCGAACTGCGCCCCCTCCCTGCGCCCAGCGTGGCGGCCGGACTCACGCCATCTGTGCAGGCAGGCAGCGAGCGACGCCTCGACACTCCAGAGCGCGAGCGACCCGCAAGCATATATCTTCCCGCCACGGGGCCGCGATGACTTGCATGCCCACCGGCAGGCCCTCGACGTGGCCGATCGGCACGGCGACCACCGGCAGGCCGATGAATGAAATCGGCTGCGTGAGAAGCCCGGTCGCCGGGCGGGTCGCCAATTCAGCGCCTGCGAGCCGGACCGACGCCTGCCCCAGGAGGGTGGCTGTCCAGGGGGTTGCCGGCGCGAGAATGGCGTCGACTTCGCGAAACACCGACAGCAGCGCGCCATGGAAGCGGCGGCGAAAGCGCTGCGCCTTCACATACCATTGCGCGGGAATCAAGCTGTTGGCCAGCAGACGATCGCGCGTCAGCGGCTCGAAATCACCGGCTCTCGCGCGCAGATTCGCAGCGTGCAATTCGGCGCCCTCGACAGCGGTGATCACGTAAGCTGCCGCGCGCGCGCGCTCCACCTCGGGCAGGTCGATCGTGGCGCTTGTCCCCAAGGCTTGGGCTGCGGCCCGCACGCAGCCGGCGATCTGAGGATCGGCGTTGCGCTCGAAGTAACCCACGGCACGAGCGATGCGCAAGCCTTCGATGCCGCGTTCGACTTGCAGCCGCACGGGCTCCGGCGGCTCGTTGCGGCAGGCCGGATCGCCTTCGTCGAAGCCCTGCATGACATCGTAGATCGCCGCCAGATCCTCGACGCTGCGCGCCACCGGCCCCAGATGATCGAGACTGGCGACGAACGGGAACGTCCCGCTGCGCGGCAGCCGCCCGTAGGTGGGCTTGAATCCGAACACGCCGCAGTGCGCCGCCGGCACCCGGATGGAGCCGTTCGTGTCCGAAGCCAGCGCGAAGGGCACCAAGGCCGCCGCGACCGCCGCGCCGGATCCGCCGGAGGAGCCGCCCGCGGTACGTTGCGGGTCGTGCGGGTTGCGCGTCGGACCGTAGTGCGTATTCTCGGTGGTGAAGCCGTATGCGTATTCGTCCATGTTGAGCGTGCCGACGAGCACTGCGCCAGCCCCGTGCAGTCGACGCACGAGGCATGCGTCGGCCTGCGCCGCCGGCCGCTCGCGATTGATGCGCGAACCGGCCAAGGTCGTCAGGCCGCGCACGTCGAACAGGTTCTTCACGGCGTAAGGCACCCCCGCCAGAGGCCCGGGATCACGACCAGCGGCGACCAGCGCATCGACGCGGCGAGCCTCTTCCAGCGCGCGGACACCGGTGCGGTCGATGAAAGCGTTGATCGCGGGATTGCGCTGGGCGATGCGAGCCAGAACGCGGCTCAAGTGATCCTCGGCAGTCACGGCCCCGGTGCGCACCGCTGCCGCGATCTGCGAGGCCGTTGCATCCAGCAGCGCTTCGTTCACGGCCGCCATACCGGCCCCAACTCGACATGCTCGTCCAGGTCCGCGCTGAGCAAAGGCGCGGCAATGACGTACGCCCTGTGCAATTGCTCGGCAATGCCGGCCAGCGCCTCGGGCGCGAACGAGAGACCGGCAGCACGGCCCAGCATGGCCACCGCGGCTTCGTCGATCCATTCTGGTTGTGCTGCGGAATTCTCAGTTGCCCCCATCCGATGCCACCTCCCCGACGCACCCATGCGTTCCGATCAGGATGTCATGCACGGTACATGCCAGACCGGCTGCAGTCGCGCCCGCGTGGCCACGCCCCCGCACTATCGCCGCCCGCCCTGCGGCCGCCCTCGGATAGGGCGCCCAAGGCGCAGACCGCACTATGTCGGCGCAGGGAGAACGAAAACCCGCGCGCGCGAGGGCGTGTCCCCGGCGGGGCGACGCAGGAGATCAGCCCCTGGGCTCGCCCGTGGCGACCATCTGCGAGAAACCGGCATCCGGCTTCATCAGCAAGCGGGCAGGCGGCGGCGCCACCCCTTATCATCGGGCTCCGTCCCGCCACTCTCGGAGAGGTCGATGCCCGCCTATCCCACCTGGATCGAACAATTCCCCGGCAACCTGTTGTGGTCGAACGCCTGCCTGATGACCAAGGCGATGGCGCCTTATGGCGGCTCCGTCGCGCTCGCCGAGATCGACGAGGTGTGCCAGCGCCTGATGACCCAGCAGAGCGACATGGATGCCTGGCGACGGGAATGGTGCGCACTGGGCGCGCGCCTGGAGAAAGTCGCCGACGCCGCCGCTGCGCAGGGGCACCAGCACACGGCCGGCAACTATTATCTGCGTGCCGGCATGTATTGGTTCACCGGCGAGCGCTTCATCCCGCCGGGGCCGCTGAAACGAGAGGTCGGCCAGAAGGCGCTCGAATTGCATCAGGCCGGACTGCTGCGCCGTTATCCGAACATGGAGCAGGTCGAAGTCCCGTTCGAAGGCCGTTCGCTGCCCGCCCTCTTCCTCAAGGCGCCGCACGCGAAAGAGCCCGCGCCGACGATCGTCGTCTTCGACGGCATGGACAACTGCAAGGAAATGAGCGTGCTCTTCAACGGGCTGGAGTTCGCCGCCCGGGGCTGGAACACGCTCGCGATCGACGGGCCGGGACAAGGGGAATGCCTGCGCCTGCGCGATCTGTACGCGCGCCACGATTACGAGGTCGCCGGCACGGCGGCATACGACTACGTTGCGCGGCGCCCGGAAGTCGATCCCTCACGCGTGGTCGTCATGGGCTACAGCTTCGGTGGCTACTATGCCGCGCGAGTGGCCGCATTCGAACATCGCTATCGAGCCGGCGTGGCGTTCGCGGCGCTGCACTGGGATCTTGCCGCCTGGCAGCGGGAGATCAAGCGCCGCCACGAGCAGGAGCCCGCCAATACCGCGCAGTCGAATTTCCATTTCCGCTGGGTCATGGGCTGCGCCACGGCCGACGAAGCGATCGCCAAGGCGGAGAAGTTCTCGCTGGTCGAGGTCGCACCCAAGATCCGCATGCCCTTCCTGATCGTGCACTCGGACGTCGACCGCACCGTTCCGGTCGCCTCCGCACACAAGCTGTACGACGCGATCGGATCGGACGCAAAGCAGCTGAAGATATTCACCGCAGACGATGGGACCCGCTATCACGTGCAGGCCGACAACCGACAAGTCGCGGTGGACTACATCGCCGACTGGATCGGCGACCAGTGGTGACGAGCGCGATCGGCGCCGAGGACACGTGTTCGATGCAATGCGCCCGGCGCATCGATAGGGGCCGCGCGCCTGGCCTGCGCCCGCCCCGCAGCGAACAGGTGCCGGGTCAGTTCACCTTGGCGCCACTGTCCTTGACCACGCGCGCCCACTTGGTCGCCTCTTCGCGGGCGAAGCCTTCGAACGCCTTGGGCGAAGCGCTCATGAACACCTCGCCGCCGACGTTGCGCAAGCTCTTCGTCACGTCCGGATTCTCCAGCGCAGTGCGCGTCGCCGTGAACAGGCGCGTGACGATGGCATTGGGCAAGCCCTTGGGTCCCGCGAATCCCAGCCACTGCGTGGCATCGTAACCGGGCACGCCCGCTTCCGCGATGGTCGGCAACTCGGGCAACTCGGGCGACCGTTTGGCGCTCGACACCCCCAGGGCGCGCAATTTGCCGCTCTTGAGGTGAGGCATGGCCAGCGCGATCCCCGGAAAACCGACCTTGACTTGTCCGCCCAGGAGATCTGCCATCGCGGGGCCGCTGCCTTTGTAGGGGATGTGCGTCATCTGAAACCCGCCCATGCGCATCATCAATGCACCCAGCAGGTGTTGATTGCTGCCATTGCCCGAGGAGGCGAAATCGATCTTGCCCGGCGCGGCCTTGGCCAGCGCGATCAGTTCCTTGACGCTCTTGGCTTCGAGTCCGGGATGCACCGCGAGCACGCTCGGAGAACTGAGGAAGGCGCTGATGTGCGCGAAATCGTCGATCGGATGGAAGGCGAGCTTGGTGCGCAGCGCCGCCGAGACGAAGATGGTATTGGCATTGAGCAGCAAGGTATACCCGTCGGGCGCCGCGCGCGCGGCCAATTCGGCGCCGATCAAACTGCCCGCACCCGGCCGGTTGTCGACCACGATCTGCTGGCCGAGGATCTCGGTCAGCTTCTGCGCCACGATGCGCCCGGGCACGTCGGCCGCGCCGCCCGGCGAAAAGGGGATGATCAGTCGTATCGGGCGATTGGGGTAAGGATCGGCGGCATGGGCAAAGACGCCGCAACAGATCAGGGCCGATGCAGCGCCGGCACGCACGATGAGCATGCTCATGGGTCGAATCTCGAGTGGATTAGGGGCTGGAAGTCTGCCGCAAGGCCGCCGCATCAGCAAGGCGCAAATTCTGACGGGACCGAACCCCGCGCACAGCAAACGCTCCGAGCGCGTCGCCCGCGGAGGATCATGCCGCCGGCGCAGATGGCCATCGCTGCGCCGGCCCGGGCCACCCGGTTCAGGGCATCTGAATCTTGCCGCCGCCCGGCAGCCCGCCGCCGCCGAGCCCACCCATCCCGCCCATGCCCCCCATGCCCCCTTGCGGCACGACGATGGAAGAGGCCGCCTGGCGCCGCATCTCCTGCAGATCGCGCACGGTGCGCTCGATGGCTTCCTTCGCATCGGGTCCGAACTTGGTCGCGGCCTCGGCCAGATCCTTGGCGTCGATCTCGAAGGAAATCGGCAAGGCCCCCATCGACGTCATCACCTGGGTTTCGCCCACGTAGGACACCGGACGCGTCGTATCGGCATTACCCTGGCCGTCGACGGGCGTCATGCGGCGGATGGTGCCGACCTTGCGGTCGGTGAATACCTCTTCCAGATACAGCGCAGCGGGATCCATCTTCGGTTCGATCATGCGCTCGTCGGGTCTGTTCGCCATGGCGGCCACCTCGAATCAGTTGCGATAGCCGCCAAGCGTATCAGAAAGCCCTGCGGTTCTCACTCGGAGGGCGAGGTTTCGCTCGCCGGACGGTCCGTGCTGGCCGCGTCCTCACGGGGCTCGATATGTATGGTCACGGACACCCGCGGCAATTCAGCCGCCAGGGCGGCCTCCAATCGATCGCACAGCGCATGCGCCTCGCTGACCGGAGTCTTTCCCGGCACCAACAAGTGAAAATCGATGAACCGACGCGCACCGGCCTTGCGGGTGCGCAGCGCATGGTAGGAGGACTCGGGCCACAGGTGCGCGCGGACCACCTGATCGATGCGATGGCGTTCCGCCTCGGGCAGCGACGCGTCCATCAGCCCGTGCGCAGATCGGCGCAGCAGATCGACGCCCGTAAACACGATATGGACCGCGACGAGCATGGCCATGATCGGATCGAGCACCCGCCATTGCGGCACGACCAGAACCACGAGCAGCCCGGCGACGACCGCCAGGGAGGTCCACACGTCGGTCATCAAGTGCTTGGCATCGGCCTCGATGGTGATGCTGTCGTGGGCTCGGGCTGCCTTGCTCATGACCCGCGCGGTCCCGTAGTTGGCCGCCGCCGCGAGCAGCGCCACGACCACCCCGGCACCGAGATTCTCGAGCGGCGCAGGCGCGAACAGTCGAGGGAGCGCCGCGTAGACGATGGCTGCGGCCGCCGCCACGATCAACACGCCCTCCACCCCGCTGGCGAAGTACTCGGCCTTGTCATGGCCGTAGCTGTGCCCGGCATCGGCCGGCCGTGCCGCGACGATCACCGCCCCGAGCGCCATCAGCCCAGCGGCGAGATTGATGAAGGCCTCGAGCGCATCGGAGAGCAGGCTCACCGAGTCCGTCAAGGCGTAGGCGCCGAACTTCAGCCCCAGGGTCGCAATCGAGGTGACGACGGACAGTACCGCCATCTGGCGCAGTGTATGCATGAGCCTCGGCAGGGCAGCGTTACGTTTGCACCGGCAACGGCGAGCCGCTCGATGGCCGCTCCGAGCAAACGGTGCATGAATGTACACGCCGGCGCCCTCGCCGGGCAAATCGACGGTTGCATGACGCTGCGAAACAGCCAGGCGCGCGCCCCTATCGATCCACGGCGCTGGCTCGAAGGCTGAAAACTGCCAAGGCACGCCGGTTGCGAATTCCTGGACAACCGCGCCTGCGGCGCGGTACTTCATCCAAAAAAGGCGGGACAATGCCTACAGGCAATCAACAGCAACCTGGATAGAGTTCGGACGAGAAGCAGGAACAGAAGCAGACACAGCAGCTGCAAAACACCCACCAGCCTGGTCGCCGGCAAAGCGGGGATCAGAACCGCTGATCGCCGGCACGCCGCGTAGTCTAGCTATTGTGTGAGGCACGGCCACCGAAGACACCCCCGCGGTGACTCCGGCGGCCTCGCGCGTGACCCTTGCGTGCCGATGCCAGGATGGCAAGATTCGGCGAGTACGCAGCACCGCAGGCCGCCGCCTCCTTCATGTGCCGCCGTCCCGCTGCAGCCGCCGATAGGCATTGTAGGCTTGCACCGCATCTCGGGAGCGCCCGAGCGCCGCGTGCAAACGCGCGATATTGAAGTATGCGTCCGCCATCTCCGGATCCAGCGCAATCGCCGAACGGTACGCGCGCAATGCTTCAGCGATGCATGCCCGGTCTTCCTCCAACACGCCCAGGTTGAACCAGAGGACAGCCTGTCCTTCGCACGCGTTGACTCCGCTCTGGTAAACCGCCTGCGCTTCGTCGAGGCGCTTGAGCGCGTGCAGCAGGCAACCGAGATTCACATAGGCGCTCACCATGTGAGGACAGGCGTCGATCGCGCGCCGGTAGTGCTCGCACGCCGCGTCGGGCGACGCGTCCTCGAGACTGCAGGCGAGTTCGAACGCCCGGCCCGCCTCGGTGCTCGCGGTGCCCGCACGCTCGATGAGCACCGCCTGGCCGCTGTCGGGCTTGGCATCGAAATCGAGCAGCAACTGCCCGGAATCGGCGTGCCAGCGGCTGCCGCTTTCGTGCACGACGACTTCACAGCCCAGCGCGCTGATGCGCAAGCCGCTGATCGGAATCGACGCCGGCAACCGGGCCCGCAGGCGGCGCAGCGAAGCCAGCACGCGGCGCGGGGAAATGTTCGCCGCATAGAGCGCGCGGGCCGCACGCAGGACGATGAGATCCTGGAAGCTGAACCGGTATTCGCGGCCGGTCGAGCCCGCCGGAACAACGATCGCGTCTTTCACCATGCGCATGACGATGTTGCGGCTCAATCCGGCCAGAGCAATGACTTCGCGCAAGGAGTACGCCGCCATGAGGCCGGGCGCCTATTCGCGAGCGTGCTTGCGCGGCGCGGGCTCCGCGCGCGCCGGTGCGCGTTTCGGGGGTTTGCGCCCGGGGGACTCGGTCGCTTCGCCCTTGGTGACCGGGGCTTTTTTCTTGCCCAGGCTCGCCCGCAAGGCCGCCATGAGATCGATCACCTGCGCCCCGCCCCCGGTTTCAGCAGGCGCCTCGGACACCGAGATCTCCTTGCCCTCGACCTTGCGCTCGATCGCCGCTTCGATACGCTGCTTCACCGCGTCCTGGTAGGCCTCGGGGTGAAACGCCGTGCTGGAAATCTGCTCGATCAACTGGATCGCGAGCTTCAACTCCGCTTCGCGCACATCGGTCGGCGCAATGCCCAGTTCGTCGGTCGCTCTGACCTCGTCGGCATAGAGCAGTTGCTGCATGACGAGCGCGTCGGCGACCGGGCGCAGCAGCACGATGTACTGCTTGCCGCGCGCCGCATAACGGCCGAGCGCGCTGCGCTCGGTGCGCCGCATCGCTTCGACGAAGAGCGAATACGGCTTGGCCCCGCCTTTGTCGGGGGCGAGATAGTAGGCCTTGTCGTAGAAGACGGGGTCGATCGCGCTGATGGGCAGAAACTCGCTCACCTCCACGGTGTGCGAGCTGGCCTCCTCGAGTTCCTTCAACTCCTCGGGAGAAAAGGCGACGTACCGATCCTTGGCGAACTCGTAGCCCTTGACCATCTCGTCGCGCTCGACGACCACGTCCTCCTTCACGCAGACATACTGCTGGCGCAACCGGGAGCCGCAGGTCTTGTGCAGCAGATTGAAAGAGACGCCGCCGGCGGGCTGGGTGGCAGCATAGAGCTTGACCGGAATCGAGACCAGACCGAAGGCGATGGTGAGTGTTGCGATCGAGCGCGCGGCCACGGCGGCTCCTCTGGCGTAGGCGGGAAGCCGGAGCCTGCACCCTGCGTGCCCGAACCCGCCCGTCGCGGCTAGAGAATGATCACTGGCCGGTCGGGCAATTCGTCGGGATTGTGCTCGCCGGGCGGAAAGTGTCGGCTCAACAATGCGGTGATTTCTTCGATCGCGGCCAGCACACCGGCCTCGAACCGGCCGGCGCGGAACGCCGACTCCATGCGCCGGCAGATCTCGTCCCACTGGCTTTGTGCGACGTGCCGGCTGATGCCGCGATCAGCCACGATCTCGATCCGATGCTCGACCAGTTGCAGATAGATCAGGACGCCGCTGTTCTCCTCGGTGTCCCAGATGCGCAAGGCGGAGAACAATTCCATCGCACGATCATGCGGCGTAGAGCCGCGCAGCACCTCCCAGGGCTCCATGCCGGCTTCCAGGGCGAAGCGGACCTCGCCCGAATGCGTCTGCTCCGATCGATGGATGGCCTGCTCGATCCGATCCAGCGTCGCCGCGGGAAACGGCTTCAAGGCAACGAAGTCGGGGGTGAACAGATGCTTGAGCGCGCGCGTGAATTCCATATCGATCACCAGCGCCCCGAAGCCCCGCCGCCGCCGCCGAAGCCACCGCCGCCGGACCAACCCCCGCCACCGCCGAAGCCACCGCCGCCGCCCCAGGAGCCACCGCCCCACGAACCGCCGCGCCGGTGCATCTTGTTCATGCCGGGCATGCCGAAAATGCCGGTCAGGAAGAATACCAGCGCCCCGACGATACCGGCCGCAAGCAGCGATCCGACGATGAAAAAGGCAATGACGCCGCCGACACCGCCCGTGATCGCAGCCCCGCCGAAGCGGCCGAAGATCGAGCGCAAGACCGACCCGACCACGAACACCAGGGCGAAGCCCACCATCAGCAAGCTCTCGTACTTGGATGCCTCCGAGCGCGACTGGCCCGGCTGCGCTGCCGGCGGAGGCGGCAGGGGTTCGCCGTCGACGACAGCGATCATGCGCTCGATGCCGGCGGAGATGCCGCCGTAGAAATCCTGCTGCTTGAAGCGCGGCGTGATGATCTCGTCGATGATGCGCTTGGCGATGGCATCGGGCAGCACGCCCTCCAAGCCGTACTGCGTTTCTATGCGAAGCTGCCTGTCCTTGAGCGCAATCAGCAGCAGTGCGCCGTCGTCGACGCCCTTGCGGCCGAGCTTCCATTCGTCGAGAACGCGGCGGGCGTATTGCTCGATGGACTCGGGCTGCGTCGTCGGCACGATCAGAACGGCGATCTGCGTGCCCTTTTTCGCCTCGAACTCAGCCAGCCGCGTCTCCAGCGCCTGACGCTGGTCCGCTTGCAGCGTGGCCGTCAGGTCGGTGACGCGCGCGGCCAGACGCGGCACAGGCACCTGGGCAAAGGCGGCAGCCGTCCATCCCGCCGACAGCAGGAGGACCAGGAGCACACCGAGCAGCGCGCGCCAGCCGCCGGTGCCGTGCACGGCGACGGACCCGCGTGGGGATGAAAGCGTTGCGTTCACGCGTAGGCTGCGCCGAACAGAACCGCGCTCATCGCGTTAGGGCGCCGGGACCGGGGCGGGCGCAGGCACGGGCGGCGGCGCACCGAAATCGACCTTGGGCGGCTCGGCAATGGCTTTTTCGTCCTCCACCGTGAACGACGGCTTGGTCTTGAACCCGAACACCATCGCCGTCAGGTTGCTGGGAAAGGAGCGCACGGTCACGTTGTACTCCTGCACGGCCTTGATGTAGCGCTGGCGGGCCACCGTCACCCGGTTCTCGGTGCCTTCGAGCTGCGCCTGCAGGTCGCGAAAGTTCTGGTCCGCCTTCAGCTGCGGGTAGTTCTCCGCCACCACGAGCAGCCGTGCGAGCGCGGACGACATCTCGCGCTGCGCCGCCATGAACTTCTCGAAGGCTTCCGGATTGTTCACGAGCTCGGGCGTTGCCTGGATGGAGCCGACCTTGGCGCGTGCATTGGTCACGCCGAGCAGCACTTGCTGCTCGTGCGCGGCATATGCCTTGACCGTGTTGACGAGATTGGGAATCAGATCGGCGCGCCGCTTGTACTGGTTCAGCACTTCGGCCCAGGAAGCATTGATCTGCTCGTCGGTCGACTGCAAGGTGTTGTAGCCGCAACCCGACAAGGTCAGCATGGCAATCAGGGCCAGGAGGTACAGGCGGATACGCATCTTCGTTCCTTCTATTGTTTGGCTTTGCGCACGGTACTTGGGGCCGATAGTAGCCCAATCAAGCCGACTGCGGTTCGGACGCGACGCGCCCCCGCCCGCCACGATGCCTCCGGTGTCGGAAAAATTTTGGCGGCCGCCCGGCCGTACGGCAAAATGCCCGTTCTTCCAACGGCGGCGACCTACTCCATCCATGCTCCTTTACGCAGCGACCATCTTCCTCGGCGCATTCCTGCTCTTCCTGGTGCAACCGATCATGGCCAAGCAAATCCTGCCCTGGTTCGGCGGCTCGGCCGCCGTCTGGGCGACCTGCATGGTCTTCTTCCAGGTGACGCTGCTCGCAGGCTATGCCTATGCCGACTGGACCACACGCCGCTTGACGGCGCGTACCCAGACGCGCCTGCATATCGGGCTGCTGGTCGTGAGCCTGCTGTTGATGCCGATCATCCCGGATGCCAGCTGGAAGCCCGCGGGCGACGAGAATCCCAGTCTGCGCATTCTCGGCATGCTGGCCGTCGCCCTCGGACTGCCTTACCTCATGCTTGCGAGCACCAGTCCGCTGATCCAGGCGTGGTTCGCCCGGCGCTACACCGGCACCTTGCCCTACCGCCTGTTCGCCTTGTCCAACCTCGCCTCGCTGCTGGCGCTGCTGGCCTATCCCGTGCTGGTCGAACCCTGGATCACGACCCGCGTGCAGTCGGTCACCTGGTCGGTCGCCTATGGCCTGTTCGTCGTCCTGTGCGCAACGGCCGGATGGTCCGCGCTGCGGGCATCGAACGCGGCCGACCCCACGCCGATCCGAACGCAAGTCGCTCCGGCCGACGATGCCGTGGCCGCTCCCACTCGCGGCCGGCAGCTCTTGTGGCTGGTACTGGCGGCGCTCGGCTCGTTCATGCTGGTGGCGGTCACCAACCACATCTGCCAGAACGTCGCATCCATTCCTTTCCTCTGGATCGTGCCTCTTGCACTCTACCTCGCGACGTTCATCCTCGCTTTCGATCATCCGCGCTGGTATCGGCGCGGGTTATTCATCGGACTGGCAACCGTCTGCCTGCCGGCCATGGCCTTCATGTTCGACTCGCTCGAACTGGCCTACGCCATCCCGCTCTACCTGGTCGGCCTGTTCGCCGTGTGCATGTTCTGTCACGGCGAATTCGCGCAACTGAAGCCCGCGCCGCGCTATCTCACCACCTACTACCTCATGCTGTCGCTGGGCGGCGCAATCGGCGGGCTGCTGGTCGGACTCGTGGCCCCCTATGTGCTGCCGGGTCATTTCGAGATCCTGCTCGGCCTGGTCGCCTGCGGCGTGCTGATCCTGATGCGCACCCGCTCCTGGGGGCTGTGGGCCACCGGCGTGGCCACCGCCGTCATCGCCACGACCGCCTGGACCTCCAGCCGCATGGTCGAGTATCAGGTGAGCGATGCGAGAGTCATGATGCGCAACTTCTACAGCGCGATCCGTACCCGCGACATCGAGACCCCGGTGCCCTTCCGCTCGCTCGTCCATGGCGGCATCATGCACGGCGGTCAGTTGCTCGAACCCGGCAAGCAGCTGCTCGCAAGCAGCTATTTCGGCCCGACCAGCGGCTTCGGGCGCCTGTTCGCGGCGTTGCCGGAGGGCGCGCTGCGCGTCGGCGTGCTCGGCCTGGGCGCCGGCTCCATCACGGCGCATGCACATGCGGGAGACACCTTCCGCTTCTACGAGATCAATCCTCAGGTCGTCGATCTCGCCTACAAGGAATTCACCTTCCTCACCACAACGCCCGCCAAGACGGAAGTCATACTCGGCGACGGCCGCTTGAGCATGGAGCGCGAAGCACCTCAGAACTACGACGTGATCGCGGTCGACGCCTTTTCGGGCGACGCCATTCCGATGCATCTGCTCACGCGAGAATCGTTCAAGACCTACCTGCGCCACCTCAAGCCCGACGGCGTGATCGCATTCCAGGCCACCAACCGGTTCGTCGACATCGCGCCGGTGGTGGAGCGTCTTGCCGCCGAGCACGGCATGACGGCGGTGATGATCTCCGACTATCCGCCGGGCGGCGAGCCCGACGACTACTGGCTGTCGGCCACCGACCAGATCCTCGTGACCCGCAATCAGGATGTGCTCCGGCACGAGTACATCCGCTCGGCCGCGCAGACCATCGAACCTCGTCCAGGCTTTCGGACCTGGACCGACGATTTCAACAACCTGCTGCGGATCCTGAAGTAGGGGCGGTGCAGATGCCGCGTTCGCCTGCGCTCGCAGGCGAGTCGGCTTCGAAGCGACCGCTCGCCACATCGAGCACCAGCACGCGCCCATCCTCGATCAGGTAATGCCAGCCGTGCAGGAACAGTCGGCCGGCCTCGACCCGGCTGCGCACCATGGGATAGCCCAGCAGTCGCTCCAACTGCAACACCACCGAGCGCTGCTCGGTGCGCCGCAGCGCTTCCTCGCACAGCATCACGGGCAGCACGGCATCGGCGCCCAACTGCAGCCAGCGACGCATGTGCGCCGCCTCCTCGGGCACGTCCTGATACAGCGCGCGCACGGCGCCGCAGTGGCTGTGTCCGCAGACGACGATGTGCCGGATCTCCAGGTTGAGCAGTCCGAACTCGATGGCCGCCGCGGTGCCATGAAAGCCGTGGGAGGCGTCGTGCGGCGGCACGAAGTTGCCGACGTTGCGCACCATGAAAAGCTCACCCGGTCCCGCGCCGACGAGCAGATGCGGCACCACGCGCGAGTCCGAGCAGCCGATGAACAAGACCGTGGGATGTTGACCGTGCTCCACCAACTCGTGGAACTCGGCCTGGAAGCGCGGGAAGAAGCTGGTCTCGAAGCGGCGCAGGCGCGCGAGCAGCTCGTCGCCCGAGTCCGCGCCGGCATCGGCTCGCATCCCGTCCTGCGCGCCGCAGGCGTCGTTCACCGCGCTGGCCACGAACATCGCGCCGCCTCAATCGTTGGACAAGGGTGAGGCTTCGGCCTCGAGATCCACGCCTTCGATCTCGGCCTCGGCGGCAAGGCGTCGCAGATACTGTCTGAGGGCCGTCACATACGCCTGTTGGCGCAAGACCGTGGCGACAGCCGGCCGCACTTCCTCGAACGCCAAGGCCTGTCCGGGATCGCGCTCGAGGACCTCCACCACGTGCAAGCCGAACCGGCTGTGCACCAGCCTGGGCAACACCCCGACCTCGGTGCGTGCGAACAGCTCGCGGGCGAACTCAGGCGCGCAGCCGTCGCGATCGAGCCATCCGAGCGCGCCACCCTCGGCCCCGCTCGGACAGTTGGACAAGTCCCGGGCTGCACGCTCGAATCGATCGTCTCCACTCTCGTCGTGGCAGCGGACTTCCAGCAGCGTGGCTTCGGCCTGCCGACGCAACGCAGCGACATCGACGCCCGGCGTCACGGCGAACAGTATGTGGCGAACCCGCAGCCGCTCGCCGCGACGATAACGCGCAGCCTGGCTCGCATGATGACGGCGGCAATCCGATTCACCGGGCTCGGCCACGTCGAGCGCCTGTTCGAGCAAGGCTTCGATCGCCTGCGACGCGGCCTCGCTGACGATGCCGTCCGCTGTCGCCGCATCCTGCTCGCTCAGCAGCCCCGCACGCTGCGCGGCCTGACGCAGCAGCTCCGTGCAGGCCCTCTGACGCAAGTCTTCCGCACTCGGCGCTTCGCCGTGCGCGCAGAGCGGCACACCGTTGATGCAAGGGCTCTGCGCAGGCGCGATCGATCGTTCCGACATGAGTGTTCCCCTTAGACGCCGGCGTCGTGCTGACGCGGCAAGTTGTGTCCGTTCGACAGGTTCAAGCGGCGGCTGCGCACCACCTGGTAAGGGCGGAACAGATAGGCGATGGTCCCGAATCCGCTCCAGACGTGCACCAGCCGCGTGAACGGGAACACCAGGAAGAGCGTCATCCCGAGGAACATGTGCGCCTTGAATACCCAGCTCGCGCCCTGGAGCAGCTCGACCGCGCCGCCGCGAAAGGTGACGATGCGCTGCGCCCACTCGGCCAGGCGGACCATCATGGCGCCGTCGAGGTGCTGTGCGGAGAGCGGCAACGTCGCCAGCCCGAGCACCAACTGCAGCCACAGCAGCAGCAGTATGGCGATATCGCTCGTGCGTGAGTTGATCCGTATGCGCGGATCGGCCAGGCGCCGGTGCAGCAGCATCGTCAGACCGACGAAAGCGAGCACACCTGCAATGCCTCCCGAGACGATGGCGAGCAGTTGCTTGGCGCCGGCGCCGATGAAGGGCTCGTAGACGAAGTGCGGCGTCAGCATGCCGACGAGGTGACCAACGAACAGGAACAGCACCCCGACGTGAAACAGATTGCTGCCCAGGCGCAATTGCCCCGCGCGCAGCAGCTGCGACGAGTCGCTCTTCCAGGTGTACTGGTCGCGGTCGAAACGGATCAGGCTGCCGAGCAGGAATACCGTCAGACAGATGTACGGGTAATAGCCGAACAGGAGGGTCTCGAGGTAGTTCATCTTGCGGCTCCATGGGTGATCTTGCGCACGATGTGCACCGGTTGCGGCTGACCCGGCTTCGCTTGACCTTGCATCGAACAGCGGTCGAACGCCGCAGGCTCGGCCCAGCTCGCATCCAGCGACTCGTCCGGCGCAAGGGCGACGGTGTGCGGCCGCTCGCCGGCGATCTCCAGCAATGCGGCAAGCAGCGCGGCATAGGGACTGCGCCTTGTCTGCAGCGCCGTGTGCAAGGCATTCAGGATGTGCGCCATCTCGGCGAGGAACGCACGCGCTTCGTGCTGCGGCTGCGTCGATGCGAACTCGAGCACGACGGGCAGGTAATCGGGCAGCTCGTCCTCGACCAGATTCAATCCTGCCTGCCCATAGGTTTTCGCCAAGTCCACCATCGCCGGCCCGCGGTCGCGAGAGTCGCCATGGAGGTGCTCGAACAGATGCAGCGAGGTGGAACGACCGCGATCGAAGCACTCGACGTAGGCGGCCTCGACTTCCAGCCCCTCACCGGCGCTCAGCACATCGAGCAGCCGATCCACGGCGGCCATCCCCCTTGAAGAAACCACGCCATCGGCATGAAGCACGGCACGCAGCGCCGGCAGCATGCCGCGCAGGGTGGCATCGGGATAGGCCAGCAGACGGGCAATGGCTCGCAGCGTGTTTCGCAGGCTGGTTTCCGTCATTGTCTTGCTCGCTTTCATACCGCCGCCTTGATGGGAATGGTGCGGCGCTTGGACGCACCGAAGAGACTGGTCTGGCCGACGCCGTCGGAGCAACCGTTGCCGAACGAGAAGCCGCAGCCGCCCCGCACATCGAAGGCGTCCTCGGCGTATTCGCGATGGGAACTCGGAATGACGAAGCGGTCCTCGTAGTTGGCGATCGCCATGATTCGGTACATCGCCTCGACTTCGCTCTGGGTCAACCCCACCTGATCGAGAGGCGCCAGATCGACGCGCCCGTCGACATGCTTGGCGCGCTGATAGGCGCGCATGGCCAGCATGCGCTCCAGAGCCCGCACCACGGGCGCCGTGTCCCCGGCCGTGAGCATGTTGGCCAGATACTTGACCGGTATGCGCAACTGCTTCACATCCGGAATTTCACCGTTGATCCCGACGTGGCCAGCATTGGCGGCGGCGGAGATCGGCGACAAGGGCGGCACGTACCACACCATCGGCAGCGTGCGGTACTCCGGGTGCAGCGGCAAGGCGACCTTCCACTCCACGGCCATCTTGTAGACCGGACTGTGGCGCGCGGCTTCCAGCCAGGCTTCCGGGATGCCGTCGGCGCGCGCCTGCTCGATGACGGCCGGATCGCTCGGATCGAGGAAGATGTCGAGCTGCCTTTGATACAGATCGCGATCGTGCTCGGCGCTGGCTGCCTGCTCGATGCTGTCCGCATCGTAGAGCAGCACGCCGAGATAGCGGATGCGCCCCACGCAGGTTTCCGAGCAAACCGTGGGCTGTCCGGCCTCGATGCGCGGGTAGCAGAAGATGCACTTCTCGGCCTTGCCGGACTGCCAGTTGTAGTAGATCTTCTTGTACGGACAGCCCGACACGCACATGCGCCAGCCCCGGCACTTGTCCTGGTCGATCAGCACGATGCCGTCTTCCTCGCGCTTGTAGATCGAGCCCGAAGGGCAGCTCGCCACGCAGGTCGGGTTGAGGCAGTGCTCGCACAGGCGCGGCAGATACATCATGAAGGTGTTTTCGAACTGTCCGTAGATCTCCTTCTGGATGTCGTCGAAGTTGCGGTCCTTGGAGCGCTTTTCGAATTCACCGCCGAGGATCTCCTCCCAGTTCGGCCCCCAGACGATCTTCTCCATGCGCTTGCCCGTGATCAGACTGCGCGGCCGCGCGGTCGGCGCGGTCTTCATCTCGGGCGCGGACTGAAGGTGGTCGTAGTCGAAGGTGAACGGCTCGTAGTAGTCGTCGATCTGCGGCAGGTTCGGGTTGGCGAAGATGCGCATCAGGAGCTTCCACTTGCCGCCTTGCCGCGGCTCGATCGCGCCGCTCGCCGTGCGTACCCACCCGCCGTTCCACTTGTCCTGGTTCTCCCATTCCTTGGGATAGCCGATGCCGGGCTTGGTCTCGACGTTGTTGAACCAGGCGTACTCCATGCCCGGACGACTGGTCCACACGTTCTTGCAAGTCACCGAACAGGTGTGGCAGCCGATGCATTTGTCGAGGTTGAGCACCATGCCGATCTGTGCGCGTATTTTCATCTGTGGGTGCTCCTCAGGCCTGGACCGATGTCGTCGCTTCGACCGGGGTATCCAGCCAGTCGACCTTGGCCATCTTGCGCACCACCACGAACTCGTCGCGGTTGGTGCCGATGGTGCCGTAGTAGTTGAAGCCGTAGCTCAGCTGCGCGTAGCCGCCGATCATGTGGGTCGGCTTCAACACGATACGAGTCACCGAGTTGTGGATGCCGCCGCGCGCGCCGGTGATCTCCGAACCGGGTGTGTTGATGATCTTCTCCTGCGCGTGATACATCATCACCATGCCGGGATTCACGCGCTGACTGACGACGGCGCGCGCGGTGATCGCGCCATTGACGTTGAAGAGCTCGACCCAGTCGTTGTCGACGATCCCGCCACGCTTCGCATCGTCCTCGGAGAGCCAGATCACCGGGCCGCCCCGGTTGAGCGTCAGCATGAGCAGGTTGTCGCTGTAGGTGGAATGGATGCCCCATTTCTGGTGCGGCGTGATGAAGTTGAGCAGCACTTCCGGGTTGCCGTTGGAGCGGATGCCCTGGATCGCGCCCGTGGTCTTCAGGTCCACCGGCGGCCGATAGCTGCACAAGGATTCGCCGAACGCGCGCATCCAGGGATGATCCTGATAGAACTGCTGGCGCCCGGTCAGCGTGCGCCAGGGTATGAGCTCGTGCACGTTGGTGTATCCGGCGTTGTAGGAGACCTTCTCGGACTCCAGTCCGCTCCACGTCGGCGAGCTGATGATCTTGCGCGGCTGCGCCTGGATGTCGTGAAACCGGATCTTCTCGTCCTCGCGGTGCGATGCGAGATGCCGATGATCGATTCCGGTCTGCTTGCCGAGGGCCGCCCACGCTTTCACCGCCACGTGTCCGTTGGTTTCCGGCGCAAGCATCAGCACCACCTCGGCGGCATCGATGTCGGTCTCGATGCGGGGCATGCCGCAAGTGGGGCCTTGCGCCTCGACCGTACCGTTGAGCTGCCCGAGCTGCGCCACTTCCTCCTGCGTGTTCCACGCGATGCCCTTGCCGCCGTTGCCGATCTTGCCCATCAACGGTCCGAGCGCGGTGAAGCGCTTGTAGACGTTGGGGTAGTCGCGTTCGACGACCGCCATCTGCGGCGCGGTCTTGCCGGGGATCAAATCCACCTCCCCGCGCTTCCACTCCTTCACGTCGAACGGCTGCGCCAGCTCGGCCGGCGTATCGTGCATGAGCGGCGTCAGCACCAGTTCGCGCTCGACGCCGAGGTGGCCGACACACACTTCGCTGAACTTCTTGGCGAAGCCCTTGTAGATGTCCCAGTCGCTCTTGGCCTGCCATGCCGGATTCACCGCCGTCGACAGCGGATGAATGAACGGGTGCATGTCGCTGGTGTTGAGATCGTTCTTCTCGTACCAGGTCGCGGTGGGCAGGACGATGTCCGAGTACAGGCAGGTCGTGCTCATGCGAAAGTCGAGCGTCACCAGAAGATCGAGCTTGCCTTCGGGGGCATGCTCGTGCCATGCGACTTCCTTGGGCTTGGCATCGTCCGGCCCGAGATCCTTGCCCTGCACGCCGTGGCTGGTGCCGAGCAGATGCTTGAGGAAGTACTCGTGGCCCTTGCCGCTGGAGCCGAGCAGATTCGAGCGCCAGACGAAGAGATTGCGCGGCCAGTTCTGCGGCGCATCCGGGTCCTCGCAGCTCATCTGCAGCGAGCCGTCCTTGAGCGCGCGCACCGCATACTCCTTGGGATCGAGGCCAGCCGCCTCGGCGTCGCGCACCACCTGCAGCGGATTGGTCTTGAGCTGCGGCGCCGAAGGCAGCCAGCCCATGCGCTCGGCGCGCACGTTGTAGTCGATCATGCTGCCGCCGAAGAGCTTCTTGTCCGCCAGCGGCGAGAGCACTTCGTCGACGCCGAGCTTCTCGTAGCGCCACTGGTCGGTATGGGCATAGAAGAAGCTCGTGCTGTTCTGCTGGCGCGGCGGGCGTATCCAGTCCAGCGCGAAGGCCAGCGCCGTCCAGCCGGTTTGCGGACGCAACTTCTCCTGACCCACATAGTGAGCCCAGCCGCCGCCGGACTGACCGATACAGCCGCACAGCATCAGCATGTTGATGATGCCGCGATAGTTCATGTCGCTGTGATACCAGTGGTTCATGGCCGCGCCGATGATGATCATCGACTTGCCGCGCGTCTTCTCGGCATTGGTGGCGAACTCGCGCGCCACGCTGATCACCTGATCGCGCGGCACGCCGGTGATGCGCTCCTGCCAGGCCGGCGTATAGGGCGCGTCCTGGTCGTAGCCATGCGCGCCGCCATCCGCCGTCGTGCCGGGGCCCACGCCGTAGTTCGCCGCCAGCAGATCGAACACCGTGGCGACCATCGCCTCGCGCTTTTCCCCAGCCTTGCCCAGCGCGATGCGCTGCACCGGCACAGTGCGCACCAACACCTCCGCGCCCGGGCTGTGCGTGAAGTGGGGTGTGGGAATGCCGCCGAAATACGGAAACCCGACGGCAGCGGTGTCGAGCGCAGCCGCATCCTCCGTGGTCGAGAGCCTTAGCCGCACCTCGTTGCCGTGGCGCGCCTCCTTCGCCTCCAGATTCCACTGACCCTCGTCGGCGCGACCGTCGGGGCCCCAGCGAAAGCCGATCGCACCGTTGGGCAGCACCAGCTTGCCGCTTTCGTCGAAGGCGACGGTCTTCCATTCAGGATTGTTCGCCTGCCCCAGATTGCCGTTGAAATCCGAGGCCCGCACATAGCGATCGGGCACCATGACGTGCTCGCCCGCCGGCGTCGTATGCGCCTTGAGCAGGACCAGCATGGGCAAGTCGGTGTACCGGCGCGCATAGTCGTCGAAGTACTCGCTGCGCCGCTCGAAGTAGAACTCTCGCAGGATCACGTGACCCATGGCCATGGCGAGCGCGGCATCCGTGCCCTGCTTCGGATGCAGCCAAAGATCCGCGAGCTTGGAGACTTCCGCGTAGTCCGGCGTCACCGCGACGGTCTTGGTGCCTTTGTAGCGCACCTCGGTGAAGAAGTGCGCATCGGGCGTGCGCGTCTGCGGCACGTTCGAGCCCCAGGCGATGATGTAGGTCGAGTTGTACCAGTCGGCCGATTCCGGCACGTCGGTCTGTTCACCCCAGGTCTGCGGACTGGAGGGGGGCAGATCGCAATACCAGTCGTAGAAGCTCATGCAGACGCCGCCGATCAGGCTCAAATAGCGGCTGCCTGCGGCATAGCTCACCATCGACATGGCGGGGATCGGGGAGAATCCGACGACTCGATCCGGTCCGTGGCGCTTGATCGTATGAACATTCGCCGCGGCGATGATCTCGTCGACTTCGTCCCAGCTCGAGCGCACGAAGCCGCCCATGCCCCGCACGCTCTGATACTCGCGCCGGCTTGCCTCGGAATCCACGATCGATGCCCATGCGGCAACCGGTTCGTGAACCAGGCGGGCCTGGCGCCAGAGCTTGAGCAGACGACCCCGCACCAGCGGATACTTGACGCGGTTGGCGCTGTACAGATACCAGCTGTAGCTTGCGCCGCGTGCGCAGCCCCGGGGTTCGTGGTTGGGCATGTCCCAGCGTGTGCGCGGGTAGTCGGTCTGCTGGGTCTCCCAGGTCACGATGCCGCCCTTGACGTAGATCTTCCACGAGCAGGAGCCGGTGCAATTGACGCCATGCGTGGACCGCACCACCTTGTCGTGCGCCCAGCGGCTGCGATAGGCGTCCTCCCAGGTGCGATCCTCGCCCGTGGCGACGCCGTGCCCCTGGGCGAAGGATTCCCGCGGCAGCGAGAAGTAGTTCAGTCGGTCGAGGAAGTGGCTCATGTAAGGCTCCGGTGGAATCGTTGCAGTCGATGCTCAGGGATTCTTCACGTAGGCGTTCGCGCGCAGGTAGAACCACCAGTTCAGCACCAGGCACAACGCGTAGAAGACGGCGAATCCGTACATCGCCACCTGCGGCGTGCCGGCCTTGATCTGGTCGCCGATCACGATGGGCGCGACGAAGGCGCCATAGGCGGCGACTGCCGAGGTCCATCCGAGCACCGGGCCGGCTTGTTGGCGGTCGAAGATGACGCCGATGGTGCGGAAGGTGGAGCCGTTGCCGATGCCGCTGGCCGCGAACAGCACGATGAACAGGCCGATGAAGGCTGGGAAGTACTGTTCCGGAGTCGCGGAGCCGTACGCCAACATCATGACGTAGCCCACGGCGATCGAGGCAGCCACCATCACCACCGAGATCGCCTGCGTGACGATCGAGCCGCCCACCTTGTCCGAGATCCAGCCGCCGATCGGCCGGATCGCGGCACCGACGAACGGACCGATCCAGGCATAGGTGAAGGCCGAGGGCGCGTTCGGGTTTTTCAGTGTGTGCTGCATCACCCCGGCCGCATCGGGGACATGGCTCACGCCGAAGATCACGGTGATCGACAACGGCAATGCCATCGAGAAGCCGATGAACGAGCCGAAAGTGACGATGTAGAGCATCGTCATCGACCAGGTGTGCTTGTCGCGGAAGATCGCGAACTGGCGCGCGACGTTCTCCTTCATCGGTCCGAACGCGGCGAGCTTCATGATGAGCAGCGCGCTCACGATGTCGAGCGGTATCGCCACCCACATGCTGATGACCCCGAGCCCCGTGGGCGCAGGCAGATAGAGGTAGAGCCCCAGCATCGCCGGGATGAAGGCCAAGGTATAGAGCCAGGTGATCTTGAGGAAGGCGACGATCGGGTGCCCCGTGTCGGGCGACACCGTCTTGAGGTTGTTCATGCCGAACCAGCACGCCAGGGCGAGGGGCACCAGCGACAGCACCCAGGCGAACCCGGCGTTCTGGATCCAGGTCGGCGTCCCGGCCTCGATCTTGCCGAGGATCCAGCCGCTGTCCTTGAGCAGCGTCATGGGCTCGCCGCCGAGCGCCCCGAACATGCCCAAGGTCATCACCAGCGGGATGACGACCTGCATGGTCGTCACGCCGAAATTGCCGATACCGGCGTTGATGCCCAGTGCGGTGCCCTGTAGCCGCTTCGGAAAGAAGGTGCTGATGTTGGACATGGAACTGGCGAAGTTGCCCCCGCCCACGCCGGACCAAAGCGCCATCAACTGAAACGCCCAGAGCGGCCAGTCCTTGTGCTGCAGGGCGATCCCGGTACCGATCGCGGGCGCCAGGAGCATGGCCGTGGTGAGGAAGATGGTGTTGCGCCCGCCCGCGATCCGGATCAGGAACGACGCCGGGATGCGCATGGTCGCGCCCGCGATGCCGGCGATGGCGGTGAGCGTGAACAGTTCGGCCTGAGTGAAAGGGAAGCCGAGGTTCAGCATCTGCACGGTGATGATGCCCCACATGCCCCAGACGGCGAAGCCGCAAAGCAGCGCAGGCACCGACAAGGCGAGGTTGCGGTAGGCGATCCGCTTACCCGTACTCTCCCAGAACACAGGGTCTTCCGGCCGCCAGTCCTCGACGTCGGCGCGGCTGGCCCCGGGTTTCGTGCTTACGGCGGCCGTCGAATGCATGGAGTTCATGTTCGTTCCTGTCATCTATCGCGATCAGTTCCTGACGCCGACGCCGTGGGCGTGTGCCCCCATCAGTTCGGTGCGACGCACTTCGGTCCAGTACATCCAGATGAGCGACACCCAGACCACCCCGTACATCAGCATGAAGGCGCTCGACCGGATGCCGGTCAGATCGACCAAGGCACCGAACATGATCGGCAGAACGAATCCGCCCAGCCCGCCGGCCAGACCGACGATGCCGCTGACGGTGCCGATGTGGGTCGGGTAGTCGTCGCTGATGTACTTGAAGACGCTCGCCTTGCCGAAGGCCCAGGCAATGCCCAGGATGAACATGAGTGCGGTGAAGACCCACACGTTCAGTCCGATGTGGAAGGTCTGCGGGCCATCGACCGTGACGACGGTGAATTCCGTCTGCGGGTAGCTCAGCAGGAACAGACAGATCCAACTCACCCACATCACCCACCAGGTGACCGAGTGCGCGCCGTACTTGTCCGAGAGCCAGCCGCCGACGGCGCGCAGCACCCCGCCCGGCAGCGAGAAGCATGCCGCCAGCAGCGCGGCGGCGCGAATGTCCATCCCGTACTCGCCCACGTAGTACTGCACCATCCACAACGACAGCGCCACGTAGCCGCCGAACACGATGCTGTAGTACTGGCAGTACTTGAGCACCTGCGGATCCTTGAGCATCTTCAGCTGGTCGACGAACCGTGTGTTCGCGGGCACCAGATGAGCCGGGTCGCTGTGGCTGAACATCCAGAACACGAGCACCGTGCCCAGCATGATTGCGGCATAGACCTGCGGCACCATGGTCCAGCCGAACGCGATCAAGATTGCCGGGGCGATGAACTTGTTGACCGCCGCGCCGGAGTTGCCGGCGCCATAGACGCCCATGGCGAAGCCTTGCCGGTGCTTGGGAAACCAGCGCGCGACATACGGCGTACCGACCGAGAAGGAGCCGCCCGCCAGCCCGACGAACAGGCCGATCACCAGAAAATGCCAGTAGGCAGTGGCGTAGGCCATCATCCAGATCGCCGGCACGGTGAGCGCCATCAGCACGGTCATGACGATGCGCCCGCCGTACTTGTCGGTCCAGATGCCGAGCGGTACACGGACCAGGGAGCCGGTGAGCACCGGCATGGCCGTGAGCAGACCGAACTGCGTTGCGTTGAGGTCCAGCGCCTTCCTGATCGGAATGCCGATCACGCCGAACATCATCCAGACCATGAAGCAGACGGTGAATGCGAGCGTGCTGACGATCAGCACCGAAAGGGCCTGCCCACTGCGCGTCATGACCGGTCTCCGGCTTTTGTTCATGACGCTACTGTAGGTATTCGGCGGCGCGCGCGGCATCCTGCCGTGGCAGTACGCGAGCATTCCGCAAGGAGGAGGCGGGGGCGGGGAGCCATCCTCCTGAAGAACTAGCGCAGCGGAAAACCGCGCTTGGCTTGCGCTAGATCAAGCCAGACCGAGCTCGGTTGCGACTACGGCCGCCTGCACCCGCGAGGAAACGTCGAGCTTGCGCAGGACATTCTGCACATGCACCTTGACCGTGGTTTCCGCAATGCCCAGGGCTCGGGCAATTTCCTTGTTGCTCTCGCCCCGGGCGATGCCGCGCAGGATGTCGAGTTCGCGCGGCGAGAGCGATTGCAGCGGCGATGCCGGCACGGCAGGTGCTACGGCGAGCGGTGGCGCGATCGCTTCCCGGTACGCGGCCACCAGCTTGCCTGTCATCGCCGGTGCCACCACGTGCTCGCCGCGCATGGCGCGACGAATCGAGTGTGCCAATTCGTCGCCTTCCATGTCCTTGAGCAGGAACCCGCAGGCGCCTCCCCGCAGCGCGGCCGCCAGATCCCGTTCGTCCTCGCTCATGGTAAGTATCAGCACGCGCGCGCCCGGCGCCGCTTCGCGCAGGGCGGGCAAGGCATCGACCCCGCTCACCCCGGGGAGATGGTTGTCGAGCAGGATGAGATCGGGCTGCAGTTCCCGGGCGCGTCTCTGGGCTTCGCCGGCGTCGGCGGCATCGGCGACCACCTGGAACTGCGGGTCGCGCGAGAGCAGCGCGGTCAATCCGCGGCGAAACAGCTTGTGATCGTCGACCACCAGGATGCGAAACGGTGCGTCGTCAGCGGGCGTGGCGCAATCGGAGGCTGTCGTCATGGCTGCGCCCGGGCAGGCGCAAGCGGCGGACTTGCGTTGGTTGGCGAACCGGCCGATGCCGGCAAGGTAAGCACGACCGAGGTGCCGCGTCCGGGCCTCGAGGTCACTTCGAGCTGCGCCCCGATGCGCTCGGCACGCTCGGCCATGATGCGCATGCCGACGTGGGTCTCATCGGCCGGCCCCGCTTCCTGATCGAAGCCGCAGCCGTCGTCGCGCACTTCGAAACGCCACTCGGGCTGCTGGGCGACGTCGAGCCACACGTGGCTCGCGCCCGCGTGCTTGCGCACGTTGGACAGGGCTTCCTGCACGATGTGCAGCACCTGCAACTGCATGTCGGGCGACAAGGGCAAGCCGTTGCCCTGCATGTCCAGTGTCGCGCCCAGGCCGCTCTGCAGTTCGAACTTGCGCAGCGTCGTGGCGAGCGCGGCCTCGATGTCCTCGGCGTTGGTCCGGGTACGGAAGTGCAGCAGCAGTTCGCGCACATCGCCGTAGCTCTCGCGCACGCCCGCATCGATTTCCGCCAGCACCTGCTCCATCCGGGTGCGATCGTCGGCGCGCAAGGCATCCTGCATGAGCTGCACCTGGATCTTCAGGAAGACCAGCGACTGGGCGATGGAGTCGTGCAGTTCGCGCGCTATGAGATTGCGCTCGTGGGAAACGGCGGCCTCCCTTTGCAGCGCGCTCAGCCGCAGGTTCTCCATGGCGCTGGCGAGGTGACTGGTGAGCGCCTCGATCAGCGAGCGCTCCGCCGCCGAGGGGACGGCTTGCGAGAAATAGAACAGATCGACCTCACCCATCGGCCGCTCGTGCAGGCGGATGGGCACGGATATCGCAGTCTTGAACCCTGCCTGCACGCAGTGCAGCGCCTTGGCAGCGGGCGCCTCCTGCAGGGCGATGACCTGCAGCTCGGTTCGGGCCGGCAGGGCCCCGCAATGACACTTGCCGGCGAACACGCAGCGCTCTTCCTCGACCATGGCGCTGGGCAAACCTTCCGCGGCAAGCATCAGGTAGCGCTGATTGGCCTCGTCCGACCAGCGTAGCGCGACACCGTCCGCGCGAGCGATCCGCGTGAGGCTGTGAACGAACCCGCGCGCCAGTTCATCGAGCGTGGTCGCTCGCGCCACCAGACTCGTGACCTCGTACAGGTTTTGCAGTCGCTCGCGTTTCTCCTCCAGTTCGAGGGTCTTCTCCGCCACCTTCACTTCGAGGCCGCGATACATCGACTGCAGGCGCGCCGCCATGCCGTTGAAGCCCTCGGCCAAGGTGCCGAATTCATCTCGCGTCACCGGCGCGACCCGGGCGCCGAGATCGCCTTCCTGGATGCGCTTGATCGCCTGCTTCAGTTGGGCCACGGGCTCGAGCACGAAAAGATAGCCGGTATAGAGCAGCACCGCGCTGCTCAGCACCGCCAAAGCCATCATCGCCATCTGCAGCAGATGCAACAGCGCGGTCCAGCGCGACAGATGCTCTTCGACGTGAAAGACCAGCTTGTCGATGCTGGCGACGAAAGCGGCTGCCGCGGCAGGAAGATCCTCGATCGAGCTCGGCGTCTGCGCTATCCAGCTGCGACGAAACCGCTGCCAGTCGCTCTCGACCAGCGCGAACTGGCGCTCCACGGCGTCGTCCCAGGGCATGAACAAGGGGCGCGAGGGATCGCCCGCGCGCAGCGTCTCCAGGCTGCGCTCGAAAGCCGCGATCTGCCCCGGCAGGACATCGACCGCCTCCGTGGCGACCGACAGGGACAGGCGATAGGTCTGCATGCGCATGCGGCCCGCCTCGTTGACCGCGGCCGCGCCGCCGTCGAGCTGCCAGGACACCCAGAGCGTGGCCGCGATGGAGACGAGGGCGAGCAGCAGAAACGGCGCGCCCACGAGCATCAGCTTGACTCCGAGACTCCAGTGCCTTTGCTCCTTCATGAAGCGCAATCTACGCTTTCCCCCGTGAAGTCCGCTTGACAATAATCAACCCCGCATCCGGCCTGCGACCCGACCGAGAATGCAGTACCCTTGCGCTCGACGCGCCGCGAATCTCGCGGCGGCTCCCGGCGACACCTGCCCGCGTCGCCACAACATACGGATGCGTGATCGGAAAAGTGTCATGACGAGCGAACTCAAGCAAACCTCCCGCAGCGCTCCCGAGGCGCTCGCCGCACTGGCTGCGCGCTTCGGCGACCGATACACCACGAGCCCCGCCGTGCGCGAGCGCCACGGCCAGGACGAGTCCTGGCATCTGCCGGCCCCGCCCGATGCGGTCGTCTATCCCGAATCCACCGAGGAAGTTGCCGTGATCGCGCGGGTGTGCGCCGAACATCGGACGCCCATGATTCCATTCGGCGTCGGCACCTCGCTCGAGGGCCATGTGGCAGCACTCCAGGGCGGCGTGTGCATCGATCTCGGGCGCATGAACAACGTGTTGGACGTCCATGCCGAAGACATGGATGCGCGGGTCCAGGCCGGCGTCACCCGCAAGCAGCTCAACGCCTACATCAAGGACACGGGTTTGTTCTTCCCCGTCGACCCCGGCGCGGATGCCACGCTAGGCGGCATGACCGCGACCCGCGCCTCCGGCACGACCGCGGTGCGCTACGGCACGATGCGCGACAACGTGCTCGGGCTCACAGCGGTGCTGGCCGACGGCCGCGTCATCCGCACCGGCACGCGCGCCCGCAAGTCTTCGACCGGCTACGATCTCACACGCCTGTTCGTCGGCTCCGAGGGCACGCTGGGCGTGATCACGGAAGTCGCCGTCCGCTTGCACGGCGTACCGCAGGCGGTGAGCGCGGCGGTCTGTAACTTCCCCAGCCTGCAGGACGCTGTCGACACGGTGATCTCGACCATCCAGTCGGGCGTTCCGGTGGCGCGCATCGAACTGCTCGACGAAGTCCAGGTGCGCGGCGTCAACAACTACTCCAAGACCGACTACGCGCTCGCGCCCACCCTGTTCTTCGAGTTTCACGGCACCGAAGCGGGCGTCGCCGAGCAGGCGCAACTGGTGGGACAACTCGCCCGCGACAACGGCGCCGCCGGCTTTCGCTGGGCGACCTTGCCGGAAGAGCGCAGCAAGCTCTGGGAAGCGCGCCACAACGCCTACTACGGCGGCCTCTCGCTGCGCCCGGGCGCGCGCGGCTATGTCACCGATGTCTGCGTGCCCATCTCGCGGCTCGCCGAATGCGTCGTCGCGACCAAGCGCGACATCGAGGCCTCCGGCCTGATCGCCCCCATCGTGGGCCATGTCGGCGACGGCAACTTCCATCTCGTCATCCTGGTCGATCCCGAGAACCAGGACGAGGTGCGACAGGCAGCCGCGCTGAACGAGCGCGTCGTGCACCGCGCGCTGGACGCGGGCGGCACCTGCAGCGGCGAACACGGCGTCGGCTACGGCAAGCTGCAGTTCCTCGAGACCGAGCACGGCGAAGCGCTCTCGCTCATGCGCACCATCAAGCAGGCCCTCGACCCGCACAACCTGATGAACCCGGGGAAGATCGTGTCGCCGCTGACGAGCGCGTGACGCGCAGCAGCGGCGCAGGCCCTGCGAGCGCGCTGCGTGATCGTTCCAGCCCCTGTGACGCAGCCGCACCGATCCAGACAGGGCGCTCATGACGGCGCGGCCTGCGGTCAGCCCCGATCTTCGGCTCGCCGCCCGCCCAACGAAGCCGCCTCATCCGGCCATGAACGCCTCGATGATTTCGGCCAGCTGTTCGGGCTGGTCGTGGTGGATGTTGTGGCCGGCATCATCCACCCGGATCACCTGCAGATCCTCGATCGCGCCCTGGCGCGCCTCGTAGCCTTCGGGATCGCGCGCGATCCGGCCGGCGAGACTGGACTTCGCCCCCTCCACCCACAGCACCGGCGCGCTGATCTGCCGCCAGCACGCGAGCATATCTTCGGTCGGAATGGGCAGCGGATTGACCAGGGTGTGTTTCGGGTCCGCGCGCCGCATGACCGTGCCGTCGTCTTCCAGCTTGCCCCAGTGCTCGGCGAGGAAGCGCGCCCGCTCCTCGGTGAGGCGGGGGTTTTCCGCCCGCATGCGATCGGCGAAATCGTCGAAGCTCTCGTAGGGGCGCTGCGATCCGCCTTCGCGCAGCTCGGCGATCCACTTGGCGAAACGGCGCGGCGCGGGATCCTGACGACGTCCGCCCATGCCGATGCCCTCGATGTTGACGAACTTGCTCACACGGTCGGAGGCGATGCCGGCGTACATGCTGCAGATGTTGCCGCCCATGCTGTGCGCCACGACACGCACCGGAAACTCCGGCGAATAATGATCGAGCAGGCAGTCGAGATCGGCGAAGTAGTCCGGGTACCAGTAGCTCTGCTCGCCGGTCCAAGCGGTCAGTCCGTAGCCGCGCCAGTCGGGCGCCACCACGAACCAGTCCTTCTGCAGCGCATCGACGGTGAACTGCCACGAGGCCGAGACATCCTGAAAGCCATGCAGCATGAACATCAGCGGCGCCCCGGGCTCGCCCCAGGTACGGCAGTGGTATTGGAGACCGCGCACAGCGACGAATTCGGATCGGCTGGGTTTCATGAGACCTCGTCTTCCGGTGTGAATGCGAACGTGCCGAAGATGCTAGCACGGCCTCGCCGCCGACAGGACCTGCGGCAAGGACGCGGCGCGCCTCGCGCGCATGCGCCGGATTTGTCGCTATACTGGACGCACCCGATGCGAGGGACAACGCACCCGCGTCGCTCGATGGCGACGCGCACGGAGGAGGAGGAACATCATGCGGTTCATGCCCGTAGCTTCCCTGCTGTCCATAGTGTGTCTCGTTGCCACGCCTGCGCAAGCGCAGAGCTATCCGTCCAAGCCGGTGCGGCTCATCATTCCCTTCTCGCCGGGCGGCGCCACCGATCTGCTCGGACGCCTGGTCGCCCAGAGTCTGAGCGATCGCGTCGGCCAACCCGTCGTCGCCGAGAACCGCTCGGGCGGCGGCGGCAACATCGGCGCGGAATTCATGGTGAAGGCCCCGGCGGATGGCTACACGATCATGGTGGCCGGCATACCTCATGCGATCAACATGAGCCTGTACAAGAAGGTCAACTACAACCTCGCCACCGACCTGACCGCCATCACCAATCTGGCCACCTTTCCCAGCATGATCGCCGTCCACCCCTCGCTCCCGGCCAAGACCATGAAGGAACTGATCGCTCTAGGCCGCTCGCGGCCGGGCACGCTCAATTACGGCGCCAGCCCCGGCTCCCCGAATCATCTTGTCATGGAACTCATCAGCGTCATGACGGGCGTCAAGATGGTGCACATCAGCTACAAGGGCTCCGGCCCGGGCATCATCGATCTGATCGGCGGTCATCTGCATGTCTCGTCGATCGGCTTTCCGGGCGCCATGCCGCACGTGAAGAGCGGTCGCCTGCGCCCCATCGCCGTCACCAGCGCCAAGCGCTCGACCTTGCTGCCGGATCTGCCCACGATCGCCGAGTCCGCGATCCCCGGCTTCGACGTCAATTCCTGGTACGGCATCTTCGCGCCGCCCCGGCTGCCCGACGAGCTGGTGAGCCGGCTGAACACCGAAATCCGAGCCTTGATGAACAACGACGACATGAAGGCCAAACTCGCCGCCGCCGGCGCCGAGGTCGACACCAACTCCGCGCAGGACTTCGCCAAGCTCGTGCGCGCGGAGATCGATCGCTGGGCCAAGGTCGTGAAAGCCTCCGGCGCGACGGTGAACTGAACGCTCTCTAAACACGGACTGCCCGATGTTCTCCCTCGCACACAAGGTCGCACTGGTCTCCGGCTCTTCACGCGGCTTGGGCTGGGCCATCGCCCGGTCGCTCGCACACGCCGGCGCACACGTCTTCCTGAACGGGCGCGACGCGGCGACCTTGCAGCCGCGCTGCGAAGAACTGCGAGCCGCGGGCCTGAAAGCCGATGTCGCGGCGTTCGACGTCAACGACCACGACGCCAGCGCGCGAGCGATTGCCGGCATCGCGAACAGCCAGGGCCGCTTCGACATCCTGATCGCCAACGCGGGCATCGCGCGGCGAGGCACGCTCACCGAGATGCCCGTGGCGGACTTCCGGCACGTTCTCGAAACGAATCTCGTCGGCGTGTGGGCGCTGGCGAGAGCGGCGGCTGACAGCATGATCGCGCGCGGCACCGGACGCATCGTCTTCACCGGGTCGATCGCCGGGATGCTCGGGCGCCCGACGCTGTCCGCCTATACCGCCAGCAAGGCGGCCGTGCATGCACTGGCGCACCAACTCGCCACCGAGCTCGGCCCTCACGGCATCACCGTGAACGCCATCGCACCGGGCTATTTCAAGACGGAGATCAACGCGGCGCTGGCTCAGACCCCGTCATTCGACGAGTGGATTTGCGCGCGCACGCCGGCCGGACGCTGGGGCCGCCCGGAGGAACTCGGCCCGGTCGCCGTCTTCCTCGCCTCCGACGAAGCCTCGTACGTCAACGGCCATGTGCTGGTCGTCGACGGCGGCATGTCCGCATCGATGTGACGCCTGCGCCGTGCGATCCTGCACGATCCCGCAGGTCGCAATGCGCCGCATTACCCCCCATCGCAGGCACCTCGCACGCCGTACGCCAAGCGAACGGCATCGTCAGTCCTCGTCGAGCAGACAGCACTTCTTGTACTTCTTTCCGCTCCCGCACGGACAGGGATCGTTCCGACCGACCTTGGCGGCGAC
>LNFM01004143.1_pt1 | contig 46254 bp, 33 predicted proteins | sample 596031 | NCBI WGS metagenome assembly LNFM01 (sample SAMN04254537, study PRJNA301005) | activated carbon metagenome | isolation source: dual media filters at the Ann Arbor, Michigan drinking water treatment plant | place: USA: Ann Arbor
CCATTGCCGGGGACCAGCGGTTGAAGCCGGCCCGCTCGAACAGGAAGTGCATCAGCGCCCGCAGGCTCATCCGGCGACGGGTGCGGCCGACCTCGGACGGCTCGGCAGGCTCACGGCTCACCCCCGCCCGCCCGGGCATACGCGCCCACGGGAAGTCCACGTGCAGTTCCACCCGTGACGGGTCCAGTTGAACGACGCCCTCGCCGACCAGTTCGCCCAGGCCCGACATCGCGGGCCCTGGCTCGTAGCTCGGGCAGGCGGGGTGATGCCGGTCCCCGGTCTCGGGCATGCGCTTGATCTGGTGGTAGCGATGGAAGGCGACGTACATCTCGACGCCGCCGGCCACGCACAGGCAGCGCGGCCGGCCCGGCGCCTCGTAGGCCTGGGCCAGCAGGTCCTGCAGCTGCGGGTCATCGGCGTCGACCACGCGCCCACCGATCGCAAAGCGCTGCCCGTCCACCCCCGACTCCTTCCCCGACTCCATCGCTGTTGCAGCCCTTCAGCGGGCGCGCCGTGTCATGCCAGCTCCTCGAGCACCTTGGCCAGCTCGGGTCGCGGCCTCGGCAGCTGCTCGCGCACGGCACTGCGATCGGCAATGCCCAGCACCAGCCCGACCTGGTCCTCGTCGGCGCCGCGTTCGTACATCCGCGACATCAGGGTCAGCCGCGCCGACTGCGTGCACAGACCGGGTATGTCGGCCTGGCGGAAGATCTTGCGGTAGATCTCCAGCAGGGGACGGCAGACGTAGCGGTTCTGGCCCTCGCCGCCGTTCGGCGTGATCGGATAGAGGGCCGTGCGGATCCAGGCCGCGCCAGTGCTCGGCGGCGCCAAGCCCGTGGCCGGCGCGGAGCCGCTCGTCGAGGTAGTCGCCGAGCGCTTCGTCCAGGCGACGGTGGCTGAAGAACAGCGGCCGGTCCCTGCCGTTGATCGCGACATCGGCGCGCACCCTTGACTCTCGCCGCACACTGCCGTCCTCCAGCAGGTAGTCGCCCAGCGTCAGACGCGCGACTTCCAGCGGGCGCAGACCGGTCGCGAAGGGCAGGTAGTAGAGCGCCAGGTCGTGCAGGGGCCGCGTGGATCGGCTGCGCACGCGGCGCGCCCCGAGGTCGACCTCGTCGAGCTTGAGCACGCGGGCTTCGCGTTGGGAGCTCACCTGCGCGGGGTCGAAGTGTTCCAGCGCCTGGAGGATCGCGTCGCGGTGCATGCGCAGGCGCTTCACGAAGGCGGCGCCGCTCTCCTGCAGGCCATCGACGCCCACTGCCTGCGTGAGCTGGACCGCCAGCCCCTTGATGCGCCGGTCGACGGCCGAACGCGACAGCCCCCATCGCTGCGCCACGGTCGCGTAGGGATCGCCGTCGATCACCTCGCGCAGCATCTGGATCGTCTGCAATGTCTGCCGGCGATCGCCGGCGGATTCCGGATCGTCTTCCATTGTTGTTACTCCCTGGATGACGGAACCACCGATGGACGCTGGTCCGGCGCGGCGCCGTGGTTTCTCCGCGCCATCCGCTTCCTCGATGTCGACGGCATGAACCCGACACGGCCCGAGCACATGCATGGCGTTCCAGCGTCTAACGCGCGACCGTGAGACCACCGTGTGACCAGTCGTTTCGCGGCCGATACACGCCAGGCCCTGTCGCGTTCGCGGCCGCGGCGAGACCTCGCCCCACCACGTTGCGGCTTCAATGTGCCCGCGTATACGTGCCGCCTTGTTGCCGAGGCGTTACCGCGTGCAGCGCGATGCGTCCGACGCCTTTCCAGGTGTCTCATGATGCAACCCCCTGCTGCTCGATCCAGCGGCGGATGTCCTCGGCGCGCCAGACGGTCACCCGCTCGGACAGCTTCACCGGCTCCGGAAACGTGCGCGCATGCACGCGTCGCCACAGCGTGGACTTGGAGATGGGGACGAAGGACAGCACCTGCGGCTGGCGCAGGAAGCCGGTATCCGGCAGCACAGCGACAGGCGCTGGGGCCGGCGGATCCGCCGTGTCGGCGGCAGGAATAGGAACGCGGGGCATGATCGGCCTCTCATCGGCATGCAGCCGGCAAAGGTCATGACCTGCTCTGCGACGACGGCGCTCGGTCAGGAAACGCGCCAGCTGGACCACCGCGGGCGTTCCGTTCGCGCGGTGGATGAAGATGCCTTCCGAAGGGGGCCCCTGCCAAGGGCCCTCTTCGGTGTGATTCGATCGCCACCCCCTTGGGGGTGCATGCCGGCCGCCATGCGGTGCGGGTCCGCGCGCTCGATGCCGCGGAGGGCCGAATCCGACACCGGGTGCGTTCGGTCGCCGAGCCGGGCGCGGCGGGTCCGCCGGAACTGGCCGGCACGCCGGAGGCAGCGTGCCGACGTTGGATGAGGCAGGTATCGACTGCGACGCCACCCGATGCGGGTGGAGGCCCGGGGCGATTCGCCCGTTGAACGGGTGATCGGCGCTACGGTGGCGCTGACTTGCCTCTGCAGGCAGCCCATGGCCTGGACACACGGTAGCGTCCGCACCGGTCACGGGCAACACGCCCGCGCCGATTGCCCGCACAAGCGTCGGTGGGTTCCGCCGCTTGGGAGAGACATCGGACTGCCTGCAATTCCACCGCCTACTCCGCCACTGCGGCGACTGCCGCCGGCGCAGGCAGCAGTTCCACGTCGCGGCCCGCTGACGGTGGGGGATCTGCGGGTCCGTCCGGTGCCCTGGTCGTCGAATCGGCGGCTTCGCCGACGGCGGTACCGTGCGCGTCATCAGGAACTTCGGCATCGTCGGGCGACGTGGCGCGGGCATCGAGCGCGTTCATGCGCCGCCGCAGGCCCGTCGCAAAGCTTCGCGCGCCGTTGGCGATGTCGCGCACCTGGCGCTTGAGCCCCGCACGCTGCGTGTCCACCGCCTGCGCCGACACCACCTCGTGGATCTCCAGCGTCTGCAGCAGCGGCATCAGCTGGTCGAGCTTGACCAGCACCTCCAGGAATCGGCGGCTGATCGACGACAGCACGCGCACGTCCACGTCCAGCGGCACCGTGTCGTAGGACGCCAGGCTGGTTATGCCATGGGCCTTGAACAGCGCCTCGGCGCCATCGATGGCCTCGTTCAGGCTGGCGGTGGCGGCATCGATCCTGCCGCGCAGCGCCGTCTCGATCCTGCCGATGTCGTCGTGGTCGAGCCGGGTGCGGGCGATGACCGAGATGAAATGCATGTTCAGCTGCAGGGTGTTGAACATGCGCACGAACATGCGCTTGCCCTCGGCACTGCTGAACCGCGTGGCGATCTTGAGGCTGGCCGCCTCGACGCGTCGGAAGTCGACCTTGGCTTCGCGGGCCAGGATGCGGGCGTTGGCGCCGCCCTGGTCCACCTTCACGATCTCGACATTGGCCATGCCCGCGGCTCCTTGTGTTGACAACGGGGTCGACAACGGGGTCGGTCGCATCTTCCGAACGTGCACGACCCTTTGCCACGCGAAAGCCCCGGCACCTCGGGGCGCTTTCGCGATCAGTTGCGTGGCGACGGGCATCGGCCCATTGACCGGGCGGAACCGGCAACCTACCTTTGCGCCATGCAGCAGCTGGCCCTGCATCCAGACTCGGCAAGCCTTGGAGATCTCCTGAACTGATCCCCGCGTGGGTGCCCGTGCAGGTCGCACAGGCACCCGTGGGGACGATCGAATCGCGGTGATGCACGCCCCACCGATGGGGGACACCCGTTGCGGTGTCGCTCCGTCGAGTGCCCCTGTGCATCGCCGTGCCGAGGACCGCGCAAGCGATGAGGCACGCCGGGGCATTCGCCTCAGGCCGGGCCTTCGAGGCAAGGGCTGCGTCCCGGTGCCGAGCGCATCCGCTCGAGCGCCGCACCGACCGCGCCCTTGCCTCCCGGGCTCGTCCCGTTCTCGCCGATGTCCCCCCGATCGGACGCTGACACCGATCACCGCGCTCGCGCGCGCCACTGAACCCTGTCAGCCCTGGAGTTCCAGGCCCAGCCCGCAAGGCGGACGGGGCCACATCACCCAACCGTCACCCGCATGGGGGCCCACGCCCCCGCCACGGGGTGCACGTGGGCTCCCTTCGCATCCAAGGAGTCCACGATGCACAGCACCAACGCCTGCCGTCAGGCCGGCGCCCCTGTCGGCTCGCCACACACGGCAAGCCTCGACGCAGACCGAGCCCGACTCGGCTCGACGACGACTCCGTTCGTCATCGACGCCTCGTTCGACATCCCGGCCGGCCTGGATCTCCAGGACGATGCCGGTGCAGACAGCGCCGACAGCGCCACCGGCGCACCGGGCAGCACCCGCGAGGAGTGGGTGGAGGAGTGGAGCGAGGACGACATCGTCCTGCTGCACTGGCGCCTGCTGCAGGAGATCCGGCACCTGGCCGACCCGGTCACGCCGCTGGAGGAGAAGCTCGACACCCTGCGCTGGGTGTTCACCGAACGCGAGAAGGACAGCCTGCCGTTCTCGTTCGTGAACTGCCTGCGCGTGGTCGGCTGCAGCCCGCTGTCGCCGATCCAGTACTGCGGACTCGTCGACGCCGAGGAGGTTCGCGAGCGCATCCGCCATGGGCTGCGGCCCTGGCTGCACGCGACGCTGGCCCGCTACCCCGACTGGGTGCGCGAGGCCGTGGCAACCCACCCCGATTGGGTCGAGGCCCGGCTGACCCGCAATCCCCAGTGGATCAACGAGCAGCTCAAGCAGATGTCCGTTCAGGGCGACCTGTTCGCGTGATCACGCCCACCCCGGGCGCCGTGCCTCGGGCCACGCCGACCGATCCGGTCTGGCCGCGGCAGCACGCGCCCATCCGTTCGAAAGAACTCACCATGCTCACGTTCAAGGAAGCCCTCTGCCTGCTGGCGATCGTCATCGCCTACGGCATCACGGGGCGCATGGACTACGAAGACGCCCTGCTGATGGAGCAAGTCCGGCAGCAGGCCGGCGCCGACTGCATCCTGCCGCTCGCAGGCGAGCAGGGGCCGCCTGAAGCGGGTCCCGCCGAGCACCCGCCGGTGGCCGGCCCCATCGAGGGCACCCGTCCGGACGCGCCCTGCGCCGCGCACACCGTGTCGGACCAGCCCATGCGGTTGACCCGGCACTAAGGGGAGCCGCCATGCACACCGATGCACGCCTGGTTCCAGGCCGCGTGCGCCTGCTGTCCGTGCAGGCGCCCGAGGACATCGAGTACCTCGTCAAGGAGAGCGAAGTGCTGACCGGTCGGTCCGGCCGCACCTTCGTCATCGCCGGCGCCGACCGGCTCGTCTACCGCATCCACTGGCAGCCGCTCACCGAATCCGGTGGCCATGCCGCCGGGCCGATGGTCGAGCGCCTCGGCCATCGCGGCGAGGTCCTGAGTCGCCAGCACCTGCAGCTCTGGGAGTTCCTGGAGCACAGCCTCGTCGAGGCACAGGCCGCCGGCCAGTTGTTCACCCCTCCGGTCCGCACGACGCCCTGATGGTCACCGATCCGCGCTGACCGGCCCACACACCCCGGCGGGTGCATCCCGCCAGGGGTGCACCCGCCGGTTCTTCCCCCGATCGGGATACCCCCGAAGGAGTCAACGATGAAGATCCAAGTCCGAATCAACGAAGAAGGCGCGCTGCGCAACCAGCGCCATGCCTTCAGCAACCGGTTCACCCTGGTGTCCGAGCTGCTGCAGAACGCGCGCCGTGCCGGCGCCCGCCTGATCCGGATCGACCACGATCCGCAGGCACAGATCCTGACCGTGCAGGACGACGGCCACGGCCTGGACGACTTCCAGAAGCTGCTCAGCTTCCACGAGTCGGGATGGGGCGCCGACACCTGCACGCAGGAGCGCCCCTTCGGCGTCGGGTTCTCGAAGTGCCTGTACGCCGCCTCGCGCTGCGTGGTGGCCTCGGGCCGGCGCCGCGTCGACATCGACACCGCGGCTGCACTGGCCAAGGCAATGGTCGAGGTCGAGGAGTGCGCCCTGAGTGACGCGGTGGCAGGTACCCGGGTCGAGCTGCACGGCGTCGACCTGCCGGACCTTGCGCAGCGCGTCGAGGAACTGTGCGCCGGATTTCGGGTGCCGGTGTGGTTCAACGGCGAGCCGCTCAAGCGCGCCATGGCCGAGGCCCACCTGGCCACCCAGGCCAGCGCCATCGGCGCCGTGCACCTCGCGGGCACCCGCGACGGCCGGTACACCCACGACACCTGGGTGTTCCTGCAGGGCTTCTGCGTGCTGCGGCCGGCCTGGTCCACACGCGAGGACGTGAACGTCGTGCACCTGGACTCGCGCCAGTTCATGGCGCGGCTGCCGGACCGCGACCGCCTGATCGACGAGGACGTGCAGCGCCAGCGCATCGACACCGAGTTGAAGGCCTGCTGGCGTCGCACGCTGGAGATCGCCAAGGCCGAACTGCCGCCGCGCCACTTCATCGACACCTACTACGGCGTCATGCGCGGCTGGGGGCACCTCGACCTGCTGAACGACCTCGGCACCCTGCCGACGGAGCTGTGCAGCCTGGTGTCGGGCTACCCGGTGCAGGTGGTGCATGGCGAGCGCCGCCATCTGACGCCGGTGCCGACCGCGCCCTCGCGCGAGGCCATCGAGTCGGGGGCCGTGCAGCTGGTGGCCCTGGACGACGTGGGCGACGACAACGCGCCGCGCTGGATGATGGCGCGCGCCCGCGGCTGGCTGGTGTTCGACTGGATCGGCGTGCATGCCGACCACTGGGTGATGCGCCACGTCCGCTTCCTCGAGGACGAGGGTCAGCGGGTGACACCAGTGGGCGAGAAGCTGCGCACGGCGCTGGAGGGCCGCTGGGTCTGGCCAACGGTCATCCTCTGCGACACGGTTCGCCTGCGCGTCGGCGACGACGAGACGCTGGTCAGAGACGCCGGGGTCTGCCACGACGGCAACCTGTACATCCCCGACGGCGAGACGTCGGGCGCGCCAGTGGAACAGCTGTCCTCGTTCACCGACGAGCACGACCAATTCCTGGAGGCCGACCGCGACGCCGACCGTGACGCGCTGGCCGATCTGCTGCGCCTGCTGCGGGCGGTGGACCCGGTGCAGACGCTGGACTCGCTGTTGAAGTCCTTGCGGCTGGGCAAGTACCCGCTGCTGCACGGCAAGACCTTCCAGCTGACGGTGGGTGTGGGTCTCGCGCCCGGGCACACCGTCGATCTGGTCGACCACGCAGCCGCAGGCGGAGGAGCCCATGCAGGACGCTGACTACGCGGCCCGCATCGACGCCGTGAAGCAGCGCGCGCACGGCCGCTGGAGCGAGGTGCTGGCTGCGGCCGGCATCGAGGAGCGCATCCTCCGGCACCGCAACGGGCCCTGCCCGTCCTGCGGCGGGACCGACCGCTTCCAGTACACCGACAGGTTCGGCGAGGGCAACTACCACTGCCGGCAATGCGGCCCGGGTGGCGGCTTCAAGCTGCTGCAGGCCGTGCGGGGCGTGGACTTCCATGCCGCCCTGTGCGAAGTTGAACGTTGCCTGGGCATCCTGCCGGCGGCGGCCGCCTGCGAGGCCGGTGCCCCGGCGGCACAGGGGGAGCGCATGCGCCGGCTGGTGCAGCGCATCTGGGACGAGGCGCGGCCGGTGGTGGCCGGCGACGAAGTCGACCGCTACCTGCGCGGGCGCGGGCTGACCCTGAATCGGCATCCGCCGGTGCTGCGGTTCCACCCGTCGCTCGGCTACTTCGAGAAGGGTGCGGACGGCAAGTCGCGGCAGATCGCAGCCTACCCGGCCATGCTGGCGCTGATCCAGGCGCCGGATGGTCAGGCCGTGACGCTGCACCGGACCTACCTGCGCGACGGCCGAAAGCTCGACGCCGCCGACGCGAAGAAGGTGCTCTCCGCGGGCATCCACGGCGCCGCCGTGCGTCTGTTCGATGCCGGCGCACAGCTCGCGCTGTGCGAAGGCATCGAGACCGCCTTGGCGGTGCACCTGGCCACCGGCAAGCCCGTGTGGGCCGGCATCAGCGCCGGCAACCTGGAGAAGCTCTGGGTGCCGGACACCGTGCGCGAGGTCTGCATCTACGCGGACAACGACGCCTGCGGCGACTTCGCCGGCCAGTGCTTCGCCTATGCGCTCGCGCGGCGGCTGAAGCGGGAGGAGAGGACCACCGGCCCGCGCCAGGTGCGGGTCTTCGTGCCGCGCCATGCGGGCACGGACTGGGCCGATGTGTGGTGCCAGCGTGCCACCGGCCCCGACCAGGGCCGGGGACAAGCGACCGCATCGTCGTCGGCCGACCGGGCCTCGGGCAACCGGGTGGCCCTCGGTGGCTGAGGCAGAGGTCATGGAGTTTGGGGTGCGGCAAGCCACGGCGGGACGCACCCGCTTTTTCAGCGGCACTGGACGGGTCGGCGCATGCCCTGCGCCACGACCTGCCGGTGCCGGCGAAAAGGTCAGGCGCCGTCGGCCATGCGGCCGACGCGCTCCTCTCGTCGTTTCCCGACTGGTAGCTGCCAGACCAGGTGACGCCCAACGGCGCCACGAAGGCAGCCCTGGAGATCCCGCGCGACCGATGGCGACACCCGTGTCACCGAAGTCGCGCCCCTGCCTCGCCGATGCATCGCCAATCCGCCCAGGACGCGCTGCGTGCGGCGAGTTGTTGTCGTCAACCCACTGCGGGGACCCGTGCCCCGACGTGGGCCGTGCCGTCCCCGCTTCTCACCCACCCCAACCCGATTGGAGAAAGTCATGAAGAGCGGACGTACCCTCGTGAGCCTGGCCCAGGAACTGGAGCGCCAGCTGCACTCGAAGAAGGACCTGATCGTGCCGTCGCAGCTGGTGCACCACAGCACCGGCGACGACGGTCAGACGCACATCATCGTCAACGAAGCCGGCAACCCGGTGCGCTACGGCGTCACGCCGCTGGCGCGCCGCCAGCTGGCCGACAAGCTGAAGATCCCGCACGCGTACTTCGAGCGCATGCGCGAGGAACAACCGGTGCTGCTGGACCGCAACGTCAACACCTGGCTGCAGAGCGAGGACGATCGGCGCATGCTGCGCACCCTGGACGGCCAGGTGCGCGCCGTGCTTTCGGACCGCTACCGCCGGCTCGACAACTTCGACCTCGCCGAGAGCGTGCTGCCCATCCTGCAGCAGCTGCCCGACGTGCGGTTCGAGTCGGTCGAGCTGACCGAGACGCGCATGTACCTGAAGTGCATCGCCTCGCGCCTGACCTACGAGATGGCGCCGGGCGACGTGGTGCAGGCCGGCGTGGTGATCTCGAACTCGGAGGTCGGCCAGGGCACGCTGTCGGTGCAGCCGCTGCTGTACCGGCTGGTCTGCCGCAACGGCCTGATCGCGGCCGACCGGTCGCTGCGCAAGACGCATGTGGGCCGTTCGCTCGGCACCGAGGACGAGGGCCTGCAGGTCTACCAGGACGACACCCTGCGTGCCGACGACAAGGCCTTCTTCCTGAAGGTGCGCGACGTGGTGCAGGCGGCGGTGTCGGAGGCGAGCTTCCGGCAGACGGCGCAGAAGCTGCAGAAGACGCTGAGGATCCCCCTCGTCGGCGACCCGGTGAAGACGGTCGAGGTTCTGGCCCAGCGCTACACGCTCAACGATGTCGAGCGCTCGGGCGTGTTGCGGCATCTGATCACCGAGGGCGAGCTCTCGGGCTACGGGCTGGTCAATGCGGTGACGCACTACAGCCAGGAGATCGACGACTACGACCGCGCCACGGAGTTCGAGGCGCTGGGCGGCAAGCTGATCGAGCTCGGCACCGCCGAGTGGAAGGGCCTGGCCGAAGCGATCTGAGCACGGCCTGAGCAGGCAGTCCGGCACGGCGGCGATCGGGGGCAACCCCGTTCGCCGACCGTGCCGGCGCCGACGTTGCACGGCGCCCCGACAAGGGCGTCGTTCACGCCGCACATCGCGTCGTGCGGTGGCGCTCACGCATTCGCCGGAATTCGCCAGGGCTTGCGAGTGGCAATTCGGTAAGCAGATGCACAGGCCCGCGCCGCCCATTGAAGTCGATCCCGTGCTCACCCTATGCTGACCGCACAGCGCCGCAGCCGTTCGCTCAGCCACCGCAACACGACCCGCATCCACCGACTAACCCCTCCACCCTGCCCTGCATGGGCTCGTGGTCCCCACGCGAGGACGCACCATGAACCAGGTCCAGCTCTCCGATGTGCAGATCGCCAACCTGACCCTGCTGCTCACCATCCGCGACGGCATCCTCCACGACCGCACGGCCGCGTGCTGCCGCTTCTCGCTCGACGCCATCCAGGCCGAGCGGCTCGGCACGATGAGCGTCCAGCAGCTCATGGCCATCGTGGCCAACCTGGGCGACGCCACGCTCTTCCCGCCGCGCCGCGACCTGGTCAGCCTGCTCGACACACCACTGCCGCTGGTGCGACCGCTGGCCGCGGTCCACGCCCCCCGCCATGTGACGGCCAGGCCGGCAGCCTGACGCTCAGTTTCCCGGTCAGACGCCATGCAGTCGCGGGTCGATCGCCAACTGCGCGCCCTGGCGCTGGCCAAGGCCTGTGCGGCCTGCGGTGCACGCGTGCGCACCATCGGTCATCTGACGGGCCTGCCGCCCCGCGAGGCGCTGCGCTTGCTCTTCCCCGATCGCATGGCCGTGCCTCGAGGGCGCTCGCCGGACTCCCCCGAGTGGTACCACGGCGCCAACCTGCTCCACCGCGCCGAGGCCTCGATCGTCGTGGCCCTGTATCGCCGTCTGCGCGACGCCGACTTCCCTGCGGGCGAATCTCTCGTCGGCGCCTACCGCCACTACGTCGGCATATGCCAACCGCCGCACCGCATCAGCTTCGACCGCGCCTTCGATCTGGCCGCGCACACGGACGGCCTGTGGCTCACCGACACGAGGAGCTTCTCGCTCGTCACCTGCCCGACCTGCCACAGCGAGTTCCTGGCGTCCTACGGCTCCGTGGCACGCTCGAACGACCATTGCCCGTTCTGCAAACTGGTGCAGCGGTACGGGACGGACCCGCGGGTGCAGGGGGCGTTTCCGGTCCGCCCGATCTCGGTTCCATCGGAACGAGAAGCGGGGATGCTCGAACTGATGAAAACACGCAATGCCAACGAGCCACTCCGAGTGTAGCGTTAGGCACGCAGTTGGCTAGTGTAGCCAGTCCGGCCTGGCACCAACGTCGCCAGTGGTGCGGCAGACCTCGACCAGCGCATGTTGCGAAAGCTTAGCCTAAGGGAGTAAGGATGACCACCAATCACATCCAGATCGATCGTGACGGCTGCATTATTGAAGACGTCTCATACTTTGATGCTCAGGTCTATCTGGATGCATTCTCCACCGCAAATACCGAGTTGGCGGCGTATGCATTTCCAGTTGAACTCTCTGTTCTCATGCCCACCGCGTGGGACTTTGAAGAGGTTGACAAGAGAGTCAGCCCACAGGATTACTTTAAGGCCGCTGAGACCGCGGACAAGATTGAACTGCTCGGAAGCCTACGGCCGATCGGATCGTCGCCACTTGCTGAGAGCTACCTAGCAGTCCAACTTGGACTTCAGAGAGTATCAAAGGCAGACCTGAGACCCGTCCCGGTAGCCGAAACCAAGCCCCTAGGTGCCGCACCACTCAGTATTTCGCCGCTTAAGCTCTATTTCTACGCCGACAGTTACGCAAGGAACAGCGTTGACGATCCGGAAGCGGCAGATCGCTTCACATTGGCTTTGGACAAGATAGGACTATTGGCGCTTCTTCCCCTCATATTCCATCAAGGAGTAATGAGTCAGGCTCTCAGCGAGGTAGCCGATCCAACCAAGGCCGAAGCCGCGTTGACCTTTATCGGAAGATTGGCAGAACTCCTTCTTTTACAGAAAGGGGCGTCGTCGATTAACACACTTTCATCACCGCGAGTGGTCGGAAGCACTTACACGATCCAACTAACAAGCAACGAGTGGCGCCAGCTACTGAAATCAGCAACGTCAACTCATGCTAGCAACCAGGTACTCTTTCCGCTTGAGTTCCTTGAAGAAAAGGTCAAGCAATCGCTCGAAGCAGCCTTTAAGGATTCACTCACCTCGCTGACAGAAGAGCAGACAGGGAAACTTCGCTCGATTTCGGAAGCGGCAGGTCTCGCACCGCTGAGTTACAGGATTCTTTACAACTTGATTGAAATCGTTCACACGCGATGGGAAGTCGGCCCGTACAACCGCGACATCAACTTCTACAAGTTGCAATACAGGCAGCCGCCAGAACTCTTGCCGGTGATTGAAGAATTGGACGTTCGTCCGCCCCTCTGGATGCGAGAGGCAGCCTCACTGTCAATCGAAAAGTTCATTGCACAAACCAGACAAGCAAAGGCAGTCACGGCACTTCAGGGAGCGTCCGACCCTACAGGAATGAACTCTGCAGCAGAGGAATTGCGCCAGGCCAGCAAAGCCTTGTTTCAAGTTGATGAAAGTATCGAGGTACTGCGCGACGAACTCGGGGAACCAGGCTTCAAGCTTTATGAGACAGCGGGAACCCCACCGAAACTGGAGATCAAACAGGAGGTTAGTCAAGTTCGCACTGTCTATATTCCACGCACTACCATAACCACTTGGACCGAGAGGATTGCGGAGCGCGAGTGCTTTCTGTTCTTTTGTCGAACAAACTACCGCTACAGAACGCATGTAAACGTTCGAAATTGGGTCGAGTGGCACACTTTCACAGAGACGCTCAGGGCACCAGTCTCAGTTGAATGGAGGCCTATGGATGAGTTTCTACACGGCGAGCAAGGTGGCCTACTCCCAAGTCGAACATTTGAATCGCGTGGCGAAGACGGCGCACTTGACGCAGAAGGATCTAAGCGAAACCAGACACTTCTGTACCGCGCATTAGGGAAGCCCGCCGATGCAAAGCTGAAACGCGGTGACAAGGATGTTCGCGAGTTCACTCTTCACGACAACGGCTACCGCGATCAGTACGGGGTATCTCTAGAACGAGTGCTAGCCAGCTGCGATAACCCAACCACGCGCGCGAAAACCCTACTCATGCTACCGATCCATGAGCGTCGCGTGGATGGGCAACTGGCAATCGTCAAGTACTTAGCTGTGCACAACCCAATCGCGCCAAGGCCAACACTTGTCGAGCCACGGGTGTTTTTGGTGGAGACTTACCGTCATAGTCTAAGTCAACTACCCGGCCATTGGATTGGCCCTATTAGCCATACAGTTTGCCTATTTCCTGGAGAAACCAGAAAACTGCGCCTAGTTTCCGAAACGAGAATAGTAACTCAACAAAAGCAAGAAAACAGATCTAGCCAAAGAAGTGCGCTGGAGCAGAGAACCAGCGTGCGCCATCAGGTCCGTCGAGACTTGGAGGACATTCGCAAGGACTCAAAGAGCAACAACTGGAGTGCCAACGCGAGTGGTGGGGTGAACTTTAAGTTCGTCAATTTCGGCGGCGGCGCTTCAGGCGGAGGATCATCGCAGACCAGTCAAGAGTCGATAAGCAAAGAGCTATCAGATCGCGTATCGGAATCGCTAGTCGCTGCCTCCGATAACAACGAGGTTCAGTTCTTGTCGGCTTCAGAGTCTTCGCAGACTCAATCTAGCAGCAGCGAGCAAGTTGTTGAGTTTCAGAATGTCAATCTTGGCAGAGCGGTTACGCACAAGTTCTTCCAGGTGCTCCACAAGTTTGAGTCCAGCGTTTCACTTCACGATGCCAGATTGGTCGTTGAATACGGCGAGCCCTTGATTCCCGGCTTGAACATATTCAAGACAGAGGTAAAGCGCCTTGACCAGATTGATGAGCTTTTTCCAGAACTAACTAGTGAATCGCGCACCAATGCATTGACGAAGCTTAAGGAACTGGTCGAAAGGCGACTCGCGGATTCCGCTCGTCGGCCTGCTGCACATGTTTCGCAGCTTGAGTTTGTGCCGCGGCCACTAGCGACCACTGTTAGTTGGGCGAACAGTGGAGCGTACTTCCTAGAGTCGGAGGTGAGCGCCATGCCTGCGGTAGAGAACTACATTGGTGCAATTCGGGATGCGGAGGTCGACTTGCAGAAATCTCGGGCAGAGCGCGTGAGAGCAGAAGCCGAGGCTATCCGCAAAGGCTCCTTAGTTCTTCCCGATACTCAGAATATGACCGTTACGCTTCGCACTCATCCCGATAGATCTGAGGAAACCCCAATAGAGAAGGACTAATCGCCGCCATGTCCGCATCGGTTTTCTCCTCAACTGTTGCTGATGTAGACCTTCAACCCGCCAACGTGTTCCTCCTCCTGTTTATAGTATGTCTATATCCTATCTGTGGGACTCAGCAATCGAGCGCGCACTTGCCTTAGAGGTACGGCGCGGGGTAGGCGAGGCCAATTCTAGGCAGATCAGGTATGTCGACGCCCCGAATGTCGGCTGGATCCGAGCTTACAAGTCATTGAAGCCAAAACGCGGAGTCGACTACCTAGACATTCCGAACAAGTGCAAAGTCGATTTGATTGAGCAGACCGAGACCGATAAGTTGAAAATTGATGTCTTTCGGCTCGCAGAAAGCACCTCCCAGTTCCGCACTGGTACGGTCTTGACCGCGTTTTGGATAGATGGGAAAACCCAGCTGTCCACGGTTGGAGAGCACTCACCCGCCGTAAAGCTTGTCCTAGACCTCGAAAAGCGGCAATTGCTGTTCAATGGCGAAGTTTTAGCGCCAGCTTTTACCGCGCCGCCTCCAGGCTCCAATCACTCGCAGCTTGCTCCGTCAGATCCCGGGAAGCCTTATTCGATCCTGAAGCCTAGCATTCATGAGCGGGGACGTGCTTACGGTCCGCTAGCTACAACGTGGTTCCGTATTGAGACCTACGCGAGTGATGTCTGGACGAATGACGGAATAGATGGAAATGGCAAGTCACACAAAAAGGGGGGACGGGTAACCGATCGCTACGTTCACTGCGGAAGTGCGTCCTGGGGTTGCGCCACGGTTGGCCAAGCAGGCGGCAGCGGCGCCGCAGCGTACTCTGCTTGGCTGCCGGTTTACCAATTGCTTATCGGTTCTAGGAGCACTTCCCGCGAAGATTTGGTGGGGCATCTGGAGGTTGTCGCCGGGGGGGCGCAGTAGCACGTTCCGCGTTTCGTTGCTGGTGGCGATTTCGTCGCGAAATCTCCGACCTTTCGATTAGTGTTGTTTGATTGCGGAGCAGACGATTGAGTTGTCTGATACCGACGAGGGTGCAATGCCTTCCGTGCCTCAATCGAACTTGTATCCATCCGTCGACCCAGGCCTCGCAGCGCTGCCGGTCGACGATTTGGTTGAGTCTGCAATCGGCATCGTCACTCGCATCCGCCTGTGCTTTGGTCTATCACACGACGAATTCGAGGGGAAAGTCCTTCCCTTAGTCAGACGCTACGCTGCCTATGTCCACCTCCTACCCGCAACCGCAGACAACTACTTCAACTCACCCGCCGGCCTGCTGAACCTGGGGCTGGAAGTCGCGTTCTACAGCCTGCAAGGCACCGACGCGCACATCTTCTCCGGACGGTCGACGATCTCGGCGCGCCGCCAGCTTGAACCGCGCTGGCGCCTGGCCACCTTCACCAGTGGCCTGTGTTGCGAACTGCACCGGGTACTCAGCCACCTGATCGTGACCGACGAGGCGGGCGGCGAGTGGCCGCAGTTCCTAGTCCCCCTGGGCGACTGGCTGGCATCGCGCGGTGCCACTCGCTACTTCGTTCGCTGGCGGCCGAACGCCACCGAGTCGCGCGGCTTGGGCGTGTTCGCGCTGCCCCTGGTCGTCCCTGGAGCCACGCTCCAGTACCTGGCGCAGGACAACAGCGTCATCGTCCCGCACCTCCTGTCCAGCATCAGCGGGCAGCCGGTCTACCGTGACCACAACGTCCTCGACGCGCTCGTACGTCGTTCGCTTGCGCTGGTGATCGACCGGAACCTGCAGGCCAACGCCGATCGCTACGGCGTGCCGCAGTTCGGCTCGCACCTCGAGCGCTACCTGGTCGACGCGATGCGCCGGCTGGCATCCAGCAGCCCGAGCTGGTTCCCGAACCGAGAGAAGTCGCGATCCTGGCTGGGGCCCGACGGGCTGTTCCTTCTGTGGCCGCAGGCGGCCCACGATGTTCAGGCGCTGTTGGAGGCCGATCAGTTGGCCGGTATCCCCAAGGCGCCTGAGACGATGCTCGACCTGCTGCTGGAGGCCGGAGTCTTCATGCGGCAGCCGGACGGCGCCTCGACCTGGTTCGTCCTGCCGCCGGAGTTGAAGACCGCCGCGGAGGCGGTGAAGCTGGCATCGCCGGCGATCCTGCTAACCGGCGTCACGCCGCCGGCCGAGCCACTGGCCATCTCGTTGGTCTGCCCACCTGGCGCCACGCGGACCACCCAGAAGGCGCCAACGCCTGCACCGGCGCCAGCCCCCTCACCGCCGCCCGGCACCCAGTTCTCATTGCTCGACGCCACCGAGGTGGCCACATCACCGGCAGCTCGCACATCCCCGCCGCCGGTGTCACAGTCCCCGGCATCGCCCACTGCTGTCGTTGCCGACCTGGCAGTACCGTCGCCGCCCCCTCCGCCCTCCCAGCCGCCGGCCGCGGCGCCGTCCTTCAAGCTGAACGCACCCATGCGCCTGAACCCGGCCGTGCGCGATGCCCTCGCGGCCATCGTCAGCACCCTCAACGGGCCGGGCAGCGCAGCAGCCGCCGCACCCATCGCGGCCGGCCTGTTCGTTCCGCTGGCTGAACTGGAGGTCCGTGGCGTGCAGCCTGCGCTGGCGAGTCGGGCCCTGGCCGATGTCGGCCTGCTGGTTCATGCCAGGCAGGATGGCCCGGCCACCGTCACGGCCGACTTCCGCGGCGAGCCGACCATCGGGCTCGTCGTTGCCCCAGCCTGCATCGATGGTTTCGACCTTGCCGCCTTCGGGCCGGCCGCGCACGAGGAGCCCTGACATGCTGATGCGCCGCTACGAGATGCCCTGGCGGCGCGCCTACGAGGTGTACGCCGCCGCCGTCTGGGCATCCGCCATGCTGTTCTTCGCAGTCACCGGCGGACTGGGCCTCCTCCCGCGACAGCTCGCACTACCGCTCGCCGGCTTCTGCCTGGCGATGGGCGTCCTGCGGCTGGCGCAGGGCGTTCACACCCTGGTGCTGCGCGCCTCGCTCTCCGGCCGCGGCATCCGCCCGCTGGACGGAGAAGCCTGACGCGGTGTTCCTGGGCTTCGGCTTCGAGTGGCGGCCCGTCCACTCGCAGCGTCTCTACGAACTGGCCAAGGTCGACTACCGGGAGTTCAGCGTGTCGCCCCGCCTGCTGCAGGTGCTAGGCTACGACGCGCGCCCGCAACCCGATGCCGAGATCGGCCTGCCCTACATCCATGGCGTCGAACCGCGCGAGGTGCCCCTGCACCGGCCGCTGCAGAACTTCGAAGGCGGCACCTTGCTGGTGGGCACCACCCAGTCCGGCAAGGGCGTGGCGCTGGCCAACCTGGTGACGCAGGCCGTGCGTCGCGGCGACGTGGTCATCGTCATCGACCCCAAGAACAGCCGCCGCCTGAAGCGTGTCACCCAGCGTGCGTGCGAGGACTGGCGCGACCCCGACACATTCCTCGAATTCCACCCCGCCTTCCCTGAAGCCGGCGTGCGCCTGGACTTCACCTTCAACTGGCAGAAGCCCACCGAGATCGCCTCACGGATCCAGTCGATCATGCCGCCGGACACAGCCGGGGCCTTCTCCGCCTTCGGCTGGGACGCCGTGAACGTGGTCGTGCAGGGCCTGGTGGAGCTGGAAGAGAGACCGAACCTGGTCAAGCTCACCAAGTACATCGAGGGCGGCATCGAGCCCGTGCTGGAAGCGACGCTGCGCCGCTTCTACGAACGGCTGCTCGGCGCCGGCTGGCGCGACCAGCCGGAGATGAAGAAGCTGCTGCACGACGCGCACCGCGGAAACATGAAGCGCCCATCGGAGGCGGCCAGTGCGGACCTACTGGCCCTGGTAGCCTTCTACGAACACCACGTCCCGCAATCGCAACGCAACAAGGTGCTCGACGCACAGGTGCGTACCTTCCGCCACAACCGCGAGCACTACCAGAAGATCACCGCCAACCTGCTGCCGGTGCTCTCGATGCTGACCTCGGGCGACCTCGGCCGCAGCCTGTCGCCCGACCCCTTCGACGCTGGCGATGCCAGGCCGATCATGAATTTCGAGAAGATCGAGCGCGCCGGCCATGTGCTGTACATGTGCCTGGATTCCCTGCCCGATCCGTCGGTCGCCACCGCGATCGGCGCACTGGCCCTGGCCGACCTGGCCGCGCGTGCAGGCATGCGCTACAACCTGGGCGGCTACAGGCGCATCTCGCTCTTCGTGGACGAGGTGTCGAACGTCATCAACCAGCCGCTCATCGAGATCCTGAACAAGGGAGCCGAGGGTGGCATCTTCACCACTTGCGCGATGCAGACGCTGGCCGACCTGGCCAAGCGGCTGGGCAGCGAAGACGCGGCGCGCATGGCGCTGGGCAACCTGAACAACCTGATCGCGCTGCGATCCAAGGACCGGCCGACGCAGGACTTCGTTGTCGAGACCTTCGGCAAGACCGCGATCCACTCGGTGCGCGTGGGCCTGAGCAGCGGCGCCGATGCACACCTGGGCGACTTCTCGTCGAGCTACTCGACGCAGCTCACCGAAAGCTTCGAGGAGATGGTGCCGGCCGACGTGCTGGGCAAGCTGCCAAACCTTCAGTACTTCGCCTCGGTGTCGGGCGGGCGGATCATCAAGGGGCGGTTCCCGATCCTCGACCCGGATGCGGATGAGCCCAGGGCAACACGTGCGGCACCGCCCAAGCCGAACCGGACTCCAGCTGCAATAGCGGGACATCCGTCGTGATCCGCATCGTCAGCATCGCCGCCCTGCTCTGCCTGCTGGTGCTGGTGCTCTACCTGCCATCGGCGCATCCACCAGAGCGGTTCCTGGCGCAGATTCGAAGCGAGCACCAGGCAATCGAAGAGATTTGGGGCGAGACGCCCGCGCTGCGGATCCTCGACCGCGCGCTGGGCCTCCAGGGTGCGGCACGGGAGGCTACGCCTGTGCCCCCGACCGCCAGCGCGTCGGCGGCCAGTGGTGTGGACGGCGCCGTGGCGCGGGAGATGGCTTCCGTCAACCAGCGGCTGTTCGGGAACAGCTACTTCCGTGCGATCGACGCGCTCGTGCTGCTGGCCGCCTTCAGGCTGTCGGCGATGCTGGAGTGGCTGCCTTGGATGGCGACGGCGCGATCAGCAGAGTGATCAAGTCCAAGGAGTTCCTTCACCACGATCCGGAGCGCTTCGCGCTTTACGCATCCGTGTCGATCCTGCTGGCCTGCGCCGCCGTCGTTGCGTTGGTGCTACCGGTCGGGGTGCATCCGCTGGTCAGCCCCGGCGTCGTGGCAACTCTCGCTGTCCTCTGGGGACGCAGCGTTGCGCACTTTCATCGGCGTGCGTAGGTTCGACGGTCCTTCAGCAGTACCTGCCAACTCACTTTCGGGCGCCCCTCCCGGAGGTAAGTTCAGCACCGGGCATGCATTGAGTCGCAGGCCTCTGGGCCTGCAGGCCTCGAACCATCGGGTCGCGCCCGCTGGCGGGCCTGGATAAGTGCTCGCTCCAGGTCACCCGGAAGCAAAAATAACTGCATCCGGTACACTACCTAGAGCCCCAAAAAACTGCATCTCGTCCTCACTCGCCGTGACTGTAACTGTCGCCATCGTCACCAGTTGTACCCAACGCAAGGCTGGCCGCCATCGCGTAGACGTGGCAGTGCTGCCTGAGTGCGCCTCGCTGCCTCGTTTGGCAAAGGCCTGGCGTCGAGCTATCGGGACGGCCAGTGCCGACATGGAAGCTGAAAGCCTCTACCAGGGTAGATCGATCGTGGACACGGCGGCCGCAGCAGCAGCCCTGGGCGCTCCTTGGTATGTGGTGTCTGCAGGCCTGGGGCTGATCCGCCACGACCAACCCGTCCCAGCCTATGAGTGCACCGTGGCGGCGGGAACGGATCTGGATCGCCGGTTGAGAGCGCTGGGGTGCCACGTACCACAGTGGTGGAACGCGTTGACCGACACTTCGCCGGCTCCTCTGTCCAGGTTGATCGCCAAGGCGCCGACGCTGTTGGCGCTGCCCAGCGGCTATTTGCGGTTGGTGCAAGACGACCTGGCGCAGGTCACACCTGCCAATGCCAGAGCCCTGCGGATCTTCACATCCGCTGCAGGTGCCCAGTGTTTGCCGTATCACCTGCAGGGCTGTTTGATGCCCTATGACGACCGTCTTGAGTCGGTGCGCGGCTTTACAGGCACACGATCGGACTTTGCTCAACGCGCCATGCGGCACTTCGTGGAAGCCCTGCAGGCGACAGAGATGCCGCTTGAGGAAGCGCGTGAGGCGGTGGCAGCGAGCCTGGCCAATCGTCGGCGGCGACACCGTGCGATGGGGCAGCGCATGACCGATGACGAGATTCTCAGAGTTCTAGAAGCGCAGTGGACCCGGCACTCGGGTAGCAGTACAAAACTGCTGCGCTATCTGCGCGATGAAGCTCGGATCTCCTGCGAACAAAAGCGGTTCAGCCGACTTTGGCAGGGCTTGTCCGCACAACTGCGAGCGTGAACATGAAAGCCGCCAAGAAGACGACTAGCGGTCGACAAGAGTTGGTCGTGCGCGCGCTGCACACCACGCAGGGTGAAGGACTGGACGTATACGCGTTCTTCATCAAGGGCAGTGACATTGTCCGAGTGGCAGACATTTCGCGCATCGAGCGTGACGCGGCTGATGAACTCAAGGGATTTCAACGTCCAGAGATTCGCCAGCACGTCAAAGGCATCGTGGACTACCTAAATCAGGGCGACGTCCTTTTTCCTAACGCCATCATCCTGGCACTTGCGCCGGACGTGAAGTTCGCTGCTTCGCGTGGTAGCAAGCCTGCGGGCGATACAAGGGTGTCTGAGAGTGGCACCTTGACCTTGCCGATCTATGCAGAGGGCCAGCGCGTTGCCTGGATCGTCGATGGTCAGCAGCGATCGATTGCGCTATCCCAGGCGCAACACAAGGATTTGGCGGTACCTGTGATTGGCTTCGTGTCCGACCGGCTCTCAGTGCAGCGCGAGCAGTTCATCTTGGTGAACAAGGCCAAGCCCCTGCCGACGCGCTTGATCAATGAGTTGTTGCCCGAGACCGCGACCTTCGTTCTTCCGCGGGATCTGGTGGCGCGCAAGGTGCCTGCGGAACTGGTGAGCACCCTTAACCAGGATCCGGCATCGCCGTTCTTCCGTCTGGTCAAGCGCGCCTCGGACCGCGGGACGTCCGAGGCAGTGGTCACGGATACCGCGCTGCTATCCCTGATCAAGAGCAGCCTGTCAAATCCGCTGGGGGCCTTGGCACCGTTCAAGTCGGTCGGACGGGAGGGCGGCGGTGATGTCGCCGGGATGTATCGCATCCTGACAACGTACTGGTCGGCGGTGAAGGCCGTATTTCCCGACGCTTGGGGCAAGGATCCGAAGCAGAGTCGACTGATGCACAGCGCTGGCTTGATGGCCATGGGCTTGCTCATGGATGCGATCTATGCGCGACTACCCCCCAACTCGGAGGTAGCTGCCGTGCAGCGCGAACTCGAGAAGGTTGCGCCGTCTTGCCGTTGGACCAAGGGAACGTGGGAGACGCTAGGGTTGGCTTGGAACGAACTGCAGAACACTCCCCCCCACGTAAAGAAGCTGCAGGACACGTTGGTGCGTGCCTATGCCGCCAGCAAGATCGCCTCGAAGTAGCATGAAGTTCCTGTACTCGGATACTCAGGACTATGTCGACCCTGGGTACGACTTCCTGAACGATCGCTCCAGTCCTGGCCGTGAGCGCTACTGGTCCGACGTCTATGCGCATGAGTTCATGGACCCAGCGCCCTATGACGGGTTGTTGGTGTCCATGAGCGCCGTGCGGCAGGCCACAGGTGTGGCAGCTTCAAAGGTTCGCTACTCCACCAGGGAGGAGCAGCGCTTGCTGCGAGATGGTGCTCGGCAGTTCTTGCGCTATGGTGGGCCGAGGTTCAAGGACGCAATGCTGCTGGGTGACTGCGGCGCCTTTGCCTACGTGGAGCATCCGGTGCCAGCCTACGCTCCCGAGGAGGTAGTGGAGTTCTATACCGAAGCCGGGTTTACCCACGGCATTTCCCCGGACCACATCATCTTTGACTGCGACCTCGCTAACCCTTCGGAGCGTGCGGTCGACGCCGCGATCCGGCAGCGGTTTGCCATCACGCTGGCCAACGCCGAGGTATTCCTAGGACTTGTCAAGCGCGAGGGAATGCCCTTCGAGCCACTCGGACCCGTGCAGGGGTGGTCACCCAAGAGCATGGCCGAGGCGGCACATCGACTCGAGCGGATGGGGTACCGATATTTGGCCATCGGGGGCCTAGTTCCCTTGAAGGTCGACGCCATCAAGGCCGTGTTGACAGCGATCCGAGAACGGATTCGCCCAGAGACGGATATTCATCTGCTTGGCTTTGCGAAAGCCGACAGCATCCAAGAGTTCACGGGCTTCGGAATCACAAGTTTCGATTCGACTTCACCGCTGATCCGTGCATTCAAGGACGAGAAGGCGAACTACTACAGTGAAGGCTCAGACGGTCGACTGGAGTACTACACCGCTATCCGCATTCCTCAAGCCACGGAGAACGCACGCCTGATGCAAGGCATCAAGCGCGGTCAGTTCAGCGCAGAAGACCTGTTGCGGCGAGAGCGGCGAGCGTTGCATGAGGTACGGGCATATGACCGTGGGGCATCTTCGGCGGAGGCAACGCTGGATGCCGTGATGGACTATCACCAGTTCCTGCTGCGCGGCGACGGTACAGGCGCAGCGCAGCAGGACAAAGCGCTGCACAAAACCGCTGCTCTTGTGCAGCGAACACTGGAACACAAGCCGTGGAAAGACTGCGACTGCGCGGTGTGCCGTGATATCGGTGTCGAAGTGATCATCTTTCGGTCCAGCAACCGCAATAAGCGCCGGGGAATGCACAACCTCGGCGTCTACCACCGTCACCTAAGCAAAACTATCAAGGAGGCCGCGTGACCACATACCGATTCAAAGCAGTCCGGGCACAGCAGGCGCCAGGCCACGATGTGTTTGTGTTTGCCGCCGCCCCTTCCGATGTGCTGACGTTTGCTGCGATCGAGCGTGTCGCACGGGCCGATGATGGGCAGCTCAAGGGCTTTCAGCGGCATCAGGTTGCCTCTCACATTCGCGACATCCGCGACTACCTGACGCGCGAGGATGCGTTACTGCCCAACGCCGTGATCGTTGCCTTCATTGACGGCGTGACCGTCAGAGACCTTTCCGATGGGCTGGTGCAGGTCCAGATCGACGTACCGAAGAACCAACCCCCGGGATTCGTCGTCGACGGGCAGCAGCGGCTTTCGGCGCTGGCAGGTATCGATAAGCCGGGCTTCCAAGTATTCGTTTCGGCTCTGGTCTGCAAGGACTACAACGAGCTACGCCAGCAGTTCGTCTTGATCAACAACACGCGTCCTCTGCCGAAAACTCTGATCTACGAGTTGCTGCCGAACGTGGAGGGTTTGCCAGAGCGATTCACTCAGCGCAAGTTCTCGGCGCGCATCGTCGACATGCTCAACTTCACGCGCGGGAGTTCGCTGCACGGCGAGGTACGGCAGCACACGAACCCGACAGGGATGATCAGCGACACCGCGATGCAGCGCCTGATCATGAACTCGGCCTCTGACGGTGCAATTCGCAGCCTGATGCACTTCGATGACCGCGAGGAGCGAGCGTTTCAGTTGGTCAACGAGTTCTTTCATGCCGTGGCCAAGGTCTACGGCTCGGCTTGGTATGGCATGGCCCCGCGCTTCTCGCGACTGCGGCACGGCGCCGGAATCGTGGCCATGGGCTTCGTCATGGACCACCTGTACAGCCTTGAAGGGGCAACAGCGCGGGACCAGTTCGAACCGGGCTTGCGACTGCTAGCGCCACACACAGCCTGGACCAGCGGCCAGTGGCCCTTGGAGCCATGGGATACGCGCCCGTGGAATGGTATCCAGAACACGCCGAGCGACATCGATCTGCTGACGCGCTACCTCGTCAGCTCCCTCAAGAAGGCGCTGCGCAAGCCGCGTCGCATCGCCAATGGATGACATCATGGAACGCAAAGCGCTGGTGCTGTTTTCCGGAGGGCAGGACTCGGCCACGTGCCTGGCCTGGGCCCTGGATCGCTACGCCCAGGTCGAGACGGTCGGATTTCACTATGGGCAGCGCCATGCGGTGGAACTGGACTGCCGCAAGGTGGTGCTGGAGCGGTTGAAGGCGGAGTTCCCGGCCTGGGCGCCGCGTTTGGGCGCCGACCACATCCTTGACCTCGCGCTGCTGGGTCAGGTGAGCGACACCGCCCTCACCCAGGATCGCGAGATCCAGTTCGCGGCATCCGGACTGCCTACAACCTTTGTGCCGGGGCGCAATCTGCTGTTCTTCACCTTTGCTGCCGCGGTGGCCTACAGGCGTGGTCTGTCGGTGCTGGTGGGCGGGATGTGCGAGACCGACTACTCCGGCTATCCGGACTGCCGTGACAACACGCTCAAGGCACTGCAGGTGGCGATCAGCCTGGGGCTCGACGCCCCGATGGTCGTCGAGACGCCCCTAATGTGGCTGGACAAGGCCCAGACCTGGCGCATGGCGAAGGATCTGGGCGGTGCTGCGCTTGTGGAGTTGATCCGCACGGAAACGCACACCTGCTACCTGGGCGACCACACAACCCAGAACGCCTGGGGCTATGGCTGTGGGCAGTGTCCTGCCTGCGACCTGCGGCGCAAGGGCTACGAGATCTTCAATGCCACGGAGGCCGCATGAGCACCACCCCTCTTTCGCTGTCGGTGCTGCATGCCGCCAGCAGCCGGTTCGAGGCCGCCCGGCAGGTCGACATGCTGCCGGCCGGGCATCGATGCCGCAACCTGCACGGTCATGGGTTTACGGCCACAGCCTATGCCCGCGTGCCGGCGGACTGGGTGACCTACCCCGGCGGTGAGGTGGCAGCCCTGCAGAGGCAGGTCGATCGCTGCGCCGGTCTGCTGAACTACGGGTTGCTCAACGACAAGGTGGCCCAACCGACCGACGAGAACCTGGCGCGGTGGATTCGTGGCCGACTGGATGCCCCGGGTATTGATCGCGTGGCCGTGCAAAGCACCCCTAACCAGGGCGTCGAGGTCGACGCCCGCGATCATGCGCATGTGTGGCGCCGCTACCGCTTCCAGGCTGCACATCGCCTTCCGCACGTGCCTCTTGGCCACAAGTGCGGTCGCCTGCATGGCCACGGCTTCGAAGTCATCGTCCATGCCGACCAGGATCTGGCGGGAGCCGACCTGAGCATCGACTATGACCACCTGGACGATCTGTGGGCGCCGATCGCGGCGCAGGTCAACTATCGCTGCCTGAATGAGGTGCCCGGACTGTCCAATCCCACCAGCGAGATGATCTCTTCATGGCTGTGGGATCGCCTGAAACCCGAACTGCCCGCGATGTCGTGGGTGACGGTCTACGAAACGGCATCGTGCGGGGCAACATACGACGGCGCCAACTACCGGATCTGGAAGGATTTCACCATCGACAGTGCGGTGAAACTGCGCCACGCACCGCCCGACGATCCACGTCATCGGATCCACGGGCACACCTACACCTTGCGACTTCACCTCGGGGCACCGCTAGACCAAGTCATGGGGTGGACGGTGGACTTCGGGGACGTGAAGGCAGTGTTCGATCCGATCTTCAAGTCACTTGATCACCACCCGCTGCATGAACAGGCTGAACTTGCCGACGGAGATACGACGACGATCGCACGCTGGCTGCACGAGCGTACCCGGCGCGAGTTGCCCCAGCTAATCCGGGTAGACCTCTTCGAGTCCGAAGGCTGCGGCTCATTGGTGGGTGTCGATCTAGCAGGCCCGGCTTTGCCGGTTTAGGACATGACGTACTCAGTCAAGGAGATCTTCTACACGCTGCAGGGCGAAGGCCTCCAGGTGGGGATGCCGGCGGTCTTCTGCCGGTTTGCAGGCTGCAACCTGTGGACCGGGCGCGAGGAGGATAGGGCTTCGGCGGTTTGCCGCTTTTGCGACACGGACTTTGTCGGGACCGACGGAACGCTGGGCGGCAAATACGAGACGGCAGAACGCCTGGCGGATCGGATCGCAGCGTTGTGGCCCGAGGGCGAGAGGCGCTACAGATTGGTTGTGGCGACCGGCGGCGAACCGCTGCTGCAGATCGATCGCGCGCTGATCGATGCACTGCATGCAAAGGAGTTCCGGATTGCCGTCGAGACCAATGGAACGATCGCAGTTCCGGACGGAATTGATTGGGTGTGTGTCAGCCCCAAGAAGGGGGCGGAGTGGGTGCAGCGCAAGGGAAATGAGCTCAAGTTGGTCTTCCCACAAGCAGGCCTAATGCCCGACGACCTACCTTGGGCGGAACTGCGGTTTGACCACTTCCTGCTACAACCAATGGATGGACCAAACGTGGGTCGTAACACGTTGACGGCGGTGGCCTATTGTCAAGCGCATCCTCAATGGCGCCTGTCTGTGCAGACACACAAAGTCATTGGGATCCGGTGATAGAACGAGTCCGCTGCCGCAATTCATTCGGGTGCTGATCCGCGTCGGACGCACGCATCCACATTGCCGCAAAATTGCACTAACCCAAGGTCGTCAAGCAAGGGAAGAAGGAGGGCTTCTTGACCATAAGGCCGACAACACAGGGGGAACGCCTATTCCTGCTGCTACGCGACCAAATGCTCGATTCATTCGGTCAGGGCCACGCTAGGTGGTCAAATTTTTGCGCCCTCATGACGGAGGTCGGTGGCAGACCTGAGTTTGGCGGCTACCTGAGAGGCGTTGCCTCGATCCACGTAATGCGGCGACTACTGCGATTCTGGGAAATGGAACGACAGAATACTCCGCAGGAATCACAGTATGTGAGGAAGGTGGCAAGCTATGTGCAGAGCGACGTGATACCCAGTCTTGGGACTGAGGACGCAAGTCGCTTGGCAAGAGCCGTCATTGCAGCAGAGAAGTCCAGTCGTCAAACCATATCGCCAACGGTGCGCGCAAGGCTCATTGGGGGTAGGTCAGTGCTGAGGTGCTACTTGTGTCCCGACGAACTCGACCCAAGAGCACCAGAGGACAGTCCAGCATTTCTGACGCTTGAACATGTTTGGCCGCAATCTGCGGGCGGCGATAGTGTCGAGGAGAATCTGCTTCCGGCCTGCAAACGATGCCAGGATGCCACTAAGGATAGCTTATCCTGGGAGTGGTTTAGCGTGCACAACCTGGTTTTACCGATTGAGCCCTCCGCTGGGGCTATAGCGTCCGTCTCAAGAAAGGGTTTCTATGCTCGCCACTTCCTTGAAGCGATGAGAACGGCAGGTGAAGAACACTTGTCTCTCAAGGAGGCATTTGTTCGACTGGGGCCGATACGGCGCAAGGTATATAGCAAATCGACCGGTGAACCCACAACCTTTTTTGACCTCGTAACTGTTGAGTAGGGACACAAGAATGGTCACAAGCAAGAAATCGCTGGCAGCATCCACTACCAAGCCGACCAGCATCGCTGCTCAAAAGAACGTGGAATTCAGGGCATTCAAGTTTCGCCAACGTGACCATTTGGCACCTGAGATCGTCCTGTTTTTTGCCCCTGTAGGACAGATCCAGGAATTTGCTACCGTCGAGGGATTGACGCCCACAACGAATGGATCACAGAGAGAGCAAAAGCCAGCGAAGGTTCTTGCCATAAAGAAGTTCTTGGATGCTGACCCGAAGAATACTATACCGACGGCCATTATTCTCGCTTTCGTGCCTGGCGGAGCAAAGTTTCAGGCAAAGAACGGTGGAACTCTATCGATTAGTTGGGGCGCAGCACACGCGGCGACAATCGTGGACGGCCAGCACCGCCTCTTTGGAATTGCCTCGTACGATCCAAATATGGAAGTCGCCGTTGTAGGTCTGTTAGAAGCGGATTCAGTTGAACGAGCATTTCAGTTCCTCGTCATCAACAACAAGTCAACTAAAGTACCCGCAACTCACACGAAGGCGATCCTGGCCAAAATGAAAGCAACGGGCTTGGCCAAACGACTAAAGGGGGCAAGACTCTCTTTCGACGCCGAAGGAATCAAGGACGTCGATCTGGTCAACTCCGACCCGGACAGCCCGTTCTACAATTCGATTGATTGGACTACAACTCCCGCGGCAAAGAGACTTGTACAAGCGACTGCAATCGAGTTATCTCTCACTTACATGAGCGGCCTTCAGTTGGCTGAACTTGAGGATAGAGATATAAGAAGAAGCGTGTTCCTTACTGTGTGGAAGACAATTAAATCTACTTGGCCGAAGCTCTGGAAAAAGGATTCCAGATTGCTTTCGAAGGTGGGGATATTTTGTCTTACCAGATTCATAATCGATAGAATATCTCAATGGGCCGACAATGAGGTTCTTGATATTGACATAACCGATCTAGAGGTAATCGAACACCAAACAAAAGCTATTCTTAACCACATGGACCAGCGTTTCTGGCTGGCGCCGTGGGCTGAGAAATCAAGCGGCGGATTCGATACCAATCAAGGAAGGGATCGTGTTCTGGCAGCGTTGACGCAGCTATACAGAAATGGGCGGAAGGATCTTGATTGGTATACGGACATTGACATTGTCGACTCTGCCGCATGACCTGAATCTTTCGTGTGAACCTGCTTGAACTCACTTGCGCTTCGATTCTGATCGTCAGACAAATGTTCAGGCGAAGCGGCCAAAGTTTTCGCGCGCGAATTCAACAGCAGCATTGACCAGGCTGGACGTGCCCACGCCACGGGCCATAACTAGGCTCTCCTTCTGACCGTTGGCCTTTACGCAGTAGTAGGCAGCGTGCTTGCTGCATCGCCAGGCGAACACGAACACGTTGGCTTTGTGGGCCAAGGCCTTGAGCCTGTCTGTACAGACTTGGTCTGCGTTGGTGTCGATGAGCCAGTGTGGGCACAGCGACTTCATGATCTCCACAGCGCGGCGTGTTGCCGCTTCATCGAGGCTGTAGATCGCGACCCGGTATGGGGTCTCATCGGGCGCCTGCGTCTCCTCGTAGTCCGAACGAGGGGCCTCCGGCAACTCAGGCGGTTCGAGTTGGGCTTCCTTGGCCAACAGGCGTAGCTGGTAGGTCTGTAGGGGGTCGAGTCGGGAACTGAAATCCTGACACGCCTGGATGACCTGCGTGAGCAGTCTAAGGCGCGCGTCGGCATCGCGGACGCGGCGCTGGGACAACGAGTCGCAGACATCGAGGGCCCAGCCCAGCGCATGGGGGGATCGAATGGCCCCGAAGATCTTGGACACCGTGTCCACCGCATGTCGATAGGACGAGTCGTCACCGCTCTCGACAATGGCCACAAGGATCTGATGGATCAACTCCTGATCGGTTCGCTGAAACACATCGCGCGCCCGAAGTGCCTCCAGCATCTCGACGTAGACAGGTACTAGCAGCGGGTTGGGGTCGACGCGCTCTACGAACAACTCGTGCCACAGCGGGTAGAGCCGCTCGAACAGGGCGGGGTCGCCGACGGCATGGTGCATCAGACACTCGACGACCGACTTGACCAAGTCCTTGTGCGCGAGCAGCGCTGTCGGCTCGACCGAGCGCACAAACTCCGCCCATCGTTCGACATAGCGCTCTTCGGACTCGTCGGGACAACGAACAAAAGGAAATGCCTTCTCAGGTGGTCCGGCAGGCGCGCGGTAGCTGGCGCGAAGATTTGCCAGGCGCGTGGCCGATGCCGACTCGACGCTCGACCGGACGGCAGTCTCCGAAGCGTCCAGTCGAGTCAGGACGGCTGCGGCCTTGTCGGGGTCAGCCGACTCCCGCGCACACGCGATGAGGCCCCGCAACACGTCAACGCTGTCAGGCAGGACCCACAGCAACTCCCAAGCTCGGTCGAACTCCTCGTTCGCAAGTGCCGCCCCGGCGGCTTCAAAGTCAGCCGCTCGGGGTGACTTTGCGCATCGCTCGCGCACCAAGGCGTCGACCGCACCAAACGCGCCAACTGGCAGCTCCTTTAGAAGTCGCTCACAGACCGCCCATTGAGGCTCGTCCAGTAGCAGTTCGTGGAGCACAAAGGCTTTGAGAACCGCGGGGCGGCGAGAGGTACGGCGGGTCTTGAAGAGCGGCAGGGCCGGTACGCCGATCTCGGTTCGGAACTGATCAAGAAGTGGTTCGAGCGTGGGGCCAGCCTCGAACGCCTGGGCGTGCGCGCGGTACAGCGCCTCCATCACATCGCCGTAGGTCTCGGGTGGCAATTGAAGGTGAATCAACCTCGGCAGCAGCGGATGCTGCGAGATGGCATCCCAGCGCTCGAAGGCAGCGGCCAACCGAATCTCGAGGTATAGGCGGTTCTCTGCCGAGACCCCGAACCTCTCGCGCAGGGTCGCCATGGCGGCCTGGGCAGCGACTTCATTGCGTGCCAACAAGGCGCGATCGAACGAGGCGCGAAGCTGGTGAAACGTACTGGGGACGTACGACGGAGCCCGTGGACGGCGGCTGAGCAGGTCCTCATAGAGTCGCCACTGGTTCAACAACCGGGTGTCGCTGCGCGGATCAGGCGAGTCGAGGCGGAAAGAAAACCAGCCTGCCACTTCGATCAGAGGCAGTGCATGTTGGTCCGCCGTGTCCAGCGGCCGGCTATGCGCCCTCTCCTCGGCAAAACTCGGCCCAATGAAGGCGCGCACTTCGTCCTGGAGCGCGCGCAGCATCTGCATCGAACTGGCACAGACAAACCAAGCCGTCGGTCCAGCGGCCGCTTCCCGGAAAGGTAAGAGCACGCCTCGGTCAACAGCGCCCGAAGCATGGACCTTCAAGCAGGTCTGCAGCGCGCTCTGCGCCTGCGGATCGTCACTGATGGTCGCGCAGTTGCAACAGTTGGGCGACGCAAAGAACGCGGCTTGCAGTGCCGCAGCCCGCTGACGGTGGACTAGGGTGTCAGTGCTGCTCATATAAGGCAAAGTGCACTCTGGCTGCAGCGACCTGCTCAGGATCGAACGAGACCGTCACGGCCTCTTCATTAAGCGCTACACCGCTTTCTGTCAGGTTCATCGAGCCGTCGATCAGAACCCGGTCTGTCCAGACGCCTTTGGTATGCAGCAGTGCATTGCGATCGGTCCAGCGCAGTTGATCGAGCAGACCGGCATCCCCGAGAGCTTCTTGAATGCGGCGCTTAAAGACTCTGTTGTGGTCGTCCGGACGAGTGTGGATGTGCAGTGTGGTGCCGTTGGCGGCGATGGCCACCAAGACCTCAACCAGACGAATCTCGCGCTTCGCCCACTCGGGATTGAGGGTGGCGTACTGGCCGATTTGACTGTCGAAGACGACGATGTTGCTTATCCAGGGCGCGACGATGAAGACTTCTTTGCTGGGCGCCAACAACTCCTGGGCGAACACCATCGTCAACACTTCCCTGACGGCATGCTGCGAGGTCACCGCGCCCTTGTAAATCTTGCGGGTGCCGCTCATGCCGTGGCCTCCAACTCAAAGTGGAGGGCCACGGATCCCAGTGCACGGACCACGGACGTCAGGCGAGGATAGACATTCAGGTACTCGAGCTGCACGGGCACCGTGGCGGCCAGGCAGATCACTCGCTGGATCTGCGCCGGGTCGGGGCCCGCCGAAACGATTGCCTGACCGGTTTGCTTGAGTTGCTGGTGCAGTTGCTCCTGCAGATCGGCGGCATCGGCGGCCAAGGCACGTTTGGGTGGCGACAGCCACGGTGCCAACAGGAGGCGGTCCGTAGTCATGGGCGTCTCGGCGAATCGCTCTGTGACCGGCAAGGCATGGGCCCGCAGTCCGTGGCCCCTGGCCCAGAGCACGCCCAGCAGCATGCTGAACCGCCAGGTCACGAGTTGAGCGGAAGGGACTTGGAAGTCAGCGGCCGCAAATGCCGCATCAATACGGGGGTCTTGGCTGAACACGGCGCACATGACGCGTGCATCGACTTCGACACCCAGTCGTCCCTCCAGGGCCTCCCAAGCCTGCAGCAACTCCGCAAGGAGTTGGTCCAGATCAGGAGGGCTGTTCGGACGAAGCAGTCGATTGCTGATCGCTGAAACGTAGCCGTGGAATACACCATGGCCTTGGACCGCCAGGAACTGTCGCAAAGACAGCAGGCTTGCCTGAGCCTCTTGGGTGGACGATGCCGAGCGGACCGCCTGGGTTGCATCGATCCAGGCGGTCTCGGGCGTCGGGCCTCCGATTCGCTGGAGGTAGTCCTGCAACTGGATGTCGATCTGCTCAAACTCCGAGGGGCCCAGCGCGGCTTCAATGCGGCGGTAGAAGTGATCCGTCCGAGTGGCCATGGCCTCAACCACCTGCTCGATGAGCCCGTTGCCGCCCGGGTTGGCCTCCGAGACCCACAACTGGACTTCAGCTCGCTCCTTGCCTTCCTCCGTTGGACCTGGTTCGGTGTCGACCATGAGGTCGTCCGGGTCCACCTGGGGGCAAGCTTGCTGGATGGCGTCCATGAGGGCCGCCGCAAACGTCTGCAGTTGGGCCCGTCGGAGCCAGTCATCCCAAGCGGCATCAATAGGCTCGGCCAGGATCTGGTGCGCCAAAGTGGCGAGGGCGTCGCGTGTCACAGCGTCGGCAAACGCGTCGGTCAACTTGGAACGGAGGCGGGGTTCCCTTCCCGGTACTGGGTGGTCGTCGTCGTCGGGCGCATCTGGGGACTGGAAGATCGTGACCAGGACGTCCCGCAGTCTGGGTTGCTCAGCCGGTTGTCGCAGCAGGTCAATCGCCTGCCCGAGTGTGATCTCGCGCTCCTGAGCGAGAGCTACCGCAGCCACTTTGAAGATCTGGGCCAGCCAGCCTCGAAGGAAGACGTTGCCCACCGTGCCGGCCAGCGCCGGGCCATGCTGGGCTTCCCATTGAAAACGCGCGCTGCGGGCGGCGCGGAGAATGGAGGGGTCCTCCTGCAGCAGAGTTGCGCTTGGGGACGCTGGGAGATTCATGTGGAGGCACAGTGCGTCGGCCTCGACTTCGAATCCGATGCCGCAGGGCTTGCCGCCCTGGGTAAAGTGCCACAAGGCTGTGTGGTCGACTGTTTGGTTGCCTGTCGCCACGCGCAGATTGACGCTGGAGGCCACGGCGTACCGTCGCACCGTAGCTGCCGACTGACTGGCGTGGGTGTGAACAGAGACGCGCTGCACCAGTCGGGCGATGCCGACTCGGTCCGAAGGAGCCTCGAAGACATTGCCCACGCGGCCCCCAAACAGTTGGGTCCGCCAGATCAGTCGCGCGTTGGAGGTGTCACGCAGCTCCGGCCGCCGTGGGGGCGAGACAAGTCGGATTGCCGCGGGGCGAAAGGCAGCGCAGGCGCTCACCCGTCCGCTTTCGGAACGATGAAAGTCGAACTGGGGATCGAGGTCGTACCAGAGTGCAACGTCGACCTCACGAGTCGTCGTCACGGCCGCGAGATCTGCCGCGAGCTCAGCGTCTGAAAGTCCGATCCACAGCGGCTGGTCCAGACGACGGGAGACCTTGCCCGGGGCCAATTCGTTCAAGGCCTGCAGCACGGGCAAGGCCACGTCATCGAATGGACCGCCCTGAAGCTGGACCTCCGGCAGAGACAGGTCGGCAAAAAGCGTTCCCGGCATGAACTCGGGAAGCGGGTGGCTGTTTCGTCGGTCGCTGGCCGGTTGGCCATGGGAACGCCAGTTGGTAGCCAAGCGTCTCAAGGCGGTGGGCACGACGGTCAGCAGCAGCGGGCGTGGATGCTCCCACAGCAGGGTGTCCACCTCCTCGCGCGACAGGGCCAGCGCTTGAACGAGAAAGCGTGTGAGGTCTTCCAGCTTGGCTGGATCCCTGAGCAGGTTGACCAACTGCTGCGTGAGGTAGGCTCGACGCAGGCGATCCTGCAGCCAGTTGCTACCAGCAAACTTCTGTTCGCCTGCAGGGCCGATCCGAATCGCCTCACTCCTGACTGCTTTCCACTGATTCGGATTCAGCGGAAAGCTCGCCTTGTTCTGCTTGATCTGGTCCTCTGCCGGCCGCGACCAGCCCTCCAAGCGGGTGGACTGTGGCCCAGACAGGTCCCGCCACACTGAACCTGCAGGCTCGCCTTGCTGCATGGCCACGCCGAGATAGTCGATCAGCGCATTGGCCGCCTGCATACGCCGGATGTAGCGGTTGCTCAGGGGCAGTTCACGGGGCGGCAGTTCAGGGTCGAAGAACTGTTCGTATGCCTGATAGGCCAAGCGATCGCGCCCGTAGTCGGACAGCACCATGATGGTCCAAGGGCGCATATGGCGCGTGCGGCCTGCCCGACCCTTGCGTTGCAGGAACTGCGCCATGTCTCGAGGGGCCTTGTGCTGCAGTACGACGCCGACTGCCGGGTCGTCATAGCCCACCTCCAGCGCCGCGGTAGCGACGACGATTTCGGCGTCGTGGCTGACGCCGGTATCAAGCGCCGTGGTTCTCTCCACACGATGCCGGGTGGACAGTACATGGCCATTGGCTTCGAGAGCTCTCCAATCTTGTCCCCCCTCATAGCGGCGCAGGCTCCCACCGGCGCGGCGCAAGTGGGCCAAGCCGCCGTTGGGGTGCCGGCGATTCGCGGGGTGTCCCTGTTCTGTGCGGCCTTCCGCATCCCGGAGGTCGTAGAACAGGCGGTTGGTTGCGTCCAGTTGGTCCGTGAAGGCGAAACTGCGCCAGCCGGCAAACGGCTTGACTCCCTTGGTGAAGCCTTCCCGGGTGTCCAGCAGGCGCGAGGCGAGCATCAGGGCCTGGATCGATGTCGACAGAAGCGCAGCCTGGGATACAGGGTCGCCTCTCAAGGCCAGCATGTACTCGGCGCCCTCACTGACCATGTGCTCAGGATTGGGCGCAATCTCCTCGACAACGCTTCGGTCCAGGCCGACCAGCGAAGAGAAGAATGCAGCCCCGTCGGCGATGGTCGCGGACAGCCCGACAAACTGGGTCTGACGGCGACTCAGGTGCGACCACCGCCGCAACAGGTGAGCCGTCTGAGCACCAAAGGTCCCTGTGTAGAGGTGTACCTCGTCGAGCAGCATCAGCGCAGGCGCCATTGAGGCTTTAGGCCCCAGACCAAAGAGGTGTCTGATCTGCGAGTCGGCGAGCCGCTGGTTCATCATCTCCACGGAAGTGAAGAGGATGTCGGGTGGGTCCTCGATCATCGACCTGCGGGTGAACCGCAGGTGCAGCGATTCGACGACGTGCCCACATGTGACGCAGGTCAGGCGGCCCTGACTCTCAGGGCTGCCTGCGCCTGCCAGACGCAGCCCCCCGCCACATCCCGGCTGCGGGCAGCGAAAAAAGGGACACTCGCCGCGAGTCTTTTGCCACTTCTTCTCTATCGAGTTCAGCGTTTCAGGGGCGTCCCCGTAGAGCACGCCGATGCTGAGCGTGGTCCCGACCTTGCCCAGATCCGCATCAAACTTGCGCGCCTGCTCGTAGACCTCGGCGAGTTGGTCCTTCAAGAGTTCGTTGCGGGGGTATAGCGCCAGGACCCGAACTCCGCGAGCGCCGGGTTGGGCTCTTCGCTCAGCAGCCAACCACGTCAGCGCCGGCAAGTAGAAGGCAAGCGTCTTGCCGCTACCCGTTCCCGCAGACACCAGCGTGCCTCGTGCGCCACGGTCCGTCAGGCCTTCAAGAATGCGGGCGGCCGCGTCGATCTGGAAGCGCGCGAACTTCCAGTGTGGACTGCCACTATCGAACCACGTGGCAACGGCGTTCAGCACTCTGGGATCAGACACGCGCGCGGCAATGATCTCCCGTGACGCGGCGGTCGTCAGATTGCGCGCGGGGTACTTCCGAGGGCGCCACAGCAAGCGGTAGTCGGCAACCAGGGTGGCGGCGCTCACCCAGTCCGGTCCCTCGTGCTGGCGCGGGAACATCTGGCGTAGGCGCGCAAACAAACGAACGCCTTCAGCCATGCGTGTCCGAAACCTCGGCGGTGTTGCCGGGCGCCCGGGAACAGCGAACAGGTGACCGAGTTCGATCAGGCGTTGCTGGAGCGCGGCCTCCGTATCGATCGTGCACTTCGGATCGGCGGCAATATCCTGGCGTTCGTTCAGGACGTCTCGCAGCGTTTCCTCAACCTCCGACGCGCTCAGCGCGCTGTCGACCAGGCCCCAGACCAGAACGCGTACTTCCAGTCGCTCCAAGCGATCAAGAGCCGCTTCGGCCAGCGCCAGGTCGGGTGCAAGACTCACTGATGGGCACTCCGAACGCGGAAGCGATCCAACTGCCCTTGCTCGCCAAGCCACTTCGCGACCGTCGGGGTGACGTGAGCGAGGGTCGCGGTGCCTGCATAGATGGCGTCATAGAACGCCTTGACCTCGTTCGGCAAGTCGAATGCAAGTCGAGCGAAGGCCTGTCGACACGACGTCACATGAGCAGAGATCTGCACTATGTCGTCAGGGGATCGGGGGAGTTCCAAACGTGCGATCGCCGCAAAAGCGGCGTAGCTGACCTGATAGGCCCTCAGCGCATCGTCGTTGGAGGGCGTCGGCGGCGTCCGCGAGCGCAGGGTGGTCGGACTCTCCAGGGTGCCGAGTTGCTCCAGATGGGCGCGCCAAGCCTTGCGCCCCGCCGCATCGAGCTCCTCTGCGAGGCCTTGGCATGCGTTGAGCAGGCGCGTCCAAGCCGCATCGCGGGTGAGTTCCTTGATGTCCTCCTTCTCGATGAGGCGGGACAGCACCTTCTGTGCATTCTGGCGAAGCGCGCCTCTCTTCGAGGCCACCGTTGCCGCATCTTGGCTCGAGAGGGTCAAGGGTGCGGTCTGGGCACGCAGACTCATTAGCTTGGAGTGCCGAGCCTGCCACTCACCGGTGCGCTGCTGGACGTGCTTCAGGTCTGTGGCAAGACTTTTGGCCTGTGCCAGCGACTTGATCTTGGCTTCCAAGGTCTGGCAACGCTGCACGAGAGTGGTCATTGCCCGGCCTCCTTGGTGATCGACTCGAGATCAGTCTGCAAGCCTGTCAACATGGCCCCGATGTCCGCGCCGCCAAGAGTGCTCAGTTGCGAGTCGGCTGCCCGATCCAGGTCGGGCAAGACCTTGTCGAGCAAAGCCAAGGCGTCGCTGACAGCAACGAGTTGCCGCATGTTCAGCGCTGACCAGGCCAGCAGACGGGTCTCGATCGATGACTGAGGTTCGGGCTCCTTGAACGCCAGCGCCTGACGGATCAGCTGGCGGGCCTCTTCACCGGACAGCGTCTCGACCGCCCGCTTGGACTGCTCGAAACTGCCGGACGTGATCAAGGCAAACAGGCCGGCCTTTTGGGCTTGCTGCAGTTGTTCCAGCAGTTGTGTAGCAGGGCCGGCGCCCTCCCAATCGCTGAGACGCTCACGAATCGTAGGCAGGACGTGGGTCGTCGCCGCTGAGTACCGCTTCAGGAGTCCTTCGACGCGGGATGCATTGAACATCTCATCCGCGGCGGTCTTGAAGTCGCCCAATTGCATGCTGATGAGCATCGTCCCGGCTTCCGGCAACGGCTGACGCCAGGCAGACTTGGTTCGTCTGAGGTCGATGGCCTGCACGGTGTCGCCGTCACCTTGGAAGCACCCTAGGGATTTGGCGACGATCGTGGAGACGGTAGCGCGGGCGGCCTCGGCACGGATGATGGCCCGGGCGATCACCGCGGCTTGTTGGGTGTCCGCAGCGTCTGGCTCCCAGGGTGGCTGGGGCAGACCGGCGTAGTAGTCGGACAGCGGTGGCATACGGGGTTCGACAGCGCGACTCAAGCGCAGCAGGAGCGCCTGGCGTTGAAGGAGTTTGAGGGCGACGCCGGCTTGCTGCTCCGCCGAAGTGGTATGCCAAGCGATGGCCTGTGCCTCGATGCGATCGAGCAACTGCTGAGCGATCGGGTAATCCGCGTCGGCGTTGGTGTAGTCCCACGACTTCTTGTTGTCGCTCCAACGCTCCAACGCGGCCAGGCCCGCCAGTAGCACGGGATCCAAGGGTCTTGCTTCGGCGGCCACCACAAACTTCGGCTCGTTGCTCGGGTTGCCGACGCTCGCAAAGGGCAACCAGAGGTGAGCCGCTTCGATGGACCTCGACTTGAGACGATGAACGGTCCAATCGATGCGGTCCTTCAGTGCTTCAGCCAGCAAGTTTCGAACGCGCCGGGCATACCTCTGATCGATGCTGCCCTTGGACCAGGCATTGAGGTACTCCAGTTCGGGCGCCGGCGGTGGCGGTGGCGGAGGCGGCGGTGGTGACACGGGCTGCGGTACGGGCGCCTTGCCCGAGCCCTTGCCACCGCCTTTGGCCGGATCCTTCGCGATATCCAGTGGGGTGTCGAAGGGCCAGGGGAGGTCGAAAGCCTCGAACACGCCCTTGGCGGCCCGCGGCGCATCGCTAAGGTTGCCTGGATTGCCAGCCCAGTAGTCCAGCACGGGTGCGAGCCGCTCGAGTTGCTCCTGCGGCATGCCGCGGGCCTTGAGCGCGATCTGCACTGTGGCGTTGGGAGCGGCCCCCTTGAAGTTGGCCGGCGGAAAGGCCCTGCTCTCGTACAGCGAGCGATGCGACAGGGTCTGGCGCAGGACCGTGTCGATAAAGGCTCGAGGATTCAGGCGTAGTTCGCCGCCAGGACTGAGTTCGCGACGTGCGATCGATTCAATGGCAAGGGCAGACAGTGGGAACAGCGGGTAGCCCTGGGGGCTATCGCCAAACGCCGAGAGTCTGTCAAGGTCGTCATCGGACAGTGCCGTGGGGAACGGCTTGACCCAACCTTCGATCTCGCCGGCCGGATTGACCGCGAACTGCTCGCGCAGGGCCTTTGCTCCCCAGCGAGCGGCATTGAGATACCGGCCTGCCAGCAACACCATGCGGTCGATGATGGCTTGAGGCGTAGCCGCCGTATTGGGGATCAGCCACTCTCGTTTGGCACGCGTCAGGATGGTCTGCCGGCTGGGCAAGAATCCGTCGGTGACCGCCAGGGCTGTCCGAATGGGGGCCCTCACGCGCACCCCACCGTGATCGCTTTCCGCGATCATCAGGTTGAGCAGAGGCTGCTGGATGCCCGCCAGGGCTGCAAAGTCCTCGATCAGCAGCACCAGTTCCTTGCCATCCTTGAGCAACTGTTGGCGGATCCCGTCGACGATCTCCTCGATCGTGCGCTGCCCCAGAGCCCGAGAGAACTGGAAGACATCCCGCAGCGCCGGGTCTAGGGCTTCCTGAAGGATCTCGGCGGCCAGAGGCCGACTGGCGCCGTCGTTGCGAGCCAGTTGTTGCAGCGCTGCCTGAACCGTGCGGCGACTGCCATCGGGCGTGTATGAGTCTGGCGGATCCAGGTCGGCTGGCACGAAGCGGCGCTGTTCCCCCGTCTGCTGCTCGCTGCCCCCTTCGATGGTCTGGCGGACGATGCGCTCGAGGGGGGTGCGAAACCATTGATCGAAGACTTCAGGCTCGCGGATCAGGTCTCGCAATACACGAGTCAGGGCCAGTCGCTCGCGCAGTTCCCGGTCTTCGCGATCGGTTGACTTCAGCGAGGCCATGCCCTCGGTGAACTTCTGCTCGAGAACGAGGCTGAGCGCCGTGCACAGCATGGCGGCTGCGTGACCGGGTCTGAGGTGATCGACCGTCTGGCTGAGTTCAGCCAGCAACTTCGCGTAGGCCTCGCCCTGCAGCGGATGCAGGATGCGCTCGACAACCTGGCGCAAGCTCGCAGTCTTGGGGACCAGGACGATCACCAACTGGTCGCGTCTGGGGTGACGTTGCAATTGCGCATGTAGCCAGCGGACAAGGTGGGACTTGCCAACACCCGACTCACCGGTGATGGCCACCAGCACGGCGCTGCCATCGCTGGCGTCTCGCATGAGGGACGCCAGCAGATTCGCCTCGGTGGAGGGTCGCTCGACCGCGCCATTGGCCGTGCGCGTGATCAGCGGTCCGGGTTCATGAACCGCCAGCAGCACCGCGTCGTCGACGACCTCGGCCTCGGTCCGGATGCACTCGGCGATGTTCTGTGGACTGGGCCAGAAGTCACTGAGTGAAGTCATTGCGCCCCCCTGCGCGGTCGTTTGACCCAGGTGTAGCGATGGCTCGTCTGCGGTCCATCCCTGCCCGTCAGGAGGATGCTGCTGCCCACATCCGCGCGAGAACTGAAGTGCAGGGTCTGGTTGACCATCAGGCAATGCAGGGCCCGTGACAACGAAGTCGACAATTGGGTGGCCTGCAAAGGCGGCAGTGCGTTGTCCCGCAACTTATCCAACACGGCCTGGCGATAGCGGCCTCCGTCAATCACAGGCAAGGCTTGGGCGAGTTTTTCGATCAGGTCTCTGGCGGGCATCTCCTCGCCAGGGCCGATGCAGTCCGGCAGAACTTCCGAGATGGCCAGTGTCGGATCAATGTCGATCGCTTTGGGGTGACGGACGAATCCGAGAAAGTACCCCCAAGACCTCAGCCCAACGACGCGTTCTCCGTTCTGCATCAGGGTCAGGCCTGTCCCGTGGATGTGGTCATTCGCAAGTGAAAACAGGTTCTCTGCACCCTGGCGGTAGACGTCCAAGGCCATCAGCCAGGCCAATGATCGTGTCAGATCGGCGGCTCGGGCCTCTTCTCGTGCCCACAGGTCCCCATTGTTCGCTTCAGACAGCGCGACATGGCGAGCCTCCATCCGCACCGCCCGAACAAGATCGGCCTCGCTTTTCATGTCGGAGGGAGGAGGTCGGTAAAGGGACAGTACCTTCGTGTCGAGATCCTCCCTGAACAGGCCCAGGTCGGTCCAACGATTCAGCGTGGTTCTGGCGATTCGCGCATCCTTGACCACCGACTCCGGCGCAATAGCCTCGATCAACTCCATTGCAGTCATCGGCGAGCGTGCCTTGGCGATCGTCGCGTAGAGCACGACCAGTATGTTGGGCAGACCATCGCTGGTGAGGTTCAGCAGGCTCATGGATTCAGGATCTGCAGGAAGTCCCTGGCCATCGTGTAGGGCGTGGTGTCAATCAGTCGGCGCATCGGGTGATGGGGATGGGGCAAGTCTGCCGGAATCACCAGGATCTCCAATAGGGCGGGCGACAGCTTCAGGTGATTCCAGAGTTCAGCGGTGTCATTCTGGGTCCAGATCAGGATACGCACTTCGCCGTCGCCGGAGGTCAGATGACGCAAGGCCTCCGGTGGGAGCGTGTCGAAGAAGGTCCGAAGCCTCTGTTCCGTGGGGATATGCTGCTTGACCAGGGGTGCGCTTGTCGCGGCGAAGTCGGGGTCCCATGCGACGGTATGGCAAGCCACCAGAGGCGCCAGTGTCGCGAGCAGTTGGGAGCAAGTCTGCGTGAAGTCCTTGTCTCGTGGTGCGGCGATCACCAGCAGGTTGCCCAGGGCGCGCATCTGAGTCATCCGATCCAGGGCGACCAGCGAACGAGGAGCGAACGCCGGCAGGCGTGCAGCAACAGGCGCTGCATAGTGAACGGTCTCGCGACGGTTCTCCCAATGGAAGGCGCATCCACCGCAGCATGTCGTAACCGGAACCCACGGATCTCCGTGGACCGAGTACATCTGGTTGAGGGCCACGGAGATCTCCTGGCGACCCACGGCCACATCTCGCATGGCATTCAGGCCTCGCAGCGACGCCCGTCGGACTTCGTCACGCGCACGTGCCATCGCGCTCGCAAAAACGCCGGGATGCCGATGGCCATCGCTCAGGATCCGCACCGCCGCACGGGTGGCATCGCTGAAGTTCAACGGGGTCTCGTCCTCGAGCGCCTGGTTTGATTGCATCGCCACCAGCTCGATGAGTTGGGCTCGAGCCATGAGTGTCAGGGCGCGAACACTCCAATCCACGCTGGCTTCTGACTTGACCTGAAGATGGGACGGCAGTTGCGTCAGATCGACCCAGTACACCTCCGGGATCTTGAGGTGAGGTCGGGCTGCATCGACCATGCTGCTCCAGCGCTCGAAGGCCTTCTCATCGCCGATCAGCTTGGGCAACGCCAGACTGCTGGCCTGCTCTTCGTCGCTGGGGGTGTGAAGCAGCAGCGCAGCCCCTGCCCTACCGTCTCGACCCGCCCGCCCGACCTCCTGGTAGTACCGATCGAGAGACTCCGGCAAGGTGGCATGGATGACGGTCCGAACGTCACTCTTGTCCACGCCCAGGCCAAACGCCGACGTGGCCACCATGCCGTCGAGTTCGTTCGATCCCCAAGCCTCCAGGAGCCGCTTGCGTTCATCGGGAGGTGTTGCGCCCGTGAACTTGCTCAGCCGCTTCAAGCCCGCCTGGCGCAGTCGCTGCAGCCAGGCGTCGGCTTCGTCGGGACGTGTGACATACAAGATGAAGGGCCTTGGGGCCAGGTGCACGGCCTCAAGCACCCGATCGACCCGATCCAGATCAGCACATGGCACGCTTGCATAGCGGATCTCCGGGCGCAAGTGCACCGCAGAGACCACATGGACCTGGTGCACAGGGCCGAACAACTGTCGCAGGTCCCTGAGCGTGGTGTCAGTGAGCGTGGCCGAAGCCAGAACGACGCGGATGCCGTTGTGACTGGCACGGGATCGCAGCATGCGGACCAATGCGGGGAGCAACTGGAACGCCGGGCGGAATCCATTGCCCCAACCGATGACCAGATGGGCTTCGTCAATGAAGACCCGATACAGGCGGGCTTCCGATGCCGCCTGCTCAAGGCCCTCTCGCAGGCTGCCTACAGCGAACTCGGGTGAGGCGAAGAGGATCGGCTGCGTGCCTTGCCGGATCGCCTGGTGGACCTGGCTCCGCTCCGCCTTGGTCAGACCGCCATGAAACGCCAGTGGCGGGAACTCCCGGTAGGGAAACCGCTGCCGAAGCAATTCCCTCATCCGCGCAGCCTGATCCATGGCCAGTGCGACCGTAGGCACGATGGCCAGCGTCATCTGACCCTCCTGCTCGATCAATGGGGGCAAATGTGCCAGCAAGCTTTTGCCACTGCCCGTCGGCAGGTTGGCAATGAGCGTGTGCCCTTCAGGCAGGTGCAGCAAAGCACGCACGGCTTCTCGCTGTCCTTGTCCCGTGTAGTTAGGCAGGCCCATGGACTCAAAAAGCACGGGGTCGGCGGCGACCTCGTGTCGGGGGCGGGACTGGATGGCCTGAAAGACGTCGTCAAACAGGTCAGCCTGCGTGCCCAGGAAACTCAGACGAGGCCATCGCGGCTGCACATTGAGCGAGGCGGGGCCGGGCAATACCTCGAACTGAGCCCGCCGCCACTGGTCTGTGGTGGGCCATCCGACGCTGAGGGGCACTCGTAGCCAAGGCGCCTGGCCATCCTGTGGCGCAACGCGCAGGAGCACATGCCGAACCAGGGCGATGCAATCGGTCCCGGAAACCGTGGCCGGGTGCCGACCTAGCGCCAGGAGCACTTGTCTCAGTCGCTCAAGGAGCGGGTCCCTCGCAGGAAGGGTCGGCACCGCGAGTGCAGGCCACTGGCTGCACACGTTCATCAGTGCGGCGACGTCAAAGTCACCGCCGTCCGCTGAGTTCATTGGACGAACGGTGCGCTCGCCGACGCAAAAATGGCGCCAGCGACGTCTGTGCGTACAGAGGGCACCCTAATCGCATCGTTCAGGCGTACGAACAACACCTCTTCATCGTCCAAGTCGCGCTGTTCCACGACCCGCGCAGCACTCGTGAGCCGTGTCAGCCGAGACTCGATCTGCGCAACGCGCGTCGCGTGCTGATTCCTCAAAGAAGCCAGGCCTCGGGCCCTTTGCTGGTGAACGAGATCGTGGCCGTTGATGTAGGCCAGAGCGCTGGCTGCAGCCTTCTGGCAGTGGCGCCTCCACTCTAGCAACCAGGGCACCGAGTCGATTTGCATCTGCAACGTCTGCCACCGCCGGGGATTGAGGTTGAAGTCACGACCGTGCAGGTGATCCGAGTTGCGATAGTCCTCCAAAAGAACATCTGGGGGTTGCAATGTGGCGCCATCCTCCGCACTAACCCACACGGTGTAGAACTGGGGCGCGAAATGCTGCTCCGCTCTGCGCTTCAGGGCACGTGCGGCGTCATCGTCGGACTCTGTGAGGTTAGGCTCAACGACAAAGTCAAAGCGAAACCAAAGATCACACCCGCTCGCGTCACGCGCTTCGAAAGCGGGCCGATAGCGCCACATTGCAAAGGCCCGTCCGCGGTCGTCAGACTGACAGAACGTCGTCAATGACTCAACCAGCGGATCGCCGAATCTGAGCGATCGGAGTCCTCTTGATTGCCCTTGCTTGGACATCACGGTGTGACGGCTGTAGGCATAGGGATAAGTGAGGGGCGATCTCGCCGTGCTGTGTCGGGACTCGGTATCAATGGTTCCAAGGAATTGACTGACAAAGTCCGGCAGAGACAACAGAGTCTGGCGGCTGTTGTCGCGGGTGTAGTTAAGACGGAACACCCGCTCGCCTTCAGGCAGGTTTCCCGTCCAAGCTTCCGGGCGACTATGAAACAGCAGCGCATTGAAGGCGAAGCCGTCAAAAGCGGATCTCCAGTCCCGCCACTGACTATCGACGTCTTCAAGGTGTTCAAATTCTTCGCTCTGGGGATCACCCATGGCATCGAGGCTGTCTTGCTGGTCTATGCTGCGCCGCTCCCGCGCGGCCCAGCCCGTGGAACCCGCCAACTGGTCCCGCCACCGCAGCAATCCGCTAACGCCCTCGTTGCACCAGTCTTGAACAGCTGTCTTGAGAGTACCTTCGACCAGGTACTGGAGGCTGGCTATCGAGACGTTGAAGACCTGCAAGCCTTCCGCCAGACACTCGACCCACGCCACTTCTGCGGCATCGTCCCTGCAGACCGGAGCCAAGGATCGGATCGCATTGCCTACGCCAAACCGATCCAGACGTCCAAGGCGTTGCTCGATTCGATTGGGAGCGGGCGGAAGGTCGTAGTGGAAGGCCACTTTGTGGCCACCATGCAAATTGAGGCCCTCCTCGGCTCGGGCATCACAGACCAGCACCCGACATCGATCCGGTTCGCTGAGAAACCGTCGCCAAGCCTCACCCTCCCCTTCCTCATCGGTGTCGGTTTCGTTGGCGATGCAGTCGTGCCGAAGCACTTCCACGGTCTCGCTCAGTGCAGAGCTGAGGGAGGCGGTGAGGCGATCCGCCGTGCCGGACTCGTCGCAGAACACCACCACTTGAACGCTAGGCGTCGACAGGCAATCGCGAATGGCCGCGTGGGTGACCTGATCTCGTTCTCCGGCTTCGTCGGCGCGACGCCTAAGCTCGTCGGCCTGTTGCGCAAGCTCCCGAGCGCGCGTGTCGTAGATGCCCAGGGCCACGAGCGTCTCTTCAAGCGATTCTGAACTCCCTGCGTGCACGGCGCTCGAGAAGAGAGCTTGAGCTGCAACTGGCGATTCGTTCGCATTCAGCAGATAGACACGCAAGTCGTCGATCACCCGGTGGCGCTCGGATTGCCAGCGGCTGGCGTAGCCCAGCGTCTGAAGTCCCTTTCGCTGCGGCGTGGCCCAAGGAACCGCCTTGCGTCGGTTGCGGAGAACCCGCCGGTGCAACTTGTAGGTCTCCGACAGATGCGCACGAAGATCGCCCAATGCAGCTAGAAAGTGCTCGTCATCCTCCTCTGGCAACGACTGCACAATGGGCCGTAGGGCGTCAACGCGCTTCATGAGAGTCGAGTCGTCGCCGAAGGTGTCACGCAATCGGTCGAGGTCGTCCTCCATCGCCAACACGTTCTCAGGTTGAAGCGACGCTGCAATCTCCGCCACCAATTGCCTTGATTGCACGCGCCGCTCGAACCCCGCCAAGTCGTCGAGCGGAAAGACGATAGGGTCGAGAAGATGGAGGATCCGCAAGAAACCCTCTGTGTCTGCGAGCACCGGTGTGCCGGACAGTAGAAACAGCCGAGGCACCGATGGCGCGCGCCTGCGCAGCAGCTCGTACAGTGGGTGAGCGCTATCGGCGGACTTTCGAGACAGGTGGTGGGCTTCGTCGATGACGACCATTCCAGCCATCTGGATACGCTCGTTGACACCGCTCAAGTCATCGTTGGAGACGATCCAAACGTGGTCGTCGAGCCAGTCACGCAGTCCGAAGCGCTGGATGAGTTCGTGGCGCCACTGCGTCACCAGCGACGGTGGCACGATCAGCAGAACCTGCGCGTCGGCGACGTCCAGGGTGTACTGGCGAATCAGCAAGCCAGCCTCAATGGTCTTGCCCAAACCGACCTCGTCAGCCAGCAAGTAGCGCTGAACGGGGTCCTGCAGTACCTTTCGCACGACATTGAACTGATAGTCAGCCAGTTGGACCGACGAGGACAGCAGTGCGCCGATGCCGCGGCAAGCGGCCCGTTGGGCAGTTACAGCACGCACGAACTTTGATCGAGCGGCTGCGAAGAGAGGGGTTTCTGTGACGTGGCGGATCAGAAATTCGGTCGGGTTGGCAATAGGT
>LNFM01004708.1_pt1 | contig 46246 bp, 38 predicted proteins | sample 596031 | NCBI WGS metagenome assembly LNFM01 (sample SAMN04254537, study PRJNA301005) | activated carbon metagenome | isolation source: dual media filters at the Ann Arbor, Michigan drinking water treatment plant | place: USA: Ann Arbor
GTGGAGCTGGTGAAGCTCAGTAAGAACAGTCCCGACAAGTTCAATTACGGCCACATCGGGATCGGCTCGCAAGCCAATCTTATCTTCAAGCAGCTCGAGCAGATAGCCGGCATCAAGATGACTGCGCTGCCCTTCAAGGGTTCTGCGCCGGCTGTGCAGGAGGTCGTTGCTGGCCGACTGGATCTCTTCATCGTGCCGCCGATCAGCGCCGTCGAGCCGCATATCGCCAAGCAACTTCGCATCATGGCCGTGACGGGCAAGAATCGGCTGGCGGTGGTGCCGGATGTGCCGACTCTGCAAGAGCTCGGCGTACCGCTCGTGGCATTCGCCTTCCAGGGTGTGTGCACCGGGAAGGGCACCCCTCAACCCGTTATCGACAAGCTCTCCACGGCGATCCGCGGCATCGTCGCCTCGAAAGAGTACACGGGATTGATGGACAAGCTGGGCACCGCCGCCGTGTCCTCGACGCCATCCGAGCTCAGGCAGATGATGGACGACGCAATCAAGGTCGCAGCCCCCGTGGTCAAAGCCTTCAATTTGCAGCTCGACTGATGCGCGCTGACGTACCGAGGCAGTGCCCCATCTGTGAAGCAGCCGCATAGGTCGGTTGCACTGGAGAAGAAGCCGGGCACTGGAAGCCCTGTGCCGCGTTCGGCCAGCGGCGCCGGCTTTCTCTCGGGCTCGCATTGTGTCAACTGTGCTCGGCACAAGCAGCAGGCGGTTCATCCATGACCCAATCGAGAGAAACCCCGGTCGGCACCGGCGGCGGCACCGGGATCGGCGCATCCATCCCCCGCTTGGAGTTGCCGCGCTTGGCGGCTGGCCGCGGCCGCTACGTCGACGACATCGTCCTACCGCGCATGGTCCATGCAGTGTTCGTCCGCAGCCCTCATGCGCACGCGCGTCTTCTCTCGATCGACAGCAAGGAAGCCCGCCGCCAGCCGGGTGTCGTCGCGGTCTATGACGCAGCCGACATTAACCCGCTTTGCCAGCCTTTCGTCGCCGTTGCTCAGCATCGCCCCGGCCACCGCTCGCCCCCGCAGCGTCTCCTCGTGGCCGACACGGCGGTTTGGCAGGGCCAGCCGGTCGCCGTTGTGATCGCCTTCACCCGCGCCGAAGCGGAGGACGCCGCAGAACTCGTCGCGATGGAGTGGGAAGAACTTCCCGTCGTCGCCTCGATCGCCGATGCCTTGCGGCCCGATGGCCCGGTCGTCCATCCAGAGCTCGGCGACAATCTCGCCTTCGATTTCCGAATAGAACGCGGCGAGCCGGACAAGGCATTCGCCGCCGCCGATCTCGTGGTCGAGGAGGAGTTCCGCTTCGAGCGCCAGACGGCCTTGACCCTCGAGCCGCGCGGCCTCGTCGCCGAATTCGATCCGACGGAACGCGCGCTGATCGTCCACCATGCGCACCAGTCTCCATTCCAGATGCAGGACGTTTTCTGTCGTCATCTGGGCCTGCCCGAGCACAAGGTGCGCGTCACCGCCCCCGACGTCGGCGGCGCCTTCGGTATGAAGCTCAACATCTACCCCGACGAGATCGCTACCGTCGTCGCCGCCATGAAGCTCGGCCGCCCGGTGAAATTCATATCCGACCGCCTGGAATCTTTCGTCTCCGACGCCCACGCGCGCGACCATGTCGTCAAGGCCCGCATGGCGCTCACACGCGACGGCCGCATCACCGCGATGGAGGTCGACGACATCGGGGCTGTCGGCGCCTATGGCATGCCGCTACGCTTCAACGTCGCCGAAGGAATGATGACGATCACCACAACCGGCGCGCCCTATGCATTCGAGGCCTATCGCGCTCGCACGCGCAGCGTCTACACCAACACGTGTGTCATCGGCATGTATCGCGGCGTCGGCATGCCGCTCGCCTGCGTCGTCGCCGAGACGTTGGCCGGGATCGCCGCGCGCCGTCTCGACATCGACGCAGCCGACTTCAAGCGCCGCAACCTTCGTACCAAGGCCTCGCTGCCTTGTGTGACGCCAGGGGGGCAGCGTCTGGAGACGGTGTCCTTCCACGAGTGCCTGGAGAGGATCCTCGTGCTGTCTCGCTACGACGATCTGCGCCGCGAGCAGGCAGCGCTCCGGGCGAAGGGCGTCTACCGCGGTCTCGGCCTCGCCTCCTTCGTCGAGCAGACGGCCTACGGTCCACCCTACTACGGTCCGTCCGGCGCACCGATCTCGACCCAGGACGGCTGCACCTTGCGCCTGGAGCCGTCGGGCGTGATCCGCTGCGTCACGAGCATCACTGACCAGGGCCAGGGCACGCTGACGGCTGTGGCCCAGATCGTCGCGAGCGAGGTCGGGGTACGCGCCGAGGATGTCGGCATCATCGCCGGCGACAGCGCCCTCTCACCCTACGGAGGCGGCGCCTGGGCCTCGCGCGGTACCGCGATCGGCGGCGAGGCGGCCCTCAAGGCCGGCCGCCTGCTCAAGCGCAACATCCTCGCCCTCGCCGGTGCGATCACCCAGACCCCCGCCGATAACCTCGATATCGCCGCCGGACAAATCGTCAACCGTGGCACCGGCCAGGAAGTCATCAGCCTCGCCGAGATTGGCCGGATCGGCTATTTCCGCCAGGACACGCTGCCGCGGGATTTCGATGTGCAGCTCTCCGTGACCGCGAGCTATGTCGCCAATGACAAGATGGGGTTTGTCGCCAGCGGCGTTCAGCTCTGCCATGTCGAGGTCGACGCCGAGACGGGCATGGTCCGCGTCCTCGGCCAATGGGCGGTGGACGACTGTGGCCGTGTCGTCAATCCGCTTCTCGTTGCCGAGCAGGTGCGTGGCGGCATCGTCCAGGGCATCGGCGCGGTTCTTTTCGAGGAGTGCGCCTACGACGACAACGGCAGCTTGCTCAACGGTACTATGGCCGATTACCTCGTGCCCATGTCGTGCGAGATGCCCGACGTGGTCACCGCCCTCGTCGAGACGCCCGAGGCCTCGACCCTGCTCGGCGCCAAGGGCATCGGGGAGGCAGGCCTCATTGGCGCGATGGGTGCGGTGTGGGTGGCAGTCAACGACGCGCTGCAACCTCTCGGCGCCACCATCAAGCACCAGCCGTTTACACCGGAACGAATTCTGGAGGCCATCGCCGCAGCCTCACCTGGGTGAACGGTCCACGTCTGAAATCACATCTCAGGAGCTGCTTTGCTCAATTCTTGACCTTGCAAAAACAGGTCTCGCGAAGCAATGTCGCCACCTGATCATCGGGAGAGACAAACTATGAAGCCGACGCGTATCGACCGCCGCACGTTCGGCAAGCTTGCCGGCGGTGCAGGCCTCACCGCAGTGGTTACGGGCCCGTCGTTCGCCCAGACCGGCGACGTGGTGAAGTTCGGCGCCCCGCTCCCGTTGACCGGCCCGCTCTCGCCGGAAGGCATCAAGCAGCAGCGCGGCTACAATCTTTGGGCCGACGCGGTCAATGCCAAGGGTGGCATCAAGGTGGGCGGCAAGACCCTCAAGGTCGAGATCGTCTACGTCGACTACGCCTCGAACACACCGCGTGCGGTCCAGTCGGCCGAGCGCCTCATTGCCGAGGACAAGGTGAGTTTCCTGTTCGCTCCATTCGGCTCCGGCGCGACCAAGGCAGCCTCCAGCGTGTCGGAGAAGTACTCGATCCCGATGATCGCGCCTTCCGCATCTTCGGCCCAGGTCTACGACCAGGGCTACAAGTTCCTGTTCGGTCTGCTCTCTACCAACGACAGCGTGACCGAGCCGCACGCTGCCGCGATCACGGCCAATCCCGCTATCAAACGCCTCGCGATTCTCGCCCGCAACGATCTCTTTCCGCTCGCCATCGCGCAGGAGATGGAGAAGTCGGCCAAGGCCCGCAATATTGAGATCGTGATGTTCGAGCGCTACGCCATCGGCGTGCTCGATCATGCCTCGGCCATCACCCAGATGCGTGCCGCCAATCCGGACTGGGTGTTCGGCACCGGCTACATCAACGACCTCGTCGCCATGCGCAAGCAGATGAACGACCTCGGCGTGAAGCCGCTAGCTATCAGCATGATCGCTGGCCCTGCGTATAAGGAGTTCACCACCGCATCGGGGCCGCTCGCCGACAACATCGCCTCTTCGTCTTGGTGGCAGCCGTCGGTGCGCTACAAGGGCAAGGATGTCTTCGGCTCTACCGAAGCTTTCAATGCCGCTTTTGCCGCCAAGTATAAGGGTGATGAGGCCGACTACATCGAGGCAGCCTCCGCCGCTTGCGGCGCCGTCGTCCAGCTTGCGATGGAGACGGCAAATTCCGCCGATCCCAAGGCCGTCCGGGAGGCGCTCGCGAAGATGGACGAGGAAACCTTCTACGGTAAGGTCAAGTTCGGCCCGATCGGCCAGATCACGACGCTTCAGCCCCCGGTCTTCCAGATCCAGAGCAGCAAGCCTATCGTCATTTGGCCTGATGCGATCAAGCAGGGTAGCCTTCGCTACCTGTCGCGGTGACGGGGACGTGCGATCGTGAGCGACGAATTGCCGAGCGATCATCATCTCGCGGGACACTCAGTACGGTGACGGAATTGACAATGATGATTGCCCTTCGCTTCTCGTCACTCGCTCCATGATCTATCTCCAGCTTCTCGCCAATGGCATCGTGCTCGGCGGCCTATACGCGGCCATCGCCGCCGGCTTCTCCCTGGTATGGGGCGTGCTGAACGTCATCAACATCCTGCACGGCACGTTCATCGTGCTGGGTTCCTACATCGCGTTCTTCGCCTACGTTTATCTTGGGCTTCACCCGTTCATTGCCATCATTCCGGCCGCAATGCTCCTGTTCGCGGTCGGTTGGGCCGTGCAGGCGGGCTTCATCAATCGCGTGATCACGGCGCCGGTCCTGATCACCTTGACGCTCACTTTCGGCCTCGACCTCATCCTCAACAACGCGATGCTGCTCGCCTTTACCGCCGACTATCGGAAGGTGAACCTCGCCAGTCCGCTGCCGTCGCTGATCCTCGGCCCCGTGATCGTTCCCGGCGATCGCCTCGCCGCTATGGCCCTGTCGATCGGGCTCACGTATGCGCTGTATCGTCTTCTTTCGGACAGCAACGTCGGCCGCGCAATCGTCGCGGTCCGCATGGATCGGGAAGCCGCGGCGCTGATGGGCGTCGATGTCGGCCATATCAATGCGGTCACCTTCGGCATCGGCGCCATGATGGCCGGCGCGGCGGGTGCGCTTCTCAGCATCATCTACCCGATCTCGCCGCTCAACAGCACGCTGTTCCTCGGTAAAGCGTTTGTCGTCTGCGTGCTGGGCGGCCTTGGCAGCGTGCCGGGCGCTCTCGTCGGCGGATTGGCCTTGGGCATCATCGAGAGCTTTGGCGGCTTTGCGCTGGGGCCCGAGCACGCCATTACGATCTCTTTCGGCCTGCTCTTGTTGTTGCTCTTCGTCCGTCCCTCGGGCCTTCTCGGCAAGCGGGGCTACGAATGAGAGTAGAGACGAGCGCTCGATATCGTTTTTTCGTTCGCCGAAGCCGGGAGGCGCACCAATGAGTCTCGGGCGCGCAACTCCTTGGATCGGCCTCGCCTTGGCCATCGCCGTGGCGGCCCTACTGCCGATGTTGGCCTCGAACTATGTGCTCCGCCTCGCGACGATCGTGGCCATGTATGCCGTTCTCGCCCAATCCTGGAACTTCATCGGCGGCCTCGCCGGCTACCCCTCGTTCGCGACTGCCGCTTTCTTCGGTCTTGGCGCCTACGTTTCGGCGGTGCTCCAGACCAAAGGCGTGCCGATGATGGCGACGTGGCTGTTCGCTGGTCTCGGTGCGGCGCTCTTCGCAGCTTTCCTGGGCGGTGCTATCCTGCACTTGCGCGGCCACTACTTCGCTATCGCCAGCCTCGTCGTCGCCGAGGTGCTGCGCGAGATTGTCAACACGATGCCGGACCTGACCGGTGGTGGCATGGGCCTCAACATCCCCGTCCTAAAGTCCTCGGTGACGGCGCAGGCGCAGCTCTTCTTCTACGCGATGCTCGCCTTGTTCGCGGTGGCTTTCGCCACGGCAATGGTGATGCACAATTCCAAGAGCGGTTTCGCATTGCGTTGCATCAAGCAGAATGAGGACGCAGCCAGCATCATCGGTATCAACGCCTATGCCTACAAGTCGCTCGCGTTCACGCTGTCGGCCGTGTTCGTCGGCGTCGCGGGGGCGATCTACGCCTCATGGACCCACTATATCGATCCCACCGATGTGTTCGACGTCCTGCTCTCCGTTAAGCCGTTGGTAATGGTATTGCTGGGCGGCGTCGGCACGCTGCTGGGGCCACTTGTCGGAGCTGTCATCCTGCTCGCGTTCGAGGAGGTCGTCTGGCGCAATTTCCTCAAGGCCCATGCACTCGTTCTCGGCGCCATAATTGTCGCCCTTGTATTGCTGCTGCCGAACGGCCTGATGCCCATGCTGGGGCGGCTTTGGCCCGGTGCCGGCAAGTCCCAGACGAGGCCGACGGCATGACCGCGCTTCTGCAGCTCGAACGCGTGGAGCGCCGTTTCGGGGGCCTCAAAGCCGTCGACGAGGTGAATTTGTCGATCGTGCCTGGCGAGATCGTCGGTCTGATCGGTCCGAACGGCGCCGGCAAAACGACGCTGATCAACACCATCACAGGTGTTCATCCAGCAACTGGTGGGCGCATCGTGTTCGAGGGCGCCGAGATCACGCAGCTGAAGCCGCACGCCATCGCCCGCCGAGGCATCGCCCGTACGTTCCAGATCGTGCAGCCCTTTCCGCAGATGTCGGTGCTGGAGAATGTCGCCGCCGGCGCATTGTTCGCCGGTCGCGCTCCCTCCCTGGCCGCAGCGCGGGAGGCGGCACTCCGTCATCTCGAGTTTACCGGCCTGGCCGCTTTGGCGGACAACTCCGCTTCGACCCTGACACTCGCACAGAGGAAGCGGCTCGAGCTGGCAAAGAGCCTCGCCATGCGCCCGCGTCTCCTCATGCTCGACGAGGTCAACGCCGGCCTCAATACAGCCGAAATCGACGACGCGCTCGCCATCATCCGTCGCATCAGCGCCTCGGGCGTCACGATCATGATCGTCGAACACTTGATGAAGGTCGTGCTCTCGATCTGCAATCGTATCGTCGTACTTCATCACGGCCAGCTCATCGCCGAAGGCGAGCCACAGGCGGTCGTGCGCAATCCGGCTGTGATCGAGGCCTATCTCGGCAAGCGCTACGCAGGCGCGATGGCCGGAGGCACGACATGAGCGCGCCCGATTTCCAGGCGCCCCAGATTCAGGTGCCGAAGCTTCAGGTTAGCGGCCTCCAGGCGGGCTACGGAGATGTCCAAGTGCTATGGGACATCTCGCTCGACGTGGAGCCGGGCGAAATCGTCTCCATAATCGGCTCGAACGGCGCGGGAAAGTCGACGTTCATGCGCTGCGCTTCTGGCCTGTTGCCGGTTCGCGCCGGTATGATCGCGGTCGACGGCAAGCCGATGGCGGGGGCACCTCCGGCGAGCTTCGTCCGCGCCGGAGTTGCCCATGTGCCGGAAGGCCGGCGACTGTTCTCCGCCATGAGCGTCCGCGACAACCTTCTGATGGGCGCCTATCTGCGCGAGGATCGCGCAGAGATCGCTGCCGACCTCGATCGCGTCTTTGGAATGTTCCCGATTCTCGCCGAGCGTCGCCGCCAGGATGCCGGCACCATGTCGGGCGGCGAGCAGCAGATGTGCGCCATCGCCCGCGGCCTGATGTCGAAACCGAGCCTGCTCCTGATCGACGAACTTTCGCTGGGCCTCGCGCCTCGTATCGTCGAGCAGCTTTCCGAACGGCTGGTCGAGATCAACAAAACCGGCGTGGCGATCCTTCTCGTCGAGCAGGACGTGATGGCTGGCCTCGAACTCGCCAATCGGGGTTTCATCGTCGATCGCGGCCGCGTCACGCTTTCCGGCCCTGCCCGCGAGCTTGCTGGCAACCCGGCCGTCCGCGAGGCGTATATGGGCCTCGGCGCCTGAGGAATGCTCTGTCTTACAGCGGAAACCGTCACGCGCTGCGGGTTGCAAAAACCAGGGTCCGTCTGCACTGTGCGGTGATGAAACCTTCCAAGTGTTGGAAATCGCAAACTCCGGAAAGCGCCATGATCCCACCAGAGAGCGACCCGGTCGACGAAGCAGCGGCGCAACAGTCATTGCCGCCCGGACCAGCGGCCGATTATGCCGGCGAGGCATTACGCCTCAACGGCCTTTCATTGTCGAACACCGACCTCGAATTGACTATTGCCGAGTTCGAGCGTGCCCTGGAGATTGCAAGGGCGCTTATCGAGCACGCGCTGCCCGACGGTCTCGATCAGGCGGGAGTCTATCGGCCATGACAAACGGGATTGTGGATGCCTCCGAGGTCGCGGCCGCCGTGCGGTCCGGTCGGAAAAGGGCGGTGGACGTGGTGGGCGCCGCGCTCGAACACGTGGACCGGTTCGATGGTCGAATTAACGCATTCACTTCGGTGATGCGCGACGATGCACGGCGTCACGCCGAACGTATCGATGCGGCTGTGAAAGCTGGGCAAGATCCCGGACCTCTGGCTGGTGTGCCATTCGGTATCAAGGATCTCTATGACGTGACGGGGCACGTCACGCGGTCGGGCGCCAAGATTCATGCTGAGCGGCCACCGGCAGTACGAACTGCGACGGTGGTCGAACGGCTGCAAGATTCAGGTGCGATCCTGCTCGGTCACCTCAACATGGAGGAATACGCCTACGGCTTTTTCACCGATAACGCCCACTTCGGTCGGACGTTGAACCCGCACGATCTGACGCGCACAGCAGGTGGCTCCTCGGGCGGCTCTGCCGCAGCTGTCGCCGCCGGACTGGTACCGTTCGCACTCGGGTCGGATACGAATGGCTCGATCCGCGTCCCGGCAGCCTTTTGCGGGATCTACGGGTTGAAACCGACTTTCGGCCGTCTCAGCCGCGCCGGCACTACTCTGTTCGTCTCGAGCTTCGACCATGTCGGACCGTTTGCGCGCACCGTCGGCGACCTGGCCGCTGTTTATGACGCGATGCAAGGCTACGACGCTTCCGACCCGGTTTGCCGCGAAGTGCCTGCGCAGCCGAGTGAGCCCAGTCTTCGCACCGGCATCGCCGACTTGAGGTTCGCAAAGCCTGGCGGCTATTTCGCCGAAGTTCTCGACGGCCCGTGCCGTGCTGCGGTTGATCGTGTTGCCGCGAGACTGGATGCTCGGTCCTTGGAGATTGACGACGACCTCGAGGCAGCGCGAGCAGCAGCGTTCGTCATCACCAGTGTGGAGGCGTTCGCCGGGCGGCAGCATGAGCTGTCGACTCGGCTAGCAGATTTCGATCCGAAGACGCGCTATCGCTTTCTGGCCGGGGCCATGATGCCTGGAGCTTGGTATGCGAAAGCACAGGCGTTCCGGTCTTGGTTCGCGCAGCGGGCGCGAACCTGGATGGCGGAATGCGACGTGCTGATCCTGCCGGTTTCTCCGATCCAAGCTCCGCAGTTTGGCCAAAGCGACGCGAAAGTCGATGGGTCGAACCTTCCAATCCGGCTGCTGCTCGCCCGTTTCGTCCAACCGTTGGCGTTGCTCGGCTGGCCGATTGTCGTGGTGCCTGTGACTGGAATCGACGGGATGCCGGTAGCCGTACAATTGATGGGCCGTCCGTTCGAGGAGGAAAAGCTGCTGCGCGCGGCGGCTTGGCTCGAGACCAACGGCATCACGCGGTCCGAAATTGCGCCGGACTTCCGGGAGAACTGAGATGGCGGCTTACGAGAACGTGGTCGGAAAGCCCATCGAGCGGATAGAGGATCTCAGGCTTTTGCGCGGGCGCGGCACTTTCAGCGACGACGTGCGCGCGGACAACCAATTGCATGCCGTTATCCTTCGCAGCCCCATCGCGAATGGCACGATCCGGAAACTCGATGTTGCGCCCGCACTGGCGATCGAAGGCGTGCACAGCGTTATCGCAGCTGCCGAGATCGGCCTGCCCGTACCGCGCGTTCCCGTCAGACTATTCCCGTTGCCGGAGTTGGAGCCGTTCGAAGCGCCCGTGATAGCTGACGTGAGAGTGCGCTATGTCGGCGAGGCGATCGCGGTGGTTCTTGCCGCCAGCGCAGCCATCGCGGAGGACGGTCGCGACGCCATCGAACTCGAGATCGACGAGCATTCGGCGGTCTCTGATCTGGACGCAGCGCTCGCAGGCCGGGTTCTCGCTTTCGAACGGCATGGCACGAATGTCGTTGTGGAGTATTCTGCGTCGGTCGGCGACGTGGATGCGGCATTTGCACAAGCCGATTATCGGCGCCGGGAGAGGTTCCACGTCCATCGCCACGCTGCCGTACCGATGGAACCTCGCGCGCTCCTGGCGGAGTGGGATCCGCATGCCGGGCGCATGACAGTGCAGGGCGCTGCCAAGGTTCCGTTCGCAAATCGACGGATCCTGGCGAAGCTGATGGGCATTCCGGAGACGAGCGTCGATCAGATCGAGCTAGACGTCGGCGGGGGCTTCGGTGCTCGCGGCGAGTTCTATCCGGAAGACTTTCTCATACCCTTTGCGGCGCGCCACACCGGCGTACCCGTAAAGTGGACCGAGGACCGTCGCGACCATCTGATGACGTCCAATCACTCCCGCGACGTTACCTGCGAATTGGAGATCGCTGCGCGGAGGGACGGAACCATCCTGGCGCTCCGCGGCTCCGCGGTGAGCGACGTCGGGGCCTACCTTCGGCCCGCTGGACTGATCGCACCGCGAAACGTCGCGATGTTTATCGGCGGCCCCTATCATGTTGCCAACTATCACGTCACCTCGAAGGTGCTTCTCAGCAACAAGACGCCATCGGGAACCTATCGCGGACCCGGAAGGTTCGAGGTGGACTTCTTCCGTGAACGGCTCATCGACATGATGGCTGGCGATCTCGGAATCGATCGTATCGAGGTGCGCCGGCGCAATCTCGTGCCGCCCGATGCGATGCCGTACCTGCTGCCCCCTGTGGCACCCGCACCGTCGCCTTCGGCGCTCGACAGCGGTGACTATCGGATCACGCTGGATCGGTGTCTCGAAGAGTTCGGCTGGCGCGAGAAGCTGGCGCTGAATGGACAACTGATCGACGGTTTTTGGCATGGCATAGCGGCCAGCTGTTTCGTCGAGGGCGGCGCTGCCGGTCCCAAGGAGACGGCTCGGCTGATCTCCCATGGGGACGGCCGCATCGAGTTGAGGCTGGGGTCGGCAGCGGTCGGCCAGGGGCTTGCGACTTCTGCACTGCAGATCGCCGCAGATGCGCTGCAGGTGCCGATGAGCATGCTGACGGTGCGGCATGGCTCGACGACCCTTCTCGAAGAGGGCTTCGGCGCCTACCACTCGCGCTCGGTCGTCATGGGCGGCTCGGCGATACTCGACGCCGCTGCGCGACTGCATGGTGCTGTGCGACAGGCAGCGGGGCGCTATCTCAATTGCTCACCTGAGGATGTTGTGATCCGAGGAGCCACCGCACGGGGACCGAGTGGCCGCGAGATCGCTTGGACCGAACTCGGTGAAATGTCGGCCGACGGAGCCTTCCTCAACACGAAGCATACTTATGCTTACGGCGCCCATGCAGCACACGTTACCGTCGATCCCGGCACTGGGAAGGTCGGCGTGGTTTCTTACATGGCGGTCGAGGATGTGGGCCGGATCATCAATCCCATGACGCTTCATGGCCAGACCATCGGCGCGATCGTGCAAGGGCTCGGCGGCACGCTGCTCGAGCATCTGGTCTACGATGCCCAAGGGCAATTTCTAACAGCATCCTTCGCCGACTACCTCATGCCGCTGGCAACCGACTTTCCCGATCTGCATGGCGTTTCGCTGGAGATGTATCCATCCCCGATCAATCCGCTGGGAGCGAAGGGCGCGGGGGAAGGTGGCACCATCCCCGTCGGTGGCGTCATTGCCAACGCGGTGGCTGCAGCACTGTCCTCGCTCGGCGTTCAACCGAACGCACTTCCCCTGTCGCCGGAGCGGGTCTGGAAATCGATCGCGGGAGCCAGCGGGCAGGTCGGTACGAGGAGCACGTGATGATCGTGAAGACGGGTGGCGGCGGATCGATGATCGTGGAGAAGGACGTCGCCATTCCCGTGAGCGACGGTCATGTGCTCAGAGCGAACGTCTATCGCCCAGAGGGCGCGGACCGACAGCCCGTGCTGATGGCACTCGGCATCTACGGCAAGGACGCGCATTTTGGCGATGCCTACAAGGCGATGTGGGATGTACTGAAGCGCATCCATCCAGCGATCGACACAGGCGACAGCACCGGCCATTGGCTGCGCTGGGAAAACGTCGATCCGGAGCTTTGGGTGCCGCACGGCTACGTCGTGATCACGGTCGACGCGCGCGGCACAGGCATGTCACCCGGTTATCTCGATCCGCTCTCGCCACGGGAGACACAGGACTATTACGACGCGATCGAATGGGCCGGCGTGCAACCATGGTCGAGCGGCAAGGTCGGTCTCATAGGCATCTCTTACTTCGCAATGAAGCAGTGGCAGGTGGCGGCCCTCAGACCACCGCATCTGGCAGCGATGGTGCCGTGGGAAGGCAACAGCGACTTCTATCGCGAGTGGAGCCATCACGGCGGCATTCTCGCCAATCAGTTCCTGACCGCCTGGTGGCCCCGGCAAGTTCTGCCCAACCAGCACGGCAATGCCCAGACCCATCACCGCGATCGCGATACGGACCAGCCTACTACCGGGCCCGCGCTATTCCCCGAACTCCTTGCCGGAAACCGCGCGACACATCATGAAGACATCGCGGCTCATCCCTTTGACGACGCGTGGTTCCGCCAGCGCTCACCGGACCTGTCGCGGATCGATATACCGCTACTATCGGCCGGCAACTGGGGCGGAATCGGTCTGCACCTGCGCGGAAACATCGTCGGCTGGGAGCAGGCCGCAAGTCACGACAAGTGGTTGTCGCTTCACATCGGCACGCACTTCGAAAGCTTTTACCTGCCCGCCTATATCGAGATCCAGCGCCGGTTCCTCGACAAGTATCTGAAGGAAGCCGACAACGGCTGGGAGCGCGAGCCGCGCGTGCGACTTGAAGTGCGCCGTGCCGATGGTACCGCGACAACACGCATGGAAAGTGAGTGGCCGCTCGCGCGAACGCGCTGGACACGGCTCTATCTGGATGCGGCGGCGCGTTTCCTCGCGAGTGCAGCACCAGAGATCGCAGCGGATGCGAGCTACGCAGCGCTCGGCGAAGGTATCGACCTCTCGACGCCCCCTTTCGAGGAGGAGACGGAGTACACCGGTCCGATCGCCGCACGGCTGTGGATCCGATCCAGCACGACGGACATGGACATCTTTGCGACGCTGAGGGCGTTCGATCCCGACGGCGTGGAAACGATCTTCATAGGCGCGAGCGAGCCGGTACCCGTTTCGCGGGGCTGGTTGAGGGCGTCGCATCGGCGGCTGGATCGAACGCGTTCCGAACCCTGGCGGCCTTGGCTCGCCCATGCCGCTGCCGAGCCGCTGACCCCCGGCGAGACCTACGCGGTAGATGTCGAGATCTGGCCGACGAGCATCGTGATGCCGAAAGGTTGGCGGTTGGTTTTGACACTACAGGGCCGCGACTTCGAGTTCCCGGGCACGCCCGGGCGGATGTTGCACAACGACCCCGTGGATCGGCCACCTGATCGATTCGGCGGCCTCAGTACCATTCTGAGCGGCGGCACCACGGCTTCGTATCTCCTGATGCCGCTGATCCCTTAGTCCGCACCCAGGGTGATGCTTACGTCCTGGGCTACATGGATTCACGCGCGCCTGTCGCGGCCCCCAGAGCGTGCGGCGGGAGCATGAGCCGCTCGACGATGGCAATGAGGCCGTAGAGTAGAATGCCGACGATCGTCAGGGCCGCGATCCCGCCGAACAGCAGTGCGGTATCCATGTTGCCATTGGCGACGAGCAAGAGATGGCCCAGTCCACCTTGACCGCCGACGAACTCGCCGACGACGGCACCGACGACAGCGAGCGTGATCGAGATCTTGAGGCCCGCGAAGATAGATGGCAGTGCATTGGGCAAGCGGATCTTGAAGAAGGTCGGCCAGGCGCCGAGGCCCATCGACTGGGCCAGATAGACCTTTTCGCGCTCGATCGAGGCAAGACCCATCGCGGTGTTGATGACGATGGGGAAAAACGCGATCAAGAAGGCGATCAACACCTTCGGCAGGAGACCGAAGCCGAACCAGACGAGGAATAGCGGAGCTACCGCGACCTTGGGGACTGCTTGCGAAGAGACCAATAGCGGCAGAACCGTCAACGAGAAGCCCGGCCACAGAAAGATGGCAAGTGCCAGGGGAACGCCGATCAGGATGCTGAGCCCGAAACCGAGAACGATCTCGAGCGTCGTGATCATGCTTTCTTTCAACAGCAGCGCACCGTGCGTATGCATGGCCTGCACGATGACGCTCGGGGCCGGCAAGATGTAGCCGGGGACACCACCGAACCGGGAAGCTGCTTCCCAAACAGCGAAGAAGGCTACCAGTGCCACTGTCGGATAGAGGACGGCAGAGATGCGTTCGCGGCGCTCGCGCGCCACACGGCGTTCCAGCAGGCGCCGTTCGATCTCCTCGATACCGTGGGATGAAGCGGGGGCCTGCGAACTCGTGTCGGTGTAGCTCTCGCTCACTTTGCCAACCCTCCAGCGTGCTCGTTCAATACGCCGCGCGCAAGGAACAGCTCCATGATCTGTCGGCTATAGGCCGCGAACTCCGGGGTGTCGCGCATAGCCAAAGTGCGGGGCCTGGGAAGATCGATCTGGATCACGCGGTCGATGCGGCCCGGCCGCGGACTCATCACCACCACCCGATCGGACAAGAATACGGCTTCTGCTATGCTGTGCGTGATGAACAGCACGGTCATCTGCTGCCTCATCCAGAGCAGTTGGAGATCGAGCACGAGCTGGTCGCGGGTCAGTGAATCGAGGGCGCCGAACGGCTCGTCCATCAAGAGGTGGTCCGGCCCGTGAATGAGCGCACGGCAGATCGAGACACGCTGGCGCATCCCGCCGGATAGTTCGTGTGGGAACTTGTCTTCGAACCCGGCCAACCCGACAGCGCCTAGCAGCTCCCGCGCCCGCTTTTCGGCGATTTCCCGTTTCGTCCCGCGCGCCTCCGTTTGCAGCAGCACGTTGCCGAGTGCCGTCCGCCATTCGAGCAGCACGGGGCTCTGGAACACGATCCCGATGCTGGTTCGAGGACTATCGACGGGTTTGCCTTCGATGGTGATGCTGCCGCCGGACGCCGGAATGAGCCCAGCGGCGATCATCAGCAAGGTGCTCTTGCCGCAACCGCTGGGACCGAGGATCGACAGGAATTCCCCGCGCGGCTGATCGATCGACACGCGATCGAGCGCTCGCACGACACCGTCTCGCGTCGCGTAGATTTTGACGAGGTCGCTTATCCGGAGATAGGGCGCCGATAGCATATCCCTGTCTCGCGGGATGCCACTGTCCATCGCAAACGCCTCCGTTCGGGTCGATCGCCCTGGCTCACAACGTCTGTGGCGGGACGAAGCTCGCACCTTCTGGGACGAATGCGTTCGTCATCAGTTGGTCGACCGTCAATGGTTGGGAGACGCCACCGTACTGTCTCAGCACTGCGATCGTCTCGGCCCAGTCGGCCTCGGAATTCCAACCCAGCGGCTTGCCCTTCGTGTTGGGCGTGACCCAGGTCGCCCAGGAAAGCTCGAGCTCGCGGCGCGTGATCGTCGGATCGACAGTACTCGAATACTTGCGCACGATTTCGACGGCCTCGGCGGGGTTCTGTCGGGCATACAGGAATCCGCGCAACGAAGGGGCCACGAACGCCTTGATGAGTTCGGGATCGCTCTTGATGAGATCGTTGTGCACGATGATGCCGTTGCTGACTGCTGTCACGCCGTAGTCGGCATAAGGGAAATGACGGGTCTTCTTGCCGCCGCGTTGCTCTACCGAGGGGACGCTGCCTTGCACGTAGCTCGCGATCGCCTGCACTCTTCCGCTGATGAGCGCAGGGTTCATACCGGCGGGATCGATATTGACCACGGTGATCTTGGCTGGGTCGAGCTTGGCGCCGCGCAGGAAGGCTGGCCACTGCTGGAACTGGGTGCCGCCCGGCGCAATCGCGATGCTGTTGCCTTCGAGGTCCTTGACCGACTTGATCGGTGACTCGTCGAGCACGATCACGGCAGTGGGATTGCCGCGATAAATGCTTCCGACATTGCGGATGGCCATGCCCTTGCTGATTCCCAGTCCGATCACGAACCCATCGGCGAAACCGAACTGCGAGGTCTTATTGGCGATCAACTGCGAGGTGCTGCCCGACCCCTTGCCCGGCCCGATCTCCACGTCGAGACCGCTTTCCTTGTAGAAGCCCTTCTCCTGAGCGACCAGAAAGCCCGAGTTCGGGCCCTGAAAGACCCAATCGAGCAGCAACGTAACCTTCTTGAGCGTGCCCTGCGCATGCACATGAGGCATCGGAAGAAGTGTCGCCGCGCCGGCAGCCGCCGAGGTCGTGACGAATGTCCGCCGTGTGGTGCGATGTGTGCTCATTGCAGTGTCCCTTTATTGACGGGCCGGAAGAAATCGGAGCGATAGAGCTGACCAAAGCAGATGCAAGCTACGAAGACACGCGAAAGTTCTCTGTTGAATTGTCATGTAGGGATCGCTGTCGTCAACGCTCAATTCATGAGCGATTGCCCAAGAGGTGAGCATTTGTCGAACTGAAACCGGGTTTCATTCGACGTGCGGGGACGAGAAAAGTGCGTCCTGGACGTTGCGAAGCTCTGGGGCGATGTTATCGTCCCTACGGGATACCGACGCGCCGACCGAACCTCGGCGAATGCGATAACAATCAGGAGAAATTGTCGTGGCTCAAGACCAGTCCATGCACCTCGCAGCCGACATCTCCTTCCTGCACACCGATTATCTGTGGCGCATGCCGGGCTCGTGGGTGGGCTATCCGTACTACTCGTCCTCGGAGTTCTATGAAAACATCGCGCGCATAGCCGATCGCGGCGTGATGGACATGCTGTTCTTCGGTGACACCGGCGGAACGCCAGAGGATTACGGCGGCAGCTATCACGCCGTCGTGGAGCACGGCGCGAAGTGGCCGCGGCACGACATGTCGCCGATGATCCCGCTGATGGCGCGCGCCGCCCAGGGCGTCGGCTTCGCATGGACGTTGTCGACCACTTACCACCATCCCTTCCATTGCGCCCGCCTGTTCAACGCGCTGGACCACGTCACCAAAGGCAGGGTCGCCTGGAACGCCGTCACTTCGGCCTACAAGAACGAGGCAGCGAACTACGGCTACGACGAGATGATGGAGCACGATGAGCGCTATGTTCGCGCCGATGAGTTCTGCAACGTAGCCTGCAAGTTGTGGGACAGCGTCGAGCCGGATGCCGTCGTACTCGATCGCGAGAAGGGCGTGTTCATGGACCCGGCGAAGGTCCACCGCATCGATCACCGCGGTAAATACTTCAATGTCCGCGGCCCCCTGCCGGCGTTGCCATCGCCGCAGCGGCGGCCAGTGATCATCCAGGCTGGATTGTCGCCGCCCGGTCTCAAGTTGTGCGCCGAATTCGCCGACCTGCAGTTCTCGACGCGGCGGACGCTGCCCAGCATGCAAGCCCATCGCGCCGCACTCGATGCCGCGCTGGCGCGGGCCGGCCGCACGCCGCGCGACATCGGAATTCTCTGGTCGATACGCGTCGAGGTGGCGGAATCCGATGCCGAGTACGCCGAGCGCGAACGCCGATATCTGGAGGCTGTTCCGCCTGACGCCGGCCTGATCGAGATGTCGTTTCAGTTCAACGTCGACTTCTCGAAGGCGCGTCCCGATATGCGCGTCGCCGACTTCGCTGAAGAAGTGGCCTCGCAGAAGGGTAATCTCGGAAGCTTCGACGAGATCGTGAAGACGGTAGACCCAAAGCTCACTCTGCGCGAGTTCTCGAAGCGCTATCTGCTGGATCGCGTATTGGCGGCTACCGGCACGCCCAAGAAGATCGCCGACAAGCTCGAGGAACTTCACCACGGAACCGGCGCGAATGGCGGTTTCATCCTGGCACGGGGCTTCTCGGCGAGCGACAACCTCAAGAACTTCGTCGACCTCGTCGTGCCCGAGCTGCAGCGGCGTGGACTGTCCAAGAAGAAATACACCGGCCGTACGCTGCGCGAAAACCTGAACGGTTAGCGCCCCCTGCCACGAGCCCTAAGTCCGTCCCGCTGGAGCCATGCCATGAAAAGCCTTTGGAAATGGAACGCACTGTTCAGCTTTGCCGGCCTCGTCTGTGCCAGTCAGGCCGCTCAGTCACAGATTTACCCAGCGAACCCGGTCAAGATCATCTCGGATTCTTCGCCGGGCAGCGCACCCGACGTTATCTCGCGCATCGTCGGCGAACTCCTTGGTCGGTCGTGGGGGCAGCAGGTGATCGTCATCAACCAGCCCGGTGCAAGCGGATCGCGCGCCGCCCGCGTCGCCTCTGGTGCCGACCCAGACGGATACACTCTGCTGATGGCGGTATCTTCCGCGTTCGTCACGGTAAAGGGATCCGCACCGGGAATCCCGATCGAGGTACCGCGCGACTTTGTCCCGATCAGCGTGATTGGCGAACAGCCGATGTTCATGGCCGTAGCGCCTCAACTCGGCGTGAAAACGCTCTCTGATTTTCTGGCTCTCGCTAAACAAAAACCCGGCGAGATCTCATATGCTGTTTCCGGACGCGGCAGGCAGAGTCACCTCACCGGTGAAATGCTGCAACGACAGACCGGCGTGAAGCTGTTGATGGTGCCGTACTCTTCGGGCGGACCTGCGCAAGCGATCGGCGACCTCGCCAGCGGACGTATTCACATGATCATCGAGGGCGGCACTGCGCTGCTCGGCTCGATGCAACCCGGCTTCCTGCATGTCATGGCCGTCGCATCGGAGAAGCGCCTCGTCGAGTTTCCCGATCTTCCGACGGCTGCGGAAAGCGTCCCGGGGTTCCGCGCCGCTGGCTGGCTCGCCCTTGTCGCACCCACCGGCACGCCAACGAACATCGTCGAAAAAGTCAGCGCCGATCTGACGACGATACTGAACCAGACCGAGGTCCGAAAGCGTCTGGCATCAATCGGGAGCTATGCACGACCAATGTCTCCTCGCGATACCCTGTCCTACATCCAAGGTGAGCAGAGCACGTGGGGACCGATCCTGGATGGACTGTCGACTCCCCCTCAGTGAGCGGGCGCTGGCAGGAGAATTTGGTGCCGTCAGAAAATTGTTCGCGTCCGATCGAGGACGCAAGGGAAACGTTCGATGTCGAAGCTCAACATTACCTTCGCCTGCTGCCCATACGACCGGCTCAATCCCATCATCAACGGACGGGTTCCGATCGAGGGGTGCGATACCAATTTCTTTCCGCTGAGGCCCGAAGAACTTTTTCCTCGCGTATATAGTACTCAGGATTTCGACGTAACCGAGTTGTCTGCCAGCTCGCATATCCTGACCACCTTGCGCGGCGACTCGCACTATGTCGGCATCCCCGCGTTCGTATCGCGCGTGTTCCGGCACGGTGACATTTACATTCGCACCGACAGAGGAATTCGCTCGCCAGAGGATCTTCGCGGCAAGATCGTAGGCGTACCCGAATATCAGATGACCGCCGCTCTTTGGATCAGGGGCATTCTCTCCGACGAGTACGGCGTCAAGACTTCCGAGATTCGTTGGCGGAACGGCGGCCTCCAGAAGCCCGGACGAGGCGAGCGAACGCCGATAACGCTGCCACCGAGCATCGAGCTTCGAACGATCCCCCCCGACAAGACCCTTTCCGGGATGCTGGCGGCGGGAGAAATCGACGCGCTTATAACGGCGGTCCAGCCGAACTGTTACGCTCAAAAAGCACCGAATGTGGGTCGTCTGTTCCCGAATTTCAGGGAGGTCGAGGAGGCTTACTACCGTAAGACCGGCATGTTTCCGATCATGCATATGATGGCGGTTCGCAAGTCGCTCGCAGATCGGCATCCCTGGCTCGCTGGTAACATCCTCAAAGCCTGCCTGACGGCCCGCAGCATCGTTGCGGAAGAAATGAAATCCACCGGGATGTTCTACTCGATGTTGCCCTGGCTTTCGGACGATCTCGCGCGGGCACAAGCGGTGATGGGGCCGGATATGTGGCCCTACGGTGTGACGGCCAATCGCAAGGATTTGGAGGCCATGCTGCGCTGGTCGTTCGAGCAAGGCCTGGCGCCGCGTCGAGGGACGGTCGAGGAGATTTTCGCCCCTGGTCTTTCGGAGGCGAGATGGGACACGAACCACTCTCCTTGACGCAATGACGCCGATCATCGCCTCCGGGTGCTCGTCTTTCGGGAGACCAGCTTGACAGGGGGCGAACCGGGGGGGAATGCGTGTATTGGGCCTGCAAGGGGCCGAGCAGGCAGTCTGCTGGTCGCCCGTCATTGTCTCGCCGATCGCTCAATGATGCCCCAGGTGCCTCTGCGCGCATGGGGCGGCGGCCACCAAGCTCGGGAATGCTCTGCGGGAGCATATCCGGCTGCGCTGCGCCGCTCGCCGCGGGGAGGAGCAACCCGAGGCCGCTGATCTGGCGCAAAGATCGATACGTAATTGTTTCTTTTGCCCCCGTCTTGCTTTGCACGTATCGCTATCAGACGGTCCTACAGAGCTTAGGTCCTTTAAACGTGATCGGGCCGGATGCGGGTCGGTAGGGCATATCTGGCTCGCGATTGCGGCCAGCAAAAATGGGGCGAGCGCTAGCATGGCAGCCGATGTCACGCCTGATAGTCAACCTGACGGTGATGGGCATCACGACGAGGCAGGCTCGCAAGCCTGCGACGGTGTGTGGTCGGTCGGGCACCTGGAGGCGATTATCGACCGGCGGCTTCGTATCCTGTTGCCGGGACCGGGGGAGCCGCCGCAACTCCTGCACATGGCTATGGGATACAGTCTGCTCGCAGCTGGAAAGCGTATGCGTCCGATGTTGGCGCTCTTGACCTCCTTTCACTTCGGCCGGCGAGACCTCCTGACCCTGGACTTCGGCTGCGCCATCGAGATGGTCCATGCGGCCTCTCTGGTCATGGACGACCTGCCCGCCATGGATGACGCCCAACTCCGGCGCGGAAAGCCGACGGCGCACCGGGAGTTTGGAGTGGATATCGCGCTGCTTTCCAGTATCGCGCTGCTCAATCGCGCGTTCGGCGTTGTTTCCGCGGCACATGGCGTGCCGGCCGACGCGCGGATACGTATGGTCGGTTTGCTCGCAGAGGCGGTCGGGTCGCGGGGGCTCGTCGGCGGGCAGGTGATGGATCTTCGATTGAGGTCTGGTGGGATGGGCCAGCGCGATCTCGAGCGCCTCAACGGTATGAAGACCGGCGCCCTATTCGTTGCGGCTTCGAAGGCCGGCGCCATTGTCGCGGGAGCCTCGGAGGAGTCGATCGACATTGTCGAGCAACTCGCATGCGAACTGGGTCTCGCGTTCCAGATCGCAGACGATATCCTCGATAGCGCTCAGTTCGCCGGGAAGACGGGCAAGGATACGGGAAAAGATCTGTCGAAGCCGACGCTCGGCAGCGTGCTCGGGCGAGAGGGCGCACAGGAACTCTTCCATGGGCACGCCACCCGCTGCCGGGAGTTGCTTGCCGCAATCGGCGCGGAGCGCGCGCCGCTCGGGACTTTCGTCGAGCAGTGCCTGGCGCAGGCCCAGTTATGAGCGCGCCGATGCTCGAGGCGAGACAACGACTGGCCGAAGAGGGAATTGGCGGGATCGAGGCGCAGCAGCAGCGCGTTCGCGTCGAAGTCGCGGGGGCCCACCACCTTTACGGGCGGCGGCGCGTTCTCGACGGCATCGACCTTCAGCTCAGGGCCGGCGAGATCTATGGGCTACTCGGTCCCAATGGGGCGGGCAAGACGACGCTCATGCGCGCGATTGCCGGACGGCTCCGTCTCACGCGTGGAGACGTGTTTATCGACGGGCGGAACCTCCTGAAGGATCGTCGTGTGCGTCGAACCGTCGGTTACGTGCCGCAAGAAATCTCGATCTACCCGCACCTTACGGTCTCGGAGAACCTCCAGGTGCTTGCGCGATTCGCGGGGCTCTCGGCTTCGCGGGTCGGGGCCACCGTCAAGCGCGTCATGGCTGAAGCGGGTCTCTCCGACCGTGCGGGGCAACTCTGCCGCACGCTCTCGGGCGGCTTTCAGCGGCGCGTCAACATCTGCGCTTCGATCCTGCACGACCCGGCTGCACTCATTCTCGACGAGCCTACGGTCGGCATCGATATCGATGCGCGCGAAGCGGTGCACGGGCTGCTTCTGCAGCTTCGCCAGCGTGGCACGGCGCTCCTCCTGTCGACGCACGATCTCGACCAGGCCGAGCTCATTTGCGACCGCGTCGGGCTGATGGTCGATGGCCGCCTGCTCGTGGAAGGGCCGCCGGCAACACTGATCGAACAGAACTTCGGAACAGACCAGGAGGTGGTGATCTCCCTCAGCCAGAGGGCGACCGAGCAGCATCTGCAGCGGCTGAGCGAGTGGGGCCTGCGGCCCACCCAATCGCCCCTCCTCTGGGTTGGGAGGGCGCGGTACGGCCGCGTTGATGCTGCCGCACTCGGCCAGAGCCTCGCGGATGCGGGGCTGCGGGTCAGGGAAGTGCGGGTGCGCAAACCCGATCTCGGCTCGCTGTTCCTCGGCGTCCTCGGGAAGGCAGGCGCGCCATGATCCTTGCGGTCCTGCGCGTGATGCTGCTTGCCCTGTTGCGCGATCGCGGTGCGCTCGCGATGGCCTTCCTGCTGCCGCCGCTTATCTATGTGATATTCGCGACGATCTTTGCGGGAACGACGGGCGACGAGCTCAGGCTGCGCGTCGCCGTGCTCGATTCGGCCGATACGGCGGTGACGCGGCGTATCGCCAGCGCGATCCGGGCGGAACCGGGGCTCCGCCGCACAGCCCGCGAGCCGCAAACGCGGGCCGAACTAGAGGAGATGGTGCGCGTTGGTGAGGCCGATGCGGGCGTCCTGCTCAGGTCCGATCCTTCACAGACTGCGTCGGAACCGCCGATCGTCGTCGTCGGAGATGCCTCGCGCGCCATGGCGACGCCGATCGTCGCGGGGCAGGTGCAGCGGCTGTTCGGCGAGAAGCTTCCAGATGTCGCCTACCGGCGGACCATCGGCGACATCGAGCGGCAGCTCGTGCCGCTGGAAGCCGCACAGAGGGTGCGGATCGAGCAGGTGCTTGGCGCGATCGAGCGGCAGGCGACCGACGGTACGCTCGCGGCGAGACGGGGCGCCACGCTGATCGAGTTGGCGGACGTGACACGGCACGCACGGGCACCGGCGGCAGTCATCTATTATGCGGGCGCCGTCGCCATGATGTTTCTACTCTTTTCGGCGATGCAGGCCGCTATGACGTTGATCGACGAGCGTCAGTCTGGGCTCATCGACCGCTTGCCATCGGGCGCTGCGGGCGCCGGCGTGGTGGTCGGCGGCAAGTTCCTCTTCCTCATCGGGCAGGGTTTGATACAGGTGGCGCTGATCTTCCTCGTCGCGGGACTGGTTTGGGGGGTCGATATCACCGGCCGGATCGGCGACTGGCTCGCCATCACGGTTGGGGCCTCGGCGGCAGCAGCGGGCTTGGCGCTAGCTCTGGCAGCGCTGGCGCGCACCCGGGCTCAGGCGCAGGCGCTTTCGAACTTCATGGTGCTGGTGCTCTCGGCGATTGGCGGTTCGATGGTGCCGCGCTTCCTGATGCCGGGCTGGCTGCAGGACCTCTCGTGGGTAGTGCCGAACGCCTGGGCGATCGAGGCCTATCACGGGCTCGTATGGCGCGATGCGCCGACGGCGGAGGTGGCGCTGGCGGCTGGGATGCTCATGGCGTTCGGGCTGGCAACGGGGATGCTGGCATGGGGCGTACTCGCGCGGGAGCGGCGCCTTTGAAGCGGCGGCCTCACTATTCGGCCGCATTGGCGAACGGCCCATGGCATCTTAGATCCCGGTTTCTTAGGTCAAGGGCTGCGGGAGAACTGACGTGGCAGGCATGAGCGCACTCGTCAATTTCGGAATCGTGATCGCGACCGTCGCTGCGATGGAACTCGTGGCGCGCTATTCGCACGAGCACATCATGCACGGTTGGGGCTGGGGCTGGCACAAGTCGCACCACGACATCGAGGGCGGCACGTTCGAGAGGAACGACCTCTATGCCGTTGTTTTTGCTATGCCATCGATCGCTCTGATCTATTTCGGCGTGGCGTTCGAGCACTGGATGCTCTGGGTCGGCGTCGGCATGACGACCTACGGTTTTCTCTATTTTTTCGTGCACGATGCGCTTGTGCACCAGCGCTGGCTGTTCCGAGTGCTGCCGAAGGGGCGCTACCTCAAGCGTCTCGTACAGGCACACCGGTTGCATCATGCCGTCCATGGCAAGGACGACTGCGTGTCGTTCGGGTTCCTTTATGCGGAGCCGATCGAGACGCTGAAAGCCAAGCTCAAAGCCATGCATGGTGGTCGATTCGATGCCACGGCGGCCGGCTTGCGCGAAGGCGAGCGAAGAAAGGCATCGTGAGGCTGGGAGTGTGAGTGGGCGCGTGCGGCAAGCGGTGACTGCTTGATCTGATCTACCGTGGCCGTGTCCACAGTCCGTCACGGGACTGGGAAGGGAAGAGGCGGTGCGTCAAGGGCGTTGAGAGCGACGCATGAGCGCCGAGGGCCACTGCGGCGAGCTTCTGGGCACGGCTCGTCGAGACGCGCGCCGATCTCTCGGTAAACATTGCGGGCCGTTGCGACGGCCCACCGCGATCGGAGCGGCAACTCGGCGAGGCCGGCGTGGCTCGAGGCATAGTAGGGCTCGGCTAGACCCAGCAGCCGGACCGCGAGTGCATGGAGGCTCGCGCGGTGCTCGGGTGCCAGGATCGCCTCGGGCGGAATGGCTGCCTCGGCGAGCCAGTCTCGCGGCAGGTAGATGCGACCGGCTTTCGCGTCGTCGACGACGTCTCGCGCGATGTTTGTGAGCTGAAAGGCGAGCCCCAGGTCGCTGGCGCGGTCGAGTGTCGCTGCATCGCGCGCGCCCATGACATGGGACATCATCACGCCGACGACGCCTGCCACGTGATAGCAGTAGCTTAATGTGTCATCGATCGTAGCGTAGGCGCGGCCCTCGGCATCCATCGCGAAGCCTTCGAGCAGCTCGAAGGGGTGGCGCTCGGGGATCTGATGGCGCCTGGCGACCTCCTGGAAGGCCGCAAAAATTGGGTCTGACATCGGTTTGCCGGCAAGCGCATCTCGGGTCTGGCTGCGAAGTTCTTCTAGCGATGCGCGCATCTCGACTGGCGTGCGAGGCACCGATCCGAAACCAAGCTCCTGGCCATCGATCACATCGTCGCAATGGCGGCACCAAGCATAGAGCAGATAGGCGCCAGCCCTCGTCTCACGATCGAAGAGGCGTGCCGCCGCGGCAAAGCTCTTCGAGCCCTTCGCGATGATCGTCTCGCTCAGACGTATCAGGTCGGTCGCATGCGCACTCGCATCGGTCATGTCTGGCCGGTCCGGCCGATGGCCGCCTCCCCGAGGATGATGCCCGCCGTTGCCTTGGCCGAGCCGACGACGCCGGGAATGCCTGCGCCCGGATGCGTACCGGCGCCGACGAGATAGAGGCCGCCGATGCGCTTGTCCCGGTTGTGAGCGCGGAAGTAGGCGCTTTGCCAGAGCACGGGTTCCAGGGAGAACGCAGACCCTAGATGCGCGTTGAGTTCGCCCTGGAAATCGGCCGGGGTGAAGATGCGGCACGTTACGAGATCTTCGCGGAGACCCGGTATCAGCTGCGCTTCGAGGTAGGCGAGGATGCGGTCTCGGTAAGTCGGTCCGAACACCGACCAGTCGACATTCGCTGCACCGAGATGAGGCACGGGCGAAAGGACGTAGTAGGCCGAGCTGCCGGGCGGGGCGAGGCTTGCATCTGTGACCGACGGCGCGTGAAGATAGAGCGAGAAATCTTCGGGCACGACCGGACCCTTGAAGATCTCGCGGATCAGTTCGCGGTAGCGTTGCCCGAACAGCACGATGTGGTGCTTCAGGTCAGGGTGCTGGCGCTTCAGGCCGAAGTAGATGACGAACAGCGACATCGAATAGCGCTTGCGGGCGAGACTGGCAGCGGTGGCGGCGGCGCGCGGCTCGCTCGCGAGAAGCTGCCGGTAGGTGTGCATGACGTCTGCATTGCTGGCGACGACCTCGGCTGGGAAGCGCTCGCCCGCTGTGGTGACGACACCGCTGACCTTGGCGTTCGTCGTCTCGATGCGCGCGACGGGCGTGCCTAGTCGTATCTCACCGCCGAGATCACTGAACAGGTGCAAGAGCGCGCGAATCAGCGCGCCGGTGCCGCCGCGCGGAAACCACACGCCCCAGCGGCGCTCGAGGGCGTGGATCAGAGCGTAGATCGCCGACGTGGCGAACGGGTTGCCGCCGACGAGTAGCGAGTGGAAGCTGAATGCCTGGCGCAGATGATCGTCTTTCACATACTGGGCGACCTTGCTGTAGACGCTGCGGTAGCTCTCCAGGCGGACGAGTTCGGGCGCCACGCCGATCATGCTGCGGAAATCCGGAAACGGCACGTGGCCGAGCTTGACATAACCTTCCTCAAGCAGCGCTTCGGAATACTTCAAGAAGCGCCGGTAGCCGTCGACATCGCCGGGGGAGAGCGCGTGGATCTGGCGGTCGAGGCTCTCCTGGTCGTTGTCGTAGTCGAACACCGTGCCGTCTTCCCAGCGGAGCTGATAGAACGGCGCGATGGGAATGAGTTCCACGTAGTCCTGCAGGCGGCGGCCGGAGAGTGCGAACAATTCGTCCAGGCAGGTTGGGTCGGTGATCACCGTCGGCCCGGCATCGAACGTGAAGCCGTCGTCCTCGTAGACGTAAGCACGGCCACCGGGCTTATCACGCTTTTCGAGTAGCGTCGTTTGCCAACCCGCCGACTGAAGCCGTATCGCGAGGGCGATCCCCCCGAATCCCGCTCCGACGACAACAGCTCGCCGCGCGTCTTTCATGCCCCAGCCCTCATGCGCTTCAATGTAGCCGCTTCTGATACGCAGGCGAGCGCGGAAAGGATCGGCACCGGCGGGCGACCCCAGACGATCGAAAGGCGGTCGGCGGCTGTGAGGTGCGCTGCATAAAACCGCTGCACGAGGGCTTCGTCGAGGCGGTAGAAGCGCTCGATGATACGGTAGCGCTCGGCGGGCACGCCGGCGTGGAACATCATCCGATTGAGCAGGCGAAAGTAGGCGCGATCACGCCAGAGCGTACGCGCCTGATGATCGAGCGCGTTACGCAAGCTCGCACTCGTGAGCGGGGGACCGGAGGCTGCGAGATCGGCGATGAGCAGGGCCGTGCGTACGGCGTCCGGAACCGAGTAGCCGGTCGTCGGATGGAAGAGTGCGGCGGCAAGTCCGATCCGCGGCGGCTCATCTGCCCCTGCGGCAAGGTGGCGCTCGATATCGCCGGCCAGGATGATCGGAAGGATGCCGTGTTCCTCGCGCATCGTCTCGGCGACCTGCCAGCCGCGGGTGGTTGCGTAGTGGCTTATGCGCTCGCGGAGGGCGTCGATGGCGAGGTCGCTGCCGTCGCTGTAATAGGTGTCCTCGATCAGCATCCGGTCGGGGGCGAGCGGTAGCGTGTAGATGAAGCGGTAGCCGTCTGCCTGCAGGACGCTCGCGTCCATGATGGTCGGCAGCGTCTCGCCGTGGGCTGCGCTGAAGCGCAGCTCCAGGCCCAGGAACTTCTGGAAGCCGAGAGCCAGGTGTGGGCTCGGGCGCTGGCCGCGAGCGTCGATGACGCAGTGCGCGGCAAGTGTCTCGCCGGAGGCAAACGTGACGGAAGTGGAAGACATCGCCGCGATCTCTGCGGCGAGCCGCACCCTGTCTCCGAGCGCTGCTGCCACATGGGTTCCCATCTGGCCCGAAGTGATCGAGCGATAGCCGGTAGCGAGCCGCCGGGTATGGGCCGGAAAGCGAACGTGGTAACCGGGCCAACGATGGGCGACGAGGGGCGCTACGAGCGCGTGGCCCTCTGTCGAGACGTCGGTCTCGAAGAAACTCCAGGTATGATTGCCGCCGAGGCTCTCGCCGCGCTCGATGAGCAGGAGGCGTAGGTCGGGGCGGGCCCTGGCGACAGCCAGCGCAGTCAGCGCGCCTGCGAGACCGCCACCTACAATAATCAGATCGAGGGGCTCGCCACCGGCCATTTCACTCTCCCCGCGCCGCGGCGCGCATGCACACTCGATATAGCGCTAGAGTTGGCGATATGCACGTGGCGCGCGCGAAGCGACAAAAGATGCCCTCGTGGAAGCGCCTGAGGAGAGTGGGAAAGTGCCAGTAGCCGCCGATGTAGCCGTGGAGCGTTCCGAACTCGAGTGGGTTGGCGGCATCAGCTCAGCGCCGGCGCCCGAAATAAAACGGCGAGGACCGGCCATCGGCATAGCCCGCGGGGGCTCACGACCGATATCCACGCGATCGTCGACATAACCCAGGCGGTGCCGTAGCCAGATCGCGTCGAGCCTGTTGTCTTTCTTGGCGACACGGGCTTCGGCTCCGCTGCACCGTTTGCAGCGCAGCAGGGGCGGGGCGTTACGCCGGTCGCCCATCGCGAAGCCAATCGCCGCGATGCGAGATCGACTTCGCATTGTCAAAGTGAGCGCTACCTCGTCACTCAGTCATACGTAACTGTCACCGGGTATGAACCCGTGTACGTGCCAACGACCGCGGAGCTCGATATCGAGACGGTCGCACCGCAATAGATCTCGGCGGTGCCGCCTGTCAGAACGGTCGAGTTACCCGCGGAGCTACAGTTCCCGACGAAGGTGACCCCGGTGGTCGCGCTGCTCGCGACGCCGACCGCCGTACTGAAGAAATAGCCGGCCTCACCAGCAACCGAGAGATGAGCGCAGGCGCCGGTAGAGTTTGCACCGCCGACCCCTGTGTTCTTTGAAGTGCCACTAACCTTCGTAGCAGAAGCGATGCCACCCGCGAACGGATTGGCACCAGCCCCATAGGTCAACGTCGGCGAGCCCGAGCCGCTGCAGGTGACCGCTAGGTTCGCTGTTCCGCCCGAGGGGGAACTGGGGCCGGTCGTCGGTTTTACGACGTTCGGCATCGTCACTGTCGCCGACGTCGCTGTGAGCGTGAGGGAATTCACGACCGTGCCGGCGACGGTTACATCAGTCGTTCGCGTCGAAGACGTGCCTTGGTTCTTCGAGACCAGGAGGCTGATTTGGCCGCCTATCGTGTTGGGACTCGCAATCGCCTGCACGATCTGGGACACGCCTAAGGCGAAGGTGAAATTTCCCGATGCATCCGTAGTGCCGGTAAATGTGCCAGCACCGCCCGGAGTCAGTATACCGGTGATGCCAGATACTGTGGCATTGGAGAGACTGTTCGTATAACCGGTAATGGTCAGGGTGAACGAACAATTCGTTGGTCCCGAAAGTGTCACCGATCCCCCGTAAGGACGTCTGGCGGGGTTGATCTCGTCGCTCGCGATGCGAAGGTTGGGAGGTACGGTTCGAGTGCCGTTGGCGGCGACGATGACCGTAGCCGTCGCGACTTTGTCGCGCGTGAAAGTGCCGAGCGCGATTGCTTGCGTCGAAGCGAACGAAGCTATTGGGGTGTCGTCACAAGCCGCTTGCGCAGCTGCGGAATAGATGAGGGACACGACGACGGTGGCAAGAGCGGTTGCGCTCATCCAGAGCAGTGCCAAACTGCCGAACGCGACGCTGCCTCGGGTCAACCGCCAGTTCGATACATGAGGTCTCTTCAGCATTTTTCACCCGTCTTGGCGGTGGCGCAGACCTGGGTTGCCCATGCGGAGCCCGTCGTTGCTGAAGTGGTCCACTCCGACTTGGGAGACTTACGCGAAGCAGGCGGTGAGGGAACGGTAGACGTCGCCGGTGAGCGCTCGATCTGAAGCGCGACACCGTCCAGCACGCCGGTATCCGCTGCCAGTTTGATGGGCTTCTCGACTGGGCCGCGTGCGCCGATCTGACGGGCCTGCTCGGGGTCGACGCGGAGGGTGTAAGCGCCGACCGGGACGTCAGCGAGGGAGAACGCGCCGTCGAATTCGGTGTGTGCTTCCTTCACGACAGTTTCCGATCCGGACGTGTCTCGGCGGACAACCTGGATTTTCACGTTGGGAAGCGCACGGAGATCCTTGCCGATGCGGAGGTCGACGCGGCCATCGACGCCGGCCTTGGCGATGAGTGGCAATTCGAGGTTCGAGACGACGCCGGGCCGCGGCAGCACGGCGCGACCGGGTGAGCCCGGGCTCATCGTCGGGTCCGGCATGCCCGTACGATCTACCGCAACGTCGGTCCAGTTGCCTGCGCCCACCGGTCCCATCGGCGCGCTGCGGGGGCCGCCGGTGACATAGGGATCGCGCTGCGCCATGTGAGCGATGCGCACGCCTTCGACGGCCGGCTCTCCGGGATCACGAACGCCGTTCTGGTTCTGGTCGTGGAAAGCGACCGGACGGATAGCGCCCTGACGTGCGATCCGGTCGCTCGAAACGAACGTGCCGAGCGTCGAGGGATCGGTGAACGTGCTGAACGAGACGGTCATGACGGCGCGATATTCGTCGTCGTAGGAGCGCTGGTCGAATTGGCTGCTGCGATCGAACTGGTCGTACTTGTTGTACGACGCGAGAAGACCGACTTCGGCCCAGGCAAAGCGGCGGCGCAGCGAGGCGAAGTAGCTCTCGCTGTTGGGCTGGACGCGGTAGATGTCGAAGCGCTGTGCGTAACCGATACCGAAGGTTACGTCGTAGGGAAGCGGCGCGGTCAGGCCGGCGGAAAAGCCTTGCACTTCAGCTTTGTCCCGCAGGTCGTAGTCGGTGGAGAAGCGCACGCTGATGCCGTCGAACACGCGCACGTTGAAGCGCGCGGTGCCGAGGACGCCTTGATTTCCGCTCGACAGAGCGCCGCCGTAGTAGATGTCGTTGGCGACGGAGAAACGTCCCATGGTGGCGCCCGTCGTCACACCGGCGCGCCAGCTGTCGGCGATCGTGTCGAACGTGGTGTAGTTGCCGATGACGCCGAAGTTGACGTTGAGCTGCCCCGACCAGAGCTGGCCGAAGTAGGTGTCGGCGCGGATCGCGGTATTGGATGTGCGGTAGGCATAGCTCCGGTCGGCGTACGCGGTGCCGAGCGAAACGTCGCTGGCGAAGTTGTTCATGAACTGTTCGTGGCGGCCCGACACGGTCCAGCCTTTCACGGCTGTTTGCGCCGAGACGCCGGCAGCGACGCCGCCCTTGTCGTCCATCGCGCCATCTACTCCGAGGGAGTAGTCGCCGATCATGGTGCGGGCGCCGAGGGTCGCATAGTAGCGGTAGTCGTCGCCCGTCGTTTCGCGTGTGCGCGTGGGGAGGGGCGCTGCCGCGAAGCCGCCGGTGATGGAGAGATTGCGGAACAGGCCGTAGTCGAAGCGTGCCGCGCCGCCGACGGAAGTGTTGTCGTACTGCCGGTTGTCGCGCACCCAGTTGGTGAAGCCGAAAACGCTGCGGCCGACTTCATTGAGGGTGAAGTCGTAGTTGAATTTGCCGACCGGCACCTGCTGCGCGCCGACGAAGTATTGCTTCGTCTCGGTGCGGCGCTGGCCTTGCGGGCCGTAGAATTCGAGGCGGATTTCGTTCTCGCCCCGCAGCAGCGGAACATTGTCGAACTTGTACCGGCCGGTGCTGCTGGGACCGGACGAGGCCATCAGAATGCCATTGCGATAGAGCTCGACCTCGTGGCCGACCGGTACGCTGTCCTCGATGGTGATGCGGTCGAACTCGGCCAAATAGCCTTGCGGGCGGCTCGATACGTTGACGCCGCGGCCGTAGAGCCCGTGCGAAACGAGCGGGATCGCGGTGCTGCCGACGTCACCGATCGAATACGAAGTCGCGTCGAGCGGGCCGAGCAGGCCGCCGTCGGGATCGACGCGGCCGAGACGGAGGCGGGCATCGTAGATGCGGTTGCCGTTACCGGTGACGAAGCCTTCGCCGTTCATGTAGGCGAGATCGCCGAAGGCGCGGATGGTGCCGCCGGTGTAGAGGCTCGAGATGCCCCGGTCATCACCGCGGCCGTTGCGGTCGCTGCGCCTTCCGCTCGAGAAGCCCGCGGCGAGATCGGCTTCGATGGCCGGGATCTGACCCAGAGCGTAAGGCGTCTCGTGCTTGGGCAGCTCGCTGCGGAACTGGTGGATCGAGCCGTACTTCTTGTTGTTTTGCCGGGCAGCGCGCTCCTCCATCGGAAGGGCGACGCGCGGATTGACTTGCAATTGCTGGGCGCGGAGATCGCCACGAAAGCTGAGCGGCAGCCATTCGCTCAGGCTCTTGGCCGAAACGAACAGCTTGTTCTCGATGCGCTTGGCTTCCGACGGCTTCAGCGCAAAGCGCTTGCCGTCGGACTGCACTTGGCCGGCCTTGAGGTCGAGCACGAAGCGCTTGTCCTCGGACAGATACCAGCCGGCAGCACCGCCCGGCGTCTCCTCGATCGCGAGTTCGAGCAGGATCATCAGCTCCTGCAGCGGCACCAGCATGTCGTCGCCTTCGATGTAGGCGACCATGCCACCACTGATCTGCTGCGTTCGGCGCAGATAGACTTCGACGATGGCGTCTTCCAGCTGCTGCGACGTTCCGGGTGACGAGCGGCCGGAGATCGAGACGTTCTGCAGCGGTTCGGCGGAGGGGACTGCCGGGGAATTGGCAGCGTTGGGGGCTTGCTGCGGCGGCTCGCCCGCAGCGAGAACAATCGGAGAGAGCGCCGTGGTGGCGAGAAGCTGGAGCATAACGAGCGCGAGCACTCGCGCGGAGCGCGGCTGCCCTCCCTTCGCCCGCTTTGTCCAGATCGCGCTACGCATTACCCCGACCCCACTCGTGCCGTCCCTCGACGCACGTACTCGACAGTTACTCGCCTTCCCCGGGCCCGTTGGCCGTCGCTACTTCACGGGCTTTTTGTCGATCACTGCTCCCGTATCGTGGTCCACCATTTCGATCGTGTAGCCGCCGCCGCGCAGGGCTGCGGGAGTTGCCTTGTCGGTCAGGCCCAACAGCAGACGCCTGGTCTTGTTGGGAACGGGCACCGCGACGCCCTTGATCTCGTGGACGACAGCGCCGGCTTTGTTCTTGATGAAAAGGTTCGTGTAGAGCGAACGATTGCCGACGCGGGAGAGCGACAGGTCGAGCTGGCCGGGTTTACCGTCGACGATCTTCATGCCGGCGATGGTGCCGGTCGCGCTGGTCGCGCCGCGACGGATGATGACGGCGATGGCGACCGATTGTTCGACGCCGATGACGCCGGCCACTGTGTTGCCCTTCGCCGGTTCCTTCACCTTCGAGACGTTGGGCAACTGGCGCAACACGGCGTGAACGCGGTATTCGCCGTCGGCCAACTGCGGAGACTTGAGCAGAATGCGAACGGTCTGCGATTCACCGGGCTCGAGACGGATCTGGTTCGGGCTGAAGCGGATCAGCTCCTTGGCGGAAGGGAATCCCGCAGGCGTTTTGGTAGCGGGAACGACCTTGCCGTCGTCCTGGTAGACCATGTCCACCAGTTCGACGCGGTAGCTCTCGACCTGCTTGCCGGAGTTGGTCAGATCGAGTGACGAACTGCCGACCCGAGCGTCCATGACGATGCGTTGTGGTTTGAACGCAAGGGTCTGAGCCTGCGCGCTGGCGGCCAAGCCGATTGCTGCAAGTCCCGAAATGATGTGGTGGCGAATACGCATACGATCTGCCGTACCAAGTTCGATTGGAGGAAAAGCGGCCCAGCGAGGGGAAGCCCATCGCCGGACCAGCCTTAGAGGGGCAGATCTCAGTCGTAGGTCACGGTGACCGGGAACGAGCCGGTGTAGGCGCCAGCCGCAGCCGCGCTGGTGACCTGCACGGTCGCGCCGCAGTAGACCGTTGCCGAGCCGGCACCGCTGAGTTGCACGTTCGACGAGCCAGGGCTGCAGGTCGTGCCGGTGATCGAAACGCCCGTGATCGGGCTCGTGCCAGCGCCGACCGTGGTGAGGAAGAAGTAGTTCGCCTCGCCCGTCACCGTCAGAGCTGCACAGGTGCCGGTGAAGTTGGCACCAGGGACGCCCTTGTTGGCAGACGAACCTGCGACGGCGGTAGCCGACGCGGTGCCATTGGCGAACGGATTGACGCCGGCGCTGTAGGTCACGGTGGTGGCGCCGGCCGAGCTGCATGCGACCTGGACGGTGCCAGTGCCGCTCGACGGCGATGCGCCCACAGAGAGAGCCGCCTTCGGCCGCACGATATGCGGCATCGTCAGCGAGCCGGCAGACACCGTCAGCGAAGCGACGATTGTGCCGCTCACGGACACGGTGTTCGTGTCGGTATTGTCGGCGAATGCCGGCGAAATGCCCACAAGAGCCGCGCCAGCCAGAGCGAGAGAGATCTTTTTCACTTGATACTCCATTGGTGATACGAATGATGTTGCGAATTGCCCAAACGTATTCCTCCGGCAAAGCTCTGCCGCCGTCGGTGCCGGGCGTGCACCGCCGTGTTCGAGATCACCCGCGACGCATCAGTCGTAGGTGACGGTGAAATTGAATGTCGCGGTATAGGTCGAGCTGGCGCCCAAGAACGCTCTTGTTTCCATGCCGCACCGAACGGTCAGGGCGCCACTGCCGTCCAGCCGGGCGCTGCCGGGGTTCCCAAGATTGACGTTGCCGGTCGTTTTGCAATCGTTGTTGAGGAAACCGAAACCTGCGCCAGAGGTCGCCACAGGATTCGAACGGGTAGTTGTAACGTAGTAATTCGGCTGCCCGTTGATCGTCAGTTGAGCGCACTGGCCAGTCGATGCCGTCGACGGCAGGCCAATGGACGTCCTGTTGGCAGAGCCCGCTGCAGGGAATGGTGCCGACGCGTTGCCGTCTGCGAACGGGTTTCCGTTGCGCTGGTAAGTGACCACATTACTTGCATCGCTCGTCGCATTGCAGGTCAAACGGACGTTGGTGAAAGGGTTCGGGTCAGCAGCATGGCGCGCGACCAGATGAGGCATGATCATGGGCTGTGTGACCGTGATCTGGACCGGCGCCAGGATCGTGCCGTTAACCCCGACATTCTGGGCATCCGTATTATCTGCCCACAGGGGCGATACGGCGAGGGAGGTGACGGCGAGGCCGCCCAAAACGATGGCTACAAATTTCATACTCACCTCCCGGTATTTCCGAGTTTACCAAGTTGATTTACATGCATTTACGGGTGAATTGTCACCAGCCTATCTGCGGAAGCGGATACAGCGATATTCGCGCATGATTGGAGGCGAAACCATGGCTCGCGGAGCGGGGTGCAATTTTAGAAATAAAACATCCGAGTGACACATCACCAGAAGACAATTCAATGAACGATGACTGATCAAAAAACCAAATAGCGACAGAATTAGTCGCACACGCCGAATACTCGAACGAAGCAAACATAACCCGCCTCACACCCATACGAAGGCATAGCCGAAGCGTTGGACAAAACTGTTCGATCGTCGCGGCCCCGAAACCGCAACCCAGTCCTGTCAATGCTTCAGTACGACTCTCGTATCCCTCTCGTCCCCTCGAGTGCCTTCAAGGCACTTTCTGCTCGCCGAACAGATCACGTGTCAGCTGCTCCGCTCACCCATCATCTGTACTAGTCACGCTGGGACTATGAACGGCGCACAGTGCAAAAGTCTTTCCCAGGGCTGGTAGGTATTCCTCATTATTACGTTGGCAACTTCTATTCTTCGCTTGAGTGGTGCGAATCTGCCACGGTGGCATGTGCGCCACTCGAAGCCTTTGCCCGCGGCCGCTTGAAGCTTTGGCCATGCAGTGTCGAGATCGTCAGGATGAGGTCGTTCTGTCCATGGCAGCCGACCTTTCGGAACACGCTCTTCAGGTGGGCATGCTCGGCGTCGACAGTCACTCCACGCGCCTTGGCATGCTCGGTCACGGAAACACCCTGCATCAACGCCCTGACGAGCGGCGCCTCGGATTTCGACAAATTCAAGACGGTTCGCAGCCACGCGATGTTCGGCGCATCCATCAGCTCGCGTCCGCGCAGCGAGATCCAACACGTCGCTTGTCTGCATCCGATGTCGGCGGCGATCGGCGCCAGCAGCAGCGGCAGGGAGCGTATGGTGAGGGAATCTGGCGACCGCCGTTTGGTACTCCGATCCTCTGCCCCATCAGTGACGGCCTCGAAATCATGGACGTCTGGAACCTCTTCGCTGGGCTCTAGCAGCAGGACTTCGGCGTCGTGCTTGCCAGCTTTGGTCTGGGCGGAGATCTTCGCTATGGCAGCGTCGAGACGAGGTCGCATCGCCGCGCTGTTGATGCGAAGCCGTCCGGACGATGCAAATACTGAGTATGAGTTGTCGAGCGCATCGGCCATTGGCGTCGCAGCCACGATCTCCCCGGTCTCGTCTAGAAGGAAGCTGACGGGAGCAGACTGCTCGAGCCCGGCGATGAATGCTGTCAGCCTTTCCTGATAGCGGTTTCGATAAGCGGCAATTGCATGTCCCAAGGCGCACGAGATCGTCTTCAGTTGCGCGTCGAGGTCGGCTCCGTCAGCGGACTTCGGTAGCGAGCGCAGGTGATCCACGAGCCACCGGACGATTTGTCCCGGCATGTCATCCAACAAGATGTCGAGCTTCTTCAAAATGGTCGCTTTGGACGGAGCCTTGGCTGGATTTGCGGCGCGAGTGGCCTGACGCGCCCTACGTATGGCCGCACTCCGTGACTGCGCGACGCCGCAAGCGGGGTCTGCCGATGTTTCCTCATAGCCTCCTGTCGGCGCAGCGCCGGAAGAAAGTAGCGACGTCAGGTCGTCGACCAGTTCCTGGGCTTCGCTGAGCGTGCAGCCGATGCAATCCTGAAGATGCGATCGGGGGTCGGTGACACGCCCAGCTGCCAGCACATGATCTTGCAGCAGGTGGAATATGGCCTGGGTGAGGTTTGGATATTCGTCTGGGCTTCGTGGCATCTGGAATGGGAGTCCTGTGGGTTCTATTGAACCTGAAATAAGTCGCGCATCAAAATGACCCTCCCTTCTTTTAGTCAGCCCGCGTCGCATTGTAAATGAGCTACGGCATTTACTGCCACGGCTATTCACTGATCCCGTTATTCAAGACCTTCATCCAGTCGGTATCCCCCCGATGTCTGGGAGCGGGCGGGCGAGCCTGAGATCCAAGGGGCGCGCTGGCCAGAGAGCGGGCGCATCGTGCCCCCGCCTTCTGATCGTGAGTTCGAGACCTGCAGTTTTGATCCCGGCCTGAGCTGCGCATTCCGCCTCCGCGATCGGGATCTCGGCCAAATGCTCGGCGCCGAGCTTTGCAAGGCTTTCCACGGTGAGGGACGATCTTGCCGCCATGCTGCCTCTCGTGGGAGCGCATTGCCTCGCTAAGACTGTGTCCGGAGAAGTAATCGCCAGGACTGTGGGATTGATGTCGAATCGGATCGGTGTCGCCGATGGCGGGATCCGGTCCATGACGACCACTGAATCCGGAGCAAGGCGACCAGCTGATCTGAACGGGGAACGCCCGCGTCGGTCGAGCTGTGGATCGGTGAGAGATTGTCGTTGGGTGATCCGTGAACTGGTCGGACGCCGGTTCCTCTTTCCAGAGGAGTGGTGATGGCCCAGAGACGATTACCCATGCACAAGATTTGGGACGTGTTGCGGCTGAAGTCGGCCGGACTATCGAAGCCCTGGGATTGGCGCCGGCCACGGTATCTTCTGTCCGGCCTCGCCGAGTGCGGCGTCTGCGGCGGCGGCTTCGTGACCTTCAGTCAGACGCATAGGGGCTGCGCAACAGCACGCAACAAACGTAAGTGCGACAACGGTCTCGCGATCCCCGTGACAAAATCGAGGCAACCGTGCTGGCACTCCTTGACGCGGTTCTCCATCTCGCCGCGCTAGCAATAGATGCGCTCGGACATGAACTTCGCCGCGCCGAACGCGGGATCGATGTTCGTCACGAGGAAGCGCGGGTTGGCCTCGCCTTGTGTCCACTCGGCCTTGCCGATCACGCGGCGCTTGGCCGACCAGCTGTCGCGGGTGCGATATTCGAAGTCGGCGAACACACGCGCCGGCTTGCCTGTCCGCTTCGATTTGTGCTTTGCCTTCCGGCTCTCGCGCGCGATCCGCTTGGAGAGGCGGCTGTTGCCGGCGAGCCCGAGCACATATTTCACGTGATTTTCTTCACACCACGCCATCAGCTCGTCGCGACAGAAGCCGCTATCGCCACGGATCACGATGCTGACGTTCGGCCAGCGCTGGCGGATCTGTCCGACGATGCGCGCAACTTCGTCCTTGGCCCCATGCGCACCATCGACGCTCGACGATCTGAGTTTGGCTGCCAGCAGATGCCGATCGCAGAAGATGTAGAGCGGCAAGTAGCAGTCTTAGTAGCCATGGAAGTGGCGGCCTTCTTGAAGTCCGAACGGCCGGTCGTCGGTCGCGTCGAGATCGAGCATGATACGGATCGGCGGCTCGCTGTGCGCGTCCAAGAATACATCGACGAACAGTCGTTCGATGGCACTTTGACCGTGGTCGAGCTTGTGATGCCGGTCGAGCCCGATCTTGCCGGCGTGCTCCAACCGATTGAGCGTCGACTTGCCCGCGAGCACATCCTCGGGCCGATCGAGCGCGGCCATCAGCGCCGGATCAAAGCGCAGCACGTCGTGGTCGATCAGGTCCTCGCGGCCAAGCGCCTGCCCGAAGATGTGCTGGCGCAGCAGGTCAACGGTCTCGTGCGTGACGAGGCTGGCATTGCGATGGTCGCGGAAGCAGCCAGCCAATCGTTCGCACAGTTGAATGGCCTTGTCGGCAGCGCCGAGCAGAACCACACCGCCATTCGACGAGATCGAGCCGCCGTCGAAAGCGCCGACAAGTTCGCGCCCGCCGGAGCTTCCGAAATCCATCTCCGTCTGGCTACAGTGGGTGTGCATCGGGGAGCACCTCTGCTTGGACCAAAGTCTTTGTCGCAGAAGCACTTTCGCTGAGTCGGAGCCCCGATGCTCCTTACCGGTGCGAGAAAGTCAGGCTAGCGGGGGTGAGCGCGCCTACTCCGCCTTGAGGCCGGTCGAGCGGACGATCGGCCACCAGCGATCGATCTCGGCCTTGTGGTGGGCGAGCAAACCTTGCGGGGTTTGCTTGTCGGCCGGTGCAATCTCGTGGCCGATCGTCTCCAGACGTTTGCGCGCCGATGGATCGGCGAGCGCCTTGCGGACGGCCTGGTTGAGACGCCCGATGATGGGCTCGGGCGTACCCTTCGGCGTCCACAACGCGTGCCAGTAAGTAACGTGGAGACCTGGCAGCCCCGCCTCGTCGATCGTCGGCAGATCGGGCAACGCGAACCAGCGCGTCTTGGACATGGTCGCATAGGCGCGGATCGCGCCGCTGCGCACTTGCTCGGTGGCGTTGGCGCCTTGGTCGAACATGATGTCGACCTGGCCGCTGACGAGATCCTGCATCGCGGGTGCGCCGCCCTTGTAGGCGACGAACCGGAACTTAGTCTCCGTGCGCTGCTGGAAGTAGACGGCGGAGACCTGCGCGCCGCCGGCCGCGCCCACCGAGGCCGCGTTCGCCTTGTCCGGATTGGCGCGAAGCCACACCACGAGCTCTTTGAGGTCGCGCGCGGGAAAGTCTTTGCGCGCGATGATGATCTGGGGAACGTCCGTCAGCATCGCGATCGGTGAGAAATCCGCAATGATGTCGTAGTTGATCTTGTAGGTGACGGGATTGACGACGTGCGTGCTCCACTGGCCGATGCCGATCGAATAGCCGTCGGGTGCGGACCGGGCGAGCCGGCCCACACCGGCGTTTCCGCCCGCGCCGGCAACGTTCTCGATGACGATGGTCTGGCCAAGGTCGGCCTGCATCGGCTCCGGCCGGGCCGCCAGCGGGGAATGGCACGATCAGCGTGATCGTTCTAACGGGATATGGCTGGGCGGCGATCGGATGGGCCACGGCGAGCCACGCCGACATCAGGGATGCAAATCCGGCTGCAGCCGCGCGAAATGCTGTCACGATCATCTCCATCCTGGACTGCCAGCTTGAACTCGTTGCCCGAAATTGTAGGCCGATTTCTGCCGCCGCGTCGATACACCTAGCGGCTATGGGGAAGCACGCTGCCGCTCGTCACGCTGCCTCGTGCAGGCGCTCATATTGTGCGAGACCGCTTTGCTGGTAAGCTATCTTAAGGTGAAGATGATCCGGAGCCGATAATGGGACTGCGCAGCGGACGCGACTACATCAAGCGGCTTTCGGAGAACCCGCCGGAGGTCTGGGTGAGGGGGCGGCGGGCCGCGCAGGACATCACGCAAGACCCGATTTTCCGGCGGCCGGTCCGGTCGATCGCGAAGCTGTATGACCTGCAGCTCGACCCGGCGCTGCGTGAGACAATGACCTACCAGCCAGCGGACGCGGACGGACCGGCGGGCACGTCCTTCATGATCCCACGGACCGAGGCCGATCTCCTCAAGCGCCGCGAGGCGATGCGCATATGGGCGGAGGCGACGTTCGGTCTCGTCGGCCGCTCGCCGGACTTCCTCAACACCGTGCTGATGTCGTGGGCGGAGAACCCAGCTTTCTTTGCGCGCAAGGGACAGCGGTATGCCGACAACGTGCTCGCCTATTATCGCTACTGCCGCGAGAACGATTTGTTCCTGACGCACGCAATCGTCAATCCGCAGAACGACCGCTCGAAGGCCTCGCACGAGCAGGAGAACGCGTTTACGCACCTCGGCGTGGTCAGGGAGACGAGCGACGGGCTGATCGTGCGCGGTGCAAAGATGCTGGCGACACATGGGCCGACGGCGGACGAGCTACTCGTCTATCCTCAGCCGGGATTGAGGCCCGGCGAGGAGAAGCACGTGATCGCGTTCGCGATACCGTCGGCGACGAAGGGGCTGCGCTACATCTGCCGCGAGCCGTTCGACGACGGCACCACCTCCGAATGGGACCACCCGCTGTCCTCGCGCTACGAGGAGCCGGACGCGGTGTGCGTGTTCGACGACGTCCTGATCCCGTGGGAGCGCGTCTTCCTCTATGGCGATATCGCGATGGGCAACGCGCTGTTCAGCGAAGCCAGTATGACCAGCTATATGACGCATCAGGCGGCCGTGCGCGGGCTCGCAAAGACGCAGCTCCTGACAGGAATCGCAATCGCCACGTCCCGGGCGGCGAAGACCGACGTCTACCTGCACGTGCAGGAGCAGCTGGGCGAGCTCCTCACCTATGTAGAGATGATCCGCTCAGGGATTCTGGCCTCCGAGGTGCAAGCCGAGCCCACGGGCCGCGGCGCGCTTCGGCCTGCGTTCGCGCCCATCCGCGCGCTGCGCTATCTCCAGCCGCGCTGGTATGAGCGCATGGTACAGGTGACACAGGTGCTCGGCGCGGGCGGGCTGCTCCTCAATCCCACAGCCGCCGATTTCGACAGTCCGATCCGCGGCGACCTCGACCTCTACTATCGCGGCGCAGGCGTCGATGCCGAGCGGCGCACGCGCATCGCCAAGCTCGCGTGGGATGCGACGGGAACTCAGTTCGGCCAGCGCATGCTCCAGTACGAGCGCTATTACGGCGGCGATCCAGTGCGCAACGGCGCGACGTACTACCTCGCCTATAACACCGATCCGCTGATGGCTTTCGTCGAGCGGGCGATCGAGGGGAAGTGAGCGCCGCGGCCGTCACGCGTCTCTCTTGCGGTGCCCGCGACTGTGTTGCTGTCAACCACTCTTCTTACCGACCTGCTGAACGTGGTAGCCGGCGACCTTCTGGTAGCGCTCGAAGATTGCGCGCAGCTCGTCCTGGCTGATGATGTCATCGAGCTTGTCGAAGCGCTTGCCGCCAGTGCGTTGCTCCACCGTGTCTACGATGACGTTGGGCGGAGCGGTGCGATTTTGCACGACTATGCGGCTCGTCGCGGGAAGGCGCGTCGCTTCATAAGCGGCAAGTGCCGCCTCAGGTCCCGCCTCGCTCACCATCAGACGCGAGAGAGTGGCCGCGTCGATGATGGACTGCGCGCCGCCGTTGCCTCCTTGCGGGTACATCGGATGCGCGGCATCGCCCAGCAGGGTGACGCGCCCGTGTGTCCACCGCGGCAGCGGATCTTTGTCGACCATCGGGTAGCACAGCATCTCCTCGGAGTTGCGGATCAGCGCCGCCGCGTCGAGCCAGTCGAACTGCCAGGCCGCGAAGTTGTCGTAGAAGTCCTGCATGCGGCCGGGCTTGCTCCAGTCGACGGGGGCAGCTATCTCGCGCTCGAGCTCCACGACCCAGTTGATGAGCATGTTGCCCTGACCGTCGATATTGCGGCGGATTGGGTAGAGGATCATCGTCGTGTGCCGCGCGCCGATGCGGGCGATGCTGGCACCTGTCAGGATAGGCTTGTGGCGGGTGACGCCGCGCCAGAGGTTGATGCCGCGGTAGATGAACGAGCCCTCGTCGGGAAACAGCTGCTTGCGGATCGCAGAATGTACGCCGTCGCAGCCGATTAGAACGTCGGCGCCTTGGGACGGCAATGTGCGGCCATCGGGCGCTGCAAGATTCACGGTCACGCCGGCGGCGTCCTGCGTGAAGCCCGTGCAACGATGGCCGGTCTTGAAGATCGCGGGGCCGATCCGCTCGAGCACGGCGCTCATCAGCACCTCGTGCAAATCCGCGCGATGGATCGAGAGATGGGGCCACTGGTGGCCCGCCGCGCGGCCCCATGGCTCGCGATAAACGAGCTGGCCGAGGCGCGTGAAGAACGCGTAGTCCTCCGGTAGACAGCCGCGCGCGGACAGCGCCGGCTCGAGACCGAGCGCGGAGAGCTCCTTGATCGCGTGGGGGCCTAGGTTGATGCCGGCGCCAACCGGTTTGATCTCCGGCACCGCCTCGTAGATCGTGATCTCGGCCGGGACCTTTGCATCCCGCAGTGCGAGCGCGAGTGAAAGTCCTCCGATGCCGCCTCCGGCAATGGCGATACGCATTGATATCATCTCCCACGGTGTTTGAGGACGCATCCTGCGCTGGCGGCGGACCAGCCCGCAAGGTGTCCGGGCAGCGCGGACCGACGGCGGAGCTGGCGGGGACAGTCGCCCTGATTGATCCGCGCGGCTCTCGCAGCCGAGGCCCTCGATCCGCCCTATTCTAAATCAGCAACTCGATCGAGCGAAGAACAACTGGATGGATCTACTACTTCTTTCGGTATATCGCAGCGGCCACTGGTCGCACAAAAGATGCAGCCGCCGGAAGCTCTGGCAGCCTATCAATAGGCTTCGTGCGACGAACTGGTACCGCTGGTGAAAGCTGCCGCCGCAGCTGAGAAATAGTGCGTGCGGAAGCGACCTCGAGAGCCTGTCTTGCCGCCGTCATTCACAATCCGTCCGTTCCCTTGTCCGCATTGACTGGAGCTGACGTACATCGACTATGCTCTTAGTACACGGTGCCCATCGGTGACCCGCACTCACCGTGATCACCTCAGGAGCTGCCGACAGAGAAATGACACGAAGCTGTCGACGTGGGGCAGAGGAAGCAGTCATCCGGGTCCGATGGAAGTCACGCTGTGAAGAAGACGGTGCTGACAGCCGTTGTCCCACCGGAAGCGGACGTGAGAACTAAACTGGCCGGAGTAGAGTGCCCCGAAGGCAGCCACCGATTGGAAGCTTATTCGATCTCGCGTTTACGCAGGCGCTCACCGCTGAACTGGGTAGCGCCAGTAGTCGCCCTGCTCGCCTTTGATGCGCAGCAGTGTCGGCACGCGCGTGTCGGGGGGGCGTACGCCCGTCTGGATCAGTGCCTGGATGTCGCCCAACAACAAGCTCTTCTGTGCAAAGCCCGAGTGGTTGAGCGAGAACGTCTCTGTCGACAGTGACGTGATGTCGATCGTGTCGACGCCGGCGACAACGATCGGGCCGCCGGTCGGGACATCTCCGGCTCGAGGTACGCCTCCCCAGAAACGACGCGAGATGCCGAGTGCGATGTCGTTCGACGCCGCCATCAGCGTCATGCTACGTGTCGCCCCGGCGATCTCTTTGGCAAGGTTCTCGAAGGTGTGCTTGTCGACGTCGGGCGCCGCCATGATGATCTGCGAGATGGTGAGCCCTTCTGGCACCGTGCCCTTCAGCTGGCGAAGCACGGGCAGCAGAACCTGATTGCCCATACTGTGCGCAATGATGCTGACCGACGTCGCTCCCGTATCCCTCGCAACCATCTCCAGGAACTCGCGCAAGTAAGGCTCAGCCTGGCTCGAGCTCTCGCGATCGTAGGCGTAGTCGTTGAGACCGATCGTTCCCTTCGATGGCCAGCTGTAGAGGAACGGCGCTCCGTCGAAATTGAGGTCGTAGGCGAGCTGTGCGGTGCGGAACAACGCATTGTCGAAGCTCGAGTTGAAGCCGTGCACGAACACGAGCGCATGCCCCTTGTAGCTGTTGGCCTCCTTCATTCGCGCCCGCACGGCGTCCAGGAATTCGTCACGCGTCAGCGAACGGGCCTCCTTGATCGTGAAATGCCTCGCAGGATCTTCCGGCTGGCGATAGAGCACGACCTGTGTGAAGGGGAGACGGAAAGACCAAGGGCGCTCGACCTTGGGAACCTGGTGACTCTTCGGGACGGTAACGAGGGCTTGCCCCAGCTCCAGGCGCCTCGCCCGATCGCCGGAATACACCGCCCGCTCCGCCCGCTGGTCTCGGTCGCGGTCGGTGCCGTAGTACACCGGCACGACGTCCCACAAGTCCGTTCCAGCAAGAGAAATGCCTCCACGGATACCCCCGCCCTTTGCGCCCGGAGCCGCCGCCATGGGAGCGGGCAACGGTGGAGGCGGCGGCGACGCAGATTCTGCGTTGACTGGTCTCGGCCTCTCTTGGGCGCCCTCGGTCATAGCGGCGCTTGCTGCCTCGACCGCCGGTGCAGGCTGCGGCGGCAAAGTGGTTGCCACGACAGGCTGTCCACGGACCATCGCCGCGCCCGCCGCCGTTTGCAGGCCCTCGACAACGATCACAGCCGTTTCTGCGCCGGTATCATGCTGGCGAAAGCTCAGCGAGACCGCGTCGACGAAGCGCTCGTCGCGCCCTTTCCCGATCGGTCCCGTCGGCTTGGCTGGACGCATCACCAGCGCGCGCGGCTCGCGATACATCTCGCCGTCGCCGTATCGGATCTCGACGTTGCTCAGGATCATGGTGCCGCTGCGCACCACGATGCGGATCGCCGTGAAGCTCCCCTTGGCTTTTCTGACATCGAAGCTCGTCCGCCCCGGCCTCAGCGCGACCTCGCGAACGGCCACCTGCACCCAGCGCCCTGCGGACGCAGAAGCCTGCGCGGCAGCCTCGTGCGCCCAGGAGAGGCTGAAAACCAGCGCGCAACAGGCCAGAAACGCCCTCAAGAACGCCGACGCTGCTATGAGCATACTGGGCGCGCAATCAGGGCACGACACCAAGTGTCGGCTCGAAGTGACAATCATTGCTGAGCTCATTTATCGCGCCAGCCACGCTCTGGCTTGAGCGCGACACCCCTTGACCAGCAGAGCAGCAAGGGTGCTGTCCTCATCTGTCTGAGACTTCTCCACGACGCGTAGTGTGAACATCGAAGGCCGCGCCGCCGAGGCGATGACTTGATAGACTGCATCCGCCCTCGGGGCCAGCGCAGCAGGCCAGTCTGCGAGCACGGCCTGCGCAGGCCAGGCCACAGGCAACTTCACGTTGGATGCCGTGTCGAGGAGCGCCGCTTCGGCGGCCTTGTCGCCGGCCGCACGTGCCAGCTTCAACTGAGCCCCTTGCACAACACAGACGTCGCCGCTCATGTTTGCCGGGACGACATCCCAAGCGAACGACGCCGGGGCACCACCCGCTGCCATGCTGCGTGTCGCGCCTGGACGCGATGCATCGGCACCGCCCGTGGCGAGCAGGTCCTTGGCTTTTGCCCATACCCCTTCGACTGTCGGCCCCCCTTTGGCGATGTCACTTATTGCGCCGCTCGCCGGTCCCGTGATCAGCTGCGTCTTTCCCGACGGCAGCAGCACACGCACCTTGGCTCCTGCGGGTACCTCGATCCGATCGGCCGCGCCGATCTGCTGTCCCGGCTTGAGGATCGCCACGTCCGACGACACGATCAGAACGTCGGCCATCCCGGCCGTGCTCCATAACAAAAGAGAGACCGCAAATAGAGAACTCCTAAATCTGGCTCCAAATCTGTCCAAGCTATGCATTCGAGCCCTCCGGATGGGACCTTCGACCAAGAACGCGCCGCTCCTGGAACCAGCGCAATGCGCGCCCACATATCACCCCGCCGAGCCAGGCCAATGCCGCGGCAGCGAACGGTACGATCGTT
>LNFM01007095.1_pt1 | contig 46238 bp, 31 predicted proteins | sample 596031 | NCBI WGS metagenome assembly LNFM01 (sample SAMN04254537, study PRJNA301005) | activated carbon metagenome | isolation source: dual media filters at the Ann Arbor, Michigan drinking water treatment plant | place: USA: Ann Arbor
AAGGGTCGGCAAAATCACGTCTGTTGCCGACCCTTCGAGACGCGGCCTGCGGCCGCTCCTCAGGGTGAGGTTTTCGTTGGCGCTTCAGCCAAAGAAAATCGCGCTCCAGCAAGAAACAAGCTCTTCCATTGGGAGCTTTCGTTGGGCTGGCCCTCATATCCTTGTGACCTTGGCGTGCAGGATCGCCGAGCGGCCAGCGCGGACGGCCTCCAGGCAGCGCGCGATGGCGGCGTCGGCGTCGGCGGGGTCGGAGAGGCGCTCGCCGTGGGCGCCGGCGGCCTCGGCGATCATGGCGAAGTCCATGGCGGGCGCGTAGGCGGCGCCGTAGTCGCTGCTGGCCTTGGCCTCGCCGCCCGGATAGACGCGCAGGGTCGCCTCCTTCACCGCCCCCCAGCCCGAGTTGTCGAGCACGACCATGAAGATCGGCAGGCCGTACTTCTGCGACACCGCCAGCACCGACTGCGGGTTGGAGAAATAGAAGGTGCCGTCGCCCATGATCGGCACGACGATCCGATCGGGCAGCGCCAGCCTGAGGCCGAGCGCCAGGCTGGCGGCGAAGCCCAGGCCGGCGCCGGCGAGGCCCACCAGGCTGCCGGGCTCGGTGCGCGGCATCTGCGCCAGCACCGCCGGGATGTTGCGGATCGCCTCGTTGATCACGATGGCCGACGGCCCCAGTGCTCTCGCCAAGGCGGCACACACGAAGTGCGGGTTGATCTCGCCGGCAACGCCGGGATCGCCGGCCAACCGATCGGACTGTGCACGCCGCGCCGTCCCCTCCTCCGCCAGCGCCGCCACGCGCGCCGCCGCGCGCGTCCTGAACCCGGCATCGGCCTTCGCCTTCAGCACGGCCAGCAGGTCGGCGAGGAAGCGGCAACTGTCGCCCTGCAGGCGCAGGTTGGCCGGGAAGGTCCACATCGGGAAGCCGCGCTTCTCGGCATCGACGTCGACATGTGCCCACCAGGTCGAGGGATTGTCCGGCATGTCCTTGGGGATCCACGGCACGTCGACATCGACCAGCAGGCCGACATCGGCTTCGGCCAGCGCCTTGGCCGGCATGAAGCCGCCATGGCAGGGCGAGTCCGCCGCCAGGCTGGCATAGACCGGGCTGAACTCGACGACGCGGATGCCGGCGAAGCGCGCCAACTGGTCGAGCACCGCGAACGACGCATGATTGCGCCCGGCGTAGGCGGTGATCAGCAGCGGCCGCTCCGCCGCCAGCAGCCTGTCGGCTATCGCCTCGACCGACTGCGGATCGACGGCGCCGACTCCGGCCGGCCCGAAGCGCTCCTCGGGATAGGAGCGGATCTGCCCCTCCGTCCACAGCTCGGTCAGGGTCTCTCGCGGGAAGGTCATGTAGACCGGTCCCTTGGGGTCGCTCATCATGATGGTGTGGGCGCGGCGCAGCGCTTCCTTGGCGACCACGCCCGACGGCAGGTTGTATTCCCACTTGGTGTAGGGCCGCACCAGGCTCGCCTGGTCGAACGGCTCCTGCACGAAATGCACGTAGGTGTCGCGGGTGCCCAGAAGCTCGCCGCGCGTGGTGAAGGGCGCGCGGCCGGCCATCAGCAGCACCGGCAGGCGCGCCCGGCAGATGTTGTGCAGCGCCATCGCCGAGTTGGCCGTGCCGGCATCAACATGGACCATGACGCCCTGGCCGCGGCCGGTGGCGATGGCATAGCCCGCCGCCATGTGCACCGCCGTGATCTCGTGCGGGCACAGGATGGTCTGCGGCATCCGGCGGCTGTCGCGCCTGAACGCCGCCATCGCCTCGATGATCGGCGCGTGGTCGGTGCCGAAGTTGCAGAACAGGTAGTCGAAGCCGATCTCGTCGAGGCCTTCGAGGAAGTAGTGCGCCGCCGAATGGCGGGCCTCGTTGCCGCTGCTGCTGCTGCTGTCCATTGGGCCCTCACTCCCTGATTGCACTTCTGTCATCCCGAGAAAGGCGCTTGCGAAGCAAGCGCCGTAAGCGAGGGGCCCCCAACATCCTCACCCTGAGGAGCCACGCGGAGCGTGGCGTCTCGAAGGGTTGGCAACAGACATGCCGTACCTGACCCTTCTAGACGCGGCCTTCGGCCGCTCCTCAAGGTGAGGTGATAATTGGTGTCTCGATCAATGAGGGTCATGCTCTCGAGGCCTCGCTTCGTTCGGGTGACAGCGCTTCTGGATCGACTGCTTCCCCTGCAGCCCCTCACTCGAGCTTGATGTTGGCCGCGGTCGCCACCGCTTCGACTCTGCACGGTCATCGCCCTGTCCCGGCCCCTGCCCCAGGATGAATCACGTGCTCGCGGTTGAGCCACAGCGGCGAGCGCGCCAGGTCGATGAACTTCGCCTCGTCCTCGAGCAGCAGGCGTCCGGCCTCGCGCGCTTCCGGCGTGCGGCGTGCCGCGCGGTAGGCCTCCTCGCTCTCCCACCACAGCTCGGCAATGCCGTCATAGGCCTCCGGCGCGCCGCGCGCCTTGCGCATGCCGTCGCCCAGCGGGGCTTCGAGCGCATCGTCGAGCCGATGGACCTGGACATAGCGCACCATGCCGAGCGCCGGCTGCAGGCGACGCACCAGCGGCCCGTGCTTGTTCAGCCAGTAGTCATGGAACTCGGCCGCCGTCAGGGCCGGCAGCCGGCGCAGGCAGAAGGTCAGCTTGAGCACGGCGTTTCCTCGGTCTTGCCTTTCATCATCGCGTCATTGCTGGGAGCGCGCCACTCCGATGGCGCTCTTCCTGGTGATTACACATGCCATGAGCGCCATCGGAGTGGCGCGCTCCCAGCGCATGAGCGCTTACCTGAGACAGTCGAGATCACCGCCCGCGCGCCGAAAAGTAAAACGACCGTCATTTCTTGCGGTCGGTGCGGTCGCTTGCGGTCGCAGCCTTTTGCATCAAGGGGTTGAACCGACCGCAAGCGATGGTCTCTTGCGGTCGCACCCCCGTTCTTGCGGTCGCACTGCCGGTCTTGCGGTCGCACCGGTGGAGACCCGCGCCCATGCCGCGCGCTTGCGAGCGTCCGCGAAAAATGCGCCTGAAAACTTGCGTCATTTGCGTCACAGCGTCATTGGTCTTTGAAATCAAGACCTTGGCCGTGACGCACCGGAGAGGGGTTACGTCGTCAGGGTGTTGATTTGCGTCGATACAGGCGATCACGGTCGTATCCTTCGGTTCGGTTCACACCCAGCCTCTCCGTACGCCCTATCACGACACCTCATGGGCGAGCAGGCCGGCGGGCCGAACTGGATCGCATTTGCGGCCACGAGCCCGTGCAATCGGCCTGTGGGATCAACACGCGAGTTCTTCCGTTCTGAACCCTTGTGCGCCGATGCATCTGGCGCACGCCCGTTGGTCCAAGGCCGCGTCCATAGCCTCGACTTTGAGCACTTGATAGACATCTGGATGTGCATATATTGTGCATGCACTGAAAGGCAACCATCATGGCCCAAGCCCACCATGCCCCTGCCTCGATCATTTCAGGGTTCGTTCAGAGCCTGCAGGAGCCGCGGACGCCTTACATCTCTCCGAAGCGGCTCTCCAAGGCGCTGGGAGTCCATGTGACGAGCCTCGCTCAATTAACGGGGGTACATCGAAACACATTACGCAATCCCGCATCCGAGCGGCTTCAGGAAAAGCTCCGCGAGGTGGTGAAGGTGATTGCGGCCGCCGCCCATCTCGCCGACGACATCGACAAGGCCATCTTCTGGTTCCGCAACGAGCCAATCGGCGACTATGGACACAAGACGGCGGCAGAGCTCGTCGCCGAGGGACATGCCGACGCCGTCCTGAGCTACCTGCGCGACCTCGAGAACGGAGCGCGGGGATGAAGGTCATCCGGCTCGGCCCGGATGAGGTGTTCCATCGCTATCTGACCCCCAAGTGGGCATTCGTTCCGGTAAGCGGCGCCGGGGCCGCGCTCGATGGCGGAAGGTTCAACCGGCCAGGAGTCGAGGCTCTCTATCTTTCTCGCGCTCCGCAAACCGCGTTGGAGGAGTATCGCCAAGGCTCCTCGATCACTCGTCCCGCGACGCTCGCTGCCTACGTCGTCAGCCTGGCACAGGTTGTCGATTTGTCGGCCGGGTTCGATCCTGGCCTATGGCCATCGGAATGGTCTGCGTGGGACTGCGAATGGCGCAAGATCGCGCGAATCGACCGTCAGGTTCCACCCTCCTGGCTCCTGGCGGACACGGTTATCAAATCCGGACATCGAGGCCTGCTGTTTCCTTCCCTGCGACATCCAGGCGGCACCAACCTCGTCGTTTTCAATGCGAACCTGACCGCTGAAGACAGCGTAATCGTTCATGATCCGGACGGTCGGTTGCCGAAAAACCAGTCGTCGTGGCCAGTCTAGGGTGCCGATCCTTCCCGACTGCGCGCGCCGCGGGCGGTTGGAAGCGTCGCCTGGACCTTTGACGAACCCTATCACATGAAGTTGGAGGCATAGCCGGGACCTCCGCCGCGAATCGCTCCTTCGCTTGCTCCATCGAAACAATCCCAGCGCGTTCTTCACCGCTCCAAGGCGGGGTGTTGCCCCGTCCTTGCAATTCGTGGGAGAGCAACATATATTCCGACACATCGGATGCTTTATTTGCAATGGAGGCGACCGTGCGGACCTCGGAAATGCTGAAAGCCACGGAAGCGGCCGTGGTCGCCGGCGTGAGCCTGCGCGACGTCAATCGCATGATCGACGAGCGCATCCTGCCGGAAACACTGGTGTCGCTCGACGATGGCCGACATGTGCTGCCGGCCGCCTGCACCCTGATCGCCTTCTACGTCGATAGCGCCAGGCGCCTGACCTCCGAGGAGCGCCTCTTTGCGATCCGCTCGGCCGAGCCACGCCTGCGGCGATGGGACCGTGCCGCCACCAAGGCTCTGCTGAAAGGCGACTGGATCGTTCGGGACGACTTCCTGACGATCGATCTCCGTCCTTTCTTCGAGCGATTCATCCAGCGGTTGGCGCGGCTGGACTCAGCGCGTGAGCTGGTGACCATTTCCGATGACATCATGGGCGGCACGCCCGTCATCGACGGTACGCGCATCCCCGTCCACGGCGTTGCCGCCGCGATGGCGTCGGGTGTCTCCGCCAAGGACCTGCTCGAAGACTATCCTTCGCTCACCCCCGAGAAGCTGGAGCTTGCAGCGCTCTACGCAGAGGCCAACCCGCTCCGCGGGCGACCCAGGCCTCTCGTCTCCCGCCTGCCAAGAGGCACGCGCATCATCACTGAACGCCGCGTGCCCCGCGGGCGAGCAGGATGAGGTTTCTGATCGACGAATGCCTCAGCCCAAAACTGGCCGAGCTGGCACGGCAAAGAGGATATGGCGAATCCTCCCACATCGTCTGGCTCGGTCGTGCCGGCGCGAAGGACTGGGACCTCATCCCCTTCATAGTCGACGGAGACTGGAACTTCGTCACACGCAACGCCGTCGATTTCCGAGGGACGGACTCGCACGCCGGCAAGAAGGGGCAATATGCTCGCGTCGGCCTCCATGCTGGTCTGATCTGCCTCAACGGGCCGGACGGCATGCCGCGCGACCTCCAGCTCGAATTGTTCGAGCAGGTAATGCTCGAGCTCGATGTCCGTCTCGATCTCGTGAACCAGGCCCTGGAGATCTCACTGGAAGACGACGGACATCTGCGCGTGGTCCGGTATGCTCTTCCGGCGGAAGAAGGATGACGACCCCGTCGAGCTTCTTGCACATCGACGCGCGGTAAACCGCGCGCATTCGAGACGTGGCCTGTGGGCCTGTGACTCTTTTCGCCAGCGCCGGCCATCCATTCCGCAGACCTCGACCCCGCCGCGCCGGACCACCTTGCCGGCGTGCCTGCGAACCTCCCTCGTCCTGGATTTCCGACCGACCCGAGCGCATCGTCGAGCCGATGGGCCTGGACAGGGCGCACACCCCTCTGCGCGTGGAAGCGGCGATGCGCGAACTGCGCTCTGTGCCGAACATGGCCGCGGGTTCGTTTGCCCGCGCCCACACGTGGTCGGTCGGCGATCCGGGTTCGTCTCGAGAGGAGGCAGGTAGCCAATGAACTGGCATCCCCGGCCGCTCGATCCGGCCGACATCACCGTGCATCGCCGGGGGCGCGGCAAGCCGCTGGTGCTCCTGCACTGCCTGGGCATGGACTGGCATTTCTGGGACGTGCTGGAGCCGCTCGCAGACCAGCTCAAGGTGATCGCCTACAGCTTTCCGGGACACCACGACAGCCGGCTGCCGCTCGATCAATACGCGGAGCCGAACTCGCCGGGCAGCTGAAAGCGCTGCTGGAGCGTGAAGGCGTGAGCCGGGCGCATCTGGCCGGCATTTGCATGGGCGGATCGCTGGCCCAGTATTTTGCCGGCACCTGGCCGGAGATGGTGGATCGCGTCATCCTGCGCGACTGCACGCCCCGCTACAACGACGAGATGCGCGCCAACTGGCCGGTGCGGGCGGCAATCGCGCGCACGAACGGTGTCGCGAGCCTGATCCCGATGCTGGAGAAGGTGTTCTTCACCCAGGCATCGCTCGACGAGAATGGCCCCGACGTGCGCCATGTGAAGGAGAAGTGGGCCGCCTGCAGCGGCGAAGGCTATGCGCTGGGCTGCGAGTGGCTCGCCATGCTCGATGCCCGTGAACAGGCCAGGCGGATGACGATGCCGACGTCGATCCTGCTCGGGTCCAACGACAGCCAGGCCTTCACGGATGCCGCCCGCTGGATGAACGACAACATTCCGGGCAGTGCCGGAATTGTCGAGGTGCCGATGGCCGGCCATGCGTCGGTGCGCGAGCGTCCCGAGTTCGCCGTCGAGCACTTCCGGCGATTTCTCGGCTGAAGGGGCGGGCCCGAGCCGGCTAGGGCGCTTTGTCCTGTCATCCTAGAGAGAGCCCCGCGCGAGAGGGGGCGCTCGCGAGGGTCACCGGCTCGGTTGGTTGCAGTGGCCTCGCCCGCGACCAATCGGCACGCTACAACCACCAGCCATGACTGATCACGATCCCGCCCATACCTGGGTATGCTACGGATGCGTCGGCGATGAGTATCTCGTTGACGAGATCAAGAGCGACGGCACGTCACGCAAGTGCTCCTTCTGCTCAAAGCGTCGCAAGTGCTATTCGCTTTCCGATATCGGTGAACGAGTTCATCCCATTTACCTAGAGCGCTACCACCCCTCTGATGACTACGATCGTGGCGAAACCCCACTCTTCTGCATTGCCGAGATCATTGGCAGCGACGACGACCCTGTCGCCAGGGCACTCTTGGACTACCTATCGGACACCCATGGTGGCTGGCCTCCGGATGGTGACGTGAATCCATATGACGATAGCTATAACTATCTTGAGACACGCTCAGACGGACGACAGTATGCGAGAAAGTGGAGGGAACTTGCTCAGTCTCTCAGGCATGAATCTCGCTACTTCAATCGCAAGGCTCAGACTATCCTTGACGAAATCTTCGATGGCCTAAACTTTGGTCTCAACAAGCCAAAGACCCCCCAATTGGAGACGTTCTTTCAACACCGATCCGTCGTGACGATCGTCTCTCCAGGCGACGAGCAAGCCGTCCTCTACCGAGCACGCGAAGCTCGCGACGAATCCATAGTTTCTCGTTACCTACGCGACCCGGCTAGCCAACTGTCTGCGCCACCCCCAAATGTCGCGCGCGCCGGACGTATGAATCCCACCGGTATTTCTCTTTTCTATGGATCATTCGACCCGGACACCTGCATCGCCGAGATCCGCCCGCCTGTGGGCACCTATGCCGTCATAGCCCGCTTTGACATTATTCGCCAAATCCGCCTGTTGGACTTTCGCAAACTCACCGAAGCATTTGAGCCCATATCTCACTTTCACCCGCAGTACACCGCCAAGCGCGATCGAGACGCTTTCCTCAAGGCATTCAGCATGGAAATTTCGATTCCTGTTCATCCTCAAGACGAGAACCTTGGCTACCTCCCAACGCAGGCAGTTGCTGAGTACTTGGCACAGCGAGCCGACCTTAAGGTCGACGGAATCATCTTCCGATCTACTCAGTCCGGAAACGAGGGGATGAACATCGTCCTCTTCCAGCGTGCCGCGCGGGTCGAGCCGCCCACGCACAGTTTCGAGCCGGAGTGGTATCAACCATACGAGGACCTTCCTGAGATTACCGTCGTAGCCACTCCCATACCTTCGCCAGAAGCGCCACCGGTCAAACCAAGCAGCGCCGAGATTCCGAGCATATTCGACATCGCCGAACAGATGCCTCTCGACGAACCGACCGAAACTCCGCCACCACTGCCGCCTCCCACACTCCGCTTGAACCCGAACGGATTCCGCGTCGAGTCAATCGGTACTATCACATACCGTCATGCCGGCCTCAAAGTCGAGTACATGAACTCAGCCGATAAAGCCGCCAAAGAGAAGGAACTCGAAAACTCCCCTTTCTAGTCGCCTCCTCTGTTTCACCTAATTGTTCCTGAAGAGAAGAGCAATAGATTCGCTGGCGATTCTCAAGCGACTTCACCTAGCTTTCGACGTCGACGTTCAAGAGGGCAACGGAACAAACAAGTGCGCCAACTGAAATGGCGTGATGTGGGGCGCAGTTCGCTGATGTGAGGTGTCAAACGACGCAATCACGGGCAAGATATCCGAACTCTTTTTGACCTCCTCACACTGCAAACCCGTCACGTTTGCCTCAAGCTCTACCAAGATAAGTTCCGGATCCTTTGCCGCTCCCTTTCGCAATAAAGCAAACATCGCACCCACTCCTGCCCTGCTGGCGTAACGCCCCACGACGAACCGCATTACTCCCTCGATAAGGTACTTGTCTCGACGTGCTTTCTTTCCATCCAGGACCTTAAACTCGACGACAAGTCCTGCGACTCCATGAAGGCGCCATTCGATATCCGTTCGCGCTACGCATTTGGGTAACCCTGTTGATTTGTCGAGTATGTAGTGTGATAATTCCCCAAAGAAGTCACCAGCAAAGGGCTGTTCACCTGCGTCCTGTCGTTGTCTCAAATGAGCAGCAAGCGCCTGGGTCAATTGCGGTTCTTTGCGCTTCTGGAACGATGGTGCAGCTTTCTTGTAGAGATCGGCGTAGGCGAGCCACGACTCATGTATGTGAGTCAATAGCGCAGCAATCGGTGGGTCGCCAATAAAGTCGACAAATGGACTATCGACGCTCAAGCCTCTGACGCTACTCATGCGAGGTTCTTCGCCCTTCGAATGACAGCTATCTCGGCGGCCAGCTTGCTCGCATCCTCTATTGCCGTTCGCTCCAGCCAAAATCGTGTGACGAGTGGTTTAATGATGGTAATACGATTTCCTTTAACCGCAATGACGTCCGGCACTGTCAGCATCTGCTCGGGACTTCCATTGATCGCAGTCGTCACGGTACTGAGCAGCTCATCAATCACACTGTCATCGTTAAGGCGATCCGTGCGCGTGTAACGCGGTTTCGACCCGGAAAGCGTGACTACAACCCCGCCTAGAGGAACACTTCGGGCCGTCCAAGCTGCCGCACTAAGCTCGCCCTTCCCCCCTGTTGCATCCCGCCAGTCGGTCAGAACATCCACCAAGCGGATGCAGTATCGGCTGATCTTGTCCCGCGACGGAGGTTTCCGCATCGGTTTCACGAGCGCATCGTAGCTCAGGCTTCCGGGCTGGAGTGACGGCCCTGCATAGGTCGCCAATTCCCGAACAAGCACGCGCTCATTAGCCCTAAGGCTGAAATAATCAAAAACAAGCTCTTCGAACTCAGCTTTACTGTCCGCGTATTTTGCTGTCCGGGTTAGCGGACTAGCCTTCTCAACCTTTGAGAACAGCCGATCGACATTCTTGAGAATTGACTCTGCCTTGTTAGGATCTGGGTGCGTAGCAATCGGCCAATATGGCCAACTCAACAACTCCTTTACATGTAGCTTCGGACGTTCGGCAGCAACGGATGGACTTAACAAAAGAGAAAGCCAGGTGCCAAGCGATGAACGCATGTAGGCGGTTAGAAAGCGCGCCTCCAGCCGCCCTTCCTCTGTATGAGGTGCAGACAATACCCCAACTGAATGCTGGAAGCTGAATGGAGAGTGCGCAAATACGGCCTTTACTCCTTTGTCCGGATGCGTCCCGTCAGGCCAAATGACGCGAGGGCCCGTGAAGCTACGGCGCAGTTCCTCACCCTCCCGAGCAATACTATCGTAGGGAAAACGTTCAAGACAAAGGTCGTCGACAATCGGTGAATCACTAGGAACTCTCTCGGTCCTCAAGAATTTATGCGTTCGCAGCCATTGCGAGGGCGTTACATTCCTGAACTCTTCAGCAATGCGTTTGTCATTGTCGACACGGTGAAAGCCTTTCCCCTTCTCCCAACCATGATGTTTGCGCAAATCCTCAACGGAGCCATGCTGCCACAATCGTTCAAGAAGTGCCAAATCCTGCAAGCTGCCCCAATACCTCAGACTGAGATGAGGCGTCTCGTCGATCAGAGCGCTAGCCCGCATGACGGTGCGATCCGCTCCATGCAATGTCAGGCGTCCCAGAGATAAGGAGATATCGGTCTTTGGCGTCCAATACTCAAAACTCTCTCCCGATAGATCGTCAGGCGCGTCCGTGCGACGGATTGCAATCATGACAACGAACGGATGATCCGAATCGACAAAAATAAGACGACGCATATCGGCAAAATTTGCTATCCGTTCGATCGTGTAGCGTGAAAGCAGATTGGCTCTGAACCGGCGAGCACCCGGCTCCGCTGAGATGAACAGGCCAATCGGCAAGATCATCGCGACACGCCCAGACTGGCTTAAGGCGTCGGCGGAGGCGAGTGCAAACGCTGCAGCAATTTGACGTTTAGGCCAGTGGACCGGTTTCGGCTGCCGCGCCGCCCAAGTCTCAATGATCTTTGTTTCAGGATCATCGGGCGGCATTTCGCGCCAAGGTGGATTCGACAGAAAAATCGTGTACTGACTGGCGTTCAGTTTCTCGCTCTTGATGCTGAAGAAGTTGCCGTAGCCGTTGCTACGGATATTCTTCTTAAGGGATGGAAGCTTGTGTCCGCCTTGGCGCAAGAGCTCGAGATCGCGCGGTGCCAGATCGGACAACAGCGCAAGATAGAGGCTGAATGCCGTTAGCCGACACGCATCCTCGTCTATGTCGCTGCCGAAAATATGGTCTAGCAGGAGATTGCAGCGCTCTGGGAAATCGCCGACGCCCTGCTGCGTTCCTTTCGCCTTTGTGCTCGAGCGCTGTGCACGCATCAGCCGTCGAAATGCAGCCGTTAGCAACATCCCGGAACCGCAAGCGCCGTCAAAAATGCGCTGTTCAAGTGGATTGCGTCCTTCAAGAGCTTGCTCAACCACCCAGTCTGACAACAAGCGGGGCGTATAGTATGTGCCCTGCTTTCGCTTTGATGTGGTCCCACCATCTAACGGCTGCTCACTTTGGGCCTTTTGACCTAAGAACGTTTCATATATTCCTGCGATTAGCTCGATAGGAATCTGGGCGAAATTATACCGCCAAAAATCACGTTGCCCTGAACGAAGTACCGTTCTCTGCAAGAACTCCTGTAGGTCGCTGAACGCCGACGTTGGCAGTTCGCGCCACATCTTCTCTCTCTGCGCATCAGGTTCGAGGAAATCGCCGTTGAAATCCTTTTGGAGCTGACCAAAGAGCCGTTCTATGCCGGCCGCGTCCATCCCCGCCAACAAGTCGATCAGGGTCGACACGCGCCTACTCTCCCGATATGAATCTGTGATGATGCTGCGATCCTCCAAATACGCAACAAAAATTATAGATGCGGTCAACGCCCGCGCTGTGCTTGCCCCAACGGGACCAGACAGCTTCTTAACGAGAACGCCCACATTATCGAGCAGCGTTTTGTCCACGCGCTTGTGGGGATCAAACCAGTTCGACCGATTCTTAAGAACCTCACCGCTTAAGAGGCCGTGAAACGAGAAATCCGCTAACTGTTCGCGAGCAGTAGGAAAAATAGTTTCACGTGCAGCTTTCGGATCGTCGACAGACCATGCTTCAAGCGATTTGCCTCCAGCGACCAAGACAATTCGAGCAAGATTCTGATTCCAAAGACGCTCACAGAATCTGCGAACTTGGTCGGTCTGAATCTGTTGAGGGCCTGAGAGCGTCGCTGCGTCGACGAGGCAGACGGTTGGTACACGGTCGATACACAAAACCGCCGATGCACCAATGTTCGCGCTCCCGTCGAACATGGCGTCGACTTCTGAGGCGAAAGGATGGTCTGCCGGGACAGCATCGGCGTGCTCGAGCAAGGCGCCAGGCATCTCGCCGTAGCCAAGACGACCTATCCATCGCTTAACGCTATTCACCTAGACGCCCCTTGGCGTCGAGGATCGCACGGCTGAGCGCAACTGTCAGATGCAGCCCATGTCTCACAGCACTTCGTTTTCGAGTGCGCTATGTCCTTCCACTTGGTGGCCTGCATGGCATCATGCCCCGTCACTTGACGATTATCCTTTCGAGTAGCGGAAAAAACCACTTTCTGACTGACAAATCAAGCACTTACCCAGATCGCGTCAAGTCAATGGAGAATTGAACATATAGAGAACAATTTGACGTATTGTACTTCGAAGGTCAACGGTGACCGTCCCATCCAACAAGACCTGCTCCCGACGACCACGGTTTGGGCGGCAGTTCTAGCAGCCAGAGGCCGACCTCGAAGCTCGTACGCTCTCGCTCTCGTGCGATCAGCTCCGGCGCGTCGTCAGCGAGGCAGGACGCGCAGTCACTTTCTCGAGGGATCGACCTCCAGGAAGTATTCCTTGCGCCGCTCGGGGCTGAGCGGTCCCGGCTGCAGGGCGCGCGCCCTGTCGAGCAGCTCCTGGCCACGGGGCAGTCGCCAGATCCGCGCCGTCCCGTCGTGGGACGACGTCAGCACGCTGGAGCCATCGGCGGAGAACATCGCGGTGGTCAGGACGCCTTCGTGACCGCGCAGGGCGGCCAGCTCCGCGCCGCTCGCGGCATCCCACAGCCGCGCCGTCCGGTCCGCCGACGCCGTCAGCACGCGCGCGCCATCGGCCGAGAACACCGCACTGAAGGCCGGGCTCTCGTGACCGCGCAGGACGGCCAGCTCCCTGCCGCTGGCCGCATCCCACAGCCGCACCGTGTTGTCGTGCGATGTCGTCGCCACCCGCGCCCCGTCGGCCGAGAATGTCGCACTGAACACCCAGTCCTCATGACCGCGCAGGACCATCAGCTCCTTGCCGCTGGCCGCATCCCACAGCCGTGCGGTCCGGTCGTACGACGCGGTCAGCACCCGCGTCCCATCGGCCGAGAGCACGGCGCTCGACAGCTTGCCCTCGTGGCCACGCAGGACGGCCAGCTCCTTGCCGCTCGCCGCATCGCGCAACCGCACCGTGTTGTCGTTCGACATCGTCACCACCCGCGCCCCGTCGGCCGAGAACGCGGCGTTGAACACCCCTTCCTCGTGGCCGCGCAGGACGGTCAGCTCCTTGCCGCTGGCCGCATCCCACAGCCGCACCGTCAGGTCGGACGACGCGGTCAGCACCCGCGTCCCATCGGCCGAGAGCACCGCCCAGAGCACGTCGCTCTCATGACCGCGCAGCACGATCAGCTCCCGGCCGCTCGCCGCATCCCAAAGTCGCGCCGTCCTGTCGGACGACACCGTCAGCACGCTGCCCCCATCGGCCGAGAACACGGCGCCGGATACCGGGCCCTCGTGGCCGCGCAGGACGGACAGCGTCCTGCCGCTGGCCGACTCCCACACCCGTGCCGTCCCGTCGGCGGATACCGTGACCACCCGCGTTCCATCGGCCGAGAACGCCGCGCCGCCCACGGGGCCGCCATGACCTTGCAGGATGGTCAGCTCCCGGCCGTTCGCCGTACCCCACAGCCGCGCCGTCCGGTCGGCCGATGCCGTCAGCACCTGCGTCCCGTCGGCCGAGAACAGCGCGGCAACCAGCGTGCCTTCATGGCCGCGCAGGACAGCCAGCTCCTTGCCGCTCGCCGCATCCCACAGGCGCGCCGTCCGGTCGTTCGACCCCGTCACCACCCGTGATCCGTCGGCCGAGAACGCCGCGCTGGATACTGTGCTCTCGTGGCCGCGCAGGACGGTCCGCTCCGTGCCGCTCGCCGTGTCCCACAGACGTGCCGTGCCATCGGCCGACGCCGTCAGCACCCTGGCTTCGTCGACCGAGAACACCGCGCCCAACACCTGGTCCTCATGGTGAAGGACGGTGAGCTCCTTGCCGCTCGCCGCATTCCACAGCCTCGCCGTCCTGTCGGACGATGCCGTCAGCACCCTGGCGCCGTCAGCCGAGAACAGCGCACTGTAGACGACGCTCTCATGCCCGCGCAGGACGACCAGCTCCTTGCCGGTGGCGGCATCCGACAGCCGCACCGTCCCGTCGGTCGACGCCGTCAGCGCCCGCCGCCCATCGGGCGAGAACATCGCCCGAATGACCTCGTTCTCATGGCCGCGCAGGACGACCAGCTCCTTGCCGGTGTCAGCATCCCACAGCCGCGCCGTCCGGTCGTACGACGCCGTCAGCACCCGCCGCCCATCGGGCGAGAACACTGCGCGGACCACGTCGTTCTCGTGGCCGCGCAGGGTGACCAGCTCCTTGCCGCTCGCCGCATCCCACAGCCGTGCGGTCCGGTCGGATGATGCCGTCACCACCCTGGACCCGTCGCCCGAGAACACCGCGCTGTACACCAGGTTCTCGTGGCCGCGCAGGACGACCAGCTCCTTGCCGGTGGCGACATCCCACAGCCGCGCCGTCCCGTCGATCGACGCCGTCAGCACCCGCCGCCCATCGGCCGAGAACACCGCACTGACCACCCCGCTCTCATGGCCGCGCACCGTCTTGCGTTCACGAAGGTGGAGCAAGGCGATCTGCAGGCTGCCCTCGGCGAGCTCCTCCCAGGGACGATCAGGAGCGCCGACACGGGAAGGCAGAACCTCGAGCAGCAGGGACAGCGCCGTGCCGCTGTCCCCCATGGCGACGAGCCGGCGCGCCGCGACGGCGACGTAGCGCGACTGCGATATCAGCGCGGCGTTGCGTTCCCGCCTGGCTTGCTGGGCCGCCTCCTCGGCCACTCGTTGCTGCCGCTCCGCCTCCCCTCGCTGCCGGTCGGCCTCACGCTGGTGCCGTAGGGCGATCAGGGCGGCGTCTTCCGCCGTCTTGGCAGCATCCTCGGCCGTCGAGACTGCTTTCTCTGCAGTCTTTGCCTGCTGCCTCGCCTCGAACCCGAACCAGATCGCGAGCCCCGCCAGGATCGTCGCTACGACCGCCCCGCTGGTCGCAATGCCGCCCGCCAAGGCCAGAGACTTCGTCACCCATTGCTCGTTCGCCTGCTTGCGCGCGGCTTCGACCTCGCTGGCCGCCACGAAGCGATGCTCGCTGTCGCTCAGCCAGTCCGGGTGATCCCTGGCCAGCGCGGCGAAGACGATCCTGTCCGGTCCCTGCTCGACGGCCTGCTCGCGGCCGTCCTCCGGCGGCGGCGACCAGCCGAAGGCCGCCCTGAGGCGGTCGAACGGCGACAGGCGAGGCCGCCGTTCCGCCCGCAGCTCGTTCCAGTCCCGCGCCGCCGTCATCAGCCGCCCGAGATGGCCCAGCGGCTGGGCGTTGCCGACGACGAACTCGCGCAGCACGTCCCATTGGGCGAACAGCGCCTCGTGCGCGATCTCGACCGTCGTCGCCGTCGTCAGCAGCAGGCGGCGCCGCGATTCGTTGGCCAGCGACTGCGCCAGTGCCTGGCGCTCGGTGCCGAACTCGTCGAGCTGGGCGATTCGGCGCGTCGGCGCGCGGCCCTCGCCGGGCTGCACCAGCCTCGCCCACAGGCCCTGCAGCAGGGCCTGCTCGGCCGGCGCCAGCCTGCCGATCGTCTCGCGCGCGGCGTCGCCCAGGGCGCCGGCGATGCGCCCGATCTCGTGGTAGACGGTGAGCAGGTCGTCCGGGCCCGCTGGCCGGTATTTCTCCCACACGCGAAACAGCGCGACCGCCAGCAGCGCCGTGTCGCCGGGCCGCCGGTCGAGATCCTGGCGGATGGCGTTCAGCAGCCGGGTTCGGTCCAGTCGATCCGCATGCCCCGCGAGGCGCATCGGCTCGTGGACGATGCGCGCGAGCCCGTCGTCCGAGAGACCCTTGAGCCGGACCTCGCCGGGCGACCTGTCGAGGTCGGTGCCGCCGCGATCGAGCGCCGCCCGCAGCGCGGGGAACTCGCGCAGCAGGCTTTCATAATCGGCGCGCAGCGTCAGGACCACGCGGAAGGGCAAGGCGCTGCGCGCCTCGTCGGTGAGATGGAGCAGCAGGTCGACGAAAGCCGCCCGCTTGTCTGCCGGTGCCTGCGTGAACAGCTCCTCGAACTGATCGACGACCAGCAGGGTCTGCGTCGCGCCGGCGGGACAGCCGCACAGGAGGGCGAAGGCCGTGACCTCGAGCGTCCTGTCGCGATCCGCCGATGCAGCGTCGGCCAAACGCACGCGCTCCAGATAGCCCATCTTGTCGGCATCGGATCGGCCGAGCTTCTCCGCCGCGGTCATCACCGCCTTGCCCAGCTCCGCCTGCGGGTTGGTGCCGGGGCGGGTCACCACGACGTGCCACGTCGAGCCGTCCGGCTCGGTCCGCCCCGGCATCGCCAGCTCGCGCCGGCGCCAGGCCGGGATCAGGCCGGCGCGCACCAGGGACGACTTGCCCGTGCCGCTGTCGGCGACCAGGGCGACCAGCCGGCGCTCGCGCACCTTGTCCACCAGCTCGTCGAGCTCGCGCTCGCGGCCGAAGAAGCGATCCGCTTCCGCCTCGTCCATCGCCCGCAGGCCGACGTAGGGGGCCTCGATCGCCTCGACCGGCGCGTCGGCCTCCAGGCCGAGCACGGCACGCAGGAGCTTCGCCATGGCGCCGGGGTCGGCGAGCGGATCTCGCACGCCCTGGTGCTGGCGGGCGAACGGCGGCAGGTCCGTCTCGCCCGCGGACTCCGGCGCGAAGACGGGGATGAACGGGTAGCCGGCGACGCTGGTCGACCGGGTCAGCGCCAGGCGCACCTCGCGGCGCACCCAGTCGACGACGCCGCGTGTCCCGACATAGACGGCAAAGGCCGTCGATTCGGCGATGTTGTCCTCGAGCGACTCCATCCAGTCGCGGCCGGCCGGCAGGTCGTCCTTGTCGAACCAGACCGTGAGCCCGGCAGCCCGCGCGTCGGGACTCTCCTCCAGCCGGCGCTTCAGCGCGCGCGCCGCCTCGGTATCGACTCCCGAATGGCTGAGGAACAGCACCGGCGGCCGCCCTGCACCGGGTCGCTCTGTCCTCGAGTTCCCCGCCGCCGCCATGCCCTCTCCCCAAAGGCGCGCTTTCGCCGCTCACGCCGGTTGAACAAGCATCTCAAAACCCCACCGGGTCGGCAAGGACGGTCGCTGCGGTGGCGCGCTGCCGGGCGCGCGCCACTCATCGGCGCAGACATTCCAGTTCTTCTCCCCCGCGAAGCTGCTACGGAGTGGACACAATTCATGTTCCTCTCCGCCCGCGAAGCGGGGGGAGAGGCTAGGAGAGGTGGGTCATAGGGTCGTTGCCCCGAGGCGATCGAACTCCGTCCAGGCATCGATTGTGTGGCAACGACCCACCTCTCCTCCCCCACGCTTCGCGTGGGGCCCCTTCCTCTCCCCCCGCCTACGCGGGCGGAGAGGACTCAAACGGGTCTTCTCCCAGTTCGGAGAGCTCAAACCTGAGATGTATCCACTCCGTAGCAGCGAAGCTGGGGAGGAGAATCGGAAAGGCAGCGCCTATGGACGGGCCCTCGGCGCATGACTCTCCGTCGGCAAGGCACACTCACTCGACGGTGGCGCCCGAGATGCGCACCAGCTCGGCCCATTTCGGCTGCTCGGCGGCGAGGAAGGCGGCGAATTCCGCGGGCGTGCTGCCGACATGTCGGGGCTGGCGATGATGGCGGCGATCTCCGAGGCGAGGCGTGCCCCCGGCGCGCCACTCTGCCCTCGGCAAAGTTAGCGCCTATGGCCGTCTTGGGGCAGTCCGCTGGTCGCATCAATCCGGCGAGATCAGCCGCACTCTTGGAAAGTAGCTGGCATATCGACGGGCGTCGCGCGTCAAGAGGCTGAGGCCCGAGACGGCGGCATGGGCGCCGATATAGAAATCCGGGAGCGGCGAGGTCCGAACGCCGCCGCGTCTTCGGTACTCGACGAACGCCCTCCCGGCGACAAATCCCGCCTCGTAGGGGAGCGGCAGCCTGTGGAACGCGCCGACGCCGAGGTGGCGATCGAGCTCGCTGATCGTGGCAAATCCCGAGGCGATCTCGGCGTAGATGATCGGATTGATCCCGATCTCGTCCCGGTCGGCGGCGTCGCCGAGCGCCGCCTCGGACCACGCCCGCCATGAAGTATCCCCGGTCAGGACATCGATGATGACGTTCGAATCGACGAGGATCATGGCCCGGCGGTTCAGCCCTCGTCGGCGGAGGGGCCGCGCATCAATGCGACGATCTCATCGGTGGTCATCTTGAAGTCACCGCGCCCGCGCAGGCTTTCGACCAGCTTCTGCCCCCGGGTCCGACGATGGCCACGCGCCCGCGCCTTCACAAGGCGCACGACGCCGGCCTCAATCTCGAACTCGACGTCCGTACCCGGCATGAGGCCCGCGCGCTCTCGAACGTCCCGAGGGATGGTGACCTGACCCTTGGCGGTGATCCGCACGGCATCCTCTTTCTTACTACAGGCAGTAAGAAATACTGCCCGCGCCTCCGGAATTCAATGCAGGGCCCGCTACCACTGTCGGGGGATGGCCGCGCCGCTGGCGCGTTTACTCGACGGTGGCGCCCGAGATGCGCACCAGCTCGGCCCATTTCGGCTGCTCGGCGGCGAGGAAGGCGGCGAATTCCGCGGGCGTGCTGCCGACCCGCATGTCGGGGCTGGCGATGATGGCGGCGATCTCCGAGGCGAGGCGCGCCGCCACCGGGGCCGGCATCCCCGCCGGGCCCATGATGCCGTTCCACAGCGCCACCTCGTAGCCCGGGATCACTTCGCCGATGGCCGGGACGTCCGGGAGCAGCGCCGAGCGCCGCGCGGTGGTGACGCCGAGCGCGCGCAGCTTGCCCGCCCGCGTCTGCTGGAGCACCTCGACCAGCGGGCTGAAGCTCAGCTGGATCTTGCCGGAGAGGAGGTCGACCAGGACCGGCGCGCCGCCGCGATAGGGCACGTGCACCATGTCGATGCCGGCCCGGGAGGCGAAGACGGCGGCGGCCAGATGCAGCGAGGTGCCGGCGCCGCCCGAGCCGTAGTTCAACTGCCCCGGTTTCGCCTTGGCGTAGGCCACCAGCTCGGCGACGCTGTTCACCGGCACCTCGGGATTGACGACCAGCAGGTTCGGGATGAAGGCGATCTGCGAGATCGGCGTGAAGTCGCGCACCGGGTTGAACGGAAGCTTGCGATAGAGCGCCGCGTTGGTGGCGTGCGTCGAGCTCGTCGCCAGGATCAGCGTGTAGCCGTCGGGCTCGGCCCGTGCGACGTGCTCGGCAGCGATGTTGCCGCCGGCGCCGGCGCGATTGTCCACGACGACGGTCTGGCCGAGGCGCTCCGCCAGCGCGCCGGCCACCAGCCGCGCCGTGACATCGGTGCTGCCGCCCGCCGCGAAGGGAACGACGATGCGGAGAGGCTTGTCGGGCGTCCAACGCGCCGGGGCCTGGGCCTGCGCGGGCCGGCCGGCCGCACCGGCCGCAAGCAGGGGAAGGGCCGCGAGGGCTTTCGTGAAGGATCGACGCTGCATGACTCATTTCCTCCGAAGGAAGGCCGGAGTCGCATGGCTCGCATCTCCGGCCTGACCAGATGCCAATCAGCCGGTACTTTCGGGCCTTTCGGTCCCGCTGGGTAGCGGCAGCGCTCGCCTGTCGAACCGCCGGAGGCGCCTGCAGGGGCTATCGCAAGTGCCGCCTTTTCTCCGTCGTCCCGAGCGAAGTCGGCCGAAGGGCGACGCAGTCGAGGGACCTGTCTTGAAGAGGCTGTAACAAGACAGGTCCCTCCACTACGCCGCGCTACGCGCGGCTCCGGTCGGGACGACGGGACTTTTTATCCAGTGCCTCTCTCCGTCATCCCGAGCGAAGTCGCCCGATCAGGCGCTGGCTACAGCGCCATTGGTGGCGCAGTCGAGGGACCTTTCTTGCTGACGCTGTAACAAGAAAGGTCCCTCCACTTCGCCGCGCTACGCGCGGCTCCGGTCGGGACGACGGGACTTTTTATCCAGTGCCCTTCTCCGTCATCCCGAGCGAAGTCACCCGATCAGGCGCTGGCTATAGCGCCATTGGTGGCGCAGTCGAGGGACCTTTCTTGCTGACGCTGTAACAAGAAAGGTCCCTCCACTATGCCGCGCTACGCGCGGCTCCGGTCGGGACGACGGGATTTTTTCCAGATGCGAATGCCCTGCCGGGCGCCTGTAGCGGCGCCCCGAGGCTCGCCTGCCCTCCCCTCAGCCCCAGAGATTGCCGAGGGCGTCGAGGACGTCGAAGACGTGGCCGAGCTGGGTGGTCCCGTATTCCTCGGAATGGGCGATCGAGATGACGACGCCGGCGCGATTCAGGGCGCCGCTGCTCAGCTCGGCATCCCAGTAGGCCAGCCCGCTGCCGTCGACGCTGCGATCGAGCAACTGCTGGTAGGTCTCCTCGATGAACGCGTCGTTCCCGAGCTTGCCCGCGCCGTCGATGAATTCGGTGGAGGCGAGGAAATTCGCGGCAATGGACGTCACGCCGGCGCCCCGCGCGGCTTCGAGCGTCCAGTACCGGTATCCGCCGGCATCCGGATCACGGAACATGAGCCCGGTGTAGAGGGCGACGACATCGAGACCGGTGTCGCTCAGGGCCGGGAGGTAGCCGGTCCCTTCCGAGAACCGCGCCATCTCGACGTGGGTCGCCGTGTCGTTGGTGCCGCCCTCGTGCGTGGCGGCGACGAACAGCCCGGTGGCGCTGTAGCTCGCCGTGTAGTCGGCGCGACTGCCGAGGAACACCACGGTATCGGTGCCCGCGCCGCCGTCGATCGTGTTGGTGCCCCGGCCGGCCAGCAACAGGTTGGCGTTCTCGTCGCCCACCAGCCTGTCGTCGCCGTCGCCGGTGAAGACCTTGGTCACCCGCGTATCGGCGGCGATGCCGATCGTCTCGCCGGTGATCACGGCGAGCCGGGCATCGAGATCGACCACGACGTCACCCGAGACGGCGACCGCATTGATGATGGCCGTCTCGTCGGGCCGAACGCTGAGCCCGAGCCGGTCGTCCGCGACGCCCTTCCAGCTGTCGACGGTGACGATCGAGGCGAAATCGTCGGTGTAGACGAATTCCTTCTCCGGGGACGGAGCGTTGCCGTAGACGTCGAGCGTCACCCCTGAAACGGTGCCGCCCTGGCCATCCTGGCTGGTCGCGGCCAGAAGGATCCACTGGCCGGCGCCTTCCTCTCCCCAGAAGGCGTTGGTTCCGAGCGTGAACGTCCCGGGCCACGGCTGCTGGCCCGCATTCGGGGGCTGATTGAACAGCGTGATCTGCGTGCCCGACGGCGAGACCAGCACCATGGCCGTCCGGTCGACATCGGGAATCGCCGCGGTCACGGACAGGCCGACGTGATTGATCTCTATCCCTTCCGGCAGCGTGAACTTCAGGACGGCCCTGCCGCCGGGGCCGTACTCGAGCGGAACTCCCGTGTAGGTGGTGGTGGCATGGGCGGCATTGCCGTCGTTACGCGGAGCGTCGTGCAGGAAAGGATAGATCTCCGCCAGCCGGACCGCCCCGTGCGCATTGACCTCGCCGAACCCGTAGAGGCGAGAATAGAGCGCGCCCCCGCCGTTCCAGGTGTCGGTACCGGTCGTCGTCCAGGCCGTTCCGCCCATGTCGACGAATCGGGCCGAATGGGCCAGGATCTCCTGGACGTCGCGATAGCCGAGGTCGGGTTTGGCATCCAGGATCAGCGCGACGACACCGCTCGTGATCGGGGCTGCCGCAGACGTGCCGTTGAAATTGTAGGCATAGTCGCCGTCGGCGCCGGAATTCTTGTTGTAGCCGTCGGTGCTCGTCCGATCGGTGGTGAGCACGCCGTTTCCGGGCCGGTCGTCCGCCTGGTTGGTCGAGCGTCCGGTGGGCGCCGAGACGAGAAGGTTTGCTCCCGGGGTGCTGTACTGGGTTTGCAGGCCGTTATTCTCGACCGCGCCCACCGCGACCACGTATTTGCTGTTCAGGACATTGTTGAGCATGCTGTCGTAATTGGGTCTGCCGCCGTTGCCGTTGGCGAACACGATGATCGTCCCGTTGCCGTCGCGGCCTTCGGAGCCGAGCGCGTTCAGGGCATCGTAAAAGGGTGCCAAGGCCGGATTTGCTGCATTCTGCAGGAAGGCGAGGTCGGCACCCCAGCTGTTGTTCACGACGTCCGCGTCGGCGGCCAGTGCCCGCGTGAAGGCCAGTATCGGCTGTGCATAGGTAAAGCCCTGGCCAAAGGCCATGCGATAGGAGATGAGCGTGGCATCCGGCGCGACACCGCTGCCGCCGATGCCATTGTTCGCGACCTCGCCGACAAGGCCGGCCACGGCCGTGCCGTGATTCTGGCCGGGGCCCGGGCCACCGCCCTGCTTGTCGGTCGGGGTGTCCCAGCTTTCGGCCAGATCGATGTTGTCGACCAGATCGGGATGCAGGAGCTGCACGCCGTCATCGACGATGGCGACCCGCACGCCCTCGCCGGTGTAGTCGGCCCAGACCGGCAGGACATTGATGTCGCTGCCGATGGCGCCGCCCGATTGGCCGGTGTTCTCGAGAAACCACTGGTACGGGAACAGCGGATCGTTCGGCGCGATCGTCATGGCAGGTGCTCTTTCTTTTGGAAGTCATCGACCTGCCGATCCTAGCCGTGAACGAATGAAAGGCGCACCAGCCGCTTCGGTCGAGCGCGCCCGCAGCGTCTCTCCGCTTGTCCTGGCGCCGGATGGCGAGGATCGACGCCACCTGTTTGCGGTACACTCAGGCTGCGGTCGGGCGCGGATCGTCGAGCACGCTCGCAATGTCGGCGCGGGTGAAGTCGTCGCCGATGAACAACAGCGGCGCATCGGCAGCCTTGGCAGCGGCGTAGATCAGGCAGTCGGCGAAGTTGAGCCGCGCAGGATGACCGCGCCCTTTGCCGTAGCGTGCAAAGGCCGTGACCGCAGCGCGCGCCAGATCGTCGGTGATCGGTACAACCTCGATGCCTGCTTCCTCGAAAGTGGCGGTAATCGAGGCGTCAGCAGCCTCGGGTGCCACATTCAGGAGCGTGGAGAGCACCATGGCCGTCTCCAGCCGCACGAGCGGCGTGGTCCGCCGGACATCCGCCCGCTCGATCGCAGCCGCGATGCGCGCCTGGTCCGGTTCGCCGGCCAGCAGCGCGACAAGGGCGGAGCTGTCGATGAACATCAGGTTTCACGCATCCCAGAGCTCGTCGATCTCGTCCCGCGTCATGCGCCGCCCGCCGGGTCGCCCCTCGGCGGCCAGATCGTCTGCGATCGCGCACAACCGGGCGGCCAACGGCTTGCGCTCACGATCCCGCTCGATCTCGGCTTCGAGCGCGGCGATGATCGCCTCCGTCATCGTCGTCCCGCGGCGCTTCGCGAGGTCGCGAGCAAGCACGGCGGCGCGGGGGTCACGGATGTTGAGCGGCATGGGTATCGCCTGTCAGTTGTCCGAACTTCATATTGACCTTTCGGTATTTACAAGGCGACGTCGGACGGCGGCCAGACCCTCCTGATCCATGGCGCCGCCGGCGGCGGCGGAGTCTATGCCGTCCAGCTCGCGCACCTGGCAGGCCTGTGAACGTGCCGGTCGAAGGCTTGCGAAGAATGTGACGGGAACATATATACGTAAGAGTATATACAGGGAGTTGCTATGCCCCGGTTCGCCAAAGTCTTTCGCTCCGGCAATTCACAGGCCGTCCGTTTGCCCAAGGAGTTTCGCTTCGACGTCGAGGAGGTCGAAGTCTCGCGCGAGGGTGATGCCGTGATCCTGCGGCCTCGCCGGGGCGTTTCGACCCGGTGGGCTTCTCTGCGCGCAGCCGTGGACCGGGGGTTCAGCGCGGACTTCATGGACCAGGGCCGGCAGCAACCCGACAACCAGCGCCGGCCCGAGCTCGATGAAGCTTTCGGCTGATGCCCTGGCTGCTCGACACCAATGCCGTCATCGCCCTGGTGACGCGCAGGTCGGATGCCTTGCTGCGCCGCGTGGAGGCAGTGGAACCGGGAACGCTGACGATCTCCTCCATTGTCGCGCACGAACTCTACTTCGGGGCGTATCGCAGCCAGAAAATCGAGTTCAATCTCGAGACGTTGCGCTTGCTGTTTGCCGATCTCGTCATCCTCGATCTCGATCGGGAGGATGCTCGTACAGCCGGCGAGATCAGAGCCACGCTCGCGCGGCAGGGCACCCCGATCGGCCCCTATGACGTGCTGGTCGCCGGACAGGCAAGAGCGCGTGGCCTGGTGCTCGTCACCAACAACCTCGCCGAGTTCCAGCGCGTCGATGGCCTCGAGATCGAAGATTGGACCCGGCCCTAGAGAAGGATGGGCTAGCCCGAAAGGTACCCTCGGCGCCCAGGTCGGGCGGCAGGCCGAGCTCGCGACCGAGCGCCCTCATCTCGACCTCGAACAGCTCGCGCGGCGGCTCGGCCCCCTCATATTCATTCTGGCGGCAGAGGCGGCCGGCTCGAGCTTCATGAGCCTCGCTACGGCCCCGGGTGAAGCCCCGGCGCCTCCTGGCCCGTCCGGGCCACATACTCCGTGTAGCCACCGCCGTACTGATGAACGCCGTCGGGCGTCAGCTCCAGCACCCGATTCGAGAGCGCGGCCAGGAAGTGGCGATCATGCGAGACGAACAGCATGGTGCCCTCGAACTCCGCCAGGGCGGCGACCAGCATCTCCTTGGTGGCCATGTCCAGATGGTTCGTCGGCTCGTCGAGCACCAGGAAGTTCGGCGGGTCGAACAGCATCCTGGCCATGACCAGGCGGGCCTTCTCGCCGCCGGACAGCACGCGGCAGGGCTTCTCGACATCGTCGCCGGAGAAGCCGAAGCAGCCGGCAAGCGTGCGCAGCGTCCCCTGTCCGGCCTGCGGGAACGCCCCGTCCAGCGATTCGAAGACCGTCTCGGCGCCGTCCAGCAGGTCCATGGAGTGCTGGGCGAAGTAGCCCATCCTGACGTTGCTCCCCAGGGTCACGGTGCCCTCGTCCGGCTCGGTGGCGCCCGCCACCAGCTTCAGGAGCGTGGATTTCCCCGCGCCGTTGGCACCCAGGACGCACCAGCGTTCCCGACGGCGCATGCGGAAATCGAGCCCGGCATAGACCGGCTGGCTGCCATAGCCCTTGTGGACGTTCCGGAAGCTCGCCACGTCGTCGCCCGAGCGCGGCGGGGCGCGGAACTCGAACTGGACGGACTGGCGGCGCCGGGGCGGCTCCACCCGCTCGATCTTGTCGAGCTTCTTCACCCGGCTCTGGACCTGGGCGGCGTGCGAGGCCCGCGCCTTGAAGCGCTCGATGAACTTCATCTCCTTGGCGAGCATCGCCTGCTGGCGCTCGAACTGCGCCTGGCGCTGGCGTTCGCCCACCGCGCGCTGCTGCTCGTAGAAATCGAAATTGCCCGAGTAGGTGGTGAGCGAGCCGCCGTCGATCTCCACCACCTTGCCGACGATGCGGTTCATGAACTCGCGGTCGTGCGAGGTCATCAGCAGCGCGCCGTCGTACTTCTTCAGGAAATCCTCCAGCCAGATCAGGCTTTCGAGGTCGAGATGGTTGCTCGGCTCGTCGAGCAGCATGCCGTCGGGCCGCATCAGCAGGATGCGGGCGAGCGCCACGCGCATCTTCCAGCCGCCGGAGAGCAGGGCGACGTCGCCGTCCATGCGTTCCTGGCTAAAGCTCAGGCCCGCCAGCACCTCGCGCGCCCGGGCTTCCAGGGCGTAGCCGTCGAGCTCCTCGAAGCGGCCCTGCACCTCGCCATAGCGCGCGACGATGGCGTCCATGTCGGCGGCCTTGCCCGGATCGACCATGGCCGGATCGACCATCGCGGCCTCGAGCTCGGCCATCTCGGTGGCCAGCGCGCTCACAGGCCCGACGCCGTCCATCACCGCCGCGACGGCGCTCTTGCCCGACATCTCGCCGACATCCTGGCTGAAATAGCCGATCGTCATGCCGGGATCGATCGTCACCTGGCCGTCGTCGGGCCGGTCCTCGCCGGCGATCATGCGGAAGAGCGACGTCTTGCCGGCGCCGTTGGGCCCGACGAGCCCCGCCTTCTCGCCCTTCTGGAGGCCCATCGAGGCGTCGATGAACAGGATCTGGTGGCCGTGCTGCTTGCTGATGTTGTCGAGACGAATCATGGGCGCGGTGCTAGCCGAAAAAGGCGACAACGCAAATCACGGGCGAGGCCATGGCCTTGCGGCTGCTTGTCGCCGTCACTCCCATCATAGTCTTGGTGAGACCGCGGACGACGAACGTCAGATCTTGGCATCACTACGGAAAAATGACGTCAAGGGTCGCCAAGGATTGGTCTTCAGGCGGTCGAGGCCCGTTGGCACCACGAATATGGTACCGATACTCAGACACCCACATGGAAGGCTGAATGAAGACCACGGTCGATATACCGGAGGCCCCGCTCGGAGAGGCAAAGAAGCTGGCGGCACGGGAAGGCATCACGCTCGAGGCCCTCATCGAGCGCGGCCTGCATCGGTTGATCGCCGAGACCAGGCAACATCCGCCTTTCAAGTTGCGCCGGGCGTCTTTCAAGGGAAAGGGCTTGTCTCCCGACTTGGAGAAAGCCTCCTGGGAGGCGGTCCAAGACCGTGCCTACGAGGGACGCGGCGGTTGACTGCCGCCGAAGCCAACGACGGTCTGTCCCTTCCCGTCAACGAGGCCCTGCCGCGCCTGAAAGAGGCGTTGCTGGGCAGCAACGCCGCCGTGCTGGTGGCGCCGCCTGGCGCTGGCAAGACAACGCGGGTGCCGCTGGCGCTGCTCGACGCGCCTTGGCTTGGCAATGACAAGATAATCATGCAGGAGCCGCGGCGCCTCGCGGCGCGGGCGGCGGCGCGGCGCATGGCGGCGACCCTGGGCGAGGCGGTCGGGGAGCGCGTGGGCTACCGCGTCAGGCTCGACACGAAGGTGGGGCCGCGCACGCGCATCGAGGTCGTGACCGACGGGCTGTTCCTCCGGATGCTGCAGGACGGTCCGTCGCTCGACGGCGTCGGCTGCGTGATCTTCGACGAATTGCACGAGCGCGGCCTCGAGACCGACCTCTCCTTCGCCCTGGTGCGCGAGGCGCAGGCGGCGCTGCGCGAGGACCTGCGGGTCATCGCCATGTCGGCGACGCTCGATCCCGGTCCGGTGGCCGAGCGACTGGGCGGCGCGCCGGTGGTCGAGAGCGCCGGCCGGATGTTCGCAGTCGACACGATCTACCTCGACCGCGATCCGGTGGGCCGCATCGAGGACGTCGTGGCGTCGGCCGTGCGGCGCGCGCTCGGCGAGCAGCCCGGCAGCGCGCTGGTGTTCCTGCCCGGGGTCGGCGAGATCCGCCGGGTCGAGGAGCGGCTGGGTGATCTCGGCCTCGGAATCGACGTGGCGCCGCTCTATGGCGACCTGTCGCCGGCCGAGCAGGATCGCGCCATCGCCCCCTCGCCGGCTGGCCGGCGCAAGGTGGTGCTGGCGACGTCGATCGCCGAGACCAGCCTGACCATCGAGGGCGTCCGCATCGTCATTGACAGTGGCCAGATGCGCGTGCCGCGCTTCGCCCCGCAATCGGGCATGACGCGGCTGGAGACCCTGCGGGTCAGCCAGGCCTCGGCCGACCAGCGGCGCGGCCGCGCCGGCCGGCTCGAGCCGGGCGCCTGCTATCGCCTGTGGACCGAGGCGGCGCAGCGCGGGCTGCTGCCCTTCACGCCGCCCGAGATCCTCGACGCCGACCTGGCGCCGCTGGCGCTCGAGCTCGCGGTGTGGGGCGCCAGCGCGGCCACCCTGCCGTGGCTGACGCCGCCGCCCGCCGCCGGCCTGGCGACGGCGCAGGCCCTGCTGGCCGACCTGGGCGCGATCGATGGCGCCGGGCCGGTGACGCCGCATGGCCGGGCGATGGCGCGGCTCGGTCAGCATCCGCGGCTCGCCCATCTGGTGCTGCACGGCCGCGCGATGGGCCAGGCGCGGGTTGCCGCCCTGCTCGCTGCCATCCTCGGCGAGCGCGATTTCCTGCGCCTGCCGCCCGGCCAGCGCGACGTCGACCTGCGCCATCGCGTCGACATCGCCCTGTCGGGCAAGCGCGACGGCGCCCTGCGGCTGATCCAAGAGGCGGCACGCCGCCTGATGCCGCGCGAGGGCCGCGACCGCGGAGGACGGGAGGACGGGGGACGCGAGCACGTGGGACGCGACGGGCACCAGCACCGGGAGCACGATGAAAGGCCCGACGTCGCCCGCACCGGCGCCCTGCTCGCGCTGGCCTATCCCGACCGCATCGGCCGCCGCCGGCCGGGCGCGGCGGGACGCTATCTGCTGTCGGGCGGGCGCGGCACCGCCCTGCCCGACGGCGACCCGATGGCGACCGAGGAATTCCTGGTGGTGGCCGACCTCGACGGCGCGGCACAGGATTCGCGCATCTTCCTGGCCGCGCCGATCGCGCTCGACGACATCGAGGAACTCTATGCCGGGCGCATCGTGGCCGAGGAGATCGTGCGCTGGAGCGAGCGCGACGGCGCCGTCCTGGCGCGCCGCCGCCGCCGGCTGGGCGCGCTCGTGCTCGAGGACAAGCCGCTCGCCCGGCCCGATCCAGATGCGGTGCGGCGGGCGATGCTCGACGGCGTGCGCCAGCTCGGCCTCGCGGCCCTGCCGTGGACCGGCGAGCTCGCGACGTGGCGCCAGCGCGTGGCGTTCGTGCGCGGGCACGTTGCGGGCTGGCCCGACCTCTCGGATGGCGCGCTCATGGAGTCGCTCGAGGAGTGGCTGCTGCCCTTCCTCGATGGCCTGTCGCGGCGCGACCATCTCGCCCGCCTCGATCTCGCGGCCGCGCTCGAGACGCTGGTGCCGTGGGACCGCCAGCGCGAGCTCGACCGCCTGGCGCCGACCCATGTCGAGGTGCCGAGCGGCTCGCGCGTGCCGATCGCCTACGACAATGCCACCGAGCCGACGCTCGCCGTACGCCTGCAGGAGATGTTCGGCTTGACCGACACGCCGCGCATTGCCGGCGGCACCGTGCCGCTCACCATCCACCTGCTGTCGCCGGCCCGCCGCCCGGTCCAGGTGACGCGCGACCTCGCGAGCTTCTGGGCCACCGGCTACCGCGCCGTGAAGGCCGAGCTCAAGGGCCGCTACCCGCGCCACCACTGGCCCGACGATCCGCTGGTCGCCGAGCCGACCGCACGGGCGAAGCCAAGGCCGCGGTAAAGCTTCCCCCTCCCCAAGCGGAGCTTGGGGAGGTGTCGCGTCTTGCGCGACGGAGGGGTCGAGAGCCTCAGCCGAGGTGTCCGCCCAAAGTCATTCCGCACGTGTCGCCCCTGACCCCTTCCGCCCCCTCCGGAGGCACCTCCCCAACGCAAGCGTTGGGGAGGAGTCCGATGCGCGAACCGGCGTCCGTCGAAGGCTGGCCTGGCGCTTCCCGGAGAGCGGCAAACGGCTAGACTGCGGCCGCTCCCCAAAATCGAGTGTCGAACAGAATGACAATCCAGAAGCTGCTCGTTGCCAACCGCGGTGAAATCGCCATCCGCATCTTCCGCGCCGCGGCCGACCTGGGAATGCGCAGCGTCGCCGTCCATCCCGCCGACGACGAGGCCAGCCTGCACACGCGCAAGGCCGACGAGGCCGTGCTGCTGCCGGGGCGCGGCGCCGCCGCCTACCTGGACGCCACCGCGATCCTGCAGGCAGCGCGCGAGGCGGGCGCGACCGCGATCCATCCCGGATACGGCTTCCTGTCGGAGAACGCGGTCTTTGCGCGGGCCTGCGCCGACGCCGGCATCGTGTTCGTCGGCCCCGCGCCGGAGACGTTGGAGATTTTCGGCGACAAGCACAGGGCGCGCGCCCTCGCGCGCTCGCTCGACGTGCCGGTGCTGCCGGGAACCGCCGCGCCGACGACACTGCCGGAGGCGCGAGCCTTCCTGGCCGGGCTCGGCCCCGACGGCGCGGTCATGGTCAAGGCCGTCGCCGGCGGCGGCGGCCGCGGCATGCGCCCGGCGCGCACCGCGGCCGAGCTCGAGGAGGCGTTCGCACGCTGCCGGTCGGAGGCAATGGCGTCGTTCGGTTCGGGCGACCTCTTCGTCGAGCGGCTGATCCGGAGCGCGCGCCATATCGAGGTCCAGGTCGTCGGCGACGGGTCGCAGGTCATGCACCTCTGGGAGCGCGACTGCTCGCTCCAGCGCCAGCGCCAGAAGCTGGTCGAGCTCGCCCCGGCGCCGAACCTGCGCTGACGCTGGCACGGGCAACCGGCTACCGCAGCCTCGGCACGTTCGAGTTCCTGGTCGATCGGGAGAGCGGCGACTTCTCCTTCATCGAGGCCAACCCGCGCCTGCAGGTCGAGCACACGGTGACCGAGGCGGTCACCGGCCTCGATCTCGTCGACCTGCAACTGCGGCTGGCCGATGGCGCCACGCTCGCCGACCTCGGGCTGACGGCGGACGCGCCGCCGGTCCCGCGCGGCATGGCGATGCAGCTGCGCATCAACACGGAGACCATGCAACCCGACGGCTCGGCGAAACCCGGCGGCGGCGCCCTGTCGGTCTTCGAGCCGCCGTCCGGCGCCGGCATCCGCGTCGACAGCTACGGCTATGCCGGATACACGACCAACCCGTCGTACGATTCGCTGCTCGCCAAGCTGATCGTCCATGCCGGATCCGGCCGGGTCGAGGACGTGACCGCCAAGGGCTATCGGGCGCTGTGCGAGTTCCATGTCGAAGGCGTCCCGACGAACATCGCGTTCCTGCAGACCCTCCTCCGGCAGGAGGCGGTGCGGCTCGGCGAGTTCGACACCGGCTACGTCGGGGCAAACGCCGCCGCGCTGTCGGCGAGCGGCGCCACGGACCATCCGCGCTTCTACGCGGTCGCGAGCGCGCCCGAGCCGGGCCGCGCGGCCCCGGTCGGGCGCGGACGCGCCGGCGTCAAGGTCGATGCGGCCGATCCGCTGTCCGTGCTCGCCTATGGCCAGAGCGCCGACCGACGGCAGGGCGACGGGCCGTCCGCTGCCGTCCGTGTCCAGGACGACGTGGTGCCGGAGGGAATGATCGCCATCCAGACGCCGCTGCAGGGCACGGTCGTCACGCTCGCCGTCCAGGTGGGCGACGCCGTACCGCGCGGCGCCGAGGTCTGCGTCATGGAGGCCATGAAGATGGAGCACGCCGTCGTCGCGCCCGAAGCGGGCGTGGTGCGCGCGATCCATGTCGATCCCGGCGACACCCTGTGGGAAGGCCAGTTGCTGGTGACGCTCGAGCCTGCGGAGGTCTCGGGCGAGGCGCAGGATGCCGCCAGCCAGGCGGATCCGGACGCCATCCGTCCGGATCTGAAGGAGGTGCTGGACCGGCGCGCCCTGACGCGCGACGAAAGCCGGCCCGATGCGGTCGCGCGGCGGCGCCGCACCGGCCATCGGACCGCCCGCGAGAACGTCGCCGACCTGCTCGACCCGGGAACCTTCGTCGAGTACGGCCCCCTGGTCGTCGCCGCGCAGCGGCGGCGGCGCGGCTTCGACGACCTGCTCACGCGCAGCCCGGCGGACGGGCTCGTCGCCGGCGTCGGCCGGGTCAACGGCGATCGCTTCGATGACTACACCGTCTTCGCCGGGACCCAGGGGGTCCACAATCATTGGAAGACCGACAAGATCATCGACATCGCCGAGGCCGGGCGCATGCCGTTCGTTCTGTTCGCCGAAGGCGGCGGCGGCCGGCCGGGCGACGACGACTACGGCGGCTTCATCGGCTTCGACACCTTCCACCATTTCGGCCAGCTGTCCGGCTACGTGCCGGTCGTCGGCATCGTTGCCGGCCGCTGCTTCGCCGGCAATGCCTCGCTGCTGGGCTGCTGCGACGTCATCATCGCGACGGCCGACTCCAACATCGGCATGGGCGGCCCGGCGATGGTCGAAGGCGGCGGGCTCGGCGTGTTCGCGCCCGAGGACATCGGCCCGATCGACGTGCAGACGAGGAGCGGCGTCGTCGACATCGCCGTGCGCGACGAGGCGGAGGCCGTCGCGGCCGCCAAGCAGTATCTCGCCTACTTCCAGGGAGCGCTCAAGGAATGGTCGGCGCCGGACCAGCGGCGCCTGCGCCATGTCGTGCCCGAGAATCGGCTGCGCGTGTACGAGGTGCGCGACGTCATCCACACGCTGGCCGATGAAGGCTCGACGCTCGAGCTGCGCAAGGAATTCGGCCGCACCATGGTGACCGCCCTCGTCCGCATCGAGGGACGGCCGGTCGGCGTGATCGCCAACGATCCGAAGCATGTCGGCGGGGCGGTCGATTCCGACGGGTCCGACAAGGGCGCCCGGTTCATGCAGCTGTGCGACGCCTTCGACATCCCGATCGTCAATCTCTGCGACACGCCGGGCATCATGGTCGGGCCGGAGGCGGAGAAGACCGGGCTGGTGCGTCACGCCGCCCGCATGTTCCTGACCAGCAGCAACCTCACCGTGCCCTACTTTACGGTGGTGCTGCGCAAGGCCTACGGCCTCGGCCAGAGCGCCATGGCCGGCGGCAACTACCGGGCTCCCTACTTCTACGTCTCCTGGCCGACCGGCGAGTTCGCGCCGATGGGCATCGAAGGCCAGGTCAAGCTCGGCTATCGGGCCGAGCTCGCCGCCATCGAGGATCCCGACAAGCGCCGTGCGTTCTACGAGGGCATGGTGGCGAAGGCCTACGAAGCCGGGAAGGCGTTGAACCGCTCGACCAATTTCACGGTCGACGACGTGATCGACCCCGCCGAGACGCGCGCCTGGATCGCCAGCCTGCTGACCGCCATCCGCCCGCCGCCGCCCCGCGCCGGCAAGAAGCGCCCCATGATCGATGCGTGGTGACCTTATCTTCCTCCTCCCCAAGCGAAGCTTGGGGAGGCGTCGCCGCCTGCCCTGAGCGAAGCCGAAGGGTCTTACGGCGACGGAGGGGGCGAGAGCCTCAGTCGATGCGTCGGCCCATTCCGCACGTGTTGCCCATGACCCCTCCGCCCCCTTCGGGGGCACCTCCCCAACGCCAGCGTTGGGGAGGGGCATGAGCATGGTCACCCCCGACGTGCGCGATGGACGGCGAGCCACACGGTCGGCGGATCGGCCTGGGTCCAGTCGACGCGATGGCGGATGTGCGCGGGAATCTCGAGCCAGTCGCCGGGCCTGAGCTCGAAGCGCTGGTCGCCGTCCTCGAGGCGCAGCAAGGCGGCGCCGGCGAGCAGCACGACGAACTCGTCGTCGGGCTGGTCGTACCAGAAGCCGGCGGGGCTCGCCTGGCCGGTCGAGACGATGCGCTCGATGCGCGCGCCGTCCGCCTCGACCAGCGTATCGAGCTGCTCCTGCTCGTCCGCGCGCGGCAGCGCCGCGAGCAGGTTGCCGCGGCGGATCAGTCCTTGAAGCCCGGCGGCGGCTCGCAGGGCGTGGTGCCCATCTTGCCCGGCACGGAGACCTCGAGGATCTCCATGGCGTCGGAGGTGCGGATCTCGTTGTGGCGCAGGTAGCCGGGGATGTAGAGCGAATCGCCCTCCTCGACCCGGATGGTGCGGCCGTCCTCGAACTGCAGGTCGACCCAGCCCTTCATCATGTAGACGAACTGGCCCTCGCACTCGTGATAGTGCCAGCCGGTCGGCCGGCTCATGCCCTGGCTCGCCGACATGACCTGGGCGCGCATGGCGCCGCCGCTGGCCTTGTCGACCTCGAGGTCGCGATACTTGAAGAAGTCGCGGCGGCCCTTGACCAGCACCGGGTCGGCGGCGCGGGCGTGGCCGACCTTCTGGTTGGACGTCGCGGGCGTGGACTTGGCGGCTGCTGCAGTCGGCATTTCGTTTCCTCCATCCGTCAGACCCTCGACTGTGGGCCTGCCTCCGACATCCTTCAACCCCGGATTCACCTTGGCTCCCGAAGGGTCACCTGGGGCAGGGCAGTTCCGATCTGGACAGATAACTCCGTCATCCCGACCGGAGCCGCGCATGGCGCGGCGTAGTGGAGGGACCTCTCTTGGTACGCCTTCAGGAAGAAAGGTCCCTCCACTGCGCCTCGCTTCGCTCGGCTCCGGTCGGGACGACGGAGTTCTTGTCCCATGCGCAACGCACTCGGCCGCCGAGGGCAAGCTTCGCAGAAGCGGCGGCGATATGGTACGGGCTACTCGGACATCACCCTTCGCCCGGACCCGCCATGCCGCTCGATCTGCCCTTCCAGACCGCCAAACAGCTCGCCGCGGCTGTCCGCAAGAGGAAGATCGGCTGCCTCGAGCTGCTCGATCTCTATCTGAAGCGGGTCGAGACCTACAATCCTGAGCTCAACGCCGTGATCGCCACCGACATCGAGGGCGCCCGCAAGCGCGCCCGGGCGGCCGACCGGGCGTTCAAGGCCGGCAAGAAGCTCGGGCCGCTGCACGGCGTGCCGATGACGATCAAGGAATCGTTCGATGTCGCGGGCTTCCCGACGACGTGGGGCGATCCGGCCTTCAAGGACAGCGTCGCCGAGACCAACGCGCTGGTGGTCCAGCGCATGCTCGCCGCGGGCGTCACCCTGTTCGGCAAGACCAACGTGCCTCTCAATCTCGCCGACTGGCAGAGCTACAACGACATCTACGGCCAGACCAACAACCCGTGGGACCTGTCGCGCTCGCCGGGCGGCTCGTCGGGCGGCTCGGGCGCGGCGCTGGCCGCCGGCCTGACCGGCATCGAGGCGGGCAGCGACATCGGCGCCTCGATCCGCAACCCGGCGCATTATTGCGGCGTGTGGGGCCACAAGCCGACCTGGGGTGTGGTCTGCCCGAAGGGCCATCGGCTGGGCAACACCGTCGCCTACCCGGACATAAACGTGGTCGGCCCGCTGGCGCGCGGTGCCGAGGATCTCGAGATCGCCCTCGATGCCATGGCCGGCCCCGACGAGATCGACGGGCGGGGCTGGACGCTGTCGCTGCCCCGATCGAGGAAGACCAGGCTGCGCGACTTCCGCGTCGCCGTGCTGCGCACCGACCGCAACGCCGAGGTCGACCGCGCGGTCCAGGGCGAGATCCAGAAGCTCGCCGACTTTCTCGCGAAGCAGAAGGCCAAGGTCGACGACAAGGCGCGCCCGGCATTCGACACCGCCGAGTTGCTCGACACCTATGTCAAGCTGCTGCGCGGCGCGACCTCGGGGCGGCTGAGCGACGAGGCGTTCGCCAAGGCCGCCGCCGATGCCGCCTCGCTGCCCGCCGGCGACACGAGCTACTTCGCCCAGATGCAGCGCGGCAATTCCCTGCCCCATCGCACGTGGCTGCGCCTCAACGAGCGCCGCCATCGCTACCGGCTGGCGTGGGACGCGTTCTTCCAGGACTTCGACGTGATGATCTGCCCGATCTCGATGGGCGCGGCGTTCACGCACGATCATGCCGACCCGCGGCACGAGCGCACCATCGCGATCAACAACAAGCGGCTGCCGGTGGTCGACCAGGTGTTCTGGGCCGGCTACACGGGCGTCGCCTACCTGCCGTCGACCGCCGTGCCGATCGGCCAGACGGCGGACGGCCTGCCGATCGGCGTCCAGGTCGTCGGCCGGCAGTACGACGACTTCACCACCATCGCCTTCGCCAAGCTGCTGGAGAAGGAATATCGCGGCTTCGAGCCGCCGCCGGCCTACAGCTGAGCGCAGGAGCCCAAGTCAATGAGCGCCGACATGAGCAACGCCATCGATCTCAAGAAGCATATCCGCTCGATCCCGGATTTCCCCAAGCCCGGCATCCTGTTCTACGACATCTCGACCCTGCTCGCGCACGCCAAGGCGTGGCACGCCACCATCGAGCGCATGGCCGACGCGGTGCGCCCGCACAAGCCCGACATCCTGGCCGGCATCGAATCGCGCGGCTTCCTGCTGGCGGCGCCGCTCGCGCTGGCGCTGGGCACCGGCTTCGTGATGCTGCGCAAGCAGGGCAAGCTGCCGGGCACGACGGTGCGCCACACCTACGCGCTGGAGTACGGCACCGACACGATCGAGATCCAGCAGGACGCCATCGCCAAGGGCACGCGCGTCGTCCTGGTCGACGACCTCCTGGCGACCGGCGGCACCATGGCCGCGGCGGCGACCTTGCTCAGCCAGGTCGGCGGCGTCGTACCGGCAGCCGCCTGCGTGATCGAGCTCACCTTTCTCGAAGGCCGCAAGCGCCTCGGCATGCCGGTCGAGACCCTGCTGCAGTACGACAGCTGATTCATGGCCCTCCCCAAGCTTCGCTTGGGGAGGTGTCGCGCCTTGCGCGACGGAGGGGTCGGAAGGCCTCGGTAGAAGCGTTCCTCGACGTCATCGTGAGTGGCGACTATGACGCTTACTCAAGCCACACATGTGTCGCTCATGACCCCTCCGCCCAATGGCGCTGTAAACAGCGCCTAAGCCGGAGCACCTCCCCAACGCGAAGCGTGGGGAGACGCCCAGCACGCCGGCGCGCTCCCAGCGCATTTTCATAGGAGGAGGAGAGACGAGTGTGCTGCAGCGCAGCACGGCGTAACGTGAACCACCAGCCCGTTTCCTTCGTGCTACCATGCAGGCGGAGGAAACGATGATCCCGATTCCAGCGTGCTTTTCCGAAAGCTATGCCGAGGCGCGTCCGAAGTTCTGCGCGGCGGCGGCCGACGCGGGGGGCGCGTTGCGCTCGTGGCTCAATCCAAAGGCGCGCGGGCCCGCCGGCGAGCGGCTCTATCTCGACACCGCGCGGTTCGGCGCGGCCGACGCGCCGCGCATGCTGGTGCTGATCGCCGGCACGCATGGCGTCGAGGGCCATTGCGGCTCGGGCGCCGAGATCGCCTGGCTGCGGAACGGCGGGCCGGCCCGGCTGCCGGCCGACACCGGCGCCCTGCTGATCCACGCCATCAATCCCTACGGCTTCGCCTGGAGCCGTCGCGTCACCGAGGACAACGTCGATCTCAACCGCAACTTCGTCGATCACGACAAGGCCTATCCGAGGAATGCCGGCTACGAGGCGCTGGCCACGGCGATCCTCCCCGGCGCGTGGAACGACGCGAGCCTCGCCGAGACCAATCGCGCCTTCGCCGCCTACAGCCAGGCGCACGGCGCCTACGGCCTGCAGGGCGCGATCAGCGCCGGCCAGTACAGCCATCCCGACGGCGTGTTCTTCGGCGGCAACGCGCCGACCTGGAGCAATCGCACGATCCGCGCCATCGCCCGCCGCGAGCTGTCGAGAGCGCGGCGGGTCGGCATCATCGACTTCCACACCGGCCTCGGCCCGTTCGGCCACGGCGAGCTGATCTGCGCCGTGCCGCCCGACGCCAAGTCATTCGCCCGCTCGCGCGCCTGGTACGGCGACGAGATGACCTCGCCCGAAGGCGGCACCTCGACCTCGGCCGTGGTGTCCGGCGTCATGACCGACTGCTTCCCGCAGGAACTGCCCGACGCCGAGGTGACGTCGATCGCCATCGAGTACGGCACCTACACCGTGCCGGAGGTGCTGAACGCGGTGCGCGCCGACAACTGGCTGCACCAACGCGGCGATCTCGCCTCGCCGCTCGGCAAGGCGATCAAGGCCGACATCAAGGAGCGCTTCTTCCCGTCCGGCGACAAGTGGCGCGAGATGGTGTGGACGCGCGCCGACCAGACGATCGGCTGGGCGGTCAAGGGGCTGACCGCATGAGAGGATTGAACGCATGACCTGGGATCTCCCAATGCGCGGGGCAATCGCATTTGGAGACATAGTCCGTCATCCCGACCGGAGCCGAGCGCAGCGAGGCGTAGTGGAGGGACCTCTCTTGTTGACGCATCGACAAAGAGAGGTCCCTCGACTGCGCCGCCCTTCGGGCGGCTCCGCTCGGGATGACGGAGAGAACAGCACGGGCGATTACCCTGCCCTCATGAGGAGCGGCGGGTGAGCCTGCTCGCGCCGAGCGAGGACACGGCGCGGCTCCGTCTCCGCCGCGCGCTCCAGCGCGCGCCCCTGTTCGCCGATCTCGATTCGCACAGCATGGCGGCGATCGAGCGCGAGATGGCGATGACCACGCTGCCGGGCGGCGCGCCGCTGTTCCGCCAGGGCGAGCCGGCCGACGCCGTCTATGTCGTGGCCTCGGGCTGCCTCGGCGTGTTCCGTCACGAGGACGACGACAGCGCCGAGGAGCCGATCCTGATGGCCGAGATCCCGCCCGGCAACATCGTCGGCGAGATGTCCCTGCTGTCGCACACCCAGCGCACGCGCAGCGTCGCGGCACTGCGCGACAGCGAGGTCTGGCGGCTCGGGCGCGCGAGCTTCGACCGGCTGACCACCCTGCACCCGGAGGTGCTGCCGACGCTGATGCGCAGCGTCGCCATGCGCAATGCCCTCGGGCCGGCCAAGCGCCGCCGCGCGCCGCGCACCTTCGCCCTGCTGCCGGTGGGTGCCGACGTCCCGGCGGCGCGCTTCGCCGTCCTGCTCTCGGGCGCGCTCGGCCGCATCGGCAGCCAGGTCCAGATGCTCGGTCCCGATTCGATCGACCAGGAACCGGAATGGTTCGCCCGCTGCGAGACCGAGTCCTCGTTCGTCCTCTATCGCGCCGACCCGACGGCGACGCCGTGGACCGAGCTTTGCCTGCGCCAGGCCGATTGCCTGGTCGTGGTCCGCCTGGCCGGCGACGACAGGCCGACCCGCCTGCCCTTCGAGATCGAGACGACGCAGAGCGGCGCGGTGTTCCATCGCCGGCGCGAGCTGGTGCTGCTGCACGAAGGGCACGACCCGTCGGCCGGGGCGACGGCGCCGATGCTGGCCGGCGGCCTGTATGGCCAGCATCATCACATCCGGCTCGACATCCCCGCCGACATCGATCGCCTGGCCCGATTGCTGACCGGCCATTCCGTCGGCGTGGTCATGGCGGGCGGCGGGGCGCGCGCCTTCACCCATATCGGCGTCGTCAGGGCGCTGCGCCAGTCGGGCGTGCCGGTCGACCAGGTCGGCGGCACCAGCATGGGGGCGATCGTCGCCGCCGGCGTCGCTTCGCGCTGGTCCGACGAGGAGCTGACCCAGCGCTTCCGCGCCGCCTTCGTCGACACCAATCCGCTGAACGACTACACGCTGCCGTTCATCTCCCTGTTCAACGGCCGGCACGTCACCCGGCTGCTGCGCACCGCCTTCGGCGAGAAGGAGATCGAGGACCTCGTCCTGCCCTTCTACTGCGTCACCGCCAACCTCACGACCTCGAACGCCGACATCCACACGGTGGGACGGCTATGGCGCTGGCTGCGCGCCTCGGTCGCCATCCCGGGCGTCATCCCGCCGTTCAACGAGGCCGGCGAGGTCCATGTCGACGGCGGCGTGATCGACAACTTCCCGGTGCGCGCCATGCGCCGCCAGGGCCGCGGCATGACGATCGGCGTCGACATCGACACCGGCGGCGCGCTCGCCGCCGGCGCCGACGTCACCGAATCGTGGTCGGCCTGGCAGTTCTTCCGCCGCATGATCTGGAAGCGCAACGAGACCCTGCCGATCCCCTCGATCGTGCGCATCCTGCTGCGCTCCGCCCTGGTCGCCAGCGCCGCGCGCGCCGCCGAGGACCGCGCCGCCGCCGACCTGCTGATCGTGCCGCCGATGACCCACATCGACCTGCTCGACTGGACGAGCTTCGACACCGCCGTCGAGGTCGGCTACCGCACCACCATGGAAGCGCTGGACAAGGCGCGCGCCGCGCCGACCGGGGCGCGCCTGTTCGTGGCGTGACCGGCGGAGCGGCGGAGCGGCGGGCAGATCGCGTCCCCCGCCGCGCCGATGCCCGATACGGGACTCGTCGGCGTGCCGGCGCTTCGTCAGGTGAAGTTCGCAGCCGTGAGCGTGTTGACCGCGGTGCTCGACAGGATGCCGATAAGGTTGAAGTCGGCATTGCCCGCGTCGTCGGCCGCCGTCGTGAAACCCATGATGTAGTAGCCGCTCTGGCCGCCGCCCGTGAAGTAGACGGCGCCGGTATAGTCGCCCGCGGCGATCATGTCCGTCGCGAAGCCGAACGCCGCCTGCGCGTCCCCTTCGGACCATGTCTGGTCCATTGTGAAGACGTCCGACCGGATCACCAGCGTGCGGTTCCCGGCACCGACATCGGTGTCCATCGCGGTCAGCAGTTCGAAGCCACTGCTGGACAGCGAGTCGGTCTGCTGCTGCACCTGCAGGACGTCGCCGCCCAGGGCTACGGCGCCCCCCTTGAACCCGAGGATCGTGGTGTGGACGTCGATACCCGCGAACGCCGGGTTGGTGTCGTTGAGCACGATCCGGTCCGACCCTCCGGCGGTGATGTCGACACTTACGTGGAGCACCGTGCTGCCGTTGTTGACTCGGAAGAAGTCGTTGCCGGCGTGCGACAGCACGTAGTTCTCGATCCGATCGAGCAGCCCGGTATAGGCGGTCGTGAGCAGGTTGGTCGTGCTGGTCAGCGTGACCGTCTCGTCACCGAGGGCAGCCACGACGTGACCAGCCGTGGCCATGCCGGTCGTCGCCACGAACTGATCCCAGGTCGCTGCGGCCATCCTGGTCGCCGCGTCGAAGGCGACGCTTAGATTCTCGAAATTGGAGACCGTGGAGCCGCTGATGTCCGACCCGTCGGACAGGATCAGGACATCAGTCGTCCCGTCGCCGCCATTCAGGGTGCCGGAGATATTGGCGACCTCCTGCACCGTGAGGACGTCGTTTCCGGTACCGAGCTCGAGCGCCATGCCGGTATGTGTGCCGCCGATGCCCACGATGTGGAAGTTGCCACCGCCACCGGTGAGGGAGATCGTGTGGTTGGCACCGCCGCCGTTGTCGAACACGTTGTAACTCGCGCCACCGGTCGCCAGCAGGGTGACGCCTGTCAATCCACCGTTGATCGTGGCGATTGTGAACTCGCTCCCGGTGCGGAGGTCCGTCACCGTCTGGTTGCTGCCGGTGATCGCGTAGCTGCTCTTCTGACCGTCGAGCAGGGTCCAGTTCTCGATACCGGCGAACAGATCGTGGCCCCCGGTGATCCCGCCGCCGACGGTATCGACGGTGACGGTGTTGATCCCCGGCGCCGACGAGCTCGTGGTGAACTGGTTGTACTGCGTCCCGGTCATCTTGACCGCGGCCCCGGAGGCCAGGGCGAGATCTTCGAAGTTCATGAACAGGGAAATGCCCGAGAGGTCGTCGCCGGCGCTCAGCTCGAAGGTGTCGGTCCCATCACCACCATCCACAAGAACAGCGGTGAGAGCGCCGCCGGCCTTCGATCTCAGGATGTCGTTACTGGGCCCGAGCTGGTAGGCGCCGTTTGGCATCGTGAAGGTGACATCGTCCCGTCCGACAACGCCCTGATAGGACTGAAAGCCGCCGAAGCCCATCGTGTAGACAGTGTCCGCGAACGCCGTCACGCTGACCTGGTTGCCGCCGAAATTGTTGACACCGAGCACGTTGGCCGATGAACCGGCCTCGAGTTGGATGACGTTGATGTTTTTTGTCCTGGTCGCGAGATCCAGCCCAGCCGCGTCGGTCGAGATGATCAAATTGCCGGTATTCGTGCCAGCGCCACCGTACAGCAGGGAGACATTGGCGATCTGAGATGCCGTCGCCAAGAAGTTATCGGCGCGGTTGTCGGCACCGCTCACCGTTCCCGTCTGGGAGTCGGTGAAGGTGAAGAAGTTGGTCCCGGTGCTCGAGATGAGCTGGTAGTTCTCGATGCCTGCCAGTCCGGAACCGCTGATAGCCGTCGTAAGGATGATCGTATCGTTGGTCCCCGGCGCCACGATGGTGCCGGTGAAGCCCTTGTGGGCTGCATTGTTCATCGTCAGGATCGAGCTGCCGTCCGCCGCAAAGATCAGGTTCTCGAACTCGCCACTGCCCGTGGCCAGCTCGTTGGTGGAAGCGCCGAGGATCAGCGTGTCGCCATCGCCAGGGTCGTTGTCCCCGCCCAGAAGAATGCCCGACGCGCCACCGTAGGAATAGACGACCGTGTCGTCGCCGGACCGGCCGGTCACGCTCTGTCCGATAGCGCCGACCGTGAACACGTTGACGTTCGTCTTGTCCTCGCCCAGGACGTACTGCTCGATGCCGAAGTCGCCGGTGACGACCCCGTTGGTCGTCAAGGTGATGGTCTGCGTCCCCGTCGTCTGCTTGAACGGCATCGCAAAGCCGTTGTGCTGGGCCAGGGTCATGGTCGCCGAGACGCCGGCGTCGGCGAAGCCGACGAGTTCCGCGCCAGTCGCCTTGCCGCCGTTCATGGCCGAGATGTCGGCAGCGCCGCCGCCGAACTGCACGAGGTCGCCCTTGCCGGCATTCTCCAGCATGCCCGAGAAGGTCCCGGCGCCGAGCACGACGGTGTCCGCGAAGACCTCCGGATCGACCAGGTCCAGGCTCTGGCTACCGCCGACCAGTCCGGCATCGTCCTTGGCGAGCAGGAATGTGTAGTCGCCCTCGCCGATCACGATGTAGCGCTCGATCCCGGCATCGCCGGTGGCCGTGCCCGCGGTCGTGAGCACGATGGTCTGGGTGTTGCCCGTGTCGATGAACGGCGGCGTGAACCCGTTGTGCTGCGCCAGCGTCATCGAGACCGTGATGTCGGCATCGCTGTAGCTCGCCTTGCCCGCCCCGGTCGCGGCCCCACCATTGACCTCCGAGATATCGACATCCCCACCGCCCGGCAGGAACTGCACCGTATCGTCGGCGGTGGCGCCGGCCAGGTTGCCGCCGAACGGGCTGCCGTACTGGATGACATCCTTGCCGCCCTTGCCGACGTCGACGGTCTGCTTGAAGTCGCCGTTGTCGGGGGCGACGGTGAAGGTGTCGTCGCCAGAGGCCAGGACATAGAACTCGATCCCGCCGTCGCCGGTCGCCGTGCCCGAGGTCGTGAGCGTTATGGTCTGGGTGTTGCCCGTGGTATTGAACGGCTGGGTGAAGCCATTGTGCTGCTCCAGCGTCATCGTGACGGCGGTCGACACCTCGTTGAAGATCGCGGTCTTGGCGCCCGTCGCGGCGCCGCCATTGACGCCCGCGATGTCGATCAGGCCGGCCAGGAACACGACCAGGTCGTCGACACCGGCACCGACCAGGTTCCCCGAGAAGGTGCCCGGCGTGTAAAGGGCGAAGTCCATGCCGCCGGAGCTGATGTCGACGTTCTGCTTGCCGCCGACCAGCTGGCCGTTGTCGGCGGCGACGAAGAAGCTGTCGCTGCCACCGGCCAGCACGTAGTTCTCGATCCCGGCACCATTGAGGATCTGGACGGCCGAGGTGGTGAGCGTGATGGTCTGGGTGTTGGCGGTATCGACGAAGGGGTGCTTGAACCCCTCGTGCTGCTGAGCGGTCATCTTCACCGACACGGCGGCGTCGTTGAAGTCCACCTTATTGGCGCCGGTCGGGCTGGTTGCGCCCGAGATATCGGCGTCGCCGGTGAACGCGATGGTATCGCCGGCGGCGAGGCCGGTGTAGGCGCCTGAGAAGGCGCCGGTGCCGAACACCAGGATGTCGTCGCCACCTGAGGCGACATCGACGTTCTGCACGCCGCCGACCAGGCCGGCGTCGTTCTTCGCCACGGTGAAGATGTCGTCGCCCGCCCCCAGCACGTAGTTCTCGATGCCGGCGTCGCCGCTGGCCGTGCCGGACGTCGCGAGGACGATCGTCTGCGTCGAGGCGGAGGTGAGGCCGAACGGCTGCACGAAGCCGAGGTACTGGGCCAGCGTCATCGTGGCTGTGACATTGGATATGTTGAAGAGAGCGACGCTGGCGCCGGTTGCCGCGCCGCCATTGACGCCAGCGATATCGACCGAGCCGCTGGCGAACACCACTCGATCGCTGGCGCCCATGCCGACCACGTTGCCGGAATACGTTCCGTCGTAGTAGGCGATCAGGTCCATGCCGCCCGAGCTGAAGTCGGTGTTCTGCGCGCCGCCGACCAGCTGGCCGTTGTCGGCGGCCACGAAGAACTGGTCGTCGCTGCCCGAGAACACGTAGTTCTCGATCCCGACGTCGCCGGTGGGGATGGTCAGCCCCGAGGAGAACGTGATGGTCTGGATGTTGGCCGTGTTGAGGAACGGCTGGATGAAGAACTGGTATTGATTGAGGAAGTTCACCTTGACCGACACGTTGCCGTCGCTGAAATCGACGTTTCCGACGGCGCCCAGCCCGATCGCGCCCGAGACGTCGGCGTCGCCGATGAACCGGATCGTGTCGGTGAAGCTGTCACCGGTGTAGGTCCCCGAGAAGGTCCCGGCTCCGAACACCAGGGTGTCGTTGCCGCCCGCGGCGATGTCGATGCTCTGCTTCAGGGCGCCGTTGTCCGGCGACACCGTGAACGTGTCGTCGGCCGACGAGAACACCCAATTGCCGACCGACGGGTCGAGCAGCGTGCCTGTCACCTGGTTGGCGAGCGAGATGGTGGTGTTGCCGAAGGTCGAGCCGCCCGACAGGAAGATGCCGTAGAACGTGAACGGCCCGAGGTTGAACTCCGACGCCCGGAACAGCTGGTACTGCTCGAACGTCAGCGTGTTGGTCGACGCGCCGGCGGCGCTGATGTCGAGGCCGACGAAACCGCCGGTCGCCTGGATGGTGCCCGCGCCGAGGTTGTTCAGGGGGCCGTTCACCTCGACCACATTGGTGTCGAAGCCCGAGCCGCCCATGACATCGAGGAACCAGCCCGCAGGCAGGTTCTGCGGATCGCGGATGATGTCCTCCGACACCCCGCCGATCACCTTCTCGAACTGCGTGCCGGGGTTGAAGCCGACATTATTGATGCCGTCGAGCAGCGTCAGCTCCTCGACGTTCAGCACCACCGTGTCGGTCGTGCCCGCGTCGCCGACCTGCCCGAACTCCGTGCCGAAGGTCAGGACGGCGTCGACCGCCAGCTCGTCGGTGCCGCCGCCGCCGTCGATCGTGAAGCCGGCCTTGAGCTCGCCGTCGGTGACGTTGAAGGTGTCGTCGAACGCGGTGCCCAGCACCGAGCCGGCTCCCTGCGGGTTGCCCATGCCGAAGAAGGCGCGCGTCGACATCAGGATGCCCTCGCTCAGGGCCGAGAAGTCGTAGTTCTCGATCGCCGCCACGGTGATCATGCCAGTGCTGACGAAGCCGAACCCGTCGAGGAAGCGGGCGGTGTTGACGCCGGGGCCGGTGATCGCCCCCGGCACCAGGTTGAAGGTGTTCCATTGCTTGACCGACAGGGTGCCTACCTTGCCGTCGGCGAACTCCAGGCTCTCGAAGCCGATCAGCACGCCGTCGGCAACGTTGCCGCCGTCGAGCGTCAGCTTGTCCTCGAAGCCCGGCCCGCTGCCGAACAGGAACTGCCCGGGCTGCAGGGTGCCGGTGAAGACGAGGTTGCTCACGGGGTTGAGCTTGCCGTCGATGTAGGCTGCCACGTCGGCGCCGGTGAACAGGCCGAGCAGGTTGCCGAAGTTGGTCGAGCCTGCCTGGTAGCCCGGGCTGGCGAAGCCCGGCAGGTTGAACCACAGGATGTCGAGGCTGTTGAGCAGCCCGTTGTTGTCGGCATCCACCCATGTTCCGCCGATGTCGGCCTGGAACACCGCCTGCGTCTGCGCCGCCCCGCCGCCCGACAGCATCGCGAGGGCGCCGAGATAGTCCGCCGCCGTGCCGATGAACACCGGGATGTCGCCCAGCGCCAGCGCCCCCGGGTTGATCAGCACCGTGTCGGTGTCGCTGTGGAAGTTGGTGATGGTGAGGTCGATCCCGGCCGGCGCCTGCTGCGGTCCGCCCGGCGATTCGAATTGCGAGTCGATCAGGAACACCGAGCCGACATCGTTGCCGGCGCCGCCGGCCACGCCGGTCAGGACGTCGCCGCCGCCGGCGCCCCACAGGAAGTTGCTGCCCAGCCCGGGCCCGGTACCCATGGCGACGATCGTGTCGGCCGCGAAGCCGCCCTGCAGGTCGTTGGTCGTCCCCTTGCCGCCGGTGATCGCGAGCGCCAGCGAGCTGCCGATGCCGTACACTGTCGTCGGTCCCTCGACCGCCGCGAGATCGATCGTCTGCACGCGCGTGGCGAAGGCCGGGTCGTTGACCAGCCAGATCGTCTGCGCGGCGGACGACCCACCCGAGATACCGACGATGCGCTGCACGTCGTGCACGCCGAACGTGCCGTTGCCGAACACGTTGGCCGTCGACCCGTCGGCCACCAGCTCGAGCGTGTTGGCGGCGAACGGGTTGGCGAAGATGCCGGACGGCGTCGGCAGGCCGGTGCCCGGGTTGATCGCCTTGGTCAGCAGGCCCGATTCGAA